>OCTA010001956.1_pt1 | contig 18895 bp, 13 predicted proteins | sample 1538991 | NCBI WGS metagenome assembly OCTA01 (sample SAMEA3539302, study PRJEB22396) | soil metagenome | biome: tundra; feature: field; material: soil | place: USA | collected 2010-05 | depth 0.15 m | reverse complement strand
ATCTGGCCGCTTGGCTCGTGCCCCGCGATAACTCCCTGATAACCTTCCGGGCCCTTGCCTAAGTGCTCGTGATAAATGCAACGTATGTCCGAGCCGCAGATCGTGGATGCCTTCACGCGAATCAGAACTTCTCCATGCTGTGGCGACGGCACTGGCACGGTCCGCATCTCGACTGAGCTGTTCCCCGGCAGAAATGCCGCCAGCATTGTCTTCTCCATAATTCAATCTCCCTTGCTTCAAGAATGGAATCAATTCCCTGCCTGCCGGCTGGGCACACTAAGCTGGAGTGATTTCACCGTTCAAATCCCACAGGTCTTCCCATTCTTGCCTCTCTTTCCACAGAAAGACCTGCCCCTTGATGAGGCGGCAATTTCTGTCGAGCGCGCCTATCTCCCGCATCTCCCCATCTGTCAACGGATCGCCAGTAACTCCGAGAAGATTGCTGAAGATGTTTCTCGGATTCGCGGAAAATGGAATTGGTGTCTGTCCGCGCTGCACCGCCCACTTGATACAGACCACAGCGGGATTAATCCCATGGCGCCTGGATATGCGCAGGATGGCCGGATCCTCGGTCGGAGAGGTGTCTTCCGGCGTGCGATCGCGCTCCGGCCGGTGGGGCGATCCAAGCGGAGAGTACCCGATCGGCTCCATGCCGTTGGCGCGCACGAATGCGAATAGCTCCGGTTGCTGAAAATGCGGATGAAGCTCCATTTCGTTGACTGCCGGACGAATCTTCGCATCCTCAAGCACCAGCTTGAGTTTGGGGATGGTCATATTGGAGGTGCCGATATGGCGAACCATGCCCCGTTTGATCAGTTCTTCCATAGCCGCCCATGTTTTCATGTAATCAGCATGGATGTAAGGCTTGGAATCCTTGCTTCGCGTGGTAACATCGCAACCCGGCGGATGAAAATTCGGGAACGGCCAATGAACAAGGTACAAATCAAGATAACTGAGCCGCAGATCCGCCAGCGACTTTTCGCAGGAAGCGATAACATCTTCGGGTGCATGCTTGTCGTTCCAGACCTTCGAAGTGACCCATAACTCCTCGCGCTTAACACCGCTGGCAATAACTTCAGACAGCGCCCCGCCGATCTCGGCCTCATTTCCATAAACGGATGCACAGTCGAAGTGCCGGTATCCAAACTGCGCCGCCGCCTCTACGGCCTCGGCAATCTGGCAGGCATTTACATGGTCTGAGCCGAAGGTGCCCAGGCCAATGGCCGGCATCCGCGCTCCGGTATAAAGTGTTCTCTGCGGGATCAACGCAGGATCAATGCGGCTGGACACTGTCCCCTCACCTGTGATATTGGCTTGCATCTTGCACTCCTGAATCCCTCTTCTGCCGGACATGAATCCCCAGCCAGCGCTCATGCGCCGAGTTGAGCGCGCCGGCTTGGCTACCGGCCATGCAACCGTTACAGTAAACGATATACGTCCATAAAGGCAAGAGGGGTAACTGTTCTCTTTCATTGCCAGGAATCGTGCCTTTTCCGCCAATAAAGGGAGTACCGCTCATCCATCACCTGATAAAGCGGCTTCAGAGTGAAATCGCTCGCTTGACCGGCAGTGCGAAAGCTTAACTCGTCCTCCCCGGCTTTCCTTACTTAGAAAACAATCTCCACGGCAGTTAGCCTGGGAGCACCGCATCCGCGCTATGAGAGGTGGCGTGTTCGCCGATCTCCAGCTCGATCTTGATCTCCGGCGGCGTCAAGAGCGTGTTGTGAATCAGGCAGGCATGCACGGAGCGCATCAGGCCTTCGGTCTGTTCTTCCGTAAGAGAAACGGGGCTCACAACATGAATGCGGAAGTTGCCCAGCCGGGCAGGCTGCTTCAGCTTTTCGGCGGTGATGGAAACCTCCACGCCGCTCTGGGCGAGGTTGCGGGTCTTCAGGTATTGCACAGCGTAAAAGGCCGCGCAGGAACCCAGAGACGCCAGCAGCAGTTCGGGTGGCGTCATGCCGGAGTCTTCGCCGCCATTCTCTGCCGGCTGGTCGCAAACAATCGTGTGCGACCGCGACTGAATGGCGAATTTCACATGATCGAGATGTGTAATCTTCACTTCCATCCTGGTTTCCCTCACTCTCTCACAAGATGCAAAAACGGCGACGGTAATTCGTTACAGAACCATGATAGCCGAAATATGGAACAGCCATCAGAACAGCCATTCGACCATAATGAAAATGGCAGCCAATTTGGCTGCCTTGCATCTTATTGTTTTTTAGTACTTATGGCTCATCAGGTAGGACTCGAATCATCAATCAAACGTATTTTCAACAACATGTAGGTCAACGGATGACACATAAAACCATGAAAAGCAGTCGTAATCCGATAAACAGAGCGCATTTGGAGCGCGTTTTCGCTTCCTCTGTGCTGTAGGTTTCCCGCCTTAAATCCCCTTATGTGACTGTCTACCTACCCGTGATTCAGGCCTTACTCAATGTGGAGGGTTGGCTGGCCAACTTGAGCCATTCATCCCACCGCAGGTCGGCGAAGCCGGGGGAGGACTAAAAGGGACCAAATCCGAGGTACTTGAGAATCATATTGATATATTTCTCCAGATAAACGCAATAGTTTTGGCAACCGATAGAATCTATTGCACTTGTAGCCGGACACTAGTGTGTAAAAGTGTGCGTTTTACGTGGGTTTCTGGAATCGGGCCTTTGATTGGATTCGGCAGTTTTGGCTACTGAGGCCGGTAGGTGGCAAGTGTCCCGGCGGAGCCGCGAAGGCAAATGGCTTATTGTGGGAGACCGTTGTTCCCCAAACATGGTTGGCGCCGTGAAATCTACGGAACTGTCTTATTCTATGGTGGTTGAAGGTCTGTTCTGGTACAAGAAAGGATCCGTCCAGGGGCAGGCTTTCCCCGCGAGTTGCATGGTGACCGGAACAGGCTTCCATCCGAACCTGCACGGCTTTTCATCCCTTCGCCCGAACGCCACTCGCAACTCCAAGTAATGGTCCCGGTCGTTCGGATCGTTCGGCCTTTCAACTGAGCCATGAATCGCGATGCATCGCCTGTAGGCATGGTCCTCGGAACCATTCAGCCGGCATTCAACTGAAAGCGCAGCCTGAACCCCGCTTCTTCAAAAAAGCAGCAAGATCAGGGGGTCTGCCAGAGTCTTGCGCAGAGAAGAAAAAACTTTTGTGCGTTCTACTTATTTTACGAGCCTGCGCTCTTCCCCACGCCGCATAACATTGGGCATAAGTCTAGTGATTACCTTGAGTTCGGCCATATTGTCCCAAGATTACAAGTCCAATTACACGGTCGACAAATAGTTGCCTTTGGTCTATATTGATCTCAAATACTCCTTGACTAACTTGCACTACGCCCATAATTAGTGTACTGTTTTATACAGACACTCATTTGAATGTCTGATGAAGTTCTCAAGTTCGAAGCTTGAGTGAAGACGTCGAGCGGAAGGCCGCTGCCCAGTGCGAAAGCGCAAATGGGCGCGTCATTTTCTGTTCGCGCGCTTAAGTCGAATTACGGCTCGGATCGGTTGGAGTCGCACACCTCTACAGCCGCCGAAGCAGTCTAAGAACTTGTTGTCGAATTCTCGTTGCGCTGAATGCGTCTTTTCGCTCGGATCGGGGCGATGTGAGGCTACCGCGCAATCGCCTGTATTGTTGCCTGCTGACATTGTCTATTGTACTCCGCATGCACGCTGACCGCGCGCAGGGGAAAGTACTGCGCAAAACTCGAAATGAATTTGTTCGATCAAGTATTTGAGGAAAAACCGATGAAGTTTCTCTACTACGCTCCATTGATCCTTGCGACATTCGCAGCGCCTGCGTTCGCAAACGTCACTGTTAGCAGTCCCTACAATGGCGAACAAGTTGAATCGCCATTCGCTCTTTCCGCCAACGCCGCGAACTGCTCGTCTCAAACTATTGCTGCCATGGGCTACTCGCTCGACAGCAGCACTAATACAACGATTGTGAAGAGCACATCCGTACAGGCCATGGTTGCGTCTGGAACAGGAGCACACATCCTGCATGTCAAAGCATGGGGTAACGCGGGTTCTGTATGCGTCACCGATGTCGCCATCACCGTCGCCGCTACTACCACCGCAATTCCCACATCCGCAAACGTCACTGTCAGCAGTCCCTCCAATGGCGCCGAAGTTGGATCGCCATTCGCTCTTTCCGCCAACGCCGCGAACTGCTCGTCTCAAACTACTGCTGCCATGGGCTACTCGCTCGACAACAGCACTGCTACAACGATTGTGAAGAGCACATCCATACAGGCCATGGTCGCGTCTGGAACAGGAGCGCACACCCTGCATGTCAAGGCATGGGGTAACGCGGGTTCTGTATGCGTCACCGATGTCGCCATCACAGTCGCCGCTACTACCGCCGTAATTCCCACAAATGCAATCAGCGTAGGCGGTTTGCAGACCCTGAGCAACTGGGCCGCACAGCCTGACACCGGGGTAAGCGGCAGTTCGACTGGTTCGATGAGCCTCATCAACGCGCCTTCACTCAGTGGTAATGCACGCCAGTTTGTGAGCAATTACCTGGACTACGGCGACCAGCGTTTTTACGTGTCCTTCGGAGACGATACGGCCGCCACTCACTTTTTCTATGACGCCTGGATCTACCTGCCATCTCCCTCCACTTCCATCGCCAATCTGGAAATGGATATGAATCAGGTGATGTCCAATGGCCAGACTGTGATCTACGGAGTCCAGTGCGACGGCTGGTCAGGCACGTGGGATTACACCGCCAATCAGGGAACTCCTCAACAGTATGTGGACGGATGGGTGCATTCGAATGCGGCATGCAACCCGCATCAATGGAGTACGAATACCTGGCATCACGTTCAGATCAGTTATTCCCGCGATAACTCCGGCAACGTCACCTACAGCGCTGTGTGGCTTGACGGCGCCGAATCGATTCTGAACGCGACTGTGCCGTCTGCCTTCGCGCTCGGATGGGCCCCCACGCTGCTGACCAACTTTCAACTGGACGGCTACTTAGCCACGAGCGGGACCGCCGCAGCGTACCTGGACGATCTGACCATCTATCGCTGGTAAAGGAAAAGACGTTCCTTGCAATTTCATCTGTAATGGATGGAAGAGTGTACCATCAAAAGGCGGCTGGACGGGATTGCGGCCTGTCCAGCTTCGCCGGTTTACTGCCGGTATCTCTCGAAGGCATGGCACTGTCGTTCTCCCGCGGGCGGACTCTGAAGGTCAACTCATCCAGCGCGTGCTTGAGGACGGCCCGCTCGACCTCCTTGACCGGCATTGGGGCTATGATGGTCATTCCACCGGCCAAATCGCTCAGAGTTAGATAGGACTGACGGTTGGCCTGGAGAAACTCGAGAGGGTATTCAGGCTTTCGCGCGCGAGCCTGAACCGGATCCGCGTCCAGCAAATAGCTGATATCAGGCTTGGGAACCAGGTTCATGATCAGCCGAACATACGCTCGAATGGCCGGATTGCGCAAGTTCAGGTTCGCGAGTTCGTCATAGGTATAGCGGTCGAAGATAACAAGATCGGCCGCGTAACGCAATGCTCTCTTCACTGCAAACCGGACCGAGACAGCATCCAGGAAGTAAAGGAATAACCGCACGCCAGTCATGAACCATGACCTGACATTCTTGTCCCGCCGGTTGATCGGCGCGGAGGGAGATCCAACTCCTTTGTCGCCTTTGAAGATTCTGTGGCCGGTCGCTTCCCGGAGTCCGGTTAACCTGGCAATGTCATCCCAGAACCTGATTAGAAGAACTCGCAGGCCATCTTTTTCAAGCCGCGCGCGCAGAGCTTCAATCTGAGTGCTTTTTCCGGAGCCATCAATGCCGGAGAAACTTACCAGGTTAGTTCGGCTGATCTTTCGAATTGACCGCATCACTATGCACCGCAGATCCTTCCAATGCTTTGGGCCAATTGTCAGTTTGGCCGGCTGGGGCTCGCATGAGAGAGCGCCACGACAGTTCCGACGGCGACAGCGGCGCCCACGATAACACCAACCCTGATCAGGATGGATCTGGCCCGCCGCTGCTTTCCCGGCGCAATCACCGCTCCGGCCGGCCTGGACGCAGCGACGCCACCGGTCTTCATGACCGGAGCCGCGGCCGTGCCGACCGGTTTCGGGGCGCTGTTTTGCGGGGTTTCCGAGCTGGACTGTGAGGCGCCAGACTGCGATGAGCCAGACTGTGAGGAGCCAGACTGTCCACTCTGACCGGCAGCCTGCACCGGCTTAGGGTCCGGGTTGTCTGGAACCATTTCTTGAGAGCTGCTTGTGCCTGTGCCTGGACTACCGGCTTGATGATCCGAGTCTTTCGACTGATTCTGGGCGGGGGAAACGCTCGGATGCGGGTCGAGGAGCACCTGTCGCGGCACTGCGGCAGCCTCTTCCGCTAACGGAAACGCCAGCAGGAACACAAGACCGCCGGCAATCAGTCTTCTCCGCCAACCCAGCGAACTTCTCATGTCTCCTCCCAACCCCGTCCTGTTGCGCGCCATGGAATGGCCGTCCCAAAGCAATTATGCCGCATTCTCAGGGGCCTGAAGTGAGCCGAAAGGAACATGCACTTCCGAATTCAAATCTACCGGAAGCCGGCGGAAGCTGATGATCGCTTCAGCATTCGTGTCAAAACATTCAAAGAGACGGTCGACTCCGGTAAGTTTCAGAATCGCTTTTGCATCCGCTGGGATTGCTGCCAGCTTGACGTCGCTATCATGCTTGATGGCCTCCTCCAGGCAGCAGAGCAGCAGGTAGATAGCAGGCCTGTCCATCAGACGCGCCCGAGAACAATCGAGCACGATGCCGGCCCGGTCATTACTTATCGAGTTCACCACATCGCTCAGAAAGATGTGCCCTTGTTTCCGGCTTAATGATTCATGCAACTGTTTGACCACGACTGCGCTCACTTGAACTGTCATATCCACATCCAATCTCAGGTTTTCCGCAACCTGGGGTTATCCGGAGGCTTGCAAAAGGTGTGCAAGCTCAGCCTCGGGATTACGCATATTTCGAGCCAATTTGTTTCTCCCATATCGCAAGAGAGTCAGAAGGTTCGTGTTGTACCAACAGCACTCTTTCATACGAGGCGACAATCCGCACAGAAAGCGCAGCTTCTTCAGGCTGCCTGGCGACGCAAGCATTGCCGCTATAAGCCGATGGTTCCCGTCCAGAACCGTTAGAGGCTGGCATTCGGTGAGACCGATGAGAATCACAGGACTGAATCCGGGCTCATCCAGCAGCAACTGATCGCCAATCGACGCAATCTTCGATAAAAATGGACCGTCGACCAAATGCTGGCGCGTCCGCATGGCTTTTGCAATCTCGCTGACCGAGAAATTGCCGCGCGCAAGCTTTCGCCACTGGGCTCTTGGAAATGCCCTGATCTGGCCCAGGCCGGCTTCGTTGATTTCCACCTCATACCATTCCGTCCCGACGGGAATCTCTTTCCACAGCGCAAGATGCCGCAGGTTGAACAGAGCTCTCCGCTTGGCGTTGTCGCCTGCATTCTCAAGATCGGGCGTGCTTACAACTTCACGCAGGCTTTCCTGATACTCGCAGAATTCCGGAGAGTGGAAGTCGCTTTTAAGAAACTCCGCAATAACCTCGTCCTCCGACACGCCTCGAATCACCGTCGCCGGCCGAAACCGCACAGCCTTCAGCAGTTTCCCCGGAGCCGAGAGCAATTCAACAAAGAACGGTATTGCCACGCAAATGAGGAGACCGATCATCAGGATCAGTTGCACGAGAATGACTTCGCGCATAGAGGAATGAAAACGGCAGATCCCTGCAATCACCATGCCGCTGAACGCTAACTGCACCCAACTTGCATTCGCAATCTTGTAGGACATCTCGAAAGTAATCATCACGGCGCTCAGCGAGAAGACTATCGCCGTGATGGCGTAGAGCGCCAGAAGATAGGGAAGGTTGTACTTCCCAACTATCTCGAATCCCGATCCGAAAAGCGCAGTCCAAAACCTGGCCGGCGCGAACCCCAGACCGAGAGCCAGGACAGAGCCGGTAACCAAGACCAGCAGGAGCGAGGTTGCGATGACCTTGAGATTCCTTCTCTCCTCATCACGAGTGCCCGCCACAAGCGGAAACATGCTGTTGACGACTGCGGAGGAAAAGGCAAATATCACTCGGCCAACCATCGCAACGGCGGCATAGAGTCCAGCCTCCTTAGCGAAGAAAAAGTGCTTGACCAGCACAATGTCACAGTTGTTGATAAGCACCTGGCCGGAAAAGAAGATCAATGCCTGGGTAGTTTCCCGAAGAGCATACGAAGAACGAAGAGGGTTCGAGACCCGGCCGGTCAGCTTCGGCGCGGAGGTAAGATAGGCCACCACGACCGCTGCCGCATTGGCCGCAATCACTCCCTCGACGCCCAGGCCGGCCAGGATCAAGAGGACCGATCCCCCGAGTCGAAACACACCTTCAACTACAAGATTAGTGGCGAGCCGGCGAAAACCATAAGTCCCTTGAATGTAGCCCCGCCGGCATCCTAGCGGAACGTAGAACGCCGCGCCAATTGCCAGAAGCGCGACGAGAATGGGGCTGGAAAGGTTTAGATAATCCGCGATCGCTCTCTGAAACAAAAGCAATATGAGTGCAGCGAGAATCCCGCAAGCCCATGCGCCCCGGAGGAAACCACGATAAATCGCGGCCTTCCCTTCCGGAGCGCTCTGTTGCGCCACCAGCTTCGCGGAGGTGATTTGAAAGGAGAGCGTCACTGCGGACAGCAGGGTGAGAATCGTGTAAACAACCGTGGCCTGCCCGAAGCCTCTGGGACCCAGGAATCGCGCAACGGCAATGTTGTAGACGAGGTTGATTGCAGTCGTCAGGACCGAGCCTGAAAGCAGCACAACACTGCCCGAGACAATGCGGGCTTGTAGTGTTTTCGTTTTTTCGGTCAAACCATTCACCACACCCTCGAAGCTCCGGTTCGCGATGCAAGAAGGAATCCGCATCGAGCTGGAGATGGAGATCTATTCGCCGTGACAGTTAATTCGATGCGAAGAGCAGCGGTCTGGCTGCTCAGAAACGAGGATTGAAGAAGTTTTTCCCAAATTAGTGACAACCCCGCGGGTTCCGGCGGCCTCTAATAGATAAGCCAATGTTGAATCGGATGAGCACCGCATTTCTTTTTCTCTTCCTGCTGCCTCACGGATGCTCCTGGCCCGGGTTGGGCCATGGGCAGCCGCTGAAGCACAAGGCGACGGGGAACGCGCCGCAAACAATTGCCTTGTACGAAGCCTGGTTCGGACATCCCAAGCACGCCTCCGCCGGATATTCTTCGCACGATCCAGCTGTAATAAACAGTCAGATTCGCCGCGCAAAAGCGATGGGCATTTCAGCGTTTGTGGTGGACTGGTACGGGGACCGGGAGTCCTTCATCGATCGCAGCTATGCCTTGATGCAGACCGCGGCTGCGAACGAGCAGTTCCAGGTTGCGATGATGTACGACGAAACAGACGAGGAAGAAGGGGCGACCGACCAGGCCATGGCGGATTTCACAATGTTCCATGACACCTATCTTTCATCAAAGGCGCCGGGGCATCAGGCATATCTCACCTATGAAGGCCGTCCTGTGATCTTCATCTTTCCAAAAGGGAAGCACACCGATTGGAGCAGGTTGCGCGTTATGGTAAACAATTGGAGCATTCCGCCGCTGCTTATCTACGAGAACCTGCCCGGCCCGTCCGCGGACGCATTCGATGGCTTTTATGCCTGGATAAACCCTGGAGAAAAGGGATGGGCGGCAGATGGCGGCAACTGGGGAGAGCAGTACTTGAGTGATTTCTATCAAACAATGCAGTCAAAGTATTCCGACAAGATTATTGTTGGAGGCGCGTGGTCCGGTTTCGATGATAGCAAAGCCGCATGGGGACTGAACCGGCATATATCCGCGCGGTGTGGCCAGACGTTTGCCGACACCTCCAACTTGTGGCGTAAGTATTTTCCCCAGGATGATCTTCTACCCTTCGTGATGATCGAGACATGGAATGACCACGAAGAGGGCACATCCATTGAGGACGGCATTCCCGCGTGCGGTCCTGGAACTCATGAGCATACTCTGGATCCTGTCGTGGGGAAATAGGCGGCAGTACTGGAAAGGCGCTGGACGGGAACGGCAGGGGAGTTATACCCGCTTGATCTGAGTGACAGTAAGGGTTGGCTCATGAGGCGCATCAATTCACAGGTTGATCCAGCCTCATCCTGAACCGTTGCGCTTTGCACTGGTACTGCCGGACGAGTAAAGTGCGGCATCAGACACCCTCCGGCGGTCGCCGAAGGATATGGTCCTCTCTACGCCGCCTCGACCACGGCTGTCTCGGTTTCGCCGTTGGGTTGGTCCGCATAGCCTTTGCCTTTGGCTGCAATCACGGCAAGATGAGGAGCAATCATGGCTGGAGAACGGTGGACTGTGCTGACGATCGAAAGGGGCCGGTTACGCACCTCGTCGTACATGCGTCCGATATATTCGCCCAGTACACCCAGGCATAGAAGCAGCAGGCCTCCGACGAAAAATACCGCAGCCCCCACGCCGAAGCCCGCAACTGCCACCGAGCTCTTGGAAAAGAGCATAAAGACCGCCAGGAGTGCGGCCACGCTGCCGGCAAGGAAGAAGAGCGCGAAACTGAGGCGCAAAGGTTTGTAGCTGAAACTCGTGATCGCGTCCATGGCGTACTTGATCCGGCTTGAGAACGAGAGCTTGCCATCGCCTGCCAATCGGTCCTGCCGATCATAGTAGACCACTGTGTTGCGATAGCCGACCCAGGCTCGAAGCCCTGGCAAGTACCGGTTCTTTTCTCCCATGGCATTGACCGAATCGACCGCCTTTCGATCCATGAGACTGAATATCCCGGCGTTGAGAGGAATCGGATAGTCGGAAAGCGCCCCCAGGACACGATAGAAGAGAGGAAAGAGCTGAGCCAGTATCTTGCGCCGCTCCTGCCTACTCTTTCTTACCGCGACTACAACTTCAGCGCCTTCCCGCCAGGCTTCGATCAGTTTAGGAAGAACTTCCGGCGGATCCTGAAAATCGCCGTCCATCAGGATCACAGCGTCGCCGCGCGCCGTCTCAATACCCGCCGAAATAGCGCCCACGTGGCCCCAATTGCGGGATAGCTCCACCACCACCACATGAGAATCCATGGTCTGGAGACCCTTCAGCAACTCGAGAGAGTAATCTGTGGAACCATCGTTGACGTACACGACTTCCCAGCTCATGTGAACGCCTTCCATGGCGAAAGCAACAGCCTCATGGAATCGCATAATCAATTCTTCTTCGTTATAAATTGGTACGACGACAGAGATCATAATCTACTCCTGGAGTTCCGAGTTGCGCGTTCATGAAGAAGCTCTTTCTCGTAATCGTGCATTGCCTCCCAAAACATCGGGAACGTCGCCTGCGAATCCGAGATAGTGCCTATTTAAGCGCGGCCTGGAAAACTCGCACCCTCCATCGCACTTCAGCAGGTGTTAAGACTATGACGTATCGCGCGCTTATATGCTGTATCGTATTGACCCTGTCATGATCGAGCACCTGCACGTCGTATTCAACCCTGTCTGTAAGCTCAATCGAGAGCCCTTCCGGCGAGTAGAAAACTATCTGTATATCATGTGCGCTATCCTGATAGCGCGTGCGAATCCCCAATGCGGCTTGCTGCTGGATTGCCTCGGCAAGTTTGTCTCTGGCGGTTCCCACGAAAGCCGGATCAAGCAAATCCGAGCGATTCTGCTCAAACGCGGCTCTCAAACTCTGCCAGGACTGCAAATAATCACGAATCGCCGCCGTCTGGGTCTGCTCTGGCAGCGGCCGCGGACTTTGCAGATTTGCTGGTTCCACGCGCACCGTGGCTTGAGCGGAGGCGAAACCGGAGGCAGCCATGATGACTGTGCAAACGAACAGCGTTGACCGTATCATGGCTGCTTCTCCCAACGAATCTGATTCCCCTGGACAACTCCGCTTGCGACGGAAATGGTTGCTCCGCTATGGCCGGCCATGCGCGCCTCCGCAATTCCGTGTTTGAGAGGTACGTCCACGGTCGACTGTCCGCCGCTGTAAGCCTCAGTGAAGGTCACAATCGTTCCGTCCAGTACCGCGTTGCCGTTACAGTCGCGCACCGGATCCGTTGTCAACTGAACCGCTTGCCCTGACTGCCGGGCACTCATCTTCAACCCGCACGGATCGCCCGGAACCTGGCCTATGACGCGTGCATTAGAGATTTCGTCAACTCGAGCCAGAAACCTGTCCATGCCTTGTTCCGCCGTGGAGTCCATTACTGTCCAGGCAGCCCCATTGCTGGTGACGACAATGTGCTTCTGCACAGCGCCAGAGGGGCTCGACAGTTCAAAGGACACCGGTGTTGGGGCGTAAACCAAGTTGTGATAGGCATCGAAGACATACACGGCGCCGGTGATGCCGTCATGGAGGCCGACCGGAAGACGGGAAGGTTTGGCGAGAAAACTCAGTTCCGCGGGCTTGGTTGCAGGCACAACATCGAATGAGACGGTCTCCGTGGACGAATTCCCTGCGAGTACAGCCAGGTAGTGACCGGCATTGTAGAGCGACCCCGCGGGGAAGAAAGCCGTGCCTTCCGCTTCCACGTCGCGTTTCAATACCTGCCCGAGACCAACGATGTACAGAGCCGCTTTTCCGCTCCCGGCCGTGTGGATTGAGAAAGCGCTGCCGGCTTCGACGGTTTTGGGCAATGTCAGGCTCCTGTTCTGTGCAACAACCGGCTGCATCATAGCCAGCGCCATGGTGGTGAGCAAGAAGAGCGGCCTGGTTCTCATTGGGAACCTCCGGAGCTGTATGTCGAAATGACAGTTCGCTGGCTGCTGACGTTTCTTGCGAGATCCTCAGGAATGTGAATTTCAAACGGAACCGGGTTCTGTGGCAAGAGCGCGGTGTCGATATACTCGTCCGCGACCCAGACCACCAGGCCAGCCTGGTTGTAGAAGGTTCCAAGAACATGGGCGACGTTCACGATCTGACCGCTTTGATTGACGAGCTGCCCAGTCAACGAAGCGCCCGGGGCCGGATGCAACTGCTCGTCTTCGATCTCGATCACAGGGTCCGCCGAGGCTGCGATCAGGGCTGACGTAGGCGTCATCCGAATGCTGCCGACGCTGGAGAGCGAAACATTTGGAAATTTAATGAGAAAAGGAGTCACTTGCTTTGGCAGCAAAAGGTGAGAGATTTTGTCAAAGCTGCCTTCGGTCGCGATTGGCGATTGATTCTTTGACAGCAGGGTCGCGGTGACGGATACATAGGCAGGCACAACATCCTCGTTGAGAAGTTCGCCGAGGATCACCACCCCATCAGCCCGTTCCACTGGGTGCATATCCACAATGCGCACATGAGGAGCTTCCACATTCTGGGCTCCCCAGTCATCTCCGGAGCCGCTGTAGATCACATCCCAACGCAGATAATTCACCGGGAGGACTTGCGGCGGCACGATGGGCTCTTTGCGGATGGGCCACTCCGGTTCCCAGCGATCGCCATTCCTTATTACATGCAAGTCCCGTACGCTCACCGAGCTGCCAACAACGGTAGCCCAATGTAATTTGAGCTCGATTTCCGCTTCATCGGCGGAGGCATGAAGCGGGCGCACTTCAAATTTGTCCAAAGTCGTGTAGGTGAGAAGGCTGGGGTAATAACCGGTCAAGTCGTGCACAAATTCAGGCTGGGTAAACTGAGCCTTGTTGGCAAGGCCGGCATAGGCTTTTCCCCAGGCTTGAGCGCGAATTTCGTCGCCAAGATTTCCCACTGCCGCTTCCGCCGTTGAAGACGAACCCAGCAGGCTCCTCCCGCCGGCATAGGCTGCCGCGGATGGCGCAGGCCACACTGTTCCTATCACCACAAGCACCACGGTGGCAGCAGCGAGAAGCGCGGCGAGTTGACGGCCATTGCTCATGAGACTAACCTCTCCTGCGCGAGATTCTCTTCGGAGATGAGATATGGGTCCGTTCCGCGCTCGCGCCGTTTCTCTGGAAGCAGAATGACCAGTATCGCCAGGATGCTGCTGCCGAATGGGAGGATACCCCACATGATGCCTTGCCAGCGGGGAGGGATTTGCGGGGCGTTCACCGGCATTGCCGGTGGTACGCCGTCTTTGCTCCAGACGGTGATGGTCTTGTCTTCAAGGTTGTCCACTGGGCGCCACCCGCCAAAGGACAACAGCGGATCATAATAGTGATCCCGTACAAAGACCCATTTCAGCCCATAATGGTCCGCGTGCATCAGCATTGCCCGGAGCGCGTCGAGACCCGGTTCGCCGAAATACTTCGAACTGGTGAGCGCGCCCGCGCCATAGTGAGTCAACTCCGGCAGCATGCGCCCGGAATTCCATTCGCCATCCACGCTGCTGGCGTCCGTCATCATTGCCAGCCGCGCAATCTTATTTCCGAATCCGAGGGTGATGTAGCGATACTGATCGTGACCGTCACGATTGAGCCACGAGGCAACCGTATTCACCTTGAAATCCGCGGCATCCGCCGGCCGGTAGGTCGCCCAGCCGACTGCCAATGCACAACTGAAAGCTGCCGCCACGGTAAAGCCAACAACCGCCCTCATTCGATATAGATCGACGAGTTCCGCGGCCAAAAGTCCCACAAACGGCAGGGCGAGCAAGGTTGCCCAATAGCTGAATCGTTCCATGGTCAGCACATTGAAGGCGCGGCCCAGCAGAAGGCGCCCCACGGGGGTCGTTCCTCCCAGTCCCACCAGAAATGCCACCCAGAAACCAAACAGCAACGGGCGGAGCCGAACGACCATGGAGCCCCGCAGAAAGATGAACGGCAGGGCCAGAATCAAGGCTCCATAAGGGATGATGAAGTAGTTGAGGCCCCACTGCGGGCTCAGGATGTAGCTTGCCCGGCTGGGATGCGGGATGGGAGTCTGCGTGACGGGATAATGAATCAATGCGATCCAAAACGGAAGAAGCACGACTGCGATCGCAACGCCCACCACAACAGCGATGGCGATGGTGCGGCCCACGAAGACCGATGTCGAAATCCGCTCGCCATCCTCACGGTCAAGAATCACCAAAGCCAAAACGGGCACTGCGAAGAAGATGGACCCAAAGAGCAGCGTGGCATGGTGAGCCGCGGCAGCGGCCGTGAAAAGAACGCTCGCTTTGAGAAAAGATCGCCACTTGCCATGCCGGACCCACTCAAAGAGAAACGGAAGAGCATTCAAATAAATTGGCGCCGCGCACGTGGTGCCCAACTGTCCCGCGGAATAAACCAGGAAGCTTTCCGAGCCTAGAAAAACACTAGCCAGAGCCGCAATCGATGCGGCGCGTGGACTGACCCAAAGCAGGGAGAAACGATAAACCCCTACAACGAGCAGCAAGATCGCGGCAAGCTGTACCGCCATATACGCCATGTCCAAACCGAGGATACGAGATACCAACGCCACCCACTGCTGTGTCAAGGGAGGGTATGTGGTCTGGGAAAACCCCGCATACCACTTTGCATTCCATGGATCGAACCAATGCTGGACGTAGTGGGAAGCAAAGAGAATATGGAAGTTCGCGTCGTACGACTTCAGAGGCAACTGCATGAGCAGAAGCGGCAGATGCACCGCGACAGCCGCCATCAGAATGAGGCTTATCGGAATGGACCGTGGCAACGGGTCTATGAATTTAGCGTTCTGCACAATTTCCTCGCGAATGAGCCTTGGAATCCATGCGGCCCCTTTTCTTGAATCCTTCTCTCACAATTTCCTACCTTGGCGCGCATCGTCGATTCGGCGCGCCGCCGTAGTTCCGTTCAATGGGCAGTGTCACTGCTCTGAGCAAATGCAAGTGAAACAGTAGTTCCCAACAAAACCTCATCGTTTTCGATGAGAGATTCTGATTTCGTTGAAGGCATGAAGCTGCCGCCGCGGCTTGAATGCTCATCAATAAGGTAAGTTTGTCAGGGAGAGAATCCTGGCGTCTGTCTAATTTGGACCACGCCCATAATGGAACCACCGCTCCAAAGTTGCACCACGGGCATTGCGATTATGGAGCTATACTGCTCAGATATTTTTCCGGAGGCCATGAAACGCTGTTCCTGGATGCGGACCAGGATGCACGATGGTGGCCGGATTGCTATTCTTCCTTGCCGCGCTCCGCGGTGAGAATGCTTACGTTCCTCTGATCGCCGCGAGGCGACAACATCTGTTGTAAATCGTGATCACAATTGCTCAGGATTCAGCACGTTAAGAGCGTAGGGTTGCCTCAGTCAAGGCTCAATGGAGATCGCCGATGAAAGGCATGTCAAATTCATATCGGCTTTCTGCCAGGAATCCCAGCCTCGATGATTTCTTTCTTCGCGGTCAGCCGAGCAGCCGCGCCCATCTGGCGGAAGGGGGCCCCGGCACGGAAAAATGCAATGCTAGCCGCGCAATTCATTCTGGAAGGCAAACAGTACGGCGAATGTTGCCTCAATGCGACCCAGTACGAATCGAACAGCTTCACATGAGTGCGCGCTGGTGGCTCCTTGATTGCTAGAACTCAATTCCTGAAGACTGCATCGCTCTTCGTGTTCGCCGCGCTGGCCTGCGGCATTGACGCGCAGGTTTACAATGTGGGGTCCGATGCTGCAAAGAGCCCTCCGGATCCAACGAATCAGAAGCAGCCTTCGGAGCAGCCGCTGGGCTGGGGATCGAATATTCAAAACGCGCGCCTTGCGCGCGCCGCGGAGTTGGCGTTGCAGCACGGGGACCACGCACTTGCGTTAGACTATGCGCGACGTGCCGCGGAAGCTGCTCCTAATGACCCGCAGTTATGGTTCCTGTTTGGTTACGCGGCACGGCTGAATGCGAGATTCCAAGAATCGGCGGATGCCTACAGCCGAGGTCTTCGCCTTAGCCCATCGGCGCTCGAGGGGATCTCTGGCCTGGCCCAGACCTACAGTTTGATGGGACGAAATGAAGACGCCGAGCGCCTGCTCAAACAGGTGATCGCGTCGGACCCGAAGCGCAGAGACGACGCGCTGCTGCTCGGAGATATTTACATGAAGTCGGCAGACTACACCGACGCGGTCGATTGGCTGGGCAGAGCTGAACGAATGCGGCCTGACGCACGGTCGGAGTTGCTGATGGCGATCTCGTACCAGCACCTGAAACAAATGGATATGGCAAGCCGCTATCTCGAGTTGGCCAAACGGCATGACCCGAACAACCCGGAGGTTCAGCGATCGATGGCTGGATATTACCGCCAGGCCGGAAACTATGCAGAAGCAATTGCCGCGCTCAAGTCAATTCGCAACCCCAAGCCGGACCTGACGGCTGAACTCGCTTATACCTACCAACTCGATGGCAGGCTGGATGATTCAGCCAAACTCTACACGCAAGCGGCGAATGCCGCGCCAAAAGATTTGAACTTGCAACTCTCCGCGGCGCAGGCTGAAATTGCGGTCGGCTCTCTGGAGAAAGCGAACTCATTGATCCAGAGAGCCGCGGGAATCGACGCCAGCTATTATCGGTTGCACGCAATCCGCGGAGCGATTGCCAAGCTCCAGGAGCGCGACCAGGATGCCGTGCGGGAATACAGTGCTGCTATTGCTAACCTTCCCGCGCAACCGAGCGAGGGGCCATTCTACGGCATCCAGATGCACTTGGAACTCATGGATGTTTACAAGGATCTGGCGGACGAAAGCGCTTTCCATCATCAGCTCGATACAGCGCAAGCCGAAATCAACGGGCTGGGCGATCCGGTCTCCGGAAGAGCGCAGTTTCTGCGTTTGAGAGCATTGATCAAAATGGATGCCGGTGAACTCGACGCGGCGCTGGACGACATCAAGGATGCGTTATCAATCAACGCGCATGATTGCAATGATCTGCAACTTGATGGGGATATCCTGATGAAACTCGGGCGAACCGAGGATGCGATTACGGTTTATAAGCAGATTCTTGCAACGGATGCGGTGAACCGATTTGCGCTCATCTCCCTCGGGTATGCTTCACGGGCAGCGGGACGCGATCAGGATGCGGAGAAGTATTTTCAGCGCCTGGAGCAAGCGGATCCTGCATTCTATGTACCGTATCTTGCGCTTGGCGATCTCTACACCGCTCGCCGGGAATTTACAAAGGCCGAAGACTCCTACAGCAAAGGGTATGCGCAGGCGCCTCAAAAGGCCTTGATTCTGGCCGGTGGAATGAACGCCGCAATTGAAGCGCACAACCTGAACCTGGCAGGGAGATGGCTGAGTCGCGTCACGACCGGCATGGAACGGGAGCCCCAAATCCTGCGAGAAAAGGAGAGGTACCTCACTTTCAAGGGCGAGTATCAAGAGTCTGCCGAGGTCGGCCGGGAAGCAATCAAGGCACTGCCTCGAGACAGGGACGTGGTTGTCTATCTCGGTTACGATCTGCTCCATCTTGAGAAATATGACGAGCTTCTTGTTTTGACAGCGCAGTATGCCGCCATTCTCCCCCAGGAGCCGGACATTCCGCTTCTGGCAGGCTATGTGCACAAGCACGAGGGACTCAACGAGCAGGCGCGGCAAGACTTCACCGAGGCGCTTGATCGGGATCCCAATGTGGTTACGGCATACGTGAACCGAGGCTATCTGCTGAACGACCTTCACCAAGCCCAAGCGGCTGCGGCGGACTTCGAATCAGCCCTCAGCAGAGAGCCGAATAACGGCGAGGCGCACCTGGGACTCGCCTATGCGAACCTCGATCTCCATAAACCGGAGGCCGCCCTGCGGCAAGCGGATCTGGCAGAACGGGCACTGGGTGATTCAAGAGATATTCACCTGATTCAAGCCACCGCTTACGGGCGGCTGAACATGCTGATCAAAGCTGCCAGCGAATATAGGGCGGCCTTGAAGTTCACACCCGATGATGGTGCGCTTCACCTCGGGCTGGGAAACACGCTGTTTGCGGAGCGCCAGTACCACAACGCAATTGATGAGCTTG
>OCTA010001955.1_pt1 | contig 18898 bp, 29 predicted proteins | sample 1538991 | NCBI WGS metagenome assembly OCTA01 (sample SAMEA3539302, study PRJEB22396) | soil metagenome | biome: tundra; feature: field; material: soil | place: USA | collected 2010-05 | depth 0.15 m | reverse complement strand
ACCAGTTCGGTACAGGAGCTGAAAGGGTTGTTTCAACGAAAGCGAAACAAGCCGGTATCGATTGAAGAGATGAACACCGCCATCGCGCGGCGTGCATCCGGGTCCCGATGATGTGGTTGAGATGATCGGCCTCGACACAAATATTATCGTCCGCTATCTTACGCACGACGATGCTGCCCAAACGGCCACGGCGGTCAGACTTGTAGACTCACTCTCCCGGGATTCGCCCGGATTTCTTTCCCTGATCGTCATTGTGGAATTGGTTTGGGTGTTGGAAGTTTCTTACCGTTTCAAGAAGAACGAAATTGAGCACGTGCTCGACACTCTGTTGCGAAGTAAAGAACTGGTGATTGAGCGAGCGGAAATCGTCTGGCAGGCATTGCGAAAGTTCAGCGCCAGTCGCGCGGATTTTGCCGACTGCCTGATTGAACGCTGTGGCCACGCGGCGGAATGCCAATACACTGCCAGCTTCGATCAAAATGCGGCGAGCGCCGTCGGGATGAAGCTGGTCCGCTAATTGGGGTGCTGGAAGATTGGGATGCTGGGGGCTGGCCCACCCTTTGAACGACGTTTGCCTGCGCCACCATAACTGTGGGTGCCCCATCCTTGCGTTCTTTGCAAGGGTGGGCGGCGATGCCGGCGATACAACCTTTGTGTCCTCCGTGATGTGAACAGTTCGACTCCCGCCCCTCGCAAAGTGCGCGAGGACGGAGCATCCACGGCGTTGATACGCCTGGAAGCCAAGCCATGAGGTACTCTTTGTTGGGAATCTCCATGGCCGCGAACGCTCTCGATCACCAACTCTCGCAACTCGAAGCCAGCCGCTATCTCTTCGGACACAAGGAAGCCGCCCGCGTAGTGAAGCTGCTGCAACGCCTCGACGCCGCGCGCTTTACCGATCCGGCCTCGCTGATCCGCTTCCACGAAGCGTTGCTTTTCCTGCGCGCCTTTCCGCAAGGACCAGCTGTGGTTCGCGCCACGGGCCGCATTCTTAACCGTTTCCACAAGAAAGTAGAAGCATTACGTAAGGGTGGCGCTGAGATGGACGACTTCGAGCCCATCGAGGTCTCTGGCATTGCCGGCATACAGATGGAAGACACGCTCAGCTTCGATGTCGCACGCTGGCTCATCCAGCGCATGCCCGGCAAAGTTGAAATTGCGTGGAAAAACTACGAACCCGGACGAGAGTTGGGCACCATCGGCCCGCGCTTCATGCCCTTGCTTGAGGACGACGCGTATGTCGAGGCCGATACGCCATGGCGGCGATGGCTGGAGACCGCATCAGGCAAGAAGGGCTCCGATCCTGCTTGGCTGGTTGAACGCTTCGCCGATCTCCCGTTGGCGCCGATCCAAAAAGCCGAGCTCTACGAATCCCTGCGCGTGCCCCTGCGCTGGAATCTCAAGAACTCCGCCATCGCGCGAACGCGCAACTGGAAGCCGGTTCCGAGCGTCTTTTACCACAACGAGCCGCTGATCAGCCGCAGCCAGGTGTCGCTGGCCGCCGAGTTGGCGCGGCCTCCGGTGCAACTGACAAAGCTCTCGCACAAGCGGGCCGGCGAAATCATGGATCTGATCCGCGAGGTCATGCTGGTGCGCTACCGCGAACTTTATGGCACCACGCTGTGCGATCCCGCGTCGGTAGTTCGGGCCGATGTAGGACGGGGAGTGACAATCCATCTCTGGAACTTGCCGCCCGATCGCCGCTTGCCGCTGCGCGCCTACGTCGCGGGATTAACGCTCAAGAATGGCGTGCCGATTAACTACATCGAAGCCATCGGACTCTGCGAGTGGATCGAAGTCGGCTTCAACACCTTCTACACGTTCCGCGGCGGCGAAGCGGGATGGATCTACGCTCAGGTACTGCGCTGCCTGTGTCACCTCATGGGAACAACGTGCGTCTCGGTCTATCCGTATCAACTCGGCCATGACAACGAGGAGGCGATCGAATCGGGTGCGTTCTGGTTTTATCGAAAGCTGGGCTTCCGGCCGGGGCGCGCGGAGCTACAAAAATTGGCGGAACGCGAAGAAGGCAAGATTGCCGCCGATCCGAAATACCGGACGCCCGCCAAAACCTTGCGCCGCCTGGCAAGTGGGCACGTGTTCTACGAGTTGCCGGGCAGCGAAGTGGGAGCGTGGGACAGCTTCAGCACGCGCAATATTGGCCTGCGAGTAAATCGGCGAATGGCGCGGGAATTTCAAGGTGACAGCGGCAGCATGCGCAAGGAATCGGTGCGCTCGATCGCGCGGACTCTCGGCATGGATACGTCACAGTGGACGCCTTCAGAACGCGCCACCTTCGAAAATTTTGCCATCCTCCTGGCTCTGGTTCCCGGCCTTCGCTCCTGGAAGCGCGACGAAAAAGACGCGCTGGTCCGAATCATTCGCAGCAAGTCCAAAGCCGACGAAATGCTTTATCTTCACCTCACCGAGCGGCACGAACGGTTCCGCGAGGCCCTGCTCAAGCTCGGCTCGTGAGTCGGACCTCCGGCAAGGGCGGCGGCGAGCTTGAACCGCCTCGTTTGAGCGTGTATAAAGACATAGGAAGCAAGCGGCCGGGTGCTGCTGGAGAAGAGGAATTCCGGCGCGTGCGATGCAGACTTCGGTCGCCCTCAAACAGTCTGCAAAAGATTGATTTTAAAGCGGAAGTGGTGGAACTGGCAGACACACCATCTTGAGGGGGTGGCGCCGAAAGGCGTGGGGGTTCAAATCCCCCCTTCCGCACCATTGCTTTTGTTTTCATAGTGTTGTAGCATGGTGATACCGGACCTGATACCGGAATCAGGAAGGATCACCATGACCAAGACGATGCAACTGTACCGATTGGACTTCGACGGTACCATCCTGCGACGTGGTTTTTGGCTTTACATTTTGGAAATCATCGTCCCTGATGGTCGCACCCTCCACTACGTCGGGAAAACAGGCGATAAAGCTTCTGGGGTGAGTCAATCGCCATTTAACCGTATCTCCAACCACCTCGGCCACAATCCCCACAGCAATGCAGTGCGACGACATCTGGGAAACGTTGATCCAGAGCGGTGCTGCTTCCGTTTTCACGCTTGCGGGCCACTCTTTGACGGCGAGTCACCGCAGAGCCATGCCGACTTGTGTGATGTCGTTTCGGCATTGGAATCGGCGCTCCGCAATGCGATGGTCGAAGCCGGATACGAAGTCATCAATGTTGTGCCTTGTCGCAAGCCCATAGACCGAGAGCAGTTTGCCACCGTTCGGGCCGCATTTGCCAAACACTTCGACAAACTTGCAGGAGCGGCGGGTGAGGGGCAATCGTGAACCGCGAAGTCAACGTCACCAAAAGAGTTCGAACCAGCAAAGGGATGCGCTTCTGCCCTGTCGTCCTTTCTGCGAATGGCCGCGTCAAGCCTGACGTCGTGCTGGTCAACGGCAAACCCGAGCATCATCCCGAAGGCGCATATTATCTGGATTGGCGTGACGGCGCGAAACGTGTGCGCCTGTCGGTCGGCAAAGACCCAGCGGACGCCAACAACCGGCGACTCCGCAAGGAAGCCGAGTTGAACGCTGTGGCCCACGGCGCAACGATTGCGCCAGAGAAAGGTGCGGGCAGATCGCTGGCCGCCGCTGTTGCAGAATTTCTCGACGACGTAAAGGTCAAGCAGACCACGAACAAGCCCGGCAACTTTAACCGTCATTCCACCTTCGGCGTTTATAGCACGGCCTTGAACTATTTCATGGAGTCCTGCCACAAGCTGACGCTGGAAGAGATTGACCGGCGCGACCTGCTGAAGTACGCAGCCTTCTTGCAGGCAGAAAAGGAGCAAGGGCCACGGAGCGTGAACCACAAATTCGGCATCGTCATGTCCTTTTTGAAGGCGCACGGAATTCGCGGGCTGGTAGACAAGAATGACTGGCCGCGATACACCGAACAGGAACCTGAAATTTACGAGCAGGAAGAACTCGACAAGCTGTTCGCGGCCTGTGACCCGGCGGAGCGACTTTGGTTTGAGTTCTTCCTGATGACCGGCATGCGCGAGCAGGAAGTCATGTTCACTTACTGGAGTGACGTGAACTTCACCGCCAGCACCGTTCGCGTTACCCACAAGCGGGACCGTGGCTGGTCGCCGAAGGCGTACAAGGAACGCGAGATTCCCATACCGGAAAAACTCACCAAGAGCCTGAAGGCGTGGAAGGCGAAATCCGCCAAGGGCTGTTCCCTGATATTTCCCACCGCCGGATGTAAGCCGAAACATGACTTTCTCGATTGCCTGAAAGCGGTCGCCAAACGCGCCAAGCTGGACAAGGAGAACTTCTGGTTGCATAAGTTCCGCTCGACGTTCGCAACCCGCTGCCTGTGGGCAGGCGTCGATCTCCGAACAGTCCAGCTATGGCTGGGTCATTCCGATATGGAGAGCACGATGCGGTACCTGAAGCCGTCGCGGAGTCAGCAGACGCGCGCGAAGGTCAACGAGATATTCGCCTAACCCCTGGTAGTGGGCTACTTTGAATGTTGAGAACGGCTAGCGAACGTGGCATACTCGGCGGTTCTGGGATATAAATGATCTAGTTGCCCTCTGGGAATCCTACGAACAGCGGAGGGCGGAAAGAGCGGCGTAAATGGTACCAGCGATAATCCTAATCGTCTTGTTGGGTCTCTTTCTGAAATACGGAACTGGGAAAAAAGGCGGAGTCCACCTTAAAGATTGTCCGCGAGATTCTACGTGTACGTGCTACAGCGACGAGGAAAAACCAAAGTAGCCCACTACCCTCCCCACCTAACCCCTTGTAACTGGTTGGCGAGTGTGTTAGTATGTCAGTACTGGACTGTACCACCTTCCTGAGAGTCCTGCGGGCGGAATATCCGGACCCCCCGGTAGCCCAACGGGTTGTAAACCCCGTCATCCCAAATAAGACCACCTTGTTTGGGGCTTCCCTTGATATCCCTTGCCGACCGCATTGAACAAACCAACCACGCCCTGACGGCGGACGAGCTCGCGCCGTTGTTGTCCGTTTCCCGCATTACCATTTTCAAACACGCCCGCACCCGGCGTCTCCCGTCATTCCGCATCGGGACGTGCGTGCGGTTCGACCCGAGCGCGGTTGCTGAATGGATTCGCTCCGGCGGTCTGCAATCACCAAGGTAACTGGCGTCAATCCCTAGAACTAAAGGAAGATGGCAACCAGAGGTGTCCCTTTTATATGAGTACCGCAGTGATTCAGCAAATGGTCGAGCAAAATTTGAATAAGTCAAATTCTTATGCGCTCAAAGCACGAGCGGTAGCGTTGTGGAATGCCGACCGCGAGGTGTTCGGGCGTTCTCAGGACTCCGCTAGGGCGCTGGGTGATGCTCTGGTCAAAGTTAAGGCGGTGATTCCGCACGGCGAGTTCAAACCGTGGCTGAAGGAAAACGGTATCGACCGCAACCGCGCGAGCTACTGTATGCGTGTGGTTACAGGCAAGGATGCGGCAGCGAAGGCTAAAGCTGCGCCGCATGTGGTTACCATCAAGAACGGCATGCTCGTCCGCTGGAATGACAAGATATTCAAGGTGCTGGAGTCCTCCGAATGGAAGGCAGATGAGCTGGCGGAGTTCCATCGGCTGGTGTTGCACGTTGAACCTGCGCCTGCCACCCCGCCGCAAGAGGACGTCGTGGAAGCCCCTGTTGTACCTGCCATCGAAGAGCCCTACGACGGACGACCGCCGAAGGTAGAGTTCGACGCTGGCGAGTTGAACAAGGCGATACGTCGGCTCGGAGACCTGGTGTCCGCAAATGCAGGCCGCGTAGGAATAGCGTCCGGTCAGGTAGAGCTGGTTGGCGACAACGCAAGCCTAAGAATCGCGCTCGCAAAGGCCCGAACCTTCGGCGACTTCAACGTTGCCATCCAACATGGTGAACTGGCTCCCGCAATCAAGAACATCACAGGTGCCGTCACCATCATGGAGGACGGGACGCTACAATCGGGCGGGCTCTCCACGAAACTGAAGTGCCTTGCTCCGGACACGGAGCTTCGTTGTTTTCCTGTGGAGGACGCCGTGACCCGCGTAGAAGGCATCAACCTTTCACGGCTCAAGGCGCAACACAAACTGGTTGCTTTCGCCATTCCTCCGGCGGACGGCAGGTTTGTTATTCCCTGTGGGCTTCTCACGTCCGAGAACGGCATCCTGCGGATGGTCGCCACGGACGGCAAATTCCTCGCGATGTCTGATACGCCAGCAGAGCATGGCGATTTCGCGTTTACCATTCCGCAGCCAGCGTTTGAGCTACTCCACAAAATGGACGGGGAGACACTCGACATCACCGAGACGGAGCACTTCTGGCGGTTCTCAACCAGAACCGAGACACTTGTCTACACAAAGACCCACGCCGAGTTTCCTCCGTACCAGAAGGTTGTTCCGAGGAACCACGACGGCTGGACAAAGATAACCGTGAACTCCGGTGTGCTCGCCTCGGCGCTGAAGCGATTGCGACCGCATGCCGATGATGATATGCCCGGCGTGCTCTTCACGGTGGGTGACGGTGCCTTGTTGCTGGAGGCTGAGCACAATGAAGGGGACCCTGCGGGATTCACTTATTCGCTGCGTCCGGCGACCGAATCCATCAAGGTTCTTGTTGGTGGTTCGCCCGTTATTGTGAAGCTGAATGCGAACCGCTTTCTCCCGTTCCTCGAACGCGTCAAGGGCACCGTCGAGTTCTACGTCAAGAATTCAGAAGCGGTGGTGGACTGCTTCGCGCCAGCTATTGATGGCTACAGATTCTTTGTGATGCCCATGCGGCTAACTGAGGACTATGCGGCAGCGAAGGCCGGGCACGAACAGATGCTCAAGGAGAGGGCAGAGCGGGACGCCGCGCTTCTAGCTCAATCCAAGGCCAAGGTTGCCGAAGGAATCAAGACTTAAGGCGGAGCAAGCCGAGAAGGAAGCGGCGGAAGCTGAAGCTACTTTGGAAGCACAGGCCGTGGCCGCTGGGGCTGCCGCCAATTAGAAAAGAAGTTATGAAAAATAAAGCACCGTGTAAAAAATACCCGTAACAGTCAGCCGCCAAGGAGACCGCCGTGTGGCGGTGAACTAGATTTAATTGGGCGTGCCTTCTCTCTTGGCAGCGAGAAATGGCAACCGACGCAAATCGCGCGTCACACTTCATTGATACATTGAACGCCCGCTGCCAAGCCTAGTTCACCAGTGAACGCCCCGGTCATAAAAAAGCCGGGGCGTTTTCTGGCTTCTGGAGGCTTGGCAATGCAATGGTTTAAGCACAACGGTTCATTCAGGCGTTCACCAGCGATGCTTTATGTCGCCGATCAACTCGGCGATCACGGCGTCGCGGGCGTTTACCGTCTATACGAAGTTTTCACGCAGCGGTTTGGTGTCGACAACGACTTCAGCGGGAGCCTCTTTCTTTCGCCACCGTACTCTGAAACTTGGCTGGCGCAAGAAATACTCACGCCGCTGCCCGGCGACGAAGACAACAACCGCTACGACCCGAACCTCGTCCCCTTAGAACAACTCCACAAGTTTCTGGCTGTATGTGCGGACGCTGGTCTCATAAACCTACAGGTCGAAGAGTCGGATTGCTTCATGCGCGACGCCGCTGGTGTGCAACAGAAAAAGGGCACTAGGACGTGGCGCACCATAACCATCCCCGGCTTCTCTGAGCTGGCTGATGAATACACGGCGCGCAAGCGGACTTCGAAGGCTTTAACAACTCCCGAGTGAGTCCCGACACTTGTCCCGACACGAGTCGGGAGCCCGTCCCGCGCCTTGTCGGGATTTTGTCGGTCCTGATGTAGATGTAGATTTAGCACGAGCATTAGCACGAAGCACCCAGCAGGGAGAGAGAGAGGGACAGTCAGAGTCAGACGCGCCGCCGGGCAAAAAACGCCCGGACGAGCAGGTGGGCTTGAAGACCCTTCTCTCTATCGGGGGGTAAACCCCCCGAACCCCCGCGCCCATGAGGTCAAAGAGCAACACCACGAGCCGTCACAGATATCGGTGTATGTCGGGAGCAACCATGCAATATCAACTTGTCGTTCGTTTTCCGAACGAGCTCGCAGCAGACCTGAAGGCTGAGTGTCAGAGAACCGGCTGCCCACTCAATGAGTTCATCCGACGTGCCGTGACTGCCGCTCTGCGGAAGGTGGAGGAGCAAAGCAATGCCACAACATAACTGGACCAGTTTGGCCGCCGACAAATTTGGTGGAAAGAACTGCCCACAGATTTACGGCTGCGGACGCTGGGCGCTGAAGGCCGAAAATGGCGACGTTCACCTGTACCCGCGCGAAAGCCAAGCGCTGGCGTCCGCACCTTTCTATGACAGCAAGGTTATCGACTTGATGCCGACTGCGGTGCCCGAGCATTGCGTTGACGTTTACGACGTCGAGGAAGCCCGGCGGGAACGACGGGAAAGACGGCACGGATTATGACTTGGGTCAACCTACGAACGATGCACCTGCCCGACGATTGCACGGACATCGACTGGAGCCCGGTGCCGCCCCACAGCTTGCCCACAAACGTACTTATGGCGGGGGAAGGCCCCGGACGTCGGAGCAAAGCAACACGGGGCATAAGTGCCCAGTTCAGAACCGAACAGAGAAAGGGCAATCATGGAAGACGTCGAAGTAACGATAACTGGGCTTTCTGACTTGCAGGACTCGCTGGAGCGCCTCGGAACCGTTGAAGCAAAAGCCATCGTGAAGCAGGGTCTGGCCGAGGGTGGAGAAGCCTTCCGTGGTGCAATGATGGTAGAGGGAGCCACCAACAAGGCCGAGTTAGGCCAAGCTCTGGGGCAGAAGGCTAACTGGAGCAAGTCAGTCAAGCTGGGTGAAGAGTTGTCAGGGCGCGTGCGTGTGGCACCCAAGGGCAGTCTGCCTGATCTCCACGTCGCACGTGGCGGAGGCATGCAGCCCAAAGGCCACATATACCGCCGGAGCCTTGCCTACATCGTGAAGCTTATGGAGTTCGGCGGACGCGACGCCCGAGCAGCGAACGTTGGGCGCACTGCCCCGATGACGCGCGCCTTCGAGACCTACAAAGGCGCGGTGCTGGAGCGCGTGATCGCCGTCATAAGGGAGCGCTTGCACCTGTCGGATACACCACCGGACGCAGAATGAGCACCCTCGACCTCATCAAACTCTGGTGGAAGATTTGGGCAGCGCACTGGCTGCGCATCACGTCACCACTTACCGAGCAAGAACTCGATCACCTTTACCAGACCTGCGCTGGTGACCCGGCGCTGCGCGGGCTTATGGACGACATAAGCAAGCTGCGTCGATGACTGGTTACCTTCGTGAGCGTTGAGTAGGGTGCTTGGGCGCGCGAAACCACCCGAAAACTAAGTCTATGAAAACACGACCCGGAGGGGGAGTCAAAAGTGAATTAGCTGCCTCGTCGGTTTGCGCCAGCTTTCCGCTTAATTAAATGCGGGGGTTACTACCGGGTTACAACGGGCCGATTCCCCCTTTATTCACGCCTGCTCCGGGCGCGGTAACTCCTACTGTCATTATCATTTAGGCGAGTTTACAACAGGAGCGACCCTGTCACAGCAGCGTGTAATGATGAACCCCATGCCCACAAAACTGACGCTCCTTGGCCCAGCGGGCCGCAACAGGCACGGGCAGCGCCTCGTCTTGGTTCAGTGTTCCTGCGGGTCGCCTGCCTTCGAATGCCGCGAAGATTCCTTTAAGCAAAACCGCACAACTTCCTGTGGCTTCTGTCGCAAGGGCGGGCGCAAGCGCAAACCCGCTCCAGTTCCCGCGCCGGTTATTGCTCCAGTTACTGCTCCCGAAAGCGCGCCACACTTCAAGCGAGGAACTCCTGACTGGTACGCCGACCAGATTGCGAGCAAGGAAGCCGCCGCGCTTGTGCTGGAGATTGACATCAAGAAACTTCAGGAAAATATCACTGACCTTTTGGTGCTCAAAGCGTGGACTGCCGAGTGCGCTGCGTTCGACAAGTTGAACCATCAAATCTCTCGCCTGATGACTGCGAAAGACAAAGCCGAAACTGGGACTGCGAAAAGCAACAAGACTCAGGCTGAACTTACGAAGGAACGTATCGCGGCGCTGCGGGGGAACAAGTGACCCCCTACGAAATCACAGCGAAGGCGTGGGAGGACGAGATACTCTCTGGTGCCCGCCCGGCGTGCATCTGGACGCGCCGCGCCATCGAGCGCCAGCGTGCCGACCTGCTGCGGCAGGGTCAGGCTGACTTCCCCTATGTCTGGCAGCCCGATGACGGCGAGACGGTTATCGACTTTATCGCTTGCACCACCCACATCAAAGGGGAGCACGCTGGTCAGCCGTTCATCCTGTCGCCGTGGCAGACGTGGTTGATTCTGACGCTGTTCTCTTGGAAGCGCACCGACAACACAAAGCTCCGCCGCTACCGCAGGCTCCTCTTGGAGTGCGGGAAGTCGTCAGGCAAGACCGCGCTGTCCAGCGCCATCCTTTTATACCTGCTCGCAGCGGACGGGGAAGGCGGGGCGGAAATCGTGACAGCCGCGAGGGCGTCATCGCAGGCACGGTTGTGTTTTGACTTCTGCCGTGACACCCTGCGCGCCAACCCGAAACTGACCGCCGCTTTCGGACTCAGAGTTCTTCAACACTCAATTGTCCAGCCGTCCAGCGCCTCCACGCTGCTGCCGGTGTCGGCGCAGGGTAAGTCGCTTGCTGGCAAGATACTCCACGGGGCAGCGGTTGACGAGTTATGGTCGCACCGCTCGCGGGAGGTCTACGAAGAAATGTCGCACGGTTGCGACAAGAGAAACAACTCGCTGCTTATCTCGCTCGGTCACGCGGGGGAGAACATCACGTCGGTTGGCTACGAGTTGCACGTCACCTCCACGAAGATTCTCAGCGGAGAGTTGACCGACGAAAAGACGCTGTCGGTTATCTTCTCGGCGGAAGGCTACGACTGGAAGTCAGACGACGCCATCCTCGCTGCCAACCCCAACGCGGGCGTGAGTTCGTATCTGGAAACGATCAAGGAAGCCCGCGACCGCGCCGTGGCCATACCAGCGCTCCAGCCCGTATTCAAGTCTCACATGTTGGTTTTGTGGGAAGACGGGAACCAAGTCAAGCAGTGGATTTCGAAGGACGTTCTTGCACCGTGTCGCCAGCCCGGACTGCGTATGGAAGACTTCAGGTTCTGGAGCGTCGGTGAGCCCGGTGTTGTTCAGCCGGACCAGCTACGCCCGTTCGTCGTCGGCATCGAGCGGTCAAGCCATCAGGAGCGCGCTGCCGTGATCTACGCAACGAAAGGCTACGTCGCGGGCGTTGAACACTTTTACTTATTCTCCAATTACTTCGAGCCCGCCGCGCCCGACTCCACCGCGCCAGCCGCCAACGACGACGAGCCGATGGCGGACTCTGTTCTCGCATTGGCACGGACACACATTGGCTACGGTGTGACCTTGAACGAGGACGGTTACAACTTCAAAGCGCTCGCACACGATGCGTGGTGCGCCCCGTCAGCGAAGTTTGAAAAGTGTGGTGTTGCGCCGGTGCCGTTCACCAAGACGGCACGGACGTTCAGCCCGGTGATGGACTGGCTGATGAGTCTCGCGCTGGCGGGCCGCCTGCACTTCGTGGACGACGACGAGATTCTCGCAACGGCGCTCCTCAGCATCCACGCGCACCGTGACCTGAACTCGAACTTGTTCCCCCGGCGGGCGAACCCCGACCGACCGATTGATGCTGCAATAAGCGTGCTCTACGCTCTGCGGCTGGCGCAAGCACCCGGCATGTTGGCGTCGCCGGAAGTGAGCGACGTCAAGGCAATCTTCTTGATGGAGGACGGTAGCGTATCGGAGTCCGGGCCGAACGGTCTCGTCCAAACGCACGAGCCGTTGACGGCGAAGGAGCAGTATGGCTCTTAACTTCTGTGCGGAGGGTGGCTGTGTCGGTATAGCGACGACGGGCCGGTTCTGCCCGGCGCACCTTGACCCGACCGCGCGGCAGGAGCGCAACACACCACGGCACGTGAGCGACGCTTGGTATGCCCGCGCCGCGTGGAAGGGGCCGCACGGTGTCCGGCTTTATAAGCTGAAGCGTAACCCGCAGTGTGAGATTTGCGGCAACAAGGCGACCGACGTTCATCACACCCGACCGTGGAAAGACACGCGAGATTGGTTCGTCTTTATGGGCGGGATTGACATGCAGTTTTTGCAGTCACTCTGCAAGCGGTGCCACTCGGCCATCACCATGAAGGAATTTCAGTTCGGTCCAGATCAGAAGCAAGGGAGATGAAAATGTACTCGCGTTGCGTAGTTGTTCAGCATCAGGAAGCAGGAGATTGGTCACTGGTACTCGTTGCCGACCGCAACCAATACGGCAGGCGGTCACTTACACCCATGCTGTTCACGTGTGATGGTGCACCAACGTTCGCGGTCGCTCCACAGCTACGGTCGTGGTCGAAAGCGGGCCTTATTTTTGTCTACAACAGCCTGCCGGACCACCGAGAACAACTCCTTAAAAATGCTACGGATGACTTCATAAGAGCCGTGGCGCTCCGCAGTAACTTCCTCGAACGTAGTCGCGTCGGTATCGTCGCTCGGGCGAAAGCAAGGAACGAGCAAGTGATTCCGCCGCAGGGCTTTGAAATCTCGGAGGCAACGGAGCCCGCGTTCTGGTGGTTGGCGTCGCGGTCAGAACCCGCCGGACAGGCGCTTCGCGTCCTGAGCTACTTAATCAGCAAGCACAAGCTCGGCGAACTTACGCAAGCCGAGCGGGAAGAGTTGGGCACGAGACTCATCAAAAGGGGAGAACAAGGCCATGTCGTTTTTCAGCAGCGTTAAAAACATGCTTCAACCGCAGCAGCGTAGCACCGTGGGCTTTATCACGGTAACGAGCACCGATAACTACGGCGAACTGCCGCCGGGCTTTTTCCGCGTTGAGTGTGCCAGCGGGAGGAAGGCGCTCGGTTACAAGGGCGGGTTCGTCTCCTTTGACTGCGGAGAGACCGTCGTGGACGGTCAGCGTATCACGTTGTCCGTGCCACGAGAGTCGCTGCCGGTGGTCAAGCTGAACTTCAGCAAACCGACGGACGGCGTCTTCAAGCAAGTCGGCGGTGCCAGCGTGGTTGATACGGACGCACTCGAAGCTGACGACGGTGCGGTTGTGTGGGACGGCGCTCGCCCTGCGGACGGTCCCGTCTCGCGGTGAAGCCGTCACACGGGACGGTAATTCTGGCAGCAAGAATGCCGAACGAATACTCGATACAGGGAGAACCCTCATGTACATCCAATGCCTTGAAACATACCCAGTTGTGAGCGAACGCGGGAAAAAGATTCACGTTCCCCGTTCAGTCGCTGAAGTCGCTATTTACCGTGGTGAAGCAGTCGCCGCGCCGCGCCCAAACTACGGCACCCCCGAGTGGATGGCCGAGCGCGCCGCAGCCGACGCGAACCGTCCGCTTTCGGCTGGCGATGTTAACCCTTCGGTTGATGGCGTCCAGTGGGGAGTGCTCGACCGAGACATGAGTCTCTACTCCATTGTCCGGGTCATCAAGCGAGTCGGGTCTGATCTCACCTACTACAAAACCCCTCCCGCCGAGGCACCGCTCTCAATCCACCGGCAGTATCACGAGTTGGCTAGAACAGAGGAAGGTGCAGCGCGCGTCGCGATTGAGGCGGCGAAGGCTGCTCAATACGCTCAGCATTCCGCCGAGAAGCTGGGGACGCTCGCCGTCATTTACAAGGGCTAACACCTCACAGGCACATTGGGGAGCCGGGCACAAAGGAGATTTGTATGGCATTTACACAGGAACAACGCATGCTGTTGGAAGGTGATGAGAAGCGCTTTCAGCGCGGCGAACCTTGCCTCGGTTTTGGCGACGCAACCACCGCGCCGGACTGGGCAAAGGCCCGCATCATCGAAATCCGCTCCGCCGTCGCAGCGAAGCGCCCGGTACCTGCACCGAGCCCTTCATTCGTCAGGGCAGCGGAGACACGGTCTGCCGCGCTGGGCTTTGGCCGCAGCTTGCTCCGTTCGAACCCCGTCGTGCAACCCCCCGCGTGGAAAATAGCGTTTGTGGAGAAGCACTTCCCGCGCATGACCGCTGCCGAAATCCAAGCCCACCGTCTCAAACGGCAAGGCGAAGCAATACAGGCCGATGCTGCGGCAGCCCGCTCCGCCGACGAGCTTGAAGCCGACATCCGCCAAGTGAACCGCGAAATGTTCCCGTGGCAACAATAAAAAGGAGATCACCAATGGCTAATCAAGAACCACGTCCACAGCAGCCCACGCCCCGTCCGCAGCCCGCGCCGCAGCCGCCGACGAGCATCTTTTCACCAACCACGCGCCCCGGCTCCGGCAGCCTGCCTGTGTGGGAACGCGTCGAACGAAATAACAAATAGAGTTTCCGCGACAGCGGGGCAACTGGCGGAGAAGGCTTTCCCGAGCCTCCAAAACAGACCCCGCAACCTACCCACCCGTGCGTTGGAGAACCTGCCGCGCACGGCGCGGGGAACCCTTTGGAGCAAAAAATGGCCTACTCATTTTCGTATGATGATGTGCGCGGGTGCGCCGTCATCACGCTGAAAAACATTCGCCCCGGCACCATCCCCGAAGACATCGCCGACTTCCTGTGGAAGGAACTCGGGTTGAACGTATCGCCCGAGAATATCTCGCAGTCCGATCACAGTCTTGACCCGTGGGCGACGGTCGTCCTGACGCGCGAGTGTTTGGCCGATTGGCTGAATAAGGCGTTCACGACGCACGGCCTGCGCTTGCTTGGGGCAGTCCCGCGAGCTGATGCATCCCGGTTTGGTCTCCCACAGACAGGCAGGAGAAAAGCATGAGCGCTCTTACCATCCCTATCGGTGCAACCCGCGCGGAGTTTGTCCGCATCGTCAACGAGATTCTTCTTGAGGACGCCACAGCCTCGATGCGCATCGCGGACGCCGCGCTATACGCGTTCACGGCGTGGGAGTCGGAAGGTCTCGAATTGATGTGTGAAGCTACTGGCTTTACAGAAATTACCATTCGAAAAGCATCCCGCGTAGCGGCAGAGTTCCCACCCAGTGCTCGCGTCGCCGGTTTCGGATTCGGTCACTATCGTAGACTTTTGCCGTTTCCGCGTGATTGGTCACTCAGCTTTCTCAAAGCCAATGTAGGGAAGGGTCTCACCAACCGTGCTCTTTACGCACTCGCTGTAGAAGCGTTTGGAAAAACTCCGCACGCGAAGAGGCAGCAAAAACGATGTAATGTCGCGTTGCTAGACTCCACGCTGGCTCGGCTACGTCCGTTTTCCGGACGGAAAATCGCTCATTTTATCGAGGGATTACTCGAAGAGTGGTTGATGCAGCATCCCGATGTTCCGGCTCCGGTCATTCCGGCTCCCGTCGCGCCAGAGCCCGTCGTAGTGAACGAAGAGCCGCGCCCGACCTATGTCGAGCGTCGGAAACAGCAGATTGCTGACGGAGCGCCGCCGATACCACCGAAAGAGAGAAAGCTGAAAAAGCTGACGAAAGTGGCGTGGACTGAATGTAAACCGGATGAGTTCATTGATGCCGAAGCCGGTGCCGTGCCTTACAAACAGGCGGGCGGTCTCGCGACGAAGTTCTGGTCCGAAGCTGATGCTATCGCAGCGGAAGCGAAAAACTTTGAGGCAAAGGGTTATCACGAGCTGGTTAAAAAGTGTGCTGTATGTTCCGGCGGGAACGCCCGCGAATGCTGGCACGTCTACCACATCTTTTCATAGGCGGGCGCGTGTCACAGCGCCCGGCAATACTGACATGAAAATGTCGTCTTCGCTGGGGTGCGGTTAGGCATAGTCGCACTCCGGCCCCTTAAAAGGAAAGCTGGGGGGTATCGGGCCACCCGCCGCGCAGGAGCCCGGCTCAAGTCACCCTGTCGCCGAGTTTTGGGCAAGAAAAAGGCCCCACCTGAAGGCAGGGCCGGGGGACGGGCGTGGATTTACCGCACCGCCATCCTGAGCAAGCGCTCGGCTGCGAGAACGTTTTTGGTTTCCTCTTCGAATCCTTGCAGTGTCCCGAGCGCCGCCAGAAATTCGCCCTGATCCAAATAGGCCGCGACCTCGCCCAACTGATCGACGAGTTTTTCGATTGATGCGAGCGCAATCGTGCGGGCGGCCTTCCGCGCGTTCTCGGCTTCCGTCGCCTTCTGCATATCCCGCCTTGCGGCGGAGATTCCGTCATCCGCTGGGGTAGTCATACCGCCTCCTTCAAAATGACCGGCGGAGCAGGCGTGACCTTGCGTCGGCGCACCAGCTTGGGCTTCCCCACCTTGGCTTTCTGCCGCTTGACCCACGCGGCGCTGTTCTTGGCGTTGCGCTCATTGTGAAAATCGCAGTAGCTGCGTCGCGAGCCGTCTGGTGCCTTCTTCGGCGTGCGCTTGCATCCCGCCCGGACGCACTGCCCGGCGGCCTTTCTCTTCTGATATTCGCTTTTCATGGTGACCCTTCCTTTTCTTCCCAGCGACCTACACATAACTCTGCGGGCCGACGAAGTCCACTCGCAAAAGGGCTATAATTTTCAGTGGTGTCAAGAGGTGGAAAAACAAAAGATGGAGTCCTTTAAAGCATCGACGCAATACGGAGATTGGGAAGGCACCGCAGCAGCCGATGGACAACACCGCTCGCTGCACGAGTACCTGAAGGAAAAGGGACTCATGAAGTCACACGAGTTCCTCCTCGCAGTGACCCTGTACGTTCCGGAGCACGATTATGCCCGCCCATTTGTGCGGGTGTTCTTGTACGAAAAAGGAAAAGACTACGAATCAGTCAAGGCGTCCATTGAAGCCACGAAAGGGCCGATTCCGGTTCGCAAGCTAGAGCTGAAACTGACGACGGAAGAATTTCTCGAACTGTTCAAGCGGTTCGATGTGACGCTGACGTGGCACGGCCTTGAACTTGAGGGACGTGACTTCGTAGCCAGTGATAGTTAGCAGGCGTCATCATTTCGCCCATCGTTTGTTGTTGATAAAAGTCACACGATCATAAGCAGACTCCAACGGACGATACACGCCATTCTTCTGCACGAATCGCTTGAGGAATCGGTTGCAGCCCGCGTCCCAGCTAATTACCTCTATACCCCAGCCGTGATCGTGGGCGCGCTCCAATTGTTTGATAAAACCCTTGCCGCCGCCGTAGCCGCTCCCATCACCCGTCAGCAGTACCATCGTTCCCGGAGTTTTCACGTCGAGAATGCGATTGGCCATTGCAAGCTGTATTACTTCGTCAACAGCAATTTCTCGCCCCGTTCCTTCGCCGCGTTCCTGTTTCTCTACCAGAATGCCCAACTTCTTGAACCGCTCCCAGAGTGGGTCACTAGGGGGTGGAACAGAGCCACCGACGAATGCATAATCTGATTTGCGTTTGTTCAGAACGAAGTTGAAAAGCTTCGCCAGATGGATACGAAATGCATGCTCATCGCCGGGTTCCCGCTGATGGCAGACGCCTCGCCCGACGAGCCAAATATTCGAATTGTCCCAAAAAACATTCAAGCCCATGCTTAAATTATAGAGCACCGCCGTCGAGCACCTCGGTAACTTTTTCCAGCCCGCGTCCGCGCGCGTAGCGTCACGAGAAGGAGGAAGTGATGACGAAAAGGAAAACCCGCAAGGAGCAGCGCGTCTGGAAGCTGGCGACGAGCATTGTTGACTTTGGCAAACAGTATTCCCATCTCGAAATCGAAGCCGCGTGCGGGGAAGAAGGCAAGAGAACGAGTGCAATCGAAAATTGCCTCATGGGTACATCAACGAACCTCCTCGAACTCCTCATCTCGTTTCTGCATACTCTTGGCGCAGTCGTCACTTCCTGTGCATGTCCTTGTGACCAAGTCCTCCCCGGTCAGGAGGTCCACGACGCTTAACATAAACATGGAGTCCGATGGCTTCTGCACAATCCCCAACTCGGCGGCGGTGACAGCGTCCAGCCGCGCCCCAACTGCTCGGAAGTAGAAGCGATGCACGAACCTCGACGACGACTAAACTCGACGCGGCTAAGAACGACCGTGCCACCGACGGCATAACGGTCCTTCACATACTTGTCGGCCAAGGCCTTGCACCGCAATCGTTGACTGAACAATTCACGGCTGTTGCGGTCGCCGACTACGTGCGCTGTTTGCACACCTGCGGCACCGACCAGTGCCCCGACAGCCGCCCAGAGCCACAGCTTCTTGTTCATACGCGAAATTGTACTCTCGGCCCTCCACTTATCTTGACCGCGCCGGGCGGGTGTAGAATTGGGTTCAGGAGTGATTTTCGATTATGCCCCACCTTAGAGAACAAGCTGCGGCAGTTCTTGCGACCTGCAAATCCGTGGTTGCGCGCGCCGGAGAACTGCCCGAGGTGGACCCCACCACGTTCTATTCTGCCCTTAAAATCCTGCAAGCAGCTCAAGCAGCAAACCCACAGGATAAATTCTTGGCCGAAACCAAGTTGAAAGACAAGCGGAGTTGGACCGCGATTCAAACTGCGATGCGTTTGGTTCTGCAATCACAGCCCGCAGCAAAAGCCGCCGCTGCCAGCGGCCCGCACTCAACCAACAAGGTCACTGGTTATTAAAGCGCGCGGGCGGTGTGCTCACACCCGCGTTCGCGCCCCTCGGCGACTACAGCGTAACTCCGAACGGCGCTGTCACTAAGCCGGTGATACCAGTGATACCGAAAACCGCAAAACTGCGGGATACAGCGGATACTGGAGAGCACGGCAGCCCAAGCCCACCATCGGTTGCAACTCGTTAACACGTCGCGTATTATCACTGAAAGGCGCTGTTCATCGGCCTTTGCGCGAAACGGGCGTGATAAAATCCCCCCTTCCGCACCAGCATATTGATTCCACCGGAATGTGAGAACGGGCCGCGGCCCCGACGGAGCGTTTTTTGCAATGACAATTTTGATCACACTGATTCACGTTTTCGTTTGCTTTTTTCTGATTGCAGTCGTTTTGCTCCAGAGCGGAAAGAGCGGCGA
>OCTA010001953.1_pt1 | contig 18905 bp, 15 predicted proteins | sample 1538991 | NCBI WGS metagenome assembly OCTA01 (sample SAMEA3539302, study PRJEB22396) | soil metagenome | biome: tundra; feature: field; material: soil | place: USA | collected 2010-05 | depth 0.15 m | reverse complement strand
ACCCGGCCACGATCTCCCGCTGGCTCTCGGCGCATCCCGGCCTCACGACCTACCGGCGTCTGCGCGCGCGGGGCCGCAAGCTTTTCAGTCCGGCACAGCTCATCCGCATCGTCAAGCTCTACCACGCGCAGGTGTATGAATTCGGCTATCACCGCGCCAAGCTCGCCTTCCTGCGCGACGGCACGCTTGACGACCGCCGCAACGGCGATACGAAGTTTGCCCCGCTCGCCGATTTTCTCGAGACCGTACCCCGGATATGTCCCCACGAACTCTTCAGGCGGGAGGAGGGGGCTCGCGCCTCGAAACTGCCGCACGACTTTCTCACCCTTGACCGACTCGTCGTGACAGAAAAGCGCAACACCGCCACAGACGCGGCGGCGCTTATCATTCCGGGCGTCGGCTCCAACCGCGACCGCCACCCCAAACTGCAGCGCTTCATGCTGGCGAACGACAGCGTTACGATTGCCGTGGAAGTTCCCATCTGGCTTGGCGAAGACGATATCGCGGCGCTTGAGGACAAATACCGCGTGACGATCGTACCCAGACAGCCGCTCGACCCGGCGCACCCCGGCGGCGGCCACAGGCCGCGTCACATCACCGGACATATCGACTTTCTGCAGGTCCGCAACGGCGCAATCCACATCCTTGACTACAAGCCCGACGCGCGCACGAACAAACCCGTCGCCCAGCTCACCATCTACGCACTCGGGTTGACGCGCCTCGTTCCTGGTCTTCGGCTCTTTGACATTAAATGCGCGTGGTTCAATGAAAACTACTACAACGAATTTTTCCCGCGTCTCCTGCTGCCGCGCCCCAAGCTGTAACATTCGCCGCTCATCGAAAGCTTGACAGCTCTCGACCATCATGCACAATCCATCCAATGGCCAAGCCGCATGTCGTCATTCCCGTCGAACGCATCGCCAGCCGGATTTACTTGATCCGCGGTGAGAAGGTCATGCTCGACAGCGACCTGGCCGAGCTGTATGGCGTGCCGACCAGCCGACTCAATGAACAGCTCAAACGAAACAGAGATCGCTTTCCCGACGATTTCGCCTTCCAGCTCAGTCATGAAGAGTTTGAGGCTTTGATGTCGCAAATTGCGATATCAAACACCGGACGAGGTGGAAGACGAAAGCTGCCTTGGGCTTTCACCGAGCACGGCGTTGCCATGCTCTCAAGCGTCCTACGCAGTAAGAAGGCGGCACAGATAAACATCGAGATCATCCGTGCCTTTGTAAAACTCCGCGAGATACTGGCTACGCACCGTGATCTGGCCAGAAAGGTTGACCAGCATGACCGGCAGATCGCCGTCCTGTTCGACTCATTGCAGAAGCTTCTGGCGCTCCCGCCGCCGAAGAAAAATCCCATCGGCTATATTCATCCGAAGGACTGATTTAGAGCCTGAGACACTGATGCCAAAGCGAAAGATTACATTCGACCCGGAGTTGGCGATGGAGGCCAAGAGCCTTGTCGCGTTGGCGTTCCGCAACGGCCCGATTGAGGACATTCACTTTGGCAAAGAATGCTCCCTGTGCGCCGGGAAACCAGAGTATTCACACATCACCCAGGATGAGATGAAAAACATCATGAAACAAGCGGTGGACACGCTCTACTATATGCTCTGGCTTAAACAGAATGATCCGGAGAAGTACGCCGAGAATCTTGAGTACGGAGATCGATCCACGAAGTCGTGGGATAACCCAAGGTTGTAGTGTTATCCATAACACAACCCCAGAGTGATAATGTATCTTACGGAAAATAGTGCGCTTGCCGGAGTGCGTCTTTTTTCATATTGCAGAAGACCAATCTGGATTTCTGCGGGCCTGCGCTGTGCAGCGCTTTGACGAACGCCAAGATTTGAAAGATTCACCAGACAGCCGAACTCTGCTACGTTATCTGTTGGCTACGCTCACGCCATGAAGGCGGACATTCATGCTTCTGCACGCCCTGGAGCCGAAGCACGCCTCGCATTCATGGGCAAACTTGCGAATGAGCACGACCTCGCTGGTGCGCAATTTTCCGTGTGTAACAGGTCGACGAAAGGCTCCGACTGGCCTCAGAGGGAAATTTAATTCGTGACGACACCAAATCAAAATCCCGAACAGATTGCCCGCGATCAGATCGATAAACTTCTGGTCGAAGCCGGCTGGATTGTTCAGGACAAGACGGCCATCGATTTCGGTGCTGGGCTTGGGATCGCTGTTCGCGAGTACCAGACCGATATCGGTCCCGCCGACTATGTCCTTTTCGTTGCGAAGAAAGCTGTTGGCGTCATCGAGGCTAAACCTGAGGAATGGGGCCATAAGATCACGACGGTCGAAGAGCAAGCAGGGCGCTATGCCGCCGCCACACTCAAATGGGTGAACAACAAGGAACCGCTGCCTTTCGTCTATGAGAGCACGGGCATCATCACGCGCTTCACCGATGGGCGTGATCCAAAGCCCCGATCTCGTGAAGTTTTCACCTTTCATCGACCAGAAACCATGGCCGAGTGGCTATCTCAACCGACTTCGCTCCGTGCGCGGCTCCAAACCATGCCACCGCTCCCGTATTCCGGCTTGCGCGATTGCCAGATCACAGCGATCGAAAACCTCGAACAATCCTTCAAGGACGACCGGCCGCGCGCCCTAGTGCAAATGGCGACCGGTTCCGGCAAGACCTACACCGCCATCACCTCGGTCTATCGCCTTCTCAAGTTTGCTGACGCCAAGCGCATCCTGTTTCTCGTGGATACGAAGAACCTTGGGGAACAGGCTGAGCAGGAATTCATGGCTTACCTGCCGAACGATGATAACCGCAAATTCACCGAGCTCTATAATGTTCAGCGCCTCAAATCTTCTTTCGTTGCCAAGGATAGCCAGGTCTGTATCAGCACCATCCAGCGCATGTATGCGCTGCTGAAAGACGAGCCGCTCGACGAACTAGCCGAGGAAGCCAACCCTGCCGAGTTGATGGTGCGACCGAAGCAAGCGCTGCCCGTTGTCTACAACAAGAAAATACCGCCTGAGTTCTTCGATTTCATCATCATCGATGAGTGCCACCGCTCGATCTACAATTTGTGGCGGCAGGTAATTGAGTATTTCGATGCCTGTTTGATCGGCCTCACGGCGACGCCAGACAATCGGACCTACGGCTTTTTCCGGAAGAACGTAGTCAGCGAGTACAGCCATGAGAAGGCTGTCGCCGACGGCGTGAACGTCGGAAACGAAATCTATCTCATTGAAACCGAGCGCACCAAGCAGGGCGCCACGATCAAGGCGCGCCAACAGGTAGAGAAGCGCGAACGGTTGAGTCGAAGAAAGCGTTGGGAAACGCAAGACGCAGACGAGACGTACGCCGCAACACAGCTTGACCGCGATGTCGTCAACCCGGACCAAATTCGCACGGTCGTCCGCACCTTTCGTGACAAGCTGCCGGAGATTTTTCCGGGCCGCCAGGAAGTGCCAAAGACTCTCATCTTTGCTAAGACGGACAGCCACGCAGACGACATCATCCAGACCGTGCGCGAGGAGTTCGGGGAAGGTAACGATTTTTGCAAGAAGATCACCTACCAGTCCAAGGAAGATCCGAAATCCGTCCTTGCCCAATTCCGCAACGACTACAATCCGCGCATCGCAGTAACCGTCGATATGATTGCGACCGGCACTGACGTGAAGCCGCTTGAATGCCTGCTTTTCATGCGCGACGTGAAGAGCCGGAATTACTTCGAGCAGATGAAGGGACGCGGGACGCGCACCCTGGATCACGACAACCTCAAGAAGGTCACGCCCTCTGCTGTTAGCGCAAAGACCCACTATGTCATCGTTGACGCCGTCGGCGTCACGAAGTCCCTCAAGACCGCGAGCGAACCGCTTATCAACAAGCCTTCTGTGCCGTTAAAAGACCTTGCGATGGGCGTAATGATGGGCGTCCGCGACGATGATACGGTCAGTTCGCTCGCCGGACGCCTTGCGCGCCTGAACAACCAGCTCGACCCCAAGGACCAGGAACGCATCAAAGAACAATCCGGGGGTGCGGCCCTGGCCGATATCATTGGCGGCCTGTTGGCCGCTATTGATCCGGACAAGATCGACGACAAGGCCTGCGAAATCTCTGGCATCCCGGCGGGAGCTGAACCGGGCGATCAAGCGCGCCAGACAGCGCGGGAGCAGCTCGTTGGAACAGCTTCACGGGTCTTCAACGGCCCGCTAATCGAGCTTCTTGAATCGATCCGTCGCGATAAAGAACAGACGATCGACCATGACAACCTTGATGCCGTTTTGCGCGCCGAATGGGACGGCGACGCGGCAGACAATGCGAAGAAGGTTGCGAAGGATTTTCGTGAGTACCTGGAAGCCAACCGCGATCAAATCGAAGCGCTGACAATCTTTTACAGTCAGCCATACCGACGGTCTGAGCTGACTTATAACATGATCCGCAATGTTTTCGAAAAACTCAGAAGCGACAAGCCTCGCCTCGCGCCGCTGAGAGTGTGGCAGGCATATGCTCTGCTGGACGAGTACAAGGGAACTCAGCCTAGCAGCGAACTGATTGCTCTCGTTGCACTCATCCGCCGCGTCTGCGGCATCGACGCGAAACTGTCGCCTTATTCCGAAACGGTCCGGAAAAATTTCCAACACTGGATCATGACCCGCCATAGCGGCGGCGGAGAGAAATTCAATGAAGAACAGATGGAGTGGTTGCGGATGATCCGCGACCACATCGTCAGCTCATTCCACCTTGATCGAGATGACCTCGACATGGCGCCATTCGACGCAAAGGGCGGCCTTGGGAAAATGCACCAATTGTTCGGCGATCAGATGGACAAAGTCATTGGAGAGATGAACGAGGCATTGGCGGCGTGACAGAAAAAACCATTCCGCATACATGGTCTATGGCGTCGCTTTGTGATCTCGGTGAGTGGCGCGGCGGTGGCACACCCAGCAAGCTCGTCGAGGACTACTGGAATGGAAATATTCCATGGGTCTCGCCAAAGGATATGAAGCAGGATTCCATTTTCGATTCCGCCGACCACATCACAGAGAACGCCGTTGACGATTCAGCGGCCAAGTTGATTCCTCCCGATTCCATTCTTTGCGTTACCAGATCGGGGATACTTGCGCACACATTTCCAGTCGCGATAACCATGGTGCCCGTGACCGTCAATCAGGACATTAAAGCACTCACGCCCTCTAAAGGAATCCACCCAAGGTATCTCGCTTGGGCACTTCGCGCCGAAGGAAGGGAAATACTCGAAACGTGCTCCAAGGATGGAACCACGGTCAACAGTATCGAGAGCTCTCGGCTTTATGCTCATCGGGTGCCGGTCGCTCCGCAAAGAGAACAACTCCGGATCGTCGCCAAGATCGAGGGGCTTTTTTCAGAACTGGACAATGGAATTGAAAGCCTGAGAACGGCTCGGCAGCAACTCGGAGTTTACCGTCAGGCTCTGCTGATACATGCCTTTGGTGGCATGCTCACGGCCCAATGGCGGGAGGAAAATAGAGACAAGCTCGAAAGCGGCAATCACCTGATTGCTCGAATTAAGAGCGCCCGAGATGCTTACTATCAAGCGAGAATTTGTGCGAGTAACTCCAAAACCAACGAGAACGGTACAAAACCACGTCAGCCCAAAAAGTTCGCGGCACTCCGTGCTCAGGATTTGGGAGAATTACCGACCCTGCCCGATAGCTGGATTTGGGAAAAGCTCGGGTGGATGACTTGTGGAGTTGAGTACGGGACGTCCGCCAAGTCATTGGAACGCGGCAAGATTCCCGTCCTGCGCATGGGCAACATTCAGAACGCCAAGTTTGACTGGTCCGATCTCGTTTATACCTCGGATGAAGACGAGATTCGCAAATACTCGCTCAGGGAGGGCGACGTTCTTTTCAACCGAACCAACAGTCCTGAATTGGTCGGAAAAACCGCGATCTATCGCGGTGAACGGCCCGCTTTGTTCGCTGGCTATCTGATACGCATCAATCAGCTTCCCTCCATCGTGGACAGCCAATACCTGAACCTGTTCCTTAACTCGCACATCGCGCGGCACCACGGGAACCGCGTAAAAACGGATGGTGTGAACCAGTCGAATATCAACGGTGAAAAGCTTTCCAACTACCCGTTCCCTTATTGCTCACTCGCTGAGCAGCGTGAAATCGTCCAAATTCTTGAGGAGAAATTGTCGGTCGTTGACCAGATGGTGGAGGACGCGAACCTCCAAATCCAAAAAGGCGATGCTCTCCGTCAAAGCATCTTGAAAAAGGCGTTCTCCGGGAAGCTTGTTGCGCAGGACCCGAATGATGAGCCAGCTTCAACTTTGCTGGAGCGAATCAGGGGCGCGAATGCCGAGAAAGAGAACGGCAAGAAGAAAAACAAAAGGAAGGAAGCCGCATGAATACCGCATCAATCGTTTCACGGGTCTGGAGCTTTTGCACGACACTCCGCGATGATGGTGTGAGCTACGGCGATTACCTGGAGCAGCTTACGTATCTGATCTTTCTCAAGATGGCGGATGAGTATGCCAGGCCACCATATAACCGCAATGTTGGCATCCCCGTGAAATACAACTGGCAGAACCTGAAATCCAAGCGCGGAGCCGAATTGGAAGTTCACTACGTTACGCTGCTGCGCGAGCTCGGCAACCAGAAAGGAATGCTCGGCCAGATATTCACAAAAGCCCAGAACAAGATTCAAGACCCTGCCAAGCTCTCGCGTCTCATCGACATGGTCGATGACACCGAATGGGTCACGATGGGCGCGAATGTAAAAGGTGACATCTACGAAGGCTTGCTGGAAAAGAACGCCGAGGACACCAAGTCAGGCGCGGGCCAATATTTCACCCCTCGTGCGCTCATCCGCGCGATGGTGGAGTGTGTGCGCCCGGAGCCCGGCAAGACCATTGCCGATCCAGCATGCGGCACCGGTGGTTTTTTTCTCGCCTGTTACGATTTCATCAGCAATCCAAAGCACTATGAACTCGACAAGAAACAAAAGGTATTCCTCAAACACAGCACGTTTGCCGGCAACGAGATCGTCGCCAACACCCGCCGCCTCTGTCTCATGAACATGTTTCTGCACAACATTGGCGAGATCGACGGCGAGGCGATGATTTCTCCCAACGATGCGTTGGTTGCCCCGAGCGGAAAAAGCTTTGATTACGTTTTGGCAAATCCGCCGTTCGGCAAAAAGAGCAGCATGAGCTTTACCAATGAAGAGGGCGAACAGGAGACAGACGATCTCACATATAACCGTCAGGATTTTTGGGCGACGACATCGAACAAGCAGCTCAATTTCGCGCAGCACATTCGCACGATGCTGAAGACAACAGGAAGGGCAGCCGTCGTCGTGCCCGATAACGTGCTATTTGAGGGCGGCGCGGGAGAGACCGTCCGCCGCAAGCTTCTTGAGAACACCGACCTGCATACAATCCTGCGGTTGCCTACGGGTATCTTTTACGCGAACGGCGTCAAGGCAAACGTGATCTTCTTCGATAACCACGAGGCGAGTCCGAACCCGTGGACGAAGGAGGTCTGGTTCTACGACTATCGCACCAACGTGCACCACACCCTGAAAAAGAAGACGATGCGCTTCGATGACTTGGCGGACTTCATCAAGTGCTATAACCCTGCGAACCGCCATAAGCGCAAGCCGACGTGGGACGCGAACAAAAACCCGGAAGGCCGCTGGCGCAGGTTCAGTTACGACGAGCTGAAAGCGCGCGACAAAACGAGCCTTGATGTCTTCTGGCTCAAGGACAAGAGTCTCACTGACCTTGACAACCTGCCTGAGCCCGATCAACTCGCCGAGGAAATCATCGAAAATCTTGAGGCGGGCCTGAATAGCTTTCGCGAGGTATTGACGGCATTGAATAAGGTCGCATAGGAGCCTTGCGGCTTCAGCCTAACGGGCATGCCGCTGAACGGCTCCTGTGCCTCGGAACCACACGATCGTCCCGTGCCGTAAAAAGAAATGCGAACGGCACCCCTTCGTCCGCCACACCGAAGGAGAGAGTGCCGGCAGCCCGTCGCGATCGAAGCTGACCGTCCAGCTCGGCGAGTCGTCGGGAAGCAAGCTGAGCTGGATCACCTCACCGCAACCACACGGACAAATGAGCGCTGCGGACCACGGAACGCCGCTGCCAATGAGATACAGACGACGCTGCGCGAGTGAATCCGGAAGTTCATCGACCGACACACTCCGCAGGCGATCTCTGTGAATCCACGGCTGCAGCGCCTTCCGTACCGCGTTGCGCGCTTTCTGAAGGATCTTTTTCAAGACAGGGATGCCCTTTCCAATAAGGGAACGACATCACCTCTTCCCACGTGCTTCTGCAGCGCCGGGTACGGCGCGGATTCGCCCTCGGGGAAAAACTGCATCTCCGAAAGATTGGCGCCGACGTAAGCATACTCAGCGTTGGGCTGGTTCCGGTACGGATGCAGGCGCGCAAGAAATTCGTTTACGACGAGCGCGGCGAAGAATGTGTTAACGCTGACCACCGCCGGGCGGTCTTCGTCAACACCGCGCAGGTAGCCTTCCCTGACCAGACGGCGATACATTTCCGGGTCGGTCCGGCGCATCGCTTCGGCGTCAACTCTTTTCATATCGTACACACCACGGCTGAGAAGGCTGGAAAGGCCCGGCTGCAGGTAGTGAACCGCGCCGGCGATACGGTCAATGCCACCCACGCCATCAGCGTCGAGCCTGACACCCACATCAAAATACGGCATCAGATAAAAAGTAGCGAGCCTGTTAAGGACGTGCCTGCCTTCGACCCCATCCATACAGCCGAACACGACATCGCATTCGGCTACAGCCCTGACCGCCTCGGGCGTAAGAAGATTTTTCTGAAGAGGAATCACTTCCTGCCCCAGGCCCATACGCGCAATCGCGGAAGCCAGGACATGTACCTTCGGCCGCCCCAGATACACATCTTCCTTGCCACTATTCAGAATCCGGTTGAGGTTCTTCTCTTCTACAATATCCGGATCGACGAGCACGATGCGCCCTACTCCCAGCCGCGCCAGCTGCTCCACCACCACGCTGCCCGTGCCGGAACAGCCCACAACAGCAACGGCGAGCGTACGGAGAATCTCGGTTGTACCACTGCCAAACGCCTGCGCGTGGCGAACGCAAAAACTTGAAGGCGACGAGCGATGTTCCGTCCATATCCGGAGATCGTCCCCGACTACCATGACGGAAGCAAGCGGCGCCACGACGGCACCGTCTTCACCGAGCATGCGCCCGAATAGCTCTCCGTCAGGAAGCATGATCACGCTTGCGTGAGGCAGTTCGTCATTCAGAAGGCTTGTGACAGCCGAAAACAGGCATTTGTCCGACTCGTCATCTGTTTGCGAGAACCGCCGATAATCGATGCCATGGCAATGTACTTTCACGATGGCAAAACCTCGCCCGTAGGCTTCGCCGAGAAGCGGATCGACAAAGTCGGTCGGCCAGGTTACGCGGTCGGGCCGCCGGTCGCAGACATCATAAGGGATTGGGACCACCTTCTTAACCGTGAGAATGTGGCGATCAACCCCTTTTCGCCGGCCGCACAGCAAAAGCGCAACCGCCTCCTTGCCGTCGCCGGGAAAGAGGTGAGAGCGCAGCGCAGCGTAATGCGCTTCTGTCATGCGCAAGGCGTATTTCATGCGGCTCTAGCAAACTCCCGATTCAGCCATTCATCCACGAGTGCCAAATGACTTGCAACATCATCAACACCGATGCGCCACGGATTTGTGGCTGAACGATGCCGGGACCAACGCTGCCACTGAGCGCCACCGATGGCCTGGGTCGAAAGAGCGCCGATCGGGCGGCCATCTGTTCGTGCGAGAGCCTGCTTGAAGTACACCATATCGATCGGGCTGTCGGAGTAGTTGTCGGGTATGAGAAGCGCTAGACTGACCTGGGCGTGATTGTAGCCAGCAGGAATTTTCCATTCGTTCACAATGAGCCAACGGGTGTTCGCGTCGAGCAAGGCCTCCCAGGGGAGGCCGAGACTTTTCAGGTACGCTTCGTCCGATTCCGGAAGCCGGAAATCCTGCCGCACACAGGGGGCCTCCAGGCCCTCTGTCGTGTCCTTCGGCATGGTCGTGAATCGTTCCACACCAGGCTCGCGGAGATTCACAACGTGGTCCGGAGCGATGAGGATGGGCTGGTGCCCGCGCTTGTGCTGGTAAAGCTTGAACCCCTCAGGTTTTTTCCCCACTTTACCGAGGATCTCCCGCCCGGTAATAGTGGGCGTATCGACAACGATGCGCTCCTTGTCGACGCGGAAGGCGTAATGTTTGGCGTGCGGCGCGGGCTTGTCATGGTGGTGTTTCGAATGCTCCTCAAGCTCCACGATCTCGATAATAACTACTTCAATCTGTTCATTTTCCATGCTTGGGCACCTCCTGACGGGCCCCCGAATCGGGCCTTGACCGCGATTCTTGTTTAATGATAACATGCTTTTGTTTAATGTACAACCGTGCTATAGTACAAATATAGCCATATCGTTTAGGAAACCATGCAATATTTGACCGAAATCCTGAATCTCGTTGAAGCTGCCGTAAACGGCGACCGCAAAAAAGGGGCCTCCTACGCCCAATTGCTGGCGGACAAGCTTGAGGCCACCGGCCAGGGCAAAGCTGCTGACCGCATTCGCCGGACTGTCGTTTCCAATCCCCTCTCCGCGGTATCAGCCGTGGGGATGGCCGCGCTACAGGAGCGATTGCCCGTCGATTCCGAATCTCGTCTGTCCCTTGCGGACGAAACTTTCATTGCGCCCGACGATGCGCAAATTTTTCTTGAGCCCCATGTCGCGGCGTCTGTGGACGAGTTTGTCCGTTACGTTGCCGCGTCGGACAGGCTGGTCGAAGAAGGAATCGGGATTTCTCCGTCTCTCCTGATGTACGGTCCTCCCGGATGCGGAAAAACCGAACTCGCACGGCACATCGCGGCAAAACTTGCGCTTCCTCTTGTTACCGCCCGTGTGGACACGCTGATCTCTTCTTTCCTCGGCAGCACATCGAAAAACCTGAGGCTTCTCTTCGACCATGTCGCGGGACGCCCGTGCGTCCTCTTCCTTGATGAATTCGACGCGCTCGCAAAACTGCGCGACGACAAGCAGGAATTGGGCGAGTTGAAGAGAGTCGTGGTCAGCCTTTTGCAGAACATTGATTCGGTGCAGGGACAGACAGTCATTTTGGCTGCCACGAATCACGAACATCTTCTAGATCCCGCGATCTGGCGCCGGTTCGCTTACCGTGTCCACATAGAACTGCCCACGATCGACGCGCGGCATCAGATGTTCGAGAAGTTTCTGGGACATCCCACATCACCTCGCTCGCTTGAACGCTATGCGAAAGCATCCGAGGGTTTGTCTGGATCTGACATCCGTCAACTCTGCGAAGGCGCGCGACGTGCGGCCGTGATCGACAGGTCGGGTGAAGTGCCCGAAGCGGAAATCCTGCGACGCCTGTTGATTCGCGATGCCGAAGGCCTCTCTGTTCCCGAGTTGATAGCAAAAGCAAAAGAGCGTCTTCCTGACGTGTTCACGCACCGCGTCCTTGCAGCCGCATTTCAAATGAGCCCTGGGAATATCACTCACATCCTGAAAAGACTGAAGGAGGCCCAGACATGAGTGAAAGCAAGAAACTCCCGCTGAAAGTCGTTCCGCCCCTTGAGCGTGACTTTTACAGGCCGCATGTCGGCGGCGGCGCCAAGAAGGTTTTTACGCCCGTCGATGCCGAGTTTCGCGGAATGCTGTCAGCGCAAGTGATCGAGGTCAGGGACCACTTTGTAACTGCCTTCAAGGAATTTCCAACGGTTCCCGCGGTTGCTCGCGCAAAGGTCAGGCCGGACGCGATTGCCAAGAGCCATCGTCCGGTGGCCGTCCTCTCGGAAAAAACCTGTCCGATCATTGGCGCGGAAGGCCTCGGCGAGCTTCTCCTCAGCGTTACGCCGCAAGGTCTTGAAAATCTCGCGCGCCGAATTGAGTCCGACAGGACGCAGGAAGGGATCGCAAATCTTTCAACCTTGCGGTCGTTCGAGGCCTACCGGCCCTCCGTGGAAATACCGAAGGACGAGATTGCCAAGGTGAAGCTCTTCCGCCATAACAATCCGAACTTCGACGCTGCGGTTGATGAAAGCTTTTTTCACGTCTTGCGGCGCTTCGGAATCAGGGAACCTCGCGAAATTCGTTATGGACGCGGCCTGAAAATCTACAGACTCGAGTTGAAGCAGCCCGACCTTATCCAGGTGCTCAGCGGGTATGTAGGGACGCAAAGTGTTGGTCCCTTCCCCGTCTACCAGCCCGTTCGATCGACGGCCGTCACAGTACGCAGCGCCGTGCCTGACGATTTCCCTGTCCCGGAGCCGGGCCTTGATTATCCCCTTATCGGGGTCGTCGATTCCGGCACGGCGACCGGCGACCCTTATCTTTCGCCGTGGCGTCACGCCCGCGAAGTCTATGTCCCGGAAGCCGACCAGGATAACTCCCACGGAAGTTTTGTCTCCGGCCTAATCATTCATGCGCGCAAGCTTAATCACGACGACGGACGTTTTCCGTCCTGCTCGGCCCGCATCGTTGATGTCGTCGCGCTTGCCAAGAATGGCACAACGGAAGACAAGCTGCTTTCGACCCTTGAGGACGCAGTTGAGAAATATCCCGAAGTGAAAGTCTGGAACTTGTCCCTCGGCACGGAACGCGCCGTCGACAACAAGACGTTTTCCGACCTCGGCGTCGCGCTCGACCGGCTCCAGGACGAACACGACGTCACATTCATTCTTGCTGCTGGAAACTATCGGGAAAAACCGTATCGCGGCTGGCCTCCGGATGATCTCGGCGAAAAAGACCGCATTTGCGCCCCCGCCGATTCGGTACGAGCGATTGTCGTCGGCTCTGCGGCACACCGCGACCATAGTTCGTCGCGCGTAAAGGCGGGCAACCCGTCGCCGTTCTCCCGGCGCGGTCCGGGCCCGCTCTATCTGCCGAAGCCCGAGCTTTCACATATTGGCGGGAACTGCAATTCGGCCGGGAGCTGCAATCAGATCGGCGTTCTCTCGATCGACGGACGGGGAAACCTCGCCGAGGATTTCGGCACCAGCTACGCAACGCCGCTCGTCTCTACGTTGTTCGCTAACGTCAGTCATCGCGTGGTCGGCGGTGCTTCGCATCTCCTGAGCCGGGCACTTCTCGTCCACTCGGCCGCCCTGCAGGGACAGAAACTCGATTCCACGCTGCTGAAATACCAGGGATTCGGAATGCCGCCCGACCTTCCGGTGGTCTTGGGATGCGAGCCGTGGCAGTGCACCCTCATTTTCGAATTGGAGATTGCCCCGTCCGTTGCTTACGAAAAAGCAGATTTCCCCATGCCCAAATGCCTATGCGTGGAAGAAGATACCATCAAGGCCAACGTCCTCATGACCCTTGTTCACGAACCGGATTTGGACGCTTCCTTCGGCTCCGAATATTGCAGAAGCAATATCGAAGTCTCACTGGGAACGTACGATACCGGCGAAGATGGCAAGCAGCATCAACAGAAACAAATTCCGGAAGATCCAAAGCTCACGGGCAGCGCGTATGAAAAAGATCTAGTCGAACATGGATTCAAATGGTCGCCCGTGAAAGTCTATCGCCGTGAAATGTCGAGAGTCCGGGGAGAGACATGGCGCCTCGCCCTCTCCGCGGAACACCGCAGCGGCCAGGCCACCGTTGAGCCGCAGCGGGCCGCCCTCATAATCACCGTGTCCGACCCTCTGAAGAAAGCCCCTGTTTACGACGAAATGGTGGTTCAGATGAACAATCTCGGCTGGACTGCAAACGATCTTCAGGTACGGACGCGGCTGCGGCCCTAAACCCCTACACGCAAGAAACCCATGTCACTTCAGATTGCGAAGCTTCTTTGAGTAAAGATTAAGCAAGTCAGGCACGGCGAGCTTATGCGCATCTACCACCTTCTGGATATGCGCCGTCGAGAGATCCTTGAAATTAAATGCCTCGAAGGACTTGAAGAATTCTCTTGCTGATTTCACTAACTTGTTAAGCTCTGCCACGCGCATAGCCTCAACTTCGTGCGTGAAGGCCGCGGCACTTTGCACGGTGTTAGACGGATGGATGATGAGACGTTTAACGTTCATCCCCGGATAATGCTTTTCGAACCAAGCGCTAGACCGATTCATCTGCTCAGATTCGCGTTTGTTGATTTCTGCTCGCGTAACCTCGACCTCGTTCTTGCACTCCCACAGCAGATATTGCGTGGCGTCGAGCGCCCACAGGTTGTCTGGACCCTCCTTCCACTCCTTGTCAGGCCGCTCGCCGGCGAAGCCCAACGCCCGACTGAGCTCGTCCAGTGCACCTTCGAATTTGTCGGCTTTCATGCCAAACACGAGCCGGCCCAGAATATCGGACACACTCACGTCAAGGTCCGAGTAGGTTCCGAAACTGCTGACCCACTTTGCGATCCGCTCGATTCGCCCCTGGCTGAGAATGGTCAGTTTCGCAACCGTAACTCCGGACGGCGGTTTCAGCAGAAAGCGGTTGCTCCTGTGCGCTGCCACCTGGAGTCGCTGAGACTCCGTGCGGTTTGAACGGTAGTGGTAGCGGGCCATTTCCTGAAGATACCAACCCTTGTCGTCGTTGTTGATGGTTCCACTGTCCAGAAGCTTCTGAAGGTGGTCACTCGCCGTCGTATAGTCACCGCTTCTGAAAGCCTCTTCAGCGGCAAGCTCCGTCGCGTACAGACGCAATACCTGCTCGTTCGCGCCTCCTGGCTTCACCTTGTTCATCTGCTCCACATAGAACGCTTTCCAGTCCGCATCGCGACTGAGACACTGGCGCATCAAACCGTTGAACGCATCTATTGCCTTCGCGCCGTTTTCGATATCTTGCCGGGCCATGTCAGTGATTTCCAGCCCGAGTTCTATTTGGGCTGCCATCTGCGAAGACAGGTATTTGCGGGATTCCTTTTCGCGGATCAACCTGACGATATCGGTGCCGATCACGACCACGACGCAATAATCCTTCTCGCCTCGCACACTGCGACCCATTCCTTGTTCGACAGTCCGAATTGTGCGCATGAGCGTTGCCTCGCTGTCGGGGCGACAGAATTCCTGGTACAAATCGGTGAGGCTTTCCGAATAGGGCTTGGAGTCAAAAATCAGAACCCGGCATGAGTCATCAGGAAGGTCTATACCATCGTAGCGATTCGCCAGGACAACGGTTTTGTCGAACTGGCCCTTTTTTAATCCATCGATCACGGTTGCAACCGTTTCTTTCTTGGCGACAATGGCGCCGTAAGCTTCCCAATCTCTTGTTCGGTTGAAACTTGGCGTGAGGGCAACCATTCCAATCCGCCTCTTCGGGTTCGGAGCGCCGAAGCCCTGCACAATCCGTTCGCGATCAAGATCCTCGTTGATCAGGGAAGGCAGGAGGACCATTTTTTCGCCAGACCATGTCTCTTTGGGATAGCTCAGGGGTTTTGTGATTGTTTCGGGTGCCAGTTGAAGACCCTTCACCAGAAACGCGTCGTCAGTTACGGTCGCTGACATGAACACGCGGTGCTTTGCTTTCCAGTAGCTGCCGAACGCAGAGAGAGGCGCAATATATGGCTCGATCTCGATTGCTGCGCCTGAAATTACGCACTGGCAGTGACCCAGCATATCTTTCAGCAGGGGCCAAGCAAACTTGATCGAGTCCCGGCCCGCGTGCGTCGACAAGATAGCGGCGATCTCGGCCTCGCGGGAGGCCCACGCCCAATAGGGAACCGGCAACAGCGCATCACGTTTGTCGTTGCAGATATCGGCATAGGTGCCGACGCCCTGCATCTCCAACTCGTCTGCAAACAGTGTCTTCAGAGCGCCGTAAGCGGGCTCGTCGCTCGGAATCCGAATGCGGCACTGTTCCCGAATTGTATCGGCGCAAGCGTGGGCGTCGTCCATGAGGAGGGTTTCAATTGCGACAGACTGACGATTCAAGCCGAACTTTGTCAGCCCGTTGAACAGCTTTTGTACAGACGTGACCAGTATCTTGTCGCCGTTCATGAATTCATCCGGCAAATCGGGATCGGCCACGCAGGTTGCGATCCCGAATTGTTTAGCCTGGTCGCAGGTCTGGGCGATCAAGAAGTTATCCGGACACAAATACAGTGCCGGGGCTTTTCCTGCGTTCAGTCGTGATTGCAGCATGAGCAGGCCGATGAGCGTCTTCCCCTGTCCTGTATGAAGCTTGACGATAACGTCTCGGGTCGCCTGGTGGTTCTCGAACCAGTCAGTGAGGACTGCGAGCTGAGCCGGGCGAAGCGGTCCCTTGTCATGGGCGCGATCGAGGGTCTCGTAGAGTTTTACTGGATCGGTCGGCTTTTCCGCCTTCTTGCCAGCGAGACGTTTCTTGAAATCAACCAAAGCGTTCCTCCCATTCATCGATACACGACAGCCACCCATTGCGACCGACTGCAGCGGACATATACCCGCGGAAGCTGCGCATATCGCGCACATGTAACATTCTAGTTGTATCCGGGTCAACGATCCGAAATCAGCCCTTGGCTGGCGCTGTGAGCGCGGCTTTCAGGTCATCATGCTCAAAAGCTGACGCCATGCGCTCGATCTCGGTCTTGCTGAGACCGTGTCGGGCGGCTTCGTCGCGCCACTTCGAGACGGCCGTGCCGACCTGCTTTGCTATTTCGCGCGCCTTGCCGTCTTCCAGCTCGAAATACTCCGCCACCTCAAGGGCCAGCGCGAGCGAAGCCGTGTTGTCGTCCTCGTTGATCGCCGTGGCGAGGATGCGCGGCTTGATGTCGGTCGGCACGGGGTTGAGGTCGTAGGCTGGCGACAGGCGCCAGCCCTCCTGCCCCGCGTAGAGAAAGCCGTGATTGCGCAAATGGTCGTCGGTGTTGGAAATTAGGATATTGAACACCAGCCGCCGCCACAGCGCCTCCATGTCGGCTTTCGCTGCGGCTCCGTGCTGGCGCAGGGCGTCGACGATTTCCAGATAGCTTCGGGTTTCGTTATCTTTCGATCCCAGCATACTCATGGCTGAAAGAAACGGGATGCGCCGTTCGCCGTCCCGGTCAAAACGCCGCAACAGGAGTACGGGCTTGCCCGCGATGTTTTCGACACGGGCGGCAGGTACGGGAATGCCGGATTTTTCTGCCAGGCTGAGAGCGACCGCTTCCCACACCACCGTATTGATTTCATCGTCCTTGCGCGGAAACTTCGCAATCGCGAGATGGCCGTCCTTCTCGATCACCGATGCCTTCGGCCGGGCGCCGCCGAGCGACGATCCCGGCGCGAACAGCAGGCGCAGATCCTCTTCGGTATCCTTGTCCTCCATGACGTGTTCCGCCGCGGAGAGCAGTTTCGGGAGTTCGACCAGAGGCGGGATGCGCTTGACGCCTTCCTCGCGCAGGAACGGTCCGCCGTCGCGTTCGGCGAAGCGCAATGCGCCCTGGCGCGCCTCGTCGTCCACCAGCAGCAGGAAGTCGATTTCCTGAAGTGTGCGCGGCGCGGTGCCCTCGCGCTCCGCGCGCCTTCGCTCCATCCGTCGCATCAGCGCCCTGCCCCAGCGGTCCGGCGCCGAGTCGCCGATCGCGCCGAACATCGGCGTGTCGGCCGGCGTGTGGAACGGGCCGGGGCCAACTTGCAGGGCGGGCTCCAGGGAGAATCGCGCGGGATTTTCCTGCCAGGCTTTGTCGTATTCGAAGGTCGCGCTTTCCTTGTTCTTGCGCACATGGGCCCACAGCCGCCCCATCAGGTGCGGGACGCCGTCCAGATCCACGTACACAAAGGTTTCTTTGTCCATCACTTGTCTTTCGTGCGTTTCGGTTTGCGCGCCCCGCGAATGCGCTGCGGCAGGTTTTCCTCTTCGAGCTGCAGGCCCACCGGGTCGTTTTTCGGGGCAGCGAGATCGCCGAGCCGGTCGGCCATCCCCAGCACATAAAGGACAGTGGCGTAGCTTCCGATTGAAACGCTTGGATCGCCCCGCTCCACCCTGATGAATGTCGGCTTGCTGATGGAGGCCCGCTCCGCCGCGATCGCCATGGGGATGCGCCGCCGCCGCCGCGCATCCTTAATATCATGGCCAAGCTTGCGTAAAGCGCGTGAAACGGGGATGGGCAGCTTCAGCACGGTTCGATCTCCTCATAGTTAAGGTAAACAATAGTTGACCATACAAGGCATAAGGTAAACTATAAGACACCTTAAGTCAAGTTCTGCCTTTCAGGGCGTTGTCCGGCGTTCCGCCGAATATTAGAGAAGGCTAATAGGCGAACAAATAGCGAATATGATAAATTGCCATCGTGGCTCCCAAAGCTTGCACCGTCGTTGTCCACGATCTGAACGAAACCGCGCATTCCCTCGACGTGACGGCGGAGACGCTTTTTGAGGCGGTCGCCCAGGCCCTCGCCACGGTGCGCGGGCACGACTGGGTCGGCGACATCGGACGCGGACTGACGACGGTCACCGTGAAGGTCCGGAATCCCGAGGTCACGCATATCGTCAAAATTCAAGATTTTGAAAACTGGCTGAACAGAGGCTGCAAGAGCCCGAAGGAAATGGTGCTCAAGGCGAGACTTCGGCAAATGCTCGGCGTGAGCGTGCAATAGCGACAATAAGGATGACCGCCATGGCGACGATCAGCAGCAGGATGATCACCATGATGATGATGATGACGGGCACCACCACCATCGCCGCCGCCATCATCATCACCACCGTGGCGATGACCAGCATGACGATAATGACGATCACCGCCGCCGGCGCCGGCACCGCCGTGAAGACCGCCATCAGCACCACATACCGACCAGCCCGCTGAAACAGTCGCCCGTTACGACCGGGTGCGCCTGCCGTTCCTCATCGGTCCTTTACTGGTTGCCCTCAACAATCATGGGACTCTGACCGTGCGCGCCGGGAAGTCAACGGCCAGCCCGCTCCGAGATTCCGTGTAAGCCGTGTGA
>OCTA010001952.1_pt1 | contig 18914 bp, 15 predicted proteins | sample 1538991 | NCBI WGS metagenome assembly OCTA01 (sample SAMEA3539302, study PRJEB22396) | soil metagenome | biome: tundra; feature: field; material: soil | place: USA | collected 2010-05 | depth 0.15 m | reverse complement strand
GGCAAGCCGTCCGCCGCCGGCAAGCCGTCCGCTGGCCGCGCGCCGTCCGCCGGACCGAACCCGGCGGCAGGCCGCGCGGCGGCGACTGGCCGCGAGGCGGCGGCCGGGACGGAGGCGGCCGGCGACCCGGGACCGTCAGCTGAGCCACCCCCCGAGGGCGTGATGGCCCGCATCCGGGTGGACTCCCTGGCCGGAGTCCTCGCGGTCGTTCCTTATCTGCTCGGATTCCGTCCGAGAAGCAGCCTTGTCGTGATCGGCATTGAGCCACCTCGCGGCCAGATCAAGCTCACCTTCCGGTATGACCTGCCGGATCCGCCGGACTCCGCGCTTGCAAGCGAGATTGCCGTGCATGCCGCTGAGGTGCTCGCCCAGCAGCAGGTCGGAACAGCCATCGCCGTGGGCTATGGCGCCGGCCCCCTGGTCACCCCGGTCATTGAGCTGCTGAGGACGGAGATGCGTGGCGCCGGGGTCTTCATGCGTGATCTGATTCGCGTGCAGGACGACCGGTACTGGTCGTATCTCTGCGAAGATCCGCGCTGCTGCCCGGCCGAAGGCAAGCCTTTTGACGCCTTGGCGCACCCGGCCGCTGCCGCGCTTACCACGGCCGGGATTCCTGCCTATCCAGACCGGGAATCGCTAGCCCGGTCACTCGCGCCGCTGGGCGGCGAGTCCGCCGTGTCAATGGCCCAAGCGACCCAGCGTGCGCTCGCCCGATCGGAGCAGTTGCTGACCGAGGGGGGCGCGAGGCCGGTCAGTCCCGGACGGGCCGCCGCTGCGCGACCTGCCGTTGGCAATGCCATGCGCGTTCTCGTGACGGCGGGGCGGCGTAGCGTCGTCGAGGCGATCGGCATCTACCGGGGCGGCGGCCGGATAACCGATGATGATCAGTTCGCGTGGCTCAGCGTCGTCCTCAACGACCTGCGGGTCCGTGACGACGCATGGGCCCGGATGGATCCCCAGCACCGGAGGGCTCACCGGCAGCTCTGGACCGACGTGGTGCGTCGCGCCTGCCCGCCGTATGTCCCGGCGCCCGCGTCGCTGCTGGCGTTCACCGCATGGCAGTCGGGCGACGGAGCGCTCGCCAACATCGCCATCGAGCGGGCCATCGCCGCAAGCCCAGGTTATTCGATGGCGCTGCTGCTGAGCGAAGCAATCGAGTCCGGGCTTCCGCCATCGGCTGCGAGGCTGCCGATGACTCCAGATGAGGTCGATGCGAGCTACGCGCACACCTACCGGGCTGGCCGGTAAGGCAGCCTGCTCCCCGCGGCGATGACGAAACCGTGCGTCGCGGCTGACGGAGCAACGAAACCGGCGGGGGTGGCATACGGAGACCAGGCGGGGCCTACCCGCTGCCGCCGAGAACAGGGCAAATGGCGCTTCAGCGGATTCGCGCGGCGTGCTCCGGCTCCTGTGCGGCAGCGGGTCCCTGGGCGCGGCCAGCCAGCATGCGGCCGGCTGGGTAGCGGAGCGCCGCGGGCGGGAGGTCCGCGGGCCTGCCGCTCAGCAGCACTCGTAGCTGACCCAGTCCGGTTCGAGGTGGTGGCCCGCTTTGGAGCGGTGACCCGGCCGGGAGCGGTGCCTCGGCCGGGAGAGGCGGCGCTTGGCGGCCCGGCCCGGCCCGGTGTGCGGGCGCCGCCCTGCGCAGAGCCTGGGCGGCGACCGCGGCAGCAGAGCCGAAGAGGGCAGCTTCGGGGACGGCCGCCGCGATCAGCTCAGCGGCGAGCTCGTACTCGGTGCAGCCGAGCACCACTGCGCCGCAGCCAGGTGGCGTCTGGGCAGCGCCTGCGGTGACGGCGGCCAGCGTCGCATCGCCGTCCCCCGAGTCGATCGCGTCGGCCAGTCCTGCGCAGGGCACCTCGGTGACTCGCGCCGAAGCTGCGTAGTCAGCGATCAGCTGACGCTGGTAGGCGCTCCCTGTGGTTGCGGCGGTCGCCCAGATGGCTACCACGTCGCTCTGGGCGGCGGCCGGCTTGATCGCGGGAACCGTGCCCACTACCGGAATGCCCGGCTCGAACTCCGCCCGTAGTGCGCCCAGCGCATGCACCGAGCCGGTGTTGCAGGCAAACACCAGTACGTCAGGAAGGTAGGCTGCCGCGGCGCGCGCGCAGGCCAGCGACCGGGCCGCGATGTCGTCCGGTGTCCGCGGTCCCCAGGGCATTCCGTCGGGGTCCATCGCGAGTATCAGGTCGGCATCTGGACGGAGACGGTGCAACTCGGCCGCAGCCCCCAGGAGCCCCAGCCCGGAGTTGATCAGGGCGATCCGCATATGCCAACTCTAGGAGGTCAGGCCGTCGTCAGGAGGACGGCCGCCGTCCGGCACGCGGTCCAGGGCTGGCCGGCGCCGTCCAGGCTGGCCCGGTCAGTCGAGGGCCGGCAGGCCGTCGATGCTGACCGCATTCCGCTCGGCCCGGTAGGCGGCGAGCTGCTCAGGTCCCTTGCCATCGGCCCACCGGGTCAGCACATCACGCTCACTGGCGGGCAGGAGTCCGCGATCCGGTCCGCTTCGATGACGATGATCGCCCGCTGGTCGCCGCGGTCAGTGCCGGTCCCGTCGTTCCTGCGGAAGTGTGCCGCAAGCGCAGGCCAGTCCGGGTCGGCCGGTATCACCGGCCGGCCGGTGCCGTAGATCCGCAGTATTTTCGGCGCGTCCCCGAACGAGCAGAACATGACCGTTATCCGGCCGTTCTGCCGCAGGTGGGCGATCGTTTCGGCGCCGCTACCGGTCAGATCCAGGTAGGCGAACGTCGTAGGGCCGAGCACCGCGAAGGTGTCCCGGTAGCCCTTGGGTGAGACGTTCACATGACCGTCGGCACCCGATGGTGCCGTGGCCACGAAGAACACGTCTTGGCTAACGATAAACTTTGCGAGCCGTTTGTCCAGCCCGGCGTAGGTCTTGCCCATAGTGCCTCCTTGTGTGCATTCTCACCGGGAGGCGCGGGCTCCGCGAGCACAGGGAGGGCCGTGTGACCGAGGTGACCGTCACAAGTAGCGATCGAGGAAGCGAACCGCGCGGCGTGCTGGCCGCGCACGAAGCTGCCGTCGCGGACCTTCGCGCAGCCTATGCCGCCATCCCGCCCGGCAGCCCGGTCAGGCTAGCCAAGCGCACCTCGAACCTTTTCAGGTTCGGCGACAATGGCAGGGCAGCGGGGCTGGATGTGTCCGCTTTCGGGGGGGTGCTGCGGATAGACCCGGGATCGGCCACCGCGGTCGCCGGCGGGATGACGACCTACGAGGATCTCGCCGACGCCACGCTCCGCCATGGTCTGATGCCGCTGGTGGTCCCGCAGCTGAAGACCATTACGCTCGGCGGCGCCGTGACCGGCCTTGGCATCGAGTCCACTTCGCTGCGTAACGGAATGCCGCACGAGTCCGTCACCCAGATGCAGATCCTCACCGGCGATGGCCGGGTGGTGACGGCCATGCCCGGTGGCGAGCACGCGGCGCTCTTCCGCGGTTTCCCTAACTCCTATGGCACGCTCGGCTACGCGCTCTCGCTCACCATCGAGCTTGAGCCAGTGCTGCCCTACGTGCACCTGCGGCACTTCAGGTACGCCAGTCCGGAGGACTGCATGGCCGCCATTGCCTCGATCGCGCGCGATGGCAGCCTGGACGGGCATAAGGCTGACTTCGTGGACGGCACCGTGTTCAGTCTCGGTGAGATGTACCTGACCGTCGGCGCCTTCAGTGATGTCGCGCCATGGCGCAGCGACTACACCAGGGAGCGCATCTACTACCAGTCCATCCGCGGGCCCCGCGAGGACTTCCTGACCATCCGCGACTACCTGTGGCGGTGGGACACCGACTGGTTCTGGTGCTCGCGCCCGTTCGGGGTGCAGAACCCACTTATCCGCCGGGCCTGGCCGCGCCGGTACCGCCGGTCGGACGTGTACCGCAGGCTCGTCGCCTTCGACCGCAGGCACGGCCTGTCCAGGGCGCTGGACATGCGGCGCGGTGCCGGCGCCCGGGAGGATGTCATCCAGGACGTCGAGATCCCCGTCGAGCGCGGCGCCGAATTTCTCCGGTTCTTCGCGCAGCGCGTGGGCATGAGCCCGGTCTGGATGTGCCCGCTCCGGCTGCGCGGCGAGACGACGTGGCCGCTCTACCCGCTGCAGCCCGGCCAGGCATACGTGAACTTCGGCTTCTGGGGCACCGTGGCGCTGCCCCCGGGAGCATCCGACGGGCATTACAACAGGCTCGTCGAGGACGAGGTCAGCGCGCTCGGCGGACGCAAAGGCCTGTACTCCACGTCGTTCTACACCGAGGACGAGTTCTGGGCGCTCTACAACGGGACGGAATACGCCAGACTCAAGCACGACTATGACCCTGGAGGCCGGCTGGCTGGGCTCTATGACAAATGTGTTGGCCGGCGATAACGAAGGAGAGGGCCATGGCTCTGGCCGAAGTGTTCGAGAAGTTCGCGGGACCGGACGCTCCGATGGAGTTCCGCGCCTATGACGGAAGCAAGGCCGGCGCGGCGGACTCGCCGATCCGCATCTCGGTGAAGTCCCCGACGGCCGTTTCGTACCTGGCCCAGGCGCCCGGCGCGCTCGGGCTGGCGCGCGCATATGTCGCCGGGGATCTTGATCTCGAAGGCGACATGTACACGGCGCTGGCCAGGATGGCCAGCGTCCAGAGGACAGATCTTGATTTCGCGGAACGGCTCCGGATGCTCCGCCAGCTGGGCGGAGTGCGGCTGCTGCTGCCGCGGGTGCCGCCGCCGCCTCAGGAGGTCCGGGTGAACCGCCGGTGGCTGGGCGGGCGGCTGCATTCGAAGGACCGGGACGCGAGCGCGATCTCGCACCATTACGACGTGTCCAACACCTTCTACGGGTGGGTGCTCGGCCCGTCGATGGCATACACCTGCGCGTGCTACCCGCGCGAGGACGCCACGCTGGAAGAGGCGCAGGCCTGCAAGTTCGACCTGGTGGCCAGGAAGCTGGGCCTCCGCCCCGGGATGCGCCTGCTCGACGTGGGCTGCGGCTGGGGCGGCATGGTGATGCACGCAGCGCGCGAGTACGGCGTCCGGGCGCTGGGAGTGACCTTGTCGCGGCAGCAGGCGCAGTGGGCGCAGCAGGCAATTAGCGAAACGGGCCTCTCGGACCTGGCCGAGGTGCGGCACCTGGACTACCGGAATGTGACCGAGAGCGACTTCGACGCGGTCAGCTCGATCGGACTGACCGAGCACATCGGCAGGTCACAGCTGCCCGGTTACTTCGCGTTCCTGCACGGCAAGCTGAAGCCGGAAGGGCGGCTGCTCAACCACTGCATCACCCGCCCCGACAACCGCGCGGCCGGGCGGGTGCCAGGCGGTTTCATCAACAGGTACGTGTTCCCGGACGGGGAGCTGGAGGGGCCTGGCTATCTCATCTCCCTCATGAACGACGCCGGCTTCGAGGTCAGGCACGAGGAAAACCTGCGCGAGCACTACGCCAAGACGCTGACCGGCTGGTGCGCCAACCTGGACGCGCACTGGGACGAGGCGGTGGCTGAGGTCGGCGAGGGCACCGCGCGGGTCTGGCGGCTGTACATGGCCGGCTCGCGGCTCGGCTTCGAGCAAAACCAGATCCAGCTGCATCAGGTCCTTGGCCTGCGGATGGGTACCGGCGGCGCATCGGGCATGCCGCTGCGGCCGGACTGGGAGACTGCTGCCAGCGCGGTCCACTCCAGCGCGTGACCCGCGAGGCCGGTGCTCAGCCCGGCCGGGCAGTGCTCGCCCGGCCGGATAGTGCTCGCCCGGCAATGGAACTGCCTAACGGGAACCGGCGGCGGGCGGCCTGCGGTAGCTCTCGGCGACGGTGAAGGCGAGGTCGAGCGCCTGGCTGCGGTTGAGCCGGGGATCGCACGCTGTCTCGTAGCGCTGGTGCAGGTCAGCGGCATTGATGCCGCGGCTGCCGCCCACGCACTCGGTGACGTTGTCGCCGGTGAACTCGATGTGGATGCCGCCCGGGTGGGTACCGAGTGCGCGGTGGACCTCGAAGAATCCCTGCACCTCGTCGAGTACGTCGTCGAAGCGCCGGGTCTTGTGCCCGCTCGGTGCCTCGAAGGTGTTCCCGTGCATCGGGTCGCAGACCCACCCGACGGGCAGGCCCTCGGCAGCGACCGCGCGGATGAGCGGCGGCAGCGTCTCGCGGATCCGGGCCGCTCCCATCCGGGTGATCAGCGTGAGCCGGCCCGGCTCACCGTCCGGGTTGAGCTTGCCGGCCAGCGCAACCAGGTCGGCCGGTGTGACGTCAGGGCCGACCTTGACGCCGATCGGATTGCGGATGGCGCTGGCGAACTCGATGTGCGCTCCGTCGACGGACCGGGTCCGCTCGCCGATCCACAGGAAATGCGCCGAGGCGTCATAAGGCTGGCCGGTCCGGGTGTCTGTCCTGGTCAGGGCGTGCTCGTAGGCCAGGATCAGCGCCTCGTGACTGGAGAACAGCTCTACCGACCGCAGCTCTTCGGGTTCGGCACCGCAGGCGCGCATGAAGGCAAGCGCCCGGTCGATCTCGCCGGCCAGCCGTTCGTACCGCTGGCCGGACGGGCTCTCGGCGACGAAGTCCTGATTCCAGGCGTGGACCTGGCTCAGGTCCGCGTAGCCGCCGGCGGTAAGGGCCCGGCACAGGTTCAGGGTCACGGCCGAGCAGTGATAGGCGCGCAACAGCCGGGCCGGGTCCGGTGTGCGATCCGCAGCGGTGAAGTCGATTCCGTTGATGGCGTCCCCTCGGTAAGCCGGCAGCGCCACCCCGTCCCGCACCTCGGCGGGACTGGACCGCGGCTTGGCGAACTGCCCGGCCATCCGGCCAATCTTCACGATCGGCACGCTGGCGCCATACGTCAGCACGACCGCCATCTGCAGCAGGGTCCGCAGCTTCGCGTGCACAGCATCGGCGGTGGCTCCGGCAAAGGTCTCCGCGCAGTCGCCGCCTTGCAGTACGAACGCCTCCCCGCGGGCCACCGCGGCGAGGCGGTCACGCAGCAGGTCACACTCGCCCGCGAAGACCAGCGGCGGCATGCCCGCGAGCTCGGCGGTAACGGCCCGCAACAGGCTCTGGTCCGGCCAGTCGGGCTGCTGGGCCGCGGGCAGCCGCTGCCAGCCAGCGAGACCGGGGACCGGGGGAGCGGTTGCCGTCATGCCCCATCCCGTCCGGCGGAGCACCGGATGGCTGCCGTTGTGGCCAGCGCAATCGCGGTCGTGGCGGATCCGGGGCGCGGGACCTCGTAGCGCAGCACGGTCTCACGCTACGCGCCGGATGCGGATGCCAGCGGCCGCAGGGGCACAATGGCGGTGTGGATTCTGCGCCGTCAGCTCCCCGTGCCATCGTCCTGCTTGGCTCCACCGGCTCGGTGGGCACCCAGGCGGTCGACATCATCAGGCGCAATCCCGGCCGGTTCCGGGTAGTCGGCCTGGCCGCGGGCGGCGGCAGCCCCGGGCTGCTGGCCAGCCAGGCAGTGGAGCTGGGCGTCGAGGTGGTGGCGGTGGCGACCGAAGCCGCGGTACCGCAGCTGCGTGACGCGCTGCGAGCGGCGGCAGCGGCTGGCGGCGCGGCAATGCCGAAGATCCTGGCGGGCCCGGACGCGGTCGCGGAGGTGGCCGCATGGCCGTGCGACATCGTGCTGAACGCGGTCACGGGGGCCGTCGGGCTCGCGGCCACGCTCGCTGCGGTGGACGCGGGCCGGACGCTGGCGCTGGCCAACAAGGAATCGCTGATCATGGGCGGCCCGCTGGTGGCCGGCCGGGCGGCGGCCGGCCAGATCGTCCCCGTCGACTCCGAGCACTCGGCCATCGCGCAGTGCCTGCGCAGCGGGCGCGCCGAGGAGGTCCGGCGGCTGGTGCTGACCGCTAGCGGCGGCCCGTTCCTGCACCGCAGCCGGGCAGAGCTTGCGGACGTCGCGCCCGAGCAGGCGCTGGCGCACCCGACCTGGAACATGGGCCCCGTCATCACCGTGAACTCCGCCACGCTGGTCAACAAGGGCCTGGAGCTCATCGAGGCGCACCTGCTGTTCGGCGTCGGGTTCGACAGCATCGAGGTGGTGGTGCACCGGCAGTCGGTGGTGCACTCGATGGTGGAGTTCACCGATGGCTCCACGATCGCCCAGGCCAGCCCGCCCGACATGCGCATCCCGATCGCTGTGGCGCTGGCCTGGCCGGACCGCGTCCCCGGCGCCGCCAGCCCGGTCGACTGGAGCCAGGCGCACACCTGGACTTTCGAGCCGCTGGACACCGGCGCTTTCCCGGCCGTTTCGCTCGCCCGCCAGGTGGGGATCACTGGCGGGACCGCGCCAGCCGCCTACAACGCGGCCAACGAGGAATGCGTCGCGGCGTTCCTGGCCGGCCTACTTCCCTTTGCCGGGATCATCGACACGGTCGCCCAGGTAGTCTCTGAGCAAGGTGGTTCGGGCCGCGACGGCGTCACTCTCGAGGACGTGCTCGCGGCGGATCGCTGGGCCAGGATACGGGCGCGTGAGCTGACCGGCACGGGGCAGCGGCGCAGGCCGGCCGCCACAGATGCGGCTCGCGGGGAGGGAGAGGCAGCCGGATGACCTTCCTGCTCGGCGTTGTCATCTTCGTGCTTGCGCTGCTCATCTCGATCATGCTGCATGAGGCGGGCCACTTCCTGACCGCCAAGAAATTCGGCATGAAGGTCACCCAGTTCTTCGTCGGCTTCGGCCAGACCATCTGGTCCACGTTCCGGGGCGAGACCGAGTACGGCGTCAAGGCGCTCCCGCTCGGCGGCTTCGTGAAGATCACCGGGATGACGGCGCTCGACGAGGTGGACCCGGCCGATGAGCCGCGCTCGTTTCGCAGGCAGCCGGGCTGGCAGCGCATCATCGTCCTGGCGGCGGGCTCGTTCATGCACTTCGCCCTTGCCTTTTTCCTGCTGATCGTGCTGGCCGCCGGGCTCGGGCTGGAGAACGACAACACCACCGCGATCGGAACCGTGGACAGCTGCGTGCCAGCCACCGCGCAGGCGCTGAGCCAGGGGTCCTGCACGGGCCGCCTGGGCACCTCGCCGGCCCAGCTGGCCGGGATCAGGCCAGCTGACAAGATCATTGCCATTGGCGGGACGCGGGTCCGCAGCTGGACGCAGCTCGGGACGGTCATCCGCGCTCAGCCGGCCGGCCGGAAGGTCCCCGTCGTCGTTCAGCGGGACGGCAGGCAGCTCACCCTGACGGCCACCCCGGTCACGGTCCCTGGCCGCCGCGGTTCCTATTTCGGCATCGGCAACGCGGCAATCTTCCAGCGGACCGGCCCGCTGAGCGCGGTCAGCTACGCGGGTTCAGCGTTCGGCCAGGTGCTGTCCGGGTCGGCGTCGGGCCTGGCCAAGCTGCCCGCGGCCATCCCCGACCTGTTCGCCAAGGACCGGGCGAAGACCGCGGCGGGCCAGATCGGCAGCGTGGTCGGTGCCGGGGACACCGCGGGCCAGGTCGTGGCCGCCAAGATCGGCTGGCAGTCCAAGGTCGCGTACATCCTGGCGATCATCATCTCGCTGAATATTTTCGTCGGCGCATTCAACCTGCTCCCGCTGCTGCCGCTGGACGGCGGCCACCTCGCGGTGGTCATCTTCGAGCGGATCAGGGCCTGGATCGCCAGGCTGCGCGGCAAGCCTGACCCCGGCTTCGTGAACATGCAGCGGCTGATCCCGGTCAGCGTCGGCGTCTTCGCGTTGCTGGTCGGCTTCGGCCTGCTCCTGATCATGGCGGACATCTTCAACCCGGTACATCTGGTCCAGTGAGGCGATCACTTATATGACTATTGACCTTGGACTGCCGCAGCTGCCGCCTGAGCCGCTCGCGCCGCGCCGGAAGTCCCGCCAGATCATGGTGGGCAAGGGCGCGCACGCGGTGCCCGTCGGCGGTGGCGCGCCCGTCTCGGTGCAATCGATGACCACCACGCTGACGGCCGACGTCAATGCCACCCTGCAGCAGATCGCTGAGCTCACGGCGGCCGGCTGCCAGATTGTCCGGGTGGCCGTCCCCTCCCAGGACGACGCCGACGCGCTGCCGGCCATCGCCCGCAAGTCGCAGATCCCGGTGATCGCCGACATTCACTTCCAGCCCAAGTACGTGTTCGCGGCGATCGACGCCGGATGTGCCGCGGTGCGGGTCAATCCCGGCAACATCAAGGCGTTCGACGACAAGGTCGGCGAGATCGCCGCCGCGGCGAACGCCGCCGGGGTCCCGATCAGGATCGGCGTCAACGCGGGCTCCCTGGACAAGCGGCTGCTGGCCAAGTACGGCAAGGCCACCGCCGCCGCGCTGGTGGAGTCCGCGCTGTGGGAGTGCTCGCTTTTCGAAGAGCACGGCTTCACCGACATCAAGATCTCGGTCAAGCACCATGACCCGGTCGTGATGATCAATGCCTACCGGCAGCTGGCGCAGCAGTGTGACTATCCGCTGCACCTGGGCGTCACCGAGGCGGGACCCGCCTTCCAGGGCACGGTCAAGTCCGCGGTCGCGTTCGGCGCCCTGCTTGCCGAGGGGATCGGTGACACAATCCGGGTGTCGCTATCGGCCCCGCCGGTCGAAGAGGTCAAGGTCGGCATCGCGATCCTGGAATCGCTGGGCATGCGCGACCGCGGCCTGGAGATCGTCTCCTGCCCGTCGTGCGGCCGGGCCCAGGTAGACGTCTACAAGCTGGCCGACGAGGTGACCGCCGCGCTGGACGGGCTGGACGTGCCGCTTCGGGTCGCGGTGATGGGCTGCGTGGTCAACGGGCCCGGCGAGGCGCGCGAGGCGGATCTGGGCGTCGCCTCCGGTAACGGCAAGGGCCAGATCTTCGTCAAGGGAGAGGTCATCAAGACCGTGCCTGAGTCGCAGATCGTGGAGACACTGATCGAAGAGGCCATGAAGCTCGCGGCCGCCATGGAGCCCGCGGACGGCTGACGGCGCCAGGCTGTCGGCCTGCCCTGGCCGCAGTAGCCGGCCGGGCAGGAGGGCTGCATGCGCAGGCTGGTGGCGGTAGCCGCGGCTGCCGGGGCGCTTACTATCGCCGGCTGCACCGCCGGGTCACCTGCTGGCCCGGATTCGCCGTCGCCGTCCGCCCCCGGGTCCGCGTCTTCGTCCGCCGGGTCCGGTTCGGCGCTGCGCTGGCGCCCCTGCACCGAGCAGGGCGCCCAGCTGCTCTGCACCAGCCTGCGGGTGCCGCTCGACTACCGGCACCCGGACGGCAGGAAGATCACGCTGGCGCTGTCCGAGGTGCCCGCCACCGCCGCTGCGGCCAAGCGCCAGGGCGTGCTGCTGGTCAATCCGGGCGGACCGGGCGCCAGCGGGCTGAGCATGGCCGCGTACGTGGCCAACGGGCTCGCCCCCGCTGTCGCCGCTGGCTACGACATCGTTGGCTTCGATACCCGCGGTGTCGGGTCCTCGGTACCGGCGATCAGCTGTGATCCATCGTTCTTCGCCGGTGTCCGGCCCGACTACATCCCCGCTACCAAGGCGGCCGAGCAGGTGCTGATCGGCCGCGCGAAGGCGTACGCCGCCAGCTGCGAACGGTCCTACGGCTGGCTGCTGCCCTACATGACGACCGAGAACATCGCCAGGGACCTGGACTCCATCCGGGCCGCCCTGGGCCAGCAGCAGGTCAGCTACTTCGGGTATTCCTACGGCAGCTACATCGGCCAGGTGTACGCCACCCTTTTCCCGTCCCGGGTGCGGCGGATGGTCCTGGACAGCATCGTCGACCCGGCAGGCGCCTGGTATGCGGACAACATCAGCCAGGACTACGCGTTCGAGGGGCGGATGAAGGCGTTCTTCGCCTGGGTGGCCAGTTATCCGGGCGTCTACCGGCTCGGCTCGACCCCGGCGCAGGTGAGCGCTTCCTGGTACCGGGCCAGGGCCCGCCTGGCAGCCCATCCGGCCGCCGGGCCGTCGGGGCCGATGATCGGCCCCGACGAGTTCGACGACACTTTCCTTACCGGCGGCTACACGAACGGGTACTGGCCGGTCTTCGCCGCGGCGCTGGCCGCCTATCTGCACACGGGCGCGACCAGCGAGCTGATCAGCGCCTACGACCAGGCAGGAAAGCAGAACGGAAACGAGTTCGCGGTGTATAACGCCGTCGAATGCGCTGATGCCGGGTGGCCGCGCAACTGGGCCAAGTGGGACTCCGACACCAGGAAGGTGTACGCCACCGCGCCATTCGAGGCATGGGACAACGCATGGTTCAACGCGGCCTGCGCGTTCTGGCCGGTGCGCGGGGCGGCCGCCCCGGTGCGGATCAGCGGGGCCGGCCTGCCGGGAATCCTGATGATCCAGGGCACCCTGGACGCCGCGACTCCGTACACCGGCGCGCAGGTCGCGCACCGGCTGCTGCCCAGTGCCCGGATGGTGGTCGTGGCCGGCGGCGGCAATCACGGCCAGTCGCTGGCGAGCCCGCCGAATACCTGCGTGGACGGTTACCTCAACGGCTACCTCGGAACGGGCGCGCTCCCCGCCAGGCCAGGCCCCGTCAACGCGGTCTGCCCGGCCCTGCCGCCGCCGGCGCCTGGCGCCTAGCCACCAGCGCGGTCCGGCCTGCGGACCAGCCGAGCGGCCACGCGCCTTGTGCGGTTACGCTGGACAGGTGCTGCGCACCAAGGCACGGCGATCGTCGTCGTTGCGCCTGCTGAGTGATCGCGAGCGGGATGAGGCGCTCGCGATATGCGACCGCGAGGCGGTCGTCAACGTCTTTGTCAGCGCGCGGGTGCGCAGCGCCGGGCTGGATCCGAGCAGCCTCGGCGCGCAGGTCTGGGGCTACGCCGAGGCCGGGCAGCTGGTCTCGCTGTGCTACTCCGGCGCCAACCTGGTGCCGGTCGCCGCGACGCCCGCCGCGCTGCGGGCGTTCGCGGAGCGGGCCAGGCTGCAAGGCCGCCGGTGCTCGTCGATCGTCGGTCCGGCAGCGGCCGTGCAGGATCTGTGGGGGATGCTCGCGCCGTACTGGGGCAGGCCCCGCGAGGTCAGGTCGGCCCAGCCGGTGATGGAGATCTCCACGGATCCGCTGGTCGAGCCCGATCCGCTGGTCCGCACGGTGCGGCCGGACGAGCTGGACACGCTGATGCCCGCATGCGTGGCCATGTTCACCGAGGAGGTCGGGATCTCGCCGGTGGGGCTCGACGGCGGGGCGGCCTACCGGGCGCGGGTCATTGAACTGATCCGGGCGCGCCGCTCGTTCGCCAGGATGGAGGCGGGCCAGGTGGTCTTCAAGGCGGAGATCGGCGCCGTCACTCCGCTGGCCTGCCAGGTTCAGGGCGTCTGGGTACCGCCTGAGCTGCGCGGCCGCGGCCATGCCCGGCGCGGGATGGCGGCCGTCGTCGCGGAGGCGCGCCGCTGCGTCGCGCCGGTGGTGAGCCTCTATGTCAACGACTACAACGCCCCGGCGCGGGCGGCCTACCGGCGGGTCGGATTCACCGAGTCAGGCACCTTCACGTCGGTGCTGTTCTGACGGGAAGCCTGCGGCACCGCCGATCGGGGCACCGCCGTTGGAGGCCCGCCGCCGGAGCGACGGGCTCGCCTCCTTACTCCCGGCTAGCCCGGTTTCCGGTCTAGCCACCCGCCTTCAGGGCCTGGTGCGGCCAGCCTGGCTGGCAGATATCGCAGCCGGCGTCGCAGGCCTGACCTGTGCGGTAGCAGGTGCGGCCGGTGCGCTTGGACGGGCCCCGTCGCTCGGCCAGCCCGCTCCCGGCCGAGCGACGGGAGCCCATGGCAGCCCGGCCCTCCCCGGCTCTCCCCACCCGTCGCCCGGGCTGCCCGGCGGACAATGTTGCCGGCTCGCCGTTGTTCATGGACTCGCGCACGTAGGCTACCGCTGTGATATCGCAGTAAATTCGCATCCGACCAGATAGAGATTCCGTGACCGAGCCGCCGTCCGCCGCCGCCGGCCGCCGGGCCGCTGCCAGATACCTGGCCGAGCTGCTGCTCCGGCCGGGCCGGTACCGGCGCCTGTGGGAAAAGTTCGCTGAGCGGACCAGGCCAGGCGAGATCAACCAGCTGGCTGTGGCGGAAGCGCTTGCCCATTACCTACGGGACTTCCCCAGGTCGGCCACCGACGTTGACGTGCTTCCGCGCCAGCTCAAGGACACCGTCGCGCGGGCCCTTTCCGGCCGGCTGCTCAGCCGTTCGACTCTTTCGCTGCTCATTGACGCGTTCGGGTTCTCTGAGGAGGAGACGCTGCGCCTGTGGCGGCTCTGGCAGGGATCAGGCGCGATCAGCGTCCTGTCCGGGCCGCGGGCGATGCCGCCGGACAAGTTGGCTGAGGTCGCCGCCGCGCTCGGCCCGCGCAGGCATCAGACGGTGTCCATGCACGATCACGTCTTTGCCGGGGCCGACGGCCGCCTGCAACGTGCGCGCACGTTGCAGGTCGTCGAGGCGATAACGGATGGGCTGGACCGCATCCCGTACCTGTATGACACGAACGGCCTGACGCTGGAGGTAGGCCAGGGCTGCGCGCAGCCCGCCGGACCGCTGTACCAGATCAGGGAAGGCGTGTTCGCGATCGACATCCCGCTGGCCAAGTCGCTGGCCCTCGGTGAGACGCTGACGCTGGAGTACTGGACGACCTACGCGTATCCCGGGAACCTGCTGGATCCGCAGGAATGCGAGTTCCGCCGGGCCACCATCGGCCGCCTGGAAAACTTCGACATGCGGGTCCAGTTCCACCCGGACAAGCTGCCGGAGGTCATCTGGTGGTCGGTGTGGGACGGCGTCGACGGAGAAGCTGTCGAAACCGAGACCGTTGCCCTCGACAGCCAGCAGTCAGTCCACCGTTACCTGCGGTTCCTTGAGCGGACCGTGGTGGGGTTCCACTGGTCGTGGCAGCACGAAGGCACCCGCCAGGCCGCGGGGCGCAAGTAACCCGTACCGCAAGGCGGTAGCCGGATTCCGCGGCGCGCCGTTTCCCGCGGTTACGTTTTCCTGCGACGTTCCCGCGGCCAATCTGCCCGCGCCGTTTCCCGCGGTTACGCGTCCCCTCGACGTTTTCTCCGGTTATGTTTCCGGGCGCGATGCGGGCGCCCCGGGGCAGCAGTATCTCGTTGAGCCGCCAGCAAGCCGCTGGTAGGCTCTCGGCCCTTGTGCCAATGCCCGATCAGGTGAGGAGATGACCTGCCATGCCTGCGGCCAGCAGACCAGGCCAGCAGACCAAGGAGGCCGGCCAGGGAACGCAGGCCGGCCTGGCCGATCGCCGCGCCGGACCCGGCGGTCACCCTGGTCCAGGGCGCAGCGGGCCCGTCGATGATGAGCCGGCCGCCGTGTCATCCGCCCGCCGCGATCCGGCCAGCGTGCTCGATGCGGAGCGCGAGCACATGCGGCGCTCCAGGGACTACCTGCGGATGATGCGCGAGGACGTGCTCGGGCTTCGCGCGATGGGCGGGGACCCCATCTCCGAGGAATACCTCAAAGCCGCTCTGTACGCGCGCGCCGAGGCACTGCAGGACCTCCCGGGCACGCCGCTGTTCTTCGGCAGGCTCGACTTCGCGGCTGGCGCGGGCCCGCTGGCCGGACCGCAGCAACCCGATAGGCCGGGACGAGGGGCCGGGCCGGCCGGCGAGCGCTTCCACATCGGCCGGCGGCACGTGCACGATCCGGACGGCCGCCCGGCGGTCATCGACTGGCGGGCGCCGGTGTCGCGCGCCTTCTACCGCGCCAGCAGGGCTGAGCCGATGGGACTGGCCAGACGGCGCAGGTTCGGCTTCGCGGCCGGCGAGCTGAGCGCCTATGAGGACGAGGAGTTCGGGCCGCCCGGCTCGCGCGCGGTGCCCGGCGCCGCGCCGGCAGATGGCCCGCAGGCCCAGGTCAGCCGGATACTCATCGACGAGATCGAACGGCCGAGATCCGGTCCGATGCGCGACATCGTCGCGACCATCCAGCCCGACCAGGACGACATCGTGCGCGCGGAGGCGGACCAGACGGTGTGCGTGCAAGGCGCACCCGGCACCGGCAAGACCGCTGTCGGCCTGCACCGGGTCGCCTACCTGCTGTACGCGAACCGCGAGCGGATGAGCCGGGGCGGGGTCCTCGTCGTCGGGCCGAACCGCGGATTCCTGGCTTACATCCGGGACGTGCTGCCCGCGCTCGGTGAAGTGAGCGTCACCCAGGTCACCGTGGCCGCGACCTCCTCGCCAGGGTGCCCGTGCGCGCCGCCGATGGCGGCCGGGCCGGCCGGATCAAGGCTGATGCGCGGATGGCGGAGGTGCTCCGCCGGGCGCTCTGGGCGCAGCTGGCTGAGCCCTCCGGGGCGATCACGCTGCCCCGCGGGGCCCGGCGCTGGCGGGTCTCTGCCAGCGAGATCGCCGGCCTCGTCACTGAACTGCGCAGCCGGGGGGTTCGCTACGGGGCCGGCCGGGACATGCTGGCGCACCGGATCGCCCACGTGATCCTGACGAAGATGGAGGCGGCGGGCGAGCCGTGTGACGACCGGACGCACGAAGCGGTACGGCGGAGCAGGCCGGTGCGGGCAGCGGTGGACGCCATCTGGCCGAAGGCGGACCCAGTGCGCCTGGTGATCCGGCTGCTGTCTGATCCCGCGCTGCTCAGCCAGGCCGCTGCGGGCTTGCTGGAACCGGCCGAGCAGGAAGAAATCAGCTGGCCCGCGGCGGTGCGGGGACCCGCGTCCGCGCCCTGGTCGGCCGCCGACGCGGTGCTCATCGACGAGGCCGCCGACCTGATCGAGCGCTCCCCGAGCCTCGCGCACGTCGTGGTGGACGAGGCGCAGGACCTCTCGCCGATGGAGTGCCGGGCGATCGGCCGCCGGTACGCCACCGGCTCTGCGACGGTGCTCGGCGACCTGGCCCAGGGCACCACGCCCTGGGCCGCGGCCAGCTGGGAGCAGCTCCTCGGCCACCTCGGCAAGGGGGAGACCGGAGTGCGGGTTCTGGACACCGGTTACCGGGTCCCGCGCCAGATCCTGGACTTCGCGAGCAGCCTGCTCGGCCTCATCGCGCCTGGCGTGGCCTCGGCCAGGTCCCTGCGGCAGGATCCCGGATCGCTGGTGATCACTGCGGCGGCCGCCAGCATGCTGCCCGCCGTGCTCGCCTCCGCCTGCGCCGATGCGCTGCGCAGTCCGGGGTCGGCGGCGGTGATCGCGGCCGACGATCAGGTGGGCGCGCTGTCAGCGGTGCTGCGCCGGGCCGGCGTGCCGCACGCCGTGCTCGATGACGACCCGGACCGCGAATCGCTGGTCCTGGTGCCGGTCACGCTGGCGAAGGGACTGGAATTCGACCAGGTCATCGTGGTGGAGCCAGCCCGGATCGCGGCTGCGGAGTCGCGCGGCCTGCAGCGGCTCTACGTGGCGCTGACCCGCGCCGTATCCCGGCTCACGGTGCTGCACGCCGAGCCGCTCCCGGCGCCGCTGCGCCCGGCCGGCACCGTGGCGGGTACGCCTGCGTGAGCCCGGAGCCGGTCCGCGCGGCCGGGGCGGTGGCGGCTACATCTCCTTGAGCACCGAGCTGATCAGGGCGGCCGAGTCGTCGAAGGACAGCGCGGTCGCGCGCAGGTGGTTGAAGAACACGTTGTAGCGGTCCACCTCATCCACGTCCTCGACGTACAGGGCACTGGTCAGGTCTTCGAGGTACACGACGTCGGGATCGACCCGCTCAGGAAAGACCAGGATGATGAACGGCCTGCCCATGGCCGGATGCGCGCCGCCGCCGAACGGGATGACCTGGACCGCCACGTTCTTCAGGCTGGCGAGCTCGAGCAGGTACTCAAGCTGCAGGCGCATGAGCCCGGCGCCGCCGACCCGGCGCCGCAGCGCCGCCTCGTCGAGCACCGCCCACAGCCGCGGCGGGTCGTTCCTTGTGAGCGCCGGCTGGCGGGCCATCAGCAGCGCAACCCTGCGCTCGATGTCCTCGAGGGGGCTGTTCATCTGCCCGGCGGTGATGACTGCCCGGGCGTAATCCTCAGTCTGGAGCAGCCCGGGGATCAGGCTGACCTCGTAGATGCGTATCTCCGAGGCTGCGCTCTCCAGGCCGAGGTAGGTGGCGAACTGCGGCTGGATGGTGTCGCTGTAGGCGTGCCACCAGCCTTTCTGGCGCGAGTCCCTGGCCAGCTGCACCAGGCTTTCGCGCTGCTGCGGCGGCACGCCGTAGAGCTCGAGCATGTCGCGCACGTCACGTGGCGAGACCGACACCCGGCCGGTCTCCACGCGGCTGATCTTGGACGCTGAGCATTCCAGATGCTCAGCCACCTCTTCGCAGGTGAGCTTTGCCGCCTCGCGGAGCCTGCGCAGCTCGATGGCGAGCCGCCGCCGCCGCACCGTCGGGCTTTGCTCACTGGCCATTTTTTGCACCTCCCGCCGGATCTCGGCGTGTGTGGGGGGGTCAAGTGTGGCCGGTAGCGGCCCACGGCGTCCAGTTTTGATCAAGTCCGCGGCAACGACGCACGCCGGCTCGCCAGGTGCGAGTTTCGCGATGCATGTTGCAATTCGCATCCGGCACGAGCATGCTGAGCAATTATCACTCTACGCGGTACGATGGCTACGAGGTGTTACAGAATGATGATAGAAGCCCGGCATGCCGAGGCGCCGGCCCTGCTCTGGCACGCCTATCTGGACCGGCTGGAAGGCCTCGCGGAAGTGCTGGCCCGTCACGGGCTGCGAGCCCGGCTGATGACACCGCCGGGACGGGTTCCCAGCCTGCACGTGGTGAACCCGGCTGCTGCCACCTTGTCCGAGGACATCTACGCCGGCCGCAGTCAGGATGGCAGCTGGTGGTTCTGGTGGTCGTGGGCCGAGCGGATCGCGGCCGAGCAGGACATGGACAGCGCCGCGGCGCTCATCCAGCGCGTCCTGGCCGCCGCGGAGTAGGAACGCCTGCTGCTGCCGGGTCACCGCGCGTCCTGCATCCAGGCGCGCTTCATGATCCCGAAAGATCGGGGGCGCTGCAGCCCCCGGATCCTTCGCGCTAATGAGTCATCCTGCCGGGGCCGCGCCGCTACGGCGTGAAAATTGTGGCGGC
>OCTA010001951.1_pt1 | contig 18915 bp, 18 predicted proteins | sample 1538991 | NCBI WGS metagenome assembly OCTA01 (sample SAMEA3539302, study PRJEB22396) | soil metagenome | biome: tundra; feature: field; material: soil | place: USA | collected 2010-05 | depth 0.15 m | reverse complement strand
AGCGGCCGAGCGGCGCCGAGGCGGTGCGCGCGGACGTGCGCTTCTTGTCGGCGCCCGAGCTGGGCGGGCGCGGGGCGCTGACGACGGGCCTCGACCGGGCGGCGGAGTTCATTGCGGCGCGGTTCGCGGTCCTGGGCCTCTCACCGGCGGGCGACGGCGGCACGTTCTTCCAGGCGGTCGAGATCCCGCTGCCCCAGCGTCCGTCTCCCCAGACCCGCCTGGCGATCGGCGAGGGCGCGCTCGACCTGGGGGTGGACTTCGCTCCCAACGCGGGCACCGCGGCCACGCGCGCCAGCGGTCCGCTGATCTTCATCGGCTACGGTTTCCAGCTTCCCGGGGTTCGGGACGACTTCGCGGGTCTCGATCTGCGCGGCAAGGTGGTCCTCTGTCTGCGCCCGCCTCTCGGCCCCAGGCAGTTGCCCCTCCCGGACGGCCGGGCGCTCTTCGATTCGGTCCCGACGGCCCGGCTACTCGAAAATGCGGTGGCGCGCGGCGCGGTCGGTGTGCTCTTCGTCGACGCGCAGGGGGCGCCGGATGACCCGGCGGCGATCGAGCCGTTGCCCGCCTTCGCCCTGGAGGATGTCTCGGCGATCGCATCGTTTCACGTGCGCGCCACCGCGATCGATCGTCTGCTGGCGCCCAGCCACACGACCGTCGCCGCGCTGGCGTCGGCGAGCGCCGCGGGCGGCCCTCCCCGCCTGGCGCTCTCGACCTCGGCCACGTTTGCGGTGGTCTGGGCGCCGCCACGCGTGAAGGGCCGCAACGTGATCGGCCTGCTTCCGGGCGCCGATCCGGCCCTCGCCCGTGAAGCGGTGGTGGTGGGCGCGCACTACGATCACCTCGGCTGGGGGGACGAAGGGGGCTCGCTCGACGGCCACCGGATCCACCCCGGCGCCGACGACAACGCGTCGGGGACGGCGGCGATGCTGGCCACGGCGGCGACGCTGGCCGGCGCCGCGCCCCGGCCACGCCGTTCGATCCTGTTCGTGGCCTTCACGGGCGAAGAAAAGGGGTGGGCCGGTTCGCGGGTGGTCGCCGCGCGCGCGCCCAGGACCGTGGTCGCGATGCTGAATCTCGATATGGTGGGGCGGATGGAGGGGAACGCGCTGGAGGTGAACGGGTCGGCGACGTCCCCCGAATGGGGGGCGATCGTCGCGGCGGCCAACCTGGCCACCGCCGATCGGTTGAGCCTGAGCACCCCGCGCGGCGTGCCGTGGGGGAGCGACCATCAACCGTTCATCATGAGGAAGGTGCCGGCGCTGTTTTTCTTCACGGGCCTGCATTGCGACTACCACCGCGGGACCGACACCTGGGACAAGATCAACGCCGAAGGGGTGGTCGAGGTGACCGAGCTCGTGTCCGGCGTGGCCCGGATGGTGGCGGATCGCGCGCGCCGCTTGACGTTCGAGCCGCCGGCCTGGGCGGAGCGACGACCGCCCGCCGGGTGCGCGCCGTGACCGCGCCGGCGCGTCCTCTGGCCGGGCGGACCATCGCGCTTCCCGAGGCGCGGGAGCTGGACCGCCTGGCCGTGCTCGTCGAGGCCGAGGGGGCGGCGACCTGGCGCTGCCCGCTGGTCGCGATCCGCGATGCGCCGGATCCGGGCCCGGTCGCGGCCTGGCTGCGGACGCTCGCGGCCGGTGACCTCGACGACGTGGTCTTTCTCACCGGGGAAGGGTTGCGGCGTCTCTTGACGGCCGCCGAGCGGATCGGCCTTCGCGGGGAGGTCGTCGCCGCGCTGGGCCGCGTGCGCAAGGTGACCCGCGGACCCAAGCCGGCGCGTGCGCTCCACGAGATCGGCCTGGCGCCCGATCTGGCCGCGTCCATCCCGACCTCGGCCGGCGTGATCGAGACGCTGGCGGCGCTCGATCTGCGCGGGCGCCGGGTGGGGGTGCAGCTCTACGGCGAGGAGCCGAACCGGCCGCTGGTCGATTTCCTGGAGCGCGCGGGCGCCGCCGTGCGGACGGTCGCGCCGTATGTATATGCGTCGGCCAGCGATGCGGGGGCGGTGGTCGCGCTCATCGACGCTCTCGACGGCGGGCGAATCGACGCCATCGCCTTCACCAGCGCGTCGCAGGTGGATCGGCTGTTCGCGGTGGCGGGTGGCGACGACCGGTTGCGGGCGGCGCTCGGGCGGGTCCGGGTGGCGGCCATCGGTCCGATCGTGATCGAGTCGCTCGGCGCGCGCGGCGTCCGCATCGACGTCCGACCCGACAAGGCCTTCGTCATGCGAAATCTGGTGGCGGCGCTGGTCGAGGCGCTCGGTCCGCGGGTATGAGATCCGGCGCGGATATCCGCCTGGCGCTGGCGGCGCTCACGGCCCTCGGTTGCACGGGCCTCGCGACCGGGCTGGCCGGTCGGCCGAGCCCGGAGGCGGGCCTCTTGCGCGGCAAGTCTCCGTTTCGATCGCAGGGCGTCACCCACGTCGACCGCTTGACCGACGGAATCGCGGCGGCGCCCGACGATCCACCGCGCACCGATCTGACCTCCGTGCTCGCGTCGCCGCAGAGCTTCGTGGTCTACGATCTCGGCGGCGATGTTCAGATCGGGTGCGCCGCGATCGAGGCGGACGGCGACGATCAATACCTGCTGGCGCTGTCGCGCGACGGCGTCGCCTTCGCGCCGCTGTGGACCGCGGCCGCGACCGGCGATCGCGGCCAGCAGCCACGCGCCGCGCGCGGTCTGGCGGGGCGCGGCCGCTACCTGCGCCTGCGCGCCTCCGGTGGCGACGGCGTCTACGCGGTGGCGGAGCTTTCCGTGGCGGGCACCTGTCCGCCGCGCTGGCCGCCGCCGCTGGCGCTGCAGACGGGGACACCCATCGACGAATCCGCGTGCCTCAAGGCCTGGGCCCTGGCGGCCTGCGCTGCCGCCTATATCTTCGCCTACCGACGACGGGCGCCCGACTTCGTCAAGCTCTTCGTCGCCATTCCGCTGGGGCTCTCGGCCGCCCTCTGCGTGCAGCTGGCCGAGATCTGGCCGCCGCCGCCTTCGTTGCGGGTGGCGCTCATCGCGGCGATCGCGATCGTGGCCGGGGCCGGGGCGGTGCGGGTCGCCGCTACGCGCTGGCGGCGGGCGGAGCGCCCGCGACGATCTTCTTGAGCTCGCCCCGCGCGTGCAGGTCGCGCACGATGTCGGCGCCGCCGACCAGCTTGCCGTCGACGTAGAGCTGCGGGAAGGTCGGCCAGCTCGAGTATTCCTTGAGCCCCTCGCGCAGCTCGTTGTCGGCGAGGATGTTGAACGACTCGAACGGCGTGCCGATCTCCTTGAGGACGCCGACCACGGCGGCCGAGAAACCACACTGCGGCATGGAGGGGTTCCCCTTCATGAACAGCATGACGCGGCCCTTGGCGATGGTGTCGGTGATGCGCTTTTTGAGTGGCTCGTTCACGTTGGGCTCCTCTGGCTTTATCGACGTCGATATTCTTCCGGCGTCTCGGTGGTGAGCGCCAGCGCGTGGATCGGCGCGTGGCTCCCGCGCATCGCCTCGCCCAAGGCCCCGTAGACCAGCCGGTGGCGATCGACCAACCCCTTGTCGGCGAAGGCGGACGACACCACGGTCGCGGAGAAATGGTCGCCGCCGCCGGTGGTGTCCACCACGCTGATCTCGGCGTCGGGCAACGCACTTTGGATGCGGGTCTTGATGTCGTCGGGCGTCATGGCGGCTCGCGGGGGTCTGTATAGCACGGCACGGTATACTGGCGGCCGTGAAGCTCGGGACGCTCGGGACGCGCGTGACGGTGGTGACGACGCTGCTGGTGGCGTCGGTGCTGGCGGGCTCGGGCTACGCGGCGCTCAAGGTGCGGCGGGCGAACCTGGAGGCCGATCTCGACCGCGAGGCGCACGAGATCGCGACGGCGCTGCGCGCCGGCATCGAGCCGCTCGACCGGAGCACCGCCGAGGAGACGCTGGTCCAGCGCGCCCGCGCGGCCCGGCAACACGACGAGCTGTTCGCGCTCGAGGTCCTCTCGGTGGGGGACGAGAAGCGCACCGACGACGACGCCTGGCGTCTGCTCATGCGCGCGGCCGACATCCAGGACGCGCCGGTCGGTCGGGTCTTCGATTCGGCGTCGGGCGCGCGCTCCTACGCGATGGCGGTCCCGCTGTTCGACGCCGCCGGCCTGGAGCTGCCACCCCGACACCCGGCGCGACACGCCATCGCGATCATGGGGATGCGGCGCGACGCCGGCTACATCGACGCCGAGGTGGCCGCCAGCGCGCGCCGGATCTTTCCCCTCTTCCTGGTGGTGGTGATCGGGGTGGCGGTCGGCGTGCGCTTCGCCATCGAGCAGATCGCCGTGCGTCCGCTGCGCCGTCTGCTAGAGGGGATCGACGCGGTCGGCAAGGGCGATCTGTCGCGCGTGATCCTGGCCGAGCGCGACGACGAGATCGGCACCATCGCGGGACGCTTCAACGCCATGACCGGCTCGTTGCGCGAGGCGCGCGAGGAGGGGGAGCGTTCGGCGGGGGCGCGCCTGGGCCTGGAGGCGCGGCTGCGGCAGTCGGAGAAACTGGCCACCATCGGGCAGATGGCCGCGGAGATCGCGCACGAGCTCGGCACTCCGCTCAACGTCATCGGGGGGCGGGCGCGGGCGATGGCCAAGCGGGCCGCGGGCGCGGCGGAGCCGGCCGACCTCAACAAGGAGGTAACCAAGAACGCCGGCATCATCGGGGACGAGGTCGCGCGCATCACCAAGATCATCCGCCAGGTGCTGGATTTTTCGCGCCCGCGCGGTCCCACCGTGACCCGCGTGCGCCTGGGCGCCGTGGTGGCGGAGGCGCTGGAGTTCCTGCGGGAGACCATCCGGCGCCAGGGGATCGTCGTCGAGGTGCGCACCACCCCCGAGCCCCCCGAGGTGCCGGGCGACCCGGATCAGATCCAGCAGGTCTGCTTGAACCTGTTCATGAACGCGATCCACGCCATGCCGAACGGCGGCCGGTTGCAGGTCGCGACGGAGCGGGTCTTGCGCCGCAAGGGTGGGCTCGATCTGGCGCCCCCGGCCGACTACGTCGCGCTCGTGATCGCCGACGGCGGTCCCGGAATCCCGCCCGCCGATCGGGAGAAGATCTTCGAGCCGTTCTTCACCACCAAGGACGAGGGGCAGGGGACCGGGCTCGGCCTGGCGGTCAGCCACGGGATCGTCAAGGATCACGATGGCTGGATCGAGGTCGACAGCCCAGCCACGGGCGGCGCCGTGTTCCGGGTGTTTCTCCCTTGCGCGGTCGCGGCCGCCGGGAGCGAAGATTCCTGGGAGGGTTCGCCCGGGGACAAGCCCGTTCCCCTTGCCGAAGTGAAGTCGATCGGCAAGGATTGATAGACGACCGAGCGCCGCCAGATGGCCGAACCCGCAACCACCGCCGCCCCCGCCAAGATGCCGCCGCTCGGCACCGCGGCCGTGAGCGCGGGCCGGGCGACGATCCTGGTGGTCGAGGACGACGCCGCGATGCGCACCATGCTGCGCGAAGCTCTGGACGAGGACGGCTACGCAGTCGAGACGGCGGCGGGTGGCCGGGCCGGCGTCGAGCGCGTCCGGCAGGGGGGAATCGACCTGGTCGTGTCGGACGTCAAGATGCCCGATCTCGACGGGCTCGACATGCTCCGCGAGATCAAGGCGGTCAGCCCGTCGCCGCACGTCATCACCATCACCGCCTTCGGATCGATCGACACCGCCATCCGCGCGGTCAAGCTGGGCGCCTTCGACTACATCACCAAGCCCTTCGACATCGACCAGCTGATCCTGTCGGTGCAGAAGGCGCTGGCCGAGCGGGCCTTGCGCTCGGAGGTGGCGCGGCTGCGCGACGAGGTCCAGAAGAGCTACCGCTGGGGAAACATCGTCGGGAAGTCGGCGGTCATGCAGGAGATGTTCGCGCTCATCCAGCGCCTCTCGGGGTCGGCCGCGTCGGTGCTGGTGACGGGCGCCTCCGGAACCGGCAAGGAGCTGGTGGCCAAGGCAATCCACTTCAACAGCCCCCGGCGCGAGCGTCCCTTCGTGGCGCTCAACTGCGCCGCCATCCCCGACACCCTGCTCGAAAGCGAGCTGTTCGGGTACAAGCGGGGCGCCTTCACCGACGCGCGCAGCGACCGCCCCGGGATCTTCGTGGAGGCCGACGGCGGCACGATCTTCCTCGACGAGATCGGCGAGCTGTCGCCCTCCTTGCAGGCCAAGCTCCTGCGGGTGTTGCAGGAGGGGGAGATCCGACCGCTGGGCGCCACGCGCAACGAGAAGGTCGACGTGCGGGTGGTGGCCGCGACCAACATCGATCTCGAAGCGCGCCTCGCGAGCGGCACCTTCCGTCAGGATCTCTACTACCGGCTCAACGTCATCCACATCCATCTGCCGGCGTTGCGCGATCGGGCCGAGGACATCCTCATGCTGGCCGAGCATTTCTTGGCGCGCAGCGCGACCAAGGCCGGCAAGGAGATCCGCGGATTTCACGAGGCCGCCAAGAAGGCGCTGCTCGGGTACGGCTGGCCCGGCAACGTGCGGGAGCTCGAGAACGTGGTCGAGCGCGCGGTCGCCCTGGCCGAGAGCGGCCAGGTGCAGATGGAGGATCTGCCGCCTGGCGTACGGGAACGGCGGGCGACGGCCGAGGACGAGCTGGGCGCCGCGGTCGCGCGGAGGCTGACGCTCGACGAGCTGGAGCGCGAGTTCATCAAACGCGTGCTGGCGGCCGAAGGCGGCAACAAGACCCGCGCGGCGCAGCGCCTGGGACTCGACCGCAAGACGCTCTACCGCAAGCTCGAGGAGTACGCGGCCAGCGCCGCGCCAGTCGCCCCAGAAGAAAGCGAGCCACAGCCATGAACGAAATCGGTTCCCTGGTGAGCTTGGAAGCGCGCGCCGAGGCGGGGTTCGAGCTGCTGGCCGCCCCGGCCTCCGGCCAACCATGCGTTCACTGGCGGCTCCGGGTGGTCGAGCACCTCACGGCTCGCACCGAGCTGGTCCACGAGCTGGCCTCGCCCGAATCGTTCAACCTGGTCTGGGGGGGCGATTCCGGTCAGGGGCTGCCGGTGCGGATCCGCGTCGACCCCGAAGCCGCCCGCATCGAAGCCACCCCGACCTTGCACCGCGCGGGAACGCCCGGCGCGCTCTCGGTGGCGGGCGCGTTTGGCTTCCGGGGCGCGCTCTCCGTCGAAGAGACGGTGATTCGGGCGGGCGACACGCTCGAGGCCGATGGAATCTTGCAGGACCTCAGCCTCGGCGCCGGCCCGTTCCGGGCCGCGGCCCAGGGCCTGGAGCTCCTCGAGGCGACGGTGCGGCTTCCGTCGCGCAGCCTGGGCCCGGTGCTGCTGCCCTGGGCGCTGGGGACGGCCGCGGCGCTCCTCGGCGGGATGGGCCTGGCGACCTGGGCGGCCTGGCGGTATCACCTCGCGCATCTTCCGCCGGGTGCCAGCGCCTGGCGCATCGATCGCCCGCCGGGATCGTTCGCGCGGCTCGCGCCTCCGGAATTTCCGCGCCCGCGGCTGCCGTAGCGGCCGCCCGGCCGTGGGGCAGTCGGGCTCGAAACGGTCAGTCACCCTGGATCGGGGCGACACAGTCGGTGGCGGGGTCCGCCTTGATCGGCAGCCAAAGGTTGAACTCGGTGTCCGACGCGGCGACCAGCAGCGCCGGCGAGAGCGCGGCCGGATCGTAGTCGGCTCGGTTCTTGGAGCCGGCCTCCAGAAGACCGCCGATCTTCTGGCGAAACGCTCCGAACGCCGGCGCGTCGAAGAGAACGAAGTAGAGCTGCCGGGTGCGCTCCGCCGTGCTCGCTCGCCGGTACGCCATGCAGCGGGGCTGCAGCGCGCTCGACTCGAGGCCGGCGTCTCGCGCCGCGGTCACCAGCGCGTCGGGCGTCAGGTGGCCCGCGAACGCCTGGTCGAATTCACGCTTGAGCAGGAGCGGGATCGCGGCCGGGACCGGCATGCTGAGCGACTCCATCGCGCGCGCGAACACCTGGTTGAAGATGCCGCTCGACAGCTCGGGCGGCGCGTTCAAGACCAGCAGCGGCGCGTTCGGGCTCGAGGCCGGTTCGATCCCCACCGTCCAGCCCTGCAGCTGCGCGCGGGGGACGGTGTACGGGTTTGCGCGCGAATCGCGGGCCGAGCGCACGAAGAGAAACGCCAGCCCCGCCAGCGCGGCCAGCGCCACCAGGATCTTGATTGGTCGGTTCGATCGCGCCATGCCGCCGCTCGGTCGAGCCGACGCTAGCACGGCCCGTGGAGGCCCGTGCTCAGTTGGACGCGGTCGGATCGACCACCCGCCCCGCGAAGAGCAGCGCGCCGGTCGGCTGGTGCACGATGAAGAAGAGAAAGGGCCGATCGACGGTCAGCGTGCTGACGTCGACGGAGGCCTTCTCGCCAACGCCGACGCCGGTGGCGGCGGCCGCCGTGGTTCCCTTCTCGTCGACGGCGATGTCGGCCTGGTGGACCACGGTCTGAACCTTCAGGTCGGTCGTTCCGTCGATCCCGGAGAAGTCGGCGGCCGCGTCTTCGAAAGCGTCCGGCATCCCCAGGCCAGCCAGCGTGTCGTTGAGCTTCTCGGCCAGCGAGAACTTGAAGCGCGGCATGGTCAGCGCTCCCGTCGCTTGCTGGGCCGGGGCGATCATGGCCGACAGGGCGTCGGCGGTCAGCGCCGCCTCGAAGCTGTCGAAGGTCCCGGCGTCGGGGACGACCAGGATCATCGAGGCGTCGGCGCCGATATAGGCGAGCGAGCCGGCGTTCCAACCGGCGCCGCTCCAGAGCATCGCGTTGTCCTCGGCGCTCATCATCGGGACGCTCACGTCGCCCGCCGGTGCGTGGAAGGTGCCGTTCGGGCTCCCCGGCTTGAACGGCGTCACCCAATCGCCGTGAAAGTAGACCGCGTCCGCCAGGACCAGGCGCGTGAGATCGTCGATCGATCCGGCCGGGAAGAGGGTCGGGATCTGGTTCTGGGTCTGGCCGGCCACCCAGGCGTTGATCGCGTTGCGCGCGTCTTCGGGTGCGGCCCGGAAGTCGACCGTGTTGACGCCGGCGCCGTAGTTTTCGGCGAGGACGTCGAGATAGGCCGGCCAGATGGGGAACCCCTGCTGGACCCAGGTGGAGTTGGCCAGCGAGAGCTCAAACGTTCCCGGGTCGCCGCTGGGCGGGGTGGTGAGCGCGAGATCGAGCGCGTCGAAGGCGGCGTTCAGGCGATCCGCCGGCAAGGTGAAGTGCAGCGCCGTCGCGATCTGGGTGGCGGTCTCGGTCGCCGCGCCGTTGTAGAGCATCGCCAGCGCGATCGAGAGGCTGGTCGGGGAAAAGACTAGGTTGGCACCCGATCCGGCCTGCGTGCGAAGCGCCTGGTAGAGATCGACCGCGAACGCGCGGTTGTCGCTGGCCAGCTCGGCGGCGTCGCCCGCGGGAACCGTCGGATTCGTGATGCGCGTCTGCGTCGATTGTTCGATGCCGATCGGGACCGAGGCGCCCGAGCCGCCACAGGCGGGAAAAAGCGCCGTGGCCAGCACGGCCGGGGTCACCCAGGACAGCCTCATCCCACCATTGATCCGCCTGACCGGCTCCGTAGCAAGGCGCGGACCAGGCGCGACCAGCTGGGGGGCGCGAAAATCGCGGCCCCATACGGGCCGCCCTCTCGAAATTCTGAGGCCAGGGACGGCCGCGTCATGGGACGCGCGCATCCGATTGGGCGTCCGCGTGCGCGACGGCGAACGCCGGCAGCGCCGCAGCGGCGGCTTCGATCCGCAGCAGCAGCGGGTAGGGGGTGAGATCGACGGCGTAGCGGCGCGCCGCGTAGAGCTGCGGAATCAGACAGGCGTCGGCCCAGCTCGGCGCGTCGCCCACCAGGAACGCGCCGGCCGTTTCGGCGGCGGTCGTCTCCAGCGCGGTGAGGCCGCGCGCGATGAAGTGCCCGGCCCAGGCGTTCGGGTCGGCGCCGGTGCTGCGCACCTGCGCCAGCGTCGCCAGGTTGTGGAACGGCTGAATGCCGCCGACCATCATCTCGGCCAGCTGCCGTGCCCGCGCGCGCAGCCAGGGATCCGCGGGCAGCAGTCGCGGGGCGGGGAACGTCTCCTCCAGGTACGCGAGGATCGCCATCGACTGCGCGATCGTGCGCGGACCGCGGGCGTCGTCGACGACCAGCACCGGAACCTGGCCCAGCGGATTGAGCGCGCGGAAGGCCGGCGCGTGCTGCCGGCCGCCATCCTCGAGGAGGTCGACCGGGCGACGTTCGAAGGCGATCCCCTTGAAGTGCAGCGCGATGCGGACCCGCCAAGCCGAGCTCGAGCGCCAGTAGTCGTAAAAGATCACGGACCCACCACTTTCTGATCGATGCGGCCGAAGAGATCGCGGCCGGTGGCGTCGAGCATCTCGATCTCGATCCGGTCCCCCACCGCCATGAACGGCGTCGTCGCGCGGCCGCCGTCGATCATCTCGATCGCGCGCCGTTCGGCCAGGCAAGAGACCCCGCGCGCGCGATCGACGTTGGAGACCGTGCCGCTCCCCAGGATCGTGCCGGCGCAAAAACCGCGGGTGCGGGCGATGTGGGCGACGAGCTCGAAGAACGAAAAGTGCATCTCCGGTCCGGCGTCGGGATCGCCGATCAAGATGTCGCCGCCGTCGGCGCGGGTATAGGTCGATCGGAGGGGCAGGTGGACGCGGCCGTCGCGCCAGGCGTCCCCCAGCTCGTCGGGCGTGATCGCGAACGGCGAAAACGCGGTGGCCGGTTTCGACTGGAAAAATCCGAACCCCTTCGCCAGCTCGTCGGGGATCAGATTCCGGAAGGTGACGTCGTTGGCGAGGACGAGCAGGCGGACTGCAGCGTCCGCTTCCGAAGCGGTCGTCCCAGGCGGGACGTCGCCCAGAATCACGGCCACCTCGGCCTCGTAGTCGAGGCCCAGACTCGGATCCGAAAGCGGGATGTGGTCGCGCGGGCCGGCCAGCACGCCGGAGCCGCCCTGGTAGACCAGCGGATCGGTCGTCAGCGTGGCCGGCGGCGTGGCGCCGCGCGCGCGCCGGGCCAGGACGACGTGGTTGAGGAACGCCGAGCCGTCGATCCACTCGTAGGCGCGGGGCAGCGGCGCGCCGAGGCGCGTCGGCTCGATCGGCTTACCTTCGACGCCCACCTCGCCGGCGTCGAGCCGCCCGGCCAGCGCCGTCAGCGCGGGCGCCACCCGGTGCCAGTCGTCGAGCGCGGCCTGCAACGTCGGCGCGATCTGGCCCGCCCGCACGAAGCTTCGTCCGGCGCGGTCGACCACCAAGAGGGCGCCGTCGCGCGTGCCGTCGCGCAGCGTCGCGAGCCTCATACGACCGACCTCAGCCCCACCCGATCAGTGTAGTAAGCTGGCGCCAGATGGCAAAGGAGGCCAAGACCGCCCAGGACGTGCCGGCTGCCGATCCGGAGGCGCCGGAGGCGCTCCGGGCGCGCCTCGCCGAGCTGCGTGTCGGGATCGACGCCGCCGACGACGAGATCCTGAAGATCCTCAATCGGCGCGCCGGCCTCGTCACGGAGGTGGCCGACCTCAAGACCGCGCTCTCGGTCCCGTTCTACGTCCCCTCGCGCGAGCGCCAGATTGGCGAGCGCCTGGCGGCCAGCAACCCCGGTCCGTTCCCGACCGAATCGATCCGGCCGGTGTTCCAGGAAATTTTCAGCGCCTGCCTGGCGCTGGAGAAGCGGGTGCGGGTCGCCTACCTGGGGCCCGAGGGGACTTTTTCGGACCTGGCGGTCAAGCACCAGTTTGGTCTGTCGGCGCGCTCGACGCCCATGGGGACGATCGCCGCGGTGTTCGAAGAGGTCGCGCGCGGCAACGTCGATTTCGGCGTGGTCCCCGTCGAGAACACCACCGAAGGGATGATCAACCCGACCCTCGATTGCTTCATCGACAGCGATCTCAAGGTCAGCGCCGAGATCGCCATGGAGATCAACATGTGCCTCATCGGCCGGGCGGGCATCTCGCTGGCCCAGATCGAGCGCGTGTATTCGCTGCCGGTCGCGCTGGCCCAGGTGCGCCGCTTTCTGGCGGCCAATCTGCCGCGCGCCGTCCTGGTCGAGGCACGTTCGACCGCCGATGCCGCGCAGCTGGCGCACGGCGATCCCCAGGGCGCGGCCGTCGGCTCCGAGCTGGCGGCCAAGCTCCACGAGCTGGCGGTCCTGCGCCACAAGATCGAGGATCTCGCGCACAACATGACCCGCTTCCTGGTGCTGGGGCGCGAGCAAGCCGCGCCGACGGGACACGACAAGACTTCCTTGTTGTTGGTGACCCGCGACGAGGCGGGGATCCTCTACCGCGTCCTCGGCACCTTCGCCGAGCGGGGCCTCAACATGACCAAGATCGAGAGCCGCCCCTCGCGCCGGCGCCCCTGGGAATACGTGTTCTTCGTCGACATCGACGGCCACGAACGTGACGCGCCGGTCGCGGCGGCCCTCGAGGCGGTTCGCAAGGTCTCGGAGTCGGTGAAGGTTCTGGGATCGTATCCGCGCGCGGACGGCCGCGCCGGCTGATTATTGCGGGCTGCGTTGCAACAGGCCGAAGCCGCGGCCGCATAGCGGTTCCGCACAGCCCATCCGGATCTTCTGAACGCTGTTGCGGCTTCCGCAACAGCAAAGTTACTCAAGAGGCCTTTCCGCGCGGCCGATGAATGCCTCTGCAGATGTCGAAGCAGATCCTCATCGTCGATGACGACACCGCGCGACGCGGCGAGCTCGTTCGGTTGGTGGAGGATCTCGACTGCCGGCCGGTCCCGAGCGCCAGCGCGGCCGACGCGATCGCGCGCCTGGGCGAGGCGCGCTTCGATCTCTGCATCGTCGATCTGGGGCTCCCCGCGGAAGAGGGAACGGCGGTCATCATGAAGGCGCACACCTGTCGCCCGCCCGTGACGGCGGTGGCGCTCGCCACGCACGGCGTGGGCGCGGGCGCCGTCGAGGCCCTCCGCGCCGGCGCCGCCGAGATCGTCGCCAGACCGGTGTGTCCGGCCGGACTGGCCGCGCTGCTCCGCCGGCTGATGGCCCGCGCTTCGGCGCGGCGACCGGTCTCGGGCGCGGCCGTCATCGGGGACCATCCCCGGATGCAGCAGCTCCTCGATCGGGTCGACCAGATCGCCGACACCGACGCCTCGGTGCTGATTCGCGGCGAGACCGGCACAGGCAAAGAGGTGATCGCGCGTCTCATCCACGGCGCCAGCGCGCGCCGGGCCGGTCCCTTCGTCGCTGTGAACCTGGCGGCGCTGCCTGGGCCGCTGGCCGAGGCGGAGCTCTTCGGTCAGGTGGGTGGGGCCTTCACCGACGTCGACAAGCCACGGGCGGGCCGGTTGGTCGCGGCCCAGGGGGGGACGCTGTTCCTCGACGAGATCGGCGAGATGCCCCGCAGCGTGCAAGCCAAGCTGCTGCGCGTCCTGCAGGAGCGAACCGTGACGCCGGTCGGCGGCGGCGAGGCCGTCGAGATCGACGTGCGCGTCATCGCGGCCACCGCCCGCGACCTCGACGGTCTGATCGCCGACGGCCGTTTTCGCGCGGATCTGTATTACCACCTGGACGTGGTGCCGATCGAAATCCCCCCCCTGCGCTCCCGCAGCGAGGACGTCCCCGCGCTGGCCGAGCATTTCCGGGGCGAGGCGAACGCGCGCGAAGGGCGTAGCGTGCCCGGATTCGCGCTGGACGTCATGCGGCGCTTTACGCACTACGACTGGCCAGGCAACGTCCGCGAGCTCGAGAACCTGGTCGAGCGGCTGGTGGTGCTGGCCAGCACCCGCATGGTCGTGATGGACGATCTGCCCACCCACATGCGAACAAAGGTGGTCGATCTCGACCGTGCGTTCCTCGACCTACCTGTGGGCGGCGTCGACCTGCAGGTTTTCTTGACCGAGCTCGAAGAGCGGTTCATCGCGAAGGCGCTGGAACGAACCGGCGGCAATCGCCATCGGGCGGCAGAGCTGCTCGGGATCAACCGCAGCACCTTGGCCGAGAAGCTTCGACGCCGGAACGTAGCCTGAGGGGTAAAAACACACATTGTCCGTCGGTGAGCGCCGCGCGCATCCAAGCGCGCCGAGCGACGCTGACGTCGGGGATCTGGAGACCGTCAGTGGGTTGACGGCACTTTGAAATGCCGATCGCCAATTCGTTGACGGTCGCTCCGGATCGATGGCGGCAAGTGGTTGATCTGCGCCGGCCGTGACCCGACATGAACGTGGCACGCGATGTGCTCAATGTTTCGGTCATGCCCACCACGACGATGACGAAGCGGAAGCCGGCGACCAAGACCATCGCGAAAAAGTCCGCGAAGAAGGATCTGGTTGCGCGCCGGAACGAGTACGCAGCCAAGTTCTTTCCCTACATCGAGAAGGTCGCCCGTCGGCTGGCGCGCCGGCTCCCCGCCCACGTCGAGATCGACGACCTGATCTCCTCGGGCGTAATCGGGCTCATGGAAGCGGCCGAGCGATTCGATCCGAGCCGGGTCGACCGGTTCGAGGCCTTCGCGGAGTTCCGGATCCGCGGCGCCATGCTGGACGATCTTCGCTCGCGCGACACGCTCTCCCGCGACATGCGGCGGCTCTCCAACGAGCTGCGCGATGCCACCCGCCGGCTCGAATCCCAGCTGGGCCGGACCCCCGACCACGAGGAGATCGCCAAGCGTCTGGGCGTCGGCGTCGAGGAGCTTTACGCCCGGCAGCAGAAGCTCTCGGGCTCGTCGGTGGTCGGGATCGACGACGCGGGTCCGGACCTGCTCGAGCGGACGGGCGACGCCTCGGCCGACGACCCCTTCGAGATCGCCTCGCGCCGCGAGATGCTGGAGCGTCTGGTGGGCGGCATCGGCGGGCTGCCGGAGAAGATGCAGCAGGTCCTGTCGCTCTACTACTGCGACAACCTGAACCTGAAGGAGATCGGTGGGGTCCTGGGCGTCACCGAGTCGCGGGTTTGCCAGATCCACGGTGAGGCCACGCGGCGCCTGCGGGATTCGCTGGGCGAGCTGGCGGCCGAAGCGGCGGCGTAACTGGCGTGAAATAAAAGCCTCCCAGACCGACCTCCGGGTCGGTGCCGGGCGCGATTATTTCTCGTTAAAGGATTATCTACATCCGCCGATGGTGTGTGCATGAGCGACACCAACCGTTACATCAGCCACCGCCGCCCCGCCCTTCCAGCCTCCCGGGCTCCGGTCGAGACGGGTCTCCTGGTCAACTCGCCTGCGCGGGTCGAGTCGCTGCGCAAACTGGTTGCCGCCGGTCAATATCAGCTCAGCCCCCGCTGGCTGGCCAACAAGATCTTCGACGCCGCCGGCGTCAAGATTCCCGAATAGAGCTTCGGACCGCGAGCGGCCGTCAGTTCCGGCCGAGGGCCTTGAGGAGCTGAGCCCGGGCCGTGTAGAGCTGGTATTGGGCCTGGACGCGCTGGGCAGAGGTGGTGGTGAGGGCGAGCTGCGCGTCGCCGAGCTCGATGATGCTGCCGACCCCGGTTGCGTACCGACCCTCGGCCAAGCGCAAGCGATCGCGGGTATTGGCCAGGGCATCCTCGGCGGCGGCGATGGCCCCCTTGGCGGCGCGGATTCCGAGGCGCGCCTGTTCGACGTCGAGACGGACCTGCTGTTGCTCGACCGTCAGCTGCGCCTTTATCTGCGCCAGCTGGCCCTGGGCCTGCAGAATCTGCGCATGGATCGCGCCGCCCTGAAGCAACGGGATGCTCAGCGTGACCAGGCCGGCGAAGTTCCAGGTGGTGCGATCGAGGGCGGGGCCGCTCTCGTTGACGCTCCCGCTGACGCCCAGGTTCGGCCAGATCATGTCGTGCGCCGAACGGAGGCTCAGCGCCTGGCTCTCGGTGCTGAGCCGCAGATTGACCATCTCGGGACGGACGTGCTTGGCTTCGTCGACCAGCGTCTCGACGCCGCCCTCTTCGCCCTGGACGGCGGGCAGCTCCTCGTCTGAGAGATCGTAGTCGATCGATCGCTCGACCCCCATGGCCTGATTCAGGACGGCCTTCGCGACGGCGTAGGCGTTCTCGGCGTTGATGAGCTGGAGCTGGGCGGTGGCCCGATCGGCGCGGGCCTGGGTGAGGTCGATCTGGGGGTGGGTGCCGACCTCGACGAAGCCCTTCACCTGTCCGAGGTGTTTCTCCTGGTTGGCCAGCGTTTCGTGGGCGACGCCCACCAGATCCTTGTCGGCGCGGGCGGTGAAGAACGCCACGCGGGCGTTGTAGGCGACCTGGGCCTCGGCGATGTGGATGCTCTCGCCGGCGGCGTCGGTGGCGGTGCGCGCGGCCTTCCAGCGGTTGATGCTCTCGCCAAAGTCGTAGATGAGCTGGCTCGCAGACAGACCGACCCGCCAGAGCGGGGTGGTCGCGAAAGAGGAGGTCGCTGCCTGGTTGCCGTTCGGGACGGTGCCACCGGGCTGCGGGACGAAGTTGGAAGTCGCGCGCGTGTAGGAGGCGTTGCCGTTGAGCTGTGGGAGCAGCGCCGCGCGCGCCTGATCCGCCAGCCCGACGTCCGTGGTCAAGGTCCCGCGCGCAAGCTCCAGCGTCGGTTGATGCGCGTGCGCGGCGCGCAACGCTTCGGCCAGCGTCAACACCTGGGCGGTGGCGACGACGTCGGGCGCGGCCTCGTCGTCCGCGCGGGCGGCGCCGGAGGCCGCGATTCCGATCAGGCAGAGACCAGCGAAAGATAAAGATTTCATGGTCGCCTCATTCGTAGCGGAGCGCATCGATGGGATCGAGCTGCGAGGCCTTGCGCGCCGGGTAGAGGCCAAAGACCACCCCGACCAGGCCGCTGAAGCAGACGGAGATGACGACGATGTCGGGTCGCACCAGCGTCGGCCAGCCGAACTTGGCCGCCAGTCTGCCGGCCGTGAAGATCCCCAGCGCCACTCCGACCAGCCCGCCGGCGGTCGACAGCGTGAGGGCCTCGACCAGGAACTGCAGCAGGATGTTGAGGGGCGTCGCGCCGACCGCCATCCGTACGCCGATCTCGCGGGTCCGTTCGGTCACGCTGACGAGCATGATGTTCATGATCCCGATGCCCCCCACCAGCAGCGAGACGCCGGCGATGCTGGCGAGGAGCGTGGTCAGCGTGCGCATGCCGTCGGCCTGCGCGTTGGCCATCTCGGTCAGGTTGCGGATCGAAAAGTCGTCCTCGGCGCCGCTGTCGAGGTGATGGCGGTCGCGCAGCAGATCGGTCACCTGCGTCTCCGCGCGCATGGTCGACTCGGTCGAGGCGGCGCCGATGAAGATCGTCCCCGAGATGAACTTCTGCAGGCCACCCTGGATCTTGGTCTGGAAGGTGGTCTGCGGGACGAACGCGCCGTCGTCGTAGTCCTGTCCCATCGGCGACTGCCCCTTCTTCTCGAGGACGCCCACGACTTCGAAGGGGATGTTCTTGATCCGCACCGTCAGGCCGATCGGATCGACCGCGCCGTAGAGCTTGTCGACCACGGTCTGGCCCAGCACCACCACCTTGGCCGACGATTCGACGTCCGAGTCGAGCAGCGAGCGGCCCCGCGCGGCCTTCCAGTTCCGAATCAGGAAATATTCAGGCGAGGTGCCGCTCACCGAGGTGGCCCAGTTCTGGTCGTCGCTCATGAGCTGCGCGTTGGAACGGAGCTGGACCGCCGCGTAGCGGACCGCGGGGGCTTCGCGCCGGATGGCCTTGAGATCGTCCCAGGTGAGCGTCGGCAGACTGCCGAAGCCGCCGCGCGCGCCGCCCGACTGCGTGCTGCCGGGCAGGACGATGAGCAGGTTGGAGCCCATCGAGGCGAACGACGCCTCGACCTGCGCCTTGGCCCCCTCACCGATGGCGACCATGGCGATCACGGCCCCCACGCCGATGATGATCCCCAGCACCGTCAAGAACGAGCGCATCTTGTTGCGCAGCAGCGCGCGCAGCGCGACCCGGAAAGTCTCGAGCGGGATCACGCCGAGGCCTCCGCCGGCTCGTCTTCGAGCGGCGCTGCGGCGGCCAGGTCGTCGGCCGCCCGCCGCGCCTTCTGATTCTGGTCGGTGCGGACGCGCCCGTCCCGCATGACCACGACGCGCGAGGCGTAGGCGGCCACGTCCGGCTCGTGGGTGACCAGCAGGATGGTGATGCCGGCCTCGGCCAGCTCCTGAAAAAGGACCATGATCTCGACGGTGGTGCGCGAATCGAGGTTGCCGGTTGGCTCGTCGGCCAGGATCAGGCGCGGGCGGGTGACCAGCGCCCGCGCCACCGCCACCCGCTGCTGCTGGCCGCCCGACATCTCGTTCGAGCGGTGGTGGACCCGCTCGGCCAGGCCCACCCGGCCGAGCGCCTCCGAGGCCCGCCGGTGCCGCTCGCGGGCGGGGACGCCGGCATAGAGCAGCGGCAGCTCGACGTTCTCGAGCGCGCTGGTGCGGGAGAGGAGATTGAAGCTCTGGAAGACGAAGCCCAGGGTCTTGTTGCGCACGCCCGCCAGCTCCCGGCGGTCGAGGCGCGACACCTCGTCCCCGTCCAGGCGGTAGGCGCCGCCGGTGGGCCGGTCCAGGCAGCCGATGATGTTCATCAGCGTCGATTTCCCCGAGCCCGACGAGCCCATGACCGCCACGAAGTCGCGTTCCTCGACGGCGAACGAAACCTCGCGCAACGCGTGCACCTCGACGTCTCCCATCCGGTAGACCTTCGAGACCTTATCGAGCTCGATGAGCGACATCGTCAGAACAGCCGGCGCATACCTCCGGGGCCGGTGGGGGCCGCGCCCTCGGTTTGACCGTCCGCCACGGAGGCGTCCACCACCACCACCTCGCCTTCGCGCAGGTCGCCCTCGACGATCTCGGTCAGGCTGCCATCGGACAGGCCGATCCGCAGGGGGATCATCTGGGGCTTCCCGTCGCGCATCGCCCAGACCGAACGCTTGTCGGTCGGTCCGTCGCTGCGGCGTGTCCGCCCGCCGCCGGGGCTGCCCGGTCCACCCGGTCCACCGGCTCCGCTCGCCCGGGCGCCGCCGCCTGGCCCGCCGCCGCTGCGTGCGCCACCGCCCGTGCC
>OCTA010001948.1_pt1 | contig 18919 bp, 17 predicted proteins | sample 1538991 | NCBI WGS metagenome assembly OCTA01 (sample SAMEA3539302, study PRJEB22396) | soil metagenome | biome: tundra; feature: field; material: soil | place: USA | collected 2010-05 | depth 0.15 m | reverse complement strand
AGATTGGTCAGTGACTGGAGTTCAGACGTGTGCTCTTCCGATCTACATTTGAAGGAAAATTCGCCGGTCAGCTTTGATTTGCAAATCGGGTTGGAGACGTTACAATGAGCGTATGAAGACTCTGACAATCACCGAGGGGCGCGGGCGGCTCGGCTTCTGGCTGAAGAAGGCCGTCGCGGGCGAAGACGTTGGTTTTGTGTTCGGCGGCAAAATCGTCGCGCTGCGCCCGGTGGAAGTTCACTCGGCGGATTATGCCTTGCAGGAATATGGACTGACACCCGCCGAAATGGACAAGGCGGAAAAACGCATCCGCCGCGAAATCAAGGCCGCGCGCGCGCGCGGCGAAGTTACCAAGTTCACCGGGAGCAAAGATGATTTCCGTTGAACTGTCCAAGCGGTTCAAAAAAATCGTGCGGGAAGCCGGGCGGGAGGCGGAGGTTTCCGCCGCCCTGAAATCGGTGTTGGATGGTTTTGGCCAGCCGCACGCGCATACCGGGCTGGCGATAAGGAAGCTGGGCAAACATCTTTACGAATGCCGCACCGGTCTGGCGTGGCGGCTCATTTTTGAGGCGCACAAGGGCATGCTGATTTTTGATTTTGCGGGCGATCACGACGAAGTGCAAAACTATCTTCGGGGCAAACGCTAAGGCCAAAGCAAATGCTGAAGTCTAAAGGCTAAATGCTAAAGTTATGAGTGAAAAGCTGCAGGATTTGAAACCGAGAACGAAGGCGTTTGCGCTTCGGGTCATCTGCATGTACTCCAAGCTGCCCAAGAACGACACGGTCGCACAAGTGCTCGGCAAGCAGGTTCTTCGTTCCGGAACATCGGTTGGCGCAAACTATCGCGAAGCATCGCGCGCCCGATCCAAGGCCGAGTTCATCTCCAAGATTGGCGACTGCCTCAAGGAAATCGAAGAAACCGAGTATTGGCTCGAACTCCTCGTGGACAGCGGCGGCGTGACCGCGGCAAAGATGACCGATCTGCTCGACGAAACCCGTCAACTCATCGCCATCTTCACGACAATTGACAAACGCTCAAAAGGGGAACTTTAGCCTTTTTATTTCGCCTTCGTCCTTTGCTTTTTTAGCCTTTAGCCTTCAGCATTCAGCATTTGCGGTTTTAGCCTTTAGCATTCAGCCTTTAGCTTTGCTTTCAGTCCTCGGCAAATTCGGCGGCTCACTGACCCCTTCCGAAAATGCGAACTTGCTTAAATTGGCCGGCTTGACCACGCAGTCAAGTTGTGAGCGGGTCGATGGGTATCCGACTCACACACGATGATCTCTCGCGAGCACATGCGGAGCAGTGTTGCCGATTGGAAAACGTGGTGGCCAGGTCGCACTTGCATTTTGAGCGGAAAGCGAAGATAGTTCTCACATGAGCAGCCGGGAAATGGTCATTGACCTCGTCACCAAACTGCCGGAGGACACGTCCCTGGCGGAAATTGCGCGCGAGATCGAACTGCTGGCGGGCATCCAGCGGGCGCGGGAGCAGGCACGCCGGGGTGAAGGCGTTCCCGCCGAGGAGGCGCGCAAATTGGTGGCGGCATGGACTTCAAGGTAATCCTCACTCCGCAGGCACAGGACGATTTGCGGGAGATTGTCTCTTTCATCGCGCGGAACAATTCCAGTCGCGCGCGGACGTTTGGCAACGAACTCATTGACAAGGCGCTTATGCTGGCTTCGTTGCCGGAACGAGGGCGTGTCGTGCCGGAAATTGCAGAGTCTTCCGTGAGGGAAATGGTCCACGGTTCGTATCGAATCATCTACGAAATATTTTGCGAACCGGCGACGGTGTATGTGCTTCGTTTCTGGCACGCGGCCAGAGGAGAGCCGGAAATCAAAAAATAAGCCGTACGTCCGGCACGCGCCGCGACAACCCGCCTTCGCGTTGGGCAGATTGAATCGCCGGTTGGAAAGCCGGTGACCGTGAAAACGATTTGGATTATGGACAAAGGATTGGAAGTGGCTAGATTGGTCACGGCTTATCCGCGCAAAGAATGAGAGGCGTTATGATCAAAGAACATGACCGGGTGGTGTTGACCGTTGCCGTGCCTGCCGAAGGATTGGAGGCGGGCGACGTGGGGACGATCGTGCATATTTATCGTGACGGCCTTGCTTACGAAATCGAGTTCACGACGTTGGCAGGGAACACCGCCGCGGTGGTGACGGTGGAAGCCCGGCAAGTCCGCCCGGTTCACAAGCGGGAGATCACCCACGCGCGGGAATTGCAAGCGGCCTGACCGGCAAATCAAAAGCAGTCGGGAGGATGAAAAACTGGAAGCGCCTTTTACGCGGCCTGCCGCGTGAGACGCAGTCTTTTACGCGGCCTTTCTGCCAACGCGCCGCGACGTGGAATTCTGAATCCATCCCTCAACCCTCAACTCTCAACTCTCAACCGTTTTCTGTTTGCCTAAAATCTGCCGAAGACTACGATGATTGCCACGTGAGACGTAGTCTTTTACGTGGGGTTATGGGAAACAGTCAGAATAAATCCGATGGCAATGATGGGCGCCCTCAAGAAATCGTCACCCTCTCGCAGCTCGAATCCCATCTCTGGGAGTCGGCCAACATCCTGCGCGGACCGGTGGATGCGGCGGATTTCAAAACCTACGTCTTCCCTCTTCTGTTTTTCAAGCGCATCTCGGATGTGCATGACGAGGAATATCAATCCGCCCTTACGGAATCCGGCGGTGACGAGGAATATGCCAGGTTCCCGCAAAATTATCGCTTCCAGATTCCGGCGGATTGCCATTGGGACGACGTCCGCGCCGTGGCGAGCAATGTCGGCCAGGCATTGCAGCGGGCCATGCGCGGGATTGAAAAAGCCAACCCGGAAACCCTTTACGGCATCTTCGGCGATGCATCGTGGACCAACAAAGACCGCCTGCCGGATTCGCTGCTGCGCGACCTCATCGAGCATTTCTCGCGCATCAATCTTGGCAACCAGGCCGCGCAGGCCGACATTCTCGGCCAGGCCTACGAATATCTGATCAAGAAGTTCGCCGATGCCACCAACAAAAAGGCCGGCGAGTTTTACACGCCGCGCACCATGGTGCGCTTGATGGTGAACATCCTCGACCCCAGGGAAGGCGAATCCATTTACGACCCGGCGTGCGGCACCGGCGGCATGTTGTTAGAGGCAATCCATCATGTGAAGGAGAACCACGGCGACGACCGCACGCTCTGGGGCAAACTGTTCGCCCAGGAAAAGAATCTCACCACGTCCGCCATCGCCCGCATGAATCTGTTCCTGCATGGCGCGTCGGATTTCCAGGTCGTGCGCGGCGACACGCTGCGCAACCCGGCCTTTTTTGCGGGTGACAACCTGGCCACGTTCGACTGCGTCATCGCCAATCCGCCGTTCTCGTTGGAAAAGTGGGGCGAGGAAGTTTGGACAAGTGATCCGTTTGGACGGAACTTTGCCGGGATGCCGCCGGGCAAGACCGGCGACTACGCCTGGGTGCAGCACATGATCAAGAGCATGGCACCCAAGACCGGGCGCATGGCCGTGGTGCTGCCCCACGGCGCATTATTCCGCATGGGCAAGGAGGGCGAGATTCGGGAAAAGATTCTCAACATGGACTTGCTCGAAGCCGTCATCGGGCTCGGTCCGAACCTTTTTTACGGAACTGGCCTCGCAGCGTGCATCCTGATTTTCCGTCAGCGCAAGGCCAAGGACCGGAAAAACAAGGTGCTCATCCTCGATGCCTCGAAAGAGTTCAAAACCGGCCGCGCGCAGAACGAACTGCTGCCGGAACACGTTGAGCATATTTATCAGTGGTATCGGAAATATCAGGACGTGACCGGCATCGCCCGCGTCGTCACACTGGATGAAATCGCTCGCAACGACCACAACCTGAATATACCGCGCTATGTCGAACCCAAGAACGACCAGGTCGTGCTGACGGTGGACGTGGCGATGAAACAGTTGCGGGCGAGCGCCACGGCCACATTCAGCGCCGAGGAAAAACTCGTCGCCATTTTACAGCGTGAAGGACTACTCAAATAGGAGAAATCATGGCGAGCTTGAATCCTAATCAAAGAATCTTCGACGTGATGAATGAAATTCATCGCGGCGCCTACCGCATCCCGAATATTCAGCGAGGATTCGAGTGGAATAAACCGCGCATCGCGAAGTTGCTGGATTCGATTATGAATGGCTACCCCATCGGGGCCATCATGGTGTGGAAACCAACCCCGGAAATCCAAGCTGACATCAGCGATCGTAGATTCATAGCGGATTTCCGTTCAGATCAAGATTACCTAACCGATGCCGCCCATGCTTCAGATGCAGAGGCGTATCTGGTTCTCGATGGTCAGCAGCGTCTTCAATCCCTCTACCTGAGCTTTTTTGGCAGCTACGACGGCACGCGTGTTTATATGGCCATCGACCATCTGCCTGCCTCGCAGGCTGACGATGATGATTACGAATTTCCATTTTTGACACCCGACGAGGCCCGGCAAAAACCGCAGATGTTGGCCCTTGCAGAAATTGTGAAGCTCGATGCTGACACAAAGTCCGAGTTTACCGAAAATTTGGCGCAAAGGTTGGCGAAAGATATTGCAGACCCTGCCGAGCGCCAACGGGTCGAAGCTGATAAACGCAAAAGAATCGCCCGCAACATCGACCGGTTCATAGATCGCTTCAACATTTACCCATCTCTCCTGCTTCAGGAAGTCAGCTCTCGCCAGACGTATGACCATGTCCTGGAAATATTCGAGCGTGTAAACAGCGGTGGCATGGTGTTGAGTAAATCCGATCTCCTGTTCTCGACTCTCAAGCTGAAGTTAAAAGAAAAAGAAGCCGAGTTCCGGGGGACGCTGGCGGCAATTAATCATGGGAGCCGTTATGCCTTTGACACCGATTTCATCATCAAGATCTCACTTGTGGTTTTCGGAAAAGGCGCGAAATACGACGTCAAAAAGCTGAAAGATGAGGATTATACTGGGAACCTGCGAACCAAATACGCCAGTTTGGACAAGTGCCTGCGCCAGATTGTGGCATGGTTGGATGAGACCGCCTTGATTAAGTGCGAACGCTTCCTGCCCAGCCGCTCTGCTTTGATTCCATTGATTGACTACATGCTCCTTTCCGGGCGGCACGAAAAACCAGACGGCCACAATAGTCAGGCCATGAAACAATATTTGCACATGGCTTTTTTTACCCGGCTCTTTGGACGGGCAGGCGATGCCGTGTTGGACAAGATACACAAACAGCTCGTCCTTTCGATTAAAGGGGATAAAGACGAGGGCATTCCACCGCAATCTACGGATTTCCCCTTGGATTATATCAAAGCCGTGATTGCCGACCGGACCAACTCCCAATACGGACTCCTGGAACGCTTTTTCAATGATGACCCTGATTTGATGCTCAATATTGTTCAAGGAGGGCAACTTCAGATTAATCCGCACGACCCGCAAATTCATCCCAAGGATTTGAAACTGGAGGTTGACCACATTTTTCCACGGAGCCGGCTTCGCAAGGCGAACATGGGCGATGTCGCCGATCGCATTGGTAACTTCCGTTTGGTCGTCCTGCCAATTAACCGGCGCAAGCTCGACAGTTGGCCTGATGCCCAGACTGATTTCGTCGGGGTCAACGATCCTGATGTTGCCGCTGCTTACAAAAAGGCTCTTTCCGAGTGGAATCGGGATAATTATCTCCAATTCGAATCCGCTCGGGCAGCCTATATTAAACGGCAGGTGGAGACGTTTCTCGGCCTCGAAACGGGAGAAACTGAAATCCCGCTAAAAGAATTTTACGAAGCCATCGCCAGCGCTCCAATTATTGAGAGCGCTAATGTGGCTGCCTCGGTGAAAGCAATGTGCCAGCAAGCCGATGCGGCGGGGATCGGCCCCGACTTCCGCCGCTTCTGCGCACTTGGACTCCAGCTTGGGTTGTATCCAAGACTCTGGAAAACCAGCGTCATGTTCACGCCGCCAAAATCACGCAACCGGATGCTTTTCACTGTCTGGACAAAACCGGTGCGCAAACAACTGCGAGTTTTCCTGAGCGCGGAAGCCATCGCCGAGTTTTATCCGGTGTCTGTTTCAGATGCGGCAAACGCCATCGGCAAGGATGGCTGGCGGGAACTGGACAGTGAGTCCGTGTCCAAAGTATTGCAAGGTTACGAGAATCTGTTCACCAGTTTCGAGGGGCGCACCAACGCCACAGAGTTTCATGACCAATCAAATCCAGATGACGCCGCACCGGAGACCCATATCGAAGGAGAACCAGGTTTTTACATCGTCAACACCAATTCCCGCCAAAACCCCGACGCCTGGCGCGACATGCTTTCCACGTCCAAGGCTGCGGCATATTACGATCGCAAACAAACTATCGCCAAAATTCCTCAAGGCGCTGTTGTTTTCCTTTTTCAAACTCATGTCGGGATTATTGCCAAGGGGAAGACCACCTCTGCCTACCAAAAGACAACCTGTGACGGAAACCCGGATGAGGAGTTCTATGTGCCACTGAATATGGAGTGGAAACTAGACGAACCAGGCACTTGGGACCGGGCCGTAAAAGCTTCGGAAATAAAAGAAAAAATGAAGAAATATCATCCATTTCGGGGAACCGCTTACAGGATTCCCCAAGACATGGCCGAGGCAATTGATACGATTCGGTCAGACAAAATTGCAGCCAAATGACCCGCATTTCCCAACAACAGCTCGAATCCTATCTCTGGGGCGCGGCCACGCTCTTGCGTGGGACGATTGATGCCGGCGACTACAAGCAGTTCATCTTTCCGCTCCTGTTTTACAAACGCCTGTGCGACGTGTTTGACGAGGAAACGCAGGCGGCGCTGGCCGAGTCCGGCGGTGACAAGCATTATGCCTCCGGCAGGGAACAGCATCGTTTCCAAATTCCGCCCGAAGCCCACTGGCGCGAGGTGCGGCAGGCGGCGAAGAATGTCGGCACGGCGTTGCAGTCCGCCATGCGCGTCATTGAGACGGCCAACCCGGATAAGCTCTACGGCATCTTCGGCGACGCGCAATGGACCAATAAAGACAGGCTCTCGGATACCATGTTGCGCGACATGGTCGAGCATTTCAGCACGCTCGAATTGACCGTTGCCAATCTGCCCGAGGACGAGTTGGGTCAGGGCTACGAATACCTCATCAAAAAGTTCGCCGATGATGCCGGCCACACCGCCGCCGAGTTTTATACCAACCGCACCGTCGTCCATCTCATGACCGAGATGCTCGACGTGCAGCCCGGCGAATCCGTTTATGATCCCACCTGCGGCTCCGGCGGCATGTTGCTCTCCTGCATCACGCACCTGCGCCGGCTGAAAAAGGAATGGCGCAACGTCCGCCTCTACGGGCAGGAGCGGAACCTGATGACCTCGTCCATCGCCCGGATGAATTGTTTTTTGCACGGCATCGAGGATTTTCGGATCGAGCGCGGCGACACGCTGTCGGAGCCGAAATTTGTCCAGGGCGACCGGCTTCAGCAGTTCGATGTGGTTCTGGCCAATCCGCCGTATTCCATCAAGCAATGGGACCGCGACGCCTTTGCCTCTGACCCGTGGGGACGCAATCTCTACGGCACGCCGCCGCAAGGCCGCGCCGACTACGCTTTTTGGCAACACATCCAGTGCAGTCTCAATCCCAAGACCGGGCGTTGCGCCATTCTCTTTCCGCACGGCGTTCTCTTTCGGCAGGAGGAGGCGGAGATGCGGCGCAAGCTTATCGAAGCCGACGCCATCGAATGCGTCCTCGGTCTCGGCCCGAATCTATTTTACAACTCGCCGATGGAGGCGTGCGTCGTCATATGTCGCACGGCCAAGCCCAAAGAGCGGAAGAATAAAATTCTACTCATCAACGCTGTCAACGAAGTCACCCGTGAACGCGCCCAAAGTTTTCTGACCGATGACCACATCGAGCGCATCGCCCAAGCTTACCAGCGGTTCAAAACCGAACCGGGCTTCACCCGCGTCGCCACGCTGGAGGATATCCGCGCCAAGGACGGTAACTTGAGTATCCCGCTATACGTCGCGCCACTCGCCGCCATGGACGTTGCTGATAATGAGTCCTTGTATAGTGAAAAACTGGATATTTCCAAATCCCTTGATAGCTGGCTGCAAAATTCCGGCTTCGTCCGTGAAGCCCTAGACGCTATTCTAGCACCGACTCCAAAACGACATGGCAAATAAGGTCCAATTCACAGCATCAACTAACGCGGTTGGAGATTTCGGTGAAAATCTTGCCGCTACGCACCTGTCGCGTCCAGTCCGGGGATTTTACCGGCGCCCGCTCTTCAAACCAGCGCATCTCGGCGAAAAATATCCAGTTGTTGATTTTATCGTAGATGTCCTTGACCCCAACGAGAACTCCCTCGGATTTTTCTTTGTTCAAGTGAAATCCACTCGGACGGCGAATGCACTCAGTCGCAGACTCGCGTTGACGATCGAACTGGATAAATTCAACAAACTCGCCCGCATTCCCGTGCCAACATTCCTAATCGGCGTGGATACCGACAGCGAAAAAGTTTTTGTGATTGCCGCCGTAAAGCCCGTCTTGAAAGGGTTTTCAAGCATCACCAAGAAGTTTGATCTCACCAATGACGCAGTTCGTATCGGCCTTTACAAAGAGGTGGCAGGGTATTGGCGGAAAAATGGGCCGCGTCTCGACAAAGCCCGAACCATATTTGCCAATGTGCGCTAAAGCAAAATCCATCTCTGACAGAAACTCTCCTAACTATATCGGTTGGCGTGGAGAGTTACTTGCCAAACTGGCGCTGTCAAGGTTGTCGAATTTGACGATTACCGAGCAGCCGCGTGAGGGGCGTTTTGATTTTTCTGTGATGACCAATGACGACTTCGATTTCCTTATAGAAGTGAAGGCGTTCTCGTCAATGCGCCAACAAATCCGTGACATCGAGACTTTTGAACTATTGCGTTGGCAATTACCGACAGTTTTCCTGCAAAAAGCGAAATCGATGCGGTGTCCTGTGGTGCTGTTCTTGTTCGATGCGGATACAGAGCACGGTAGGTTCTTGAGGGTAGACAACTTGGAACTCCGCAGTGCCTCAGCTAGATTCCAATCCGTGCGCTTCCCGCGTGAGAATACTATCACGAAGGAGTCTCTTGAACGGATGCTGCGTGATTTGAGGTCGTCTTTTGAACATGCACCAATCCCCCCAGGGGAGGTTAAAGAGATCATCGACCCGGCCAAACCACCTAAACAGATCCATCTCTCGACTCATCTCTCCGGTTCAAGTGCAGTGTTTCGTGCCAAGGCTGTTGGGAAATCGTTTCGTTTTACAGATCCCATTCATGGAGAACTTCGTTTAAGCGGTTTCGAGGTCGCCTTGCTCGACACACCATGGATTCAAAGGCTGCGAAATTGCTTAATGCACCCGACAACTCATCTAGTATATCCATCGATGACGCACAGCCGATTCACCCATACTTTGGGTTTACTTGCTATAGTGAATCGGTTTCTGACAAACGTATTTTCTGACCAAACCAATAAAAAAGCTTTAGAGCGTTCATCACAGCGCTCGGCGAAAGAACTTCTAGCGTTTGCTCGGGTTGCGGCCCTCATACATGACATAGGACATTACCCGTTCAAGGTTGTTGGAGTTGTGAACGAAAACCTTGCGACTATCTCCAACGCTACCGACAAGATCGAAACATTATGGAGACACCAATTTCTCACCAAAGGAGGTTTGTCGGCGTTAATTGACCAGGGCCTACCGGGAATCACGGGAGGTCTAAACTCTGGCGATCTGGCTGGCATGTTCGCAAAGCGGACCAACGCATTCCTTTGGTTATCAGATCTTCTCGACGGAACATTTGGAGCTGATCTTGTGGATAATATGATGCGTGACGCATTTTACGCAGGAAGCCGGATGACTTTTGATGTTCAGCAGCTTGCAAAAAGCTTAGAGGTCAAACTTTTCACCACGGAATCGGGGGAGAATGTGACAAGGCTTCGCTTGAATAACAGCGCAACTCGCGAATTCTATTCCTACATCATGTGTCGATATTATCTTTACGAACGGATATATCTCCATCGCACGGTTCGCGGCTTCGAAACACATTGGGATAGATTCTGCTCGTCGTTAAATCTTGATGTTACATCCGAGGCCGATTTCCTCCGGGCTACCGGATCATGGCTTGCAGCAAAGGCCGGTGAACTTGCAGGTTCCAGTCGGGATGCACATGCGATCGTAAACAGAGACCCATTCAAATTTTGGCGAACGGGAATCTTCCTGGGCGAAATGCATCATGAAAAAACGCTGGAGAAGCTTACAGAGATGTTGGCGAACGTTAGTGGTAAAAGCACCATTGATCATGAGTCATTCATGCTCATTTCTAGCGGAGAGAAAAGCTCCTTGCCCAAAGAGGCGCGGAGTTCCAAGCTTGGCGTCATTGATCAAATTCGTGTTGTAGCGGAGACCGACGTTACCACACGGGTAGAGAAAGTTGGCCTCAAAATAATCAACTAATCATCAATTGCCTTCGTGACCATCACGCTGCCATCACTCGCCAAGCTCAAGCCCAATCCAAATTGGGCCAAGCTGCCGCTGTTCAATCGCAAGAACTGGTCGCGGGTGCGGTTTGAAGACGTGGTGGAAAATCTCAACGAGACGTGCGATCCGGCGGAGGCCGGCTTGGAACGAGTCATCGCGATGGAGCATCTCGAACCCGGCTCGCTGCACATCCGGGCGTGGGGCAACGTTGCGGACGGCACGACGTTCACGCGTCGCTGTCGGCCGGGGCAGGTGCTGTTCGGCAAACGCCGGGCGTATCAACGCAAGGTGGCGGTGGCGGAGTTCAACGCGGTGGTGTCCGGCGACATTTATGTGCTCGCGCCCAAGGGCGACCGGCTGCTGCCGGAACTCCTGCCGTTTCTCTGCCTCTCGGAGCGGTTTTTTCAGCACGCGGTCGGGACATCCGCCGGTTCGCTCTCGCCGCGCACTAACTGGAACAGTCTCGCCAGCTTTGAGTTCGACCTACCGCCGCTCGACCAGCAGCACCATATAGCCGAAATCTTCTGGGCGGTGGATGAATGCAAAATTCAACGCGAACAATTGCGGACAAATCTAAATGTCTTCCACAAATCCACTCTGGACAACGCCTGCGCAACAAATGCAGAAAAAAAACGGCTGGCCGATATTGTAACCTATGCGTCGGATGGCCCGTTCGGGTCAAAACTGAAAACCGAGCACTACACGACCAGCGGTGCTCGTGTCATCCGACTGCAAAATATTGGTGATGGCTTTTTTGATGAATCAGACAAAGCGTTTATTTCAAAAGATTATTTCCGTGAATTGAAACGCTACGAAGTTCGGGCCGGCGATGTCATCGTCGCCGGACTTGGAGATGAAACGCATATAGTCGGCCGAGCGACGCTAATCCCAGAAACACTTGGACCTGCCGTTAACAAAGCTGACTGTTTCTGTATCCGAACGGATGTAAAATTCATGCAGAATGCTTTCTTGTCATACTTTCTCAACAGTCGAATCGGAAGCGAACAAGTTGCAGCTCGCGCACAAGGCACAACGCGGTTACGCATCAATGTTGGCAATCTAAAAACCATTTTCGTCCCAATTCTGCCACTCGAAACCCAGGCAGAACTTGTGCAACAACTTCAAACAATTGAAGCAGCGGCAACCGAAGTGGAAAAATCCTTGCAGGCTAATGAGGCGACATTGACAGCGTTCTTGAATACAATTTTCAGAGGATGATATGAACTTCAACGAATCCAACACCGTCGAGCAGATGATTCTCGATGCCCTTCCGGGTGCTTTGGCTATCGTGAGAAACCATAAGGAGCTTCTATGCTAGAGAGAATCGAACAGATTCAGGGTGTCGGCTTGCTTCACAATGCCAACGGCAAGCCATTCAAATGGCACAAGGGCACATTGATTTATGCAGACAATGGACGCGGCAAGTCCACGTTAGCGTGCATCCTTCGGTCGGCTGCAACAGGTGATGCTTCGCTCGTTGCGGCTCGCGCTACCGTGGACGGAACGCTTCCCCCAAGTGCCATTTTGCAGTTTGAAAGCGGACACAAAGTGAGCCTCGCAGCGGGGAAATGGTCGGAGCCGCGACCTGAACTTCTGGTCTTCGACTCCGACTTCATTGAGAAAAACGTCCATTCCGGTGGAGCGGTAAGCACCGGGCATAGGAAGAATCTGCTCCAATTCGCGCTCGGGGAAAAAGCAGTTGCAACCCGGCTGGCTGAGGACAAGGCTACGAACGATGCGAAGGCGGCTTCCGATGTGGTCCAGCAATTGAGTCAGCAGCTAACTGGATATCATCTAGGAATAACCCTTGCGGAATTTGAGAAACTTGCCGAAGTTTCTGATGCCGACAAGCGGATCGACGACCTGCAAAAACGAGTCACAGCCGCGAACAATAGCACATTGATTTTGAAAAGAGCGCTTCCGGTTGCCGTCGCGCTGCCAATTCTCGACCTCAATGCTCTTTTCGTATTGTTGCACACAACAATCGAGAACGTACAGGAGGATGCTGAAACTACAGTGCGTGCGCATATCGCAAAGCTGGGATCACCAGCGGCAGAAGCGTGGCTCAGTCAGGGACGCGGATTCGATGATGGAAAAGCCTGTCCGTATTGTGCGCAATCAACCGAAGGAATTGACCTGATTCGAGCTTACCGGACGCATTTCAATGCAGCGTATTCCGAACTGAAAGCGAAAGTCGGACAGCTCGATAAAGTGGTCACCACATTAACGTCTCCGGCAGCCGTAAACACGTTCGCACAGGGAGTGTCCACAGCAAATGCGACAGCCACTGCATGGGAAGACCATGTGGCGATATCTCCCACCACATTCGATGACACCCTTGCTGCTGGTAAACTGCAAGAGCTCCAGGCCTTGTTGCTGCGACTCGTGGCACAGAAACAAACGAACCTCATTGGCGCGGTAGGGTCAGATCAGGATCGCGCTGATGCTGAAAAGCTCTGGGGCGAATTGACGCAGTTGATGCAAAATGCGAATCTGGCCATCGGGGGCACAAAAGCAGCCATTGAAACCTACCGGCAGAAGTTGGCAACGGAGAATGTCCAACAGCTACAGCTCCAGATTCAACAACTTCAACTTTCCAAGCGACGACACACATCTGATGTAAAAACGGTGGTTGACCAGTTGGTAACTGCCCGAGTTGAGGCTTCGAATGCCGAGGGGCTGAAGAAAGTTGCTCGCGACAACCTGGATGCTCTCATGAAGCAAATGCTCAAGGATTATGAGCAGGCTATCAACGCGTTGCTCAAAAAGTTCGGCGCGTCCTTTGTGATTGAGAAAATGGATGCAAATTTCCGTGGTAGCGCGCCGAGGAGTGAATACGGCTTAGCCCTTCGTGGAAAATCAATTCCTCTCGAAGGCGGACCACCATCGTTTGCCACTGCTTTGAGCGATGGGGACAAGAGAACCCTCGCCTTCGCATTCTTTGTCGCAAGTACACTGGCCGACCCCAACCTAAAACATCGTGTGGTTGTTATCGACGACCCCATGTGCAGTCTTGATTTGAACCGCAAGCAGCACACGCGGACTGTGCTGAAACAGATTTTCACGGAAGCAGAACAACTGGTTGTCATGGCGCACGACCCTTACTTCATTCGTGATCTCTGGGATGCGCTCACGCCGAGGGACGGCTCGGCCCCAGTAAGCATCTTTCAGCTTCAGCATGCGCCGGCTGGTTATACTGATTTCGCCAAGATCGATGTCGAAAAGGAATGTGAATCACCCTACTATCGTCATCATCGTCTTCTCCTTGATTTTGTGGCGAACGGCAGCGGCGATCCTACTCATGTGGCAAAGGCGATTCGACCCTTATCGGAGGGCTACCTGCATCGCCGGTTTCCTGGGCTTATTCCCCACGAACTGATATTTGGGCAGGTAATAGCTTTCATCAACGACGTAAAGCCACCTCATCCGGTTTGTTTTGCCAAAGATTTGGTAAGCGAATTAAACGAAATCAACGACTATGCCGGACAATTCCATCACGATACCAATCCTGGCAAGGTAGATACCGTTGTGATTGTGCCGTCAGAGCTGCGAACGTATGCTGAGCGGGCGCTGAATATCGTTCACAAAGGGACTCCATGAGCTTCAACGAATCCAACACCGTCGAGCAGATGATTCTGGATGCCCTCGAGAATCTGGGCCGCACCGCTGCCGTCGAACCGATGCACGATGCGCCCGGCTGGGGCGCTTCGCTTGGCGGCAATATGGCCGGTGCGGCTTCGCACTGGAATTACGTTCCCGGCCTGCAAGTGCCGCGTCAGCCCGGCGACGTGATGGTGGAATCGTGGTTGCGCGAGGCGCTGCTCCGGCTCAATCCGGAAATCGCCGCCCAGCCTGACCGCGCCGACGAGGTGATTTACGCGCTGCGGGCGACCATTCTTTCCGTGCAAGCCGATGGCTTGGTCCGGGCCAACGAGAATTTCATGGCCTGGCTGCGCGGCGAGAAGACGATGCCATTTGGTCACAACGGCGAACACGTTTCCGTGCGGCTGGTGGACACCGTCCAGCCTGCGAACAACCGGCTCACCGTTGTCAACCAATGGACGTATCAAACGGGCGCGGTGGTCAAGCGGTTCGACGTTGTGTTCCTAGTCAACGGTCTGCCAATAGTCATTGGCGAGGCCAAGACGCCCACCCGCAGCGCGGTGACGTGGTTCGACGGCGCGTTTCAGGTGAACGAGATTTACGAACGGCAAGTGCCGGCGATGTTCGTGCCGAATGTTTTTTCCTTTGCCACCGAGGGCAAAGTATTCCGCTTCGGCTCGATTCGGATGCCAATTGAAATGTGGAGTCCGTGGCGCACGCGGGAAAACGAGCCGGAAGGTTCGCTGGCGGACGTGCGGCGGACGGTGGAATCCATGCTCCGGCCCGAGGTGGTGCTGGACATCCTGCAAAGCTTCACGCTATTCGCCACCGACAAGAAACATCGCCGCATCAAGATCATTTGCCGTTACCAGCAGTATTTTACTACGAACCAACTCATCGAGCGCGTGGTGAAGGGGTATCCGAAGAAAGGTCTCATCTGGCATTTTCAGGGCAGCGGCAAGTCGTTGCTCATGGTTTTCGCCGCGCAAAAGCTGCGGCTGCATCCCAAGCTCGGCAATCCCACAGTCATCATCGTGGTGGACCGCATTGACTTGGATACGCAAATCACCGCCACCTTCAACGCGGCGGATGTGCCGAACATGGTCGGCGTGGCTACGCGGCAGGAATTGCAGACGTTGCTCGGGCAGGACGTGCGCAAGGTGCTCATCACCACGATTCACAAGTTCGGCGAGGCGGGCGGGAAGCTGAACGAACGCTCGAACATTATCGTGATGGTGGACGAGGCGCATCGCACGCAGGAAGGCGATCTCGGCCGCAAGATGCGCGAGGCGTTGCCGAATGCCTTCCTGTTCGGTCTCACCGGCACGCCCATCAATCGCGCGGACAAAAATACGTTCTGGGCTTTCGGCGCGGACGAGGACAGTCACGGTTACATGAGCCGCTACTCGTTCCAGGAATCCATCCGCGACAAGGCCACGTTGCCGCTGCATTTTGAAGCGCCGGAGGTGAAGCTGAAAATCAACAAGGCGGCGATTGATGAAGCTTACCGCGCCATCACCGGCGATTTGAGCGAGCAAGACCGGGACGACCTTGCCAAACGCGCTGCAAAGATGGCCGTGCTGGTGAAAAACCCGGAGCGCGTCCGCGCTGTGGTGCAGCATATCGTCACGCATTTTCAGCAGAAGGTGGAGCCGAACGGATTTAAGGCGCAGGTGGTGACGTTCGACCGCGAGTGCTGCATCCTTTACAAGGCGGTAATGGATGAGTTGATCGGCCCGGAGGCCAGCGCCATCGTGATTTCCGCCGCGCCCGGCGACCCTGATGAGTGGAAAGCTCACAGCCGCGACAAGGATGCCGAGGAAAAGTTGCTCGACCGTTTCCGTGATCCGGCTGACCCGCTCAAATTCGTCATAGTCACGGCCAAGCTGTTGACCGGCTTCGATGCGCCGATTTTGCAGGCGATGTATTTGGACAAGCCGTTGCGCGACCACAATCTACTCCAGGCCATCTGCCGCACGAACCGCACGTTCGGCCAGGAAAAGACGCACGGCTTGATCGTGGATTACATCGGCATATTCGACGACGTGGCCCAGGCGCTGGCATTTGACGAGAAATCCGTGCGGCTGGTGGTTTCGAATATTGACGAACTGCGCAAGGTGTTGCCGGTGAAAATGCAGAAATGCCTGTCGTTCTTCCCCGGCGTGGACCGCACCGTGGGCGGTTACGAGGGCTTGATGGCGGCACAGCAGTGCCTGCCGAACAACGAGGTGCGGGATAAGTTTGCGGCGGAATATACCGTCCTTGGGAACATCTGGGAGGCGCTTTCACCCGATGCGTGTTTGAACCCTTACCAAACGGATTACTGCTGGGTGACGCAGGTTTACGAGTCCGTCAAACCGCCGAGCGGCAACGGGAAGTTGCTCTGGCACGCGCTGGGCGCGAAGACCATCGAACTCATCAACGAGAATGTCCACGTGGAATCCGTGCGGGACGACATCGAAACGCTCGTGCTCGACGCGCAGGTGCTCGAAGATTTTCTCAAGAACAGCGACCCGGCGAAACGCGGAAAGGAGATTGAAATCAAATTGATTGCCCGACTGCGAAAACATTTTGGCAACCCGAAGTTCATTGAGTTGGGTGAGCGGTTGGAGAAGATCAAAGAGCGCCATGAGCAAGGGCTGCTGACGAGCGTTGAGTTTTTGAAACAGATGCTCGAACTGGCGAAGGACGTTGTAGAAGCCGAGAAGCACGCCGACCCGGTCGAAGAACGCGACAAAGCCAAAGAGGCGCTGACCGAGTTTTTCAAGGAAGCGAAGAACAAGAACACGCACATCATCGTCGAGCGCATCGTCGCGGACATTGACGATATCGTGAAGAAGGTCCGCTTCCCCGACTGGCAGCACACCAGCCAGGGCGAGCGTCTCGTGCAAAAAGAACTCCGCAAAACACTGTTGAAGTACAAACTCCACACCGACCAGGAGTTGTTCGACAAAGCCTACGGCTATATCAAACAGTATTATTGATGAGGCAGCGCGTCAGTTTGACGGCGCCTCAGACGATTATGCAGGACAGGCATCCAACTCATACACGATGATCTTCGCGGATGATTGTCCGACACCCACCAGACTGACTGGAGCGCCAGTTCTTGGGCTTTTTGAGCTCTTTCAGGCGGTCGAGCTGGCCGATTTCTTTCAGGCGTTTGTAAATCAATTGCCAGGCGCAGGGTCGGTCGGGACTGACTTCGCACCGGTCTTCGCGCGAACCGCTGCATGGGCCGTTCATCATTTTCTTGGCGCATCGTGTGATGGGGCAAATGCCGCCGTAGAGATGCAGCACGCATTCGCCACAGGCCGCGCATTTTTCCGTCCAGACGCCCCGTTCCTCCAGAATACCGATGAAGGCGGTGTTGAGCCCGGCGTAAACGGGTTTGTTGCTGTATCGCTCGGCGATGGCCTGCACGCCGGCACCGCAACCGACGGACAGCACGGCGTCGGCTTTCTTGATGGCTTCGGCGGCCTGTTCGAGAAAGACGTTGTCGCACTGGCGTTCAATGGTGAGTTCTTCGACTTCCAAGGGGCGGCCTTTCAATTTGGCCGCCATGCGCAGGGCGGAGGCGATGATGCTGACTTCGCGTTGGCCGCCGGCAAGGCAGACGGTCACGCAAGTGCCGCAGCCGAGCAGGAGTACCTTTCGGTGCTCTTGGACGATGGCCAGCAGTTCGGGTATGTTTTTTCTTTGTGCGACGATCATAAGCGATTTTCCTGTTTAAAATGTTGGCGTTGAATTTTATTTGTCCACAGTCCGCAGTCCACAGTCCACAGTCCGCAATTGGCTGGGGCCCAGTTTGCGAATCGTTTCCACCATGTCGGTTATCGTGTCCGCCAAGGGCCGCGCCATGGCGGCGGAAATGTTGACCATGCGGAGACGTTCCTTTTCGATGCCGATTTCTTCCAGCAGGTCGCGGGTGTAATTGACCCGGCGTTTGGCGCAGAGGTTGCCTTCCACGAAATGGCAGCCGCCTTCGAGGCAGCCGGCCACCAGCACGCCGTCCGCGCCGTTTTCAAGGGCCTTCATGAAGTATTCGGTCTCCAGCCGGCCCGTGCAGGGGGTGCGGATGATGCGCACGTTGGGCGGATACTGGATGCGCATGACCCCCGCCAAATCCGCCGACGAATAGGCGCAATAATGGCAGCAAAAGGCCACGATCCTGGGTTCAAATACTTCGGTTTTCATGGGTTATGCAAATCGCAAAAAAACTTTTAACCACGGATCCCGCAATGCGGGACGGATGGACACGGATGGGAAAACTGTACTTGCTGCGATTCGGGACGACTCGCGCGCCGGGAGCAAGGCTACTGACGGGCCGCTTTTTTGGAGTGCGCCGGCAGAGCGCAGCGGCGACGGCGCTTTCGGAAGGCGTGGCGCATTCGATTGTCCAACCCGTATCCCAAAGCGGTGTCGCGCTCCGCTTGCCACCGCAGTCCAAAACCTGGCGGCAGTTCGCACGGTCTTAAAATTTCTTTGGGCAGTCATTCTAAACTTTTTCCACTAACGTTTCAGCCGGTCGGGGCGCGGTCGCGCCGTTTTCAACGTTTTCGCCGGCGAACAATTGCTTGATCATGACCATGAACTGGTCGGTCTCGAAATGATGCAACTGGATGGCGCGGGCCGGGCATTCGGCGGCGCAGATGCCGCAGCCCATGCACTTGGCGGCCTCGATCTGTCCCTTGCCGTCCTTGTTGCAGTACGGCGCGGTGTACGGACAAACCGTGACGCAGGTCATGCAGGAGATGCACTTCTGCTGGTCCACGTAGGAAACCTGGGCGCTGACGTCGAGCTGCGTCTTGGACAGCACGGTGGCCGCCCGCGCGG
>OCTA010001946.1_pt1 | contig 18927 bp, 10 predicted proteins | sample 1538991 | NCBI WGS metagenome assembly OCTA01 (sample SAMEA3539302, study PRJEB22396) | soil metagenome | biome: tundra; feature: field; material: soil | place: USA | collected 2010-05 | depth 0.15 m | reverse complement strand
TCGATGCGGATCAGCTTCACGATCATCGGCCCGCCTCCAGCAACGCATCGGCATTGCGCCGGAAGACCATGTTCAGGCATTCCTCCGAAAAACCCAGCGAGTCGATGGCTGCCGCCATGTTCTTAATCTCCACCCGCGGATAGTTGGATCCAAACACCAGTTGCTTTCGCAGGCTTCGTTCAAAGACCGTCAGCGGCACCTGTTGCGTCATGGCGAATCGCAGGAAGTCCCGCGGATTATCGAAGTAGAGCGCCGAAGTGTCGAGGTGAACGTTGGGATATTTCAGGGCGAGCGCCACCGCCTCCACCACCCAGGGCCAGGCCAGGTGGGCCAGCACGATGCGCAGCTTCGGGAAATCCGCCGCTACATTCTCAAACCGCAAGGGGTGGCCATACTGCAGCCGGCTTCCCGGTTCCCAGCTCATACCCGCATGGAAGAGAATCGGAACCCCGAGGTCCCGCGCTGTTTCATAGAGCGGGTATGCCAATGGATCGTCCGGGAAGAACCGCTGCATCGGCGGATTCAGCTTCAACCCCCGCAAACCCAGGGATTGGACCGCACGCGTCAGTTGCTGGGGTGCATCCTCGCGATGGGGATCGACGCTCGCAAATCCGATGAAGCGTGTCGACATCCGGCAAAGCTCGGCGACCTGTTCATTCGTCCAGACAACCGCGCCCGCGACAGCGGAGGCGTCCATCGGAAGCACCACGGCCTTCTCGATCCCCGCCAGATCCAGTTCCAAGTGGAAGGTTTCGAGCGGCTGAAAGTTATTCCCGATGTAATACGTCTCGCGCGCGGCTTTTGCCAATTCGGGGTGCCGCTCCACCATTTCCCGAACCAGCAGTGGGTGGGTATGAAAATCAATGCCCGGCATGCGCATGAACGTAGGCCTCCGCTTCTTCCTCGTTGGGCTGCGTGGCAGTGCCGCCCAGCCCCCTCGTGGACAGCGCGCCGCACGCCGCGCCGAAGCGCATGCAGTCGCGGAGCGGGTTGCCCCTCAGCCAGGCGTGGAGAAAGCCGGCGTCGAAGGAATCGCCGGCGCCGGTCGTATCGACGACCTGGACCGGAAATGCTTCGACCTCGATCAATGTCCCCTCGTGCAACGAGAGGCAACCTTCCGACCCCAGTTTCCCGACCACCAGGGTGTGGCCGTTGTCCAGCGCCCGCAGGCCATCCATTACATCCTGGCGGCTCGTGATGCCCTGGATTTCCGATTCGTTTGGCATGAAGACATCGACTTCCCGGAGTGTATCGATCAGTTCCCCGGACCACTGCTCCGAGGGATCGTAGCCGGTGTCCAGGGACGTGCTCAGGCCCAGTCTCCGCGCCTCGGCGAACAGTTGTTTCAAGCCTGGCCGCAGCCCGTCTTGCAGGAAATAGGCGGAGACATGGAGGTGGCGGAATCCCGCGAAGATGCCCTTCGGCAGATCCTCCGCGCGGAGCGATGAGATGGCACCGGGATAGGTAACCAACGCCCGATCTTTGGAAGAGGTGATAGAAACGGTAATCCCGGTCTTCAAGTCCGCCCGGCGGTTGACATGCGAAACGTCGATCCCCTCGCGTTCCAACAAGCCGAGACAGTAATCGCCATAGGTGTCGGCCCCCACGTTGGCGGCAAACGTTACGCGGTCGCCCAGACGGGCCAGCCCGACGGCGCAGATGGCCGAAGAACTGCCAAGCGTCAACAGCAGATCTTCGACCAGAACTTCTTTTCCCGGGTGCGGGAACGTCTGATAGTTTCGCAGGATCAGATCGGGGTTTAACTCACCAGCTATCAGTATTTTCATTTAGCCGTCGCCATCGCGCCATGAATGCAGAATTCCCCAACCACACGGCTGATGATGCCGTTGACAGAGGGGCAATCCGGCTGCAGGCCCTCCTTCAGACTGCGGTGAAAGCCCAGAATCTGGGCGATCACCACGTCCAGGATTGCCAGGTTGTCGTCCGCCATATCCTCCGGTACTTCATAGGGAATGACGAGATCATCCGGTCCCTGGCACAGGCCCGCGCCCGGATCTCCCACTCCGGCGATCAGTTTGCGGGCTCCCAGCCCCTTGGCATTCAGTTCCAGAATGAGGTCCCTTTCGTAGTTCCGAACGATCGCATCGGAAGACAGATAACAAACCAGCAGAGTCCGTTCATCGATGAAAGACATCGGACCGTGGCGCAACCCGAGGTAGGTTTCGGCCAGGGAAGCCACCTTGCCGGCGGTCATCTCCAACACCTTTAGGGCGGATTCACGGCACGCTCCGAAACGGCCGCCGCTCCCCAGGAAGACGATACGCCGGATGTCGCCGGTCACCCAGGCAGCCAGGCGGTCGGGCCACTTCGCAAGGAGTTGACGGCCGGCACAATCGAGCTGGTCCACCATCCCGACGAACTCGGCGGCCTTTTCCGCCCAGCCCAGAAACCTGGCCCCCAGGACGAGGTTTGTAAAGCTGCTGGTCATTACGAGGCTGCGATCGTTGACTTGCGGGCCGAGGTCGATCACCCGCACGCGCGATTGATCGGCAAACGCGTTGGCCAGTCTGCCGTCCGAGTTGCAGGTGATGATCAGATGATGCGTCCGCGGCTCGGTTTCGAGCAGTGTTTCCACCACCGCGGCGCTTTCCGGACTCTCGCCGGACCGCGCCAAAGAGACCACCAGGGTTGGCTCCCCAGCTACCGACGCCCGCCGTTTGAGGAGCAGTTCCCCACCCCCGGCCACCTCGACTGCCCGCCCCAAATCCCGCTCCAGAGCGGGGCCGGCGCATTCACCAGCGTATTGCGAACTGCCGGAGCCGGTCAGCACAATGCGCTGGCAGGAAGCCAGGCTCTCGGCGACCATACCGCGGAATTCCGGCAGGTGACGGGCGGTACCGGCCCAGGTGGCCGGCTGCTGGCAGATTTCCCGGATGGTATGGCGGAAACCTTCGCCAGATGCTCTATCCGATGCATTCAGCATCGCTGCAAACTCGCCGCCGCTCTTTGTCAATTGCTGCAGCCAGCCCGGGACCGAAAACTCTGAGGTGCACGGTAATCCGCAATCCATATAGAAGGGGCCTCGATAAACGAGCATATCACGGTTTGGTTTGTTTGTTGTTTCGAAATCTTTCTTTTTCCGCCACAATGCGGCCGGAAACTTGGCCTTGAGGATCATGACTACACGACGAGGGAACCGGGGAAGAAGTCGAAGCTCTTAGACTTTAGCGGAGAACCTTGCGTAGCCCATGGGCGCAGGCAACTTCAACTGCCGGGGCAGCGTCAACTGCCTGATGGCTTTGAACGTGTGGCTGGCTCCTGTGTCGACCCATTCGCAAACATCTGTAAGGAAACCTAGTATATCCGAAGCTATTGACACTGTTCTTTTCTAAGCGTATAGTTTTCACAGAGCTCGGGTGGCCACGAATTTCAGAGGTGCGGTGCGGGACTCAGGCATGATCCCGGGCGACCATCTGTTTGACGGACTCAACTTTGTTTCAGGAGATTCAAAATGCAGTGGGAGAAGTTTTCGAAGGGCAGATTTCTTGCATTTGCAGTAGGGCCGATCTTCTGCCTGCTGGCGATGGCCGGCGCTGCTTTCGCGCAAGGCACGACAGGCGCAATCGACGTCCAGGTTTCAGACAGCTCCGGATCTGCCGTGCCGGGGGCCTCGGTGACAGTCGTCAACGCAGGCACCGGCGCCGGGTCCAAGGCGCAAAGCGACCAGGTAGGCCGGTGCCAGTTTCCGCTGCTGCGCGCAGGAACGTATCGGATCACCGTGGAGCAGCAGGGGTTCGACAAACTGGTGCGCGATGACGTAATCGTCAACGCTACCACCACTACTCACCTCGATTTGAGGTTGACGGTCGGGTCTCGCAGCGAAGCCATCACGGTGGAGGCGTCCACCCCGCTGTTGCAGACCGACCAGGCAACCATCGGCAACGTGGTGGAGGAACGGCAGCTTACTTCGACTCCGCTGGCGTCCCGCAACTTCACCCAGTTGTTGGGTACCTCGGCGGGCATCGTGGGCGGCATCTTCAACGCCGATAACCCCGGCACCGGCGGCGCCAACGTCAGCGTGAACGGCGCCCGCAATGGCAGCAACGCCCTGATGGTGGATGGCGCGCCCGCGGATAACGCGCTCAACCTCGCGCCCGATGGCGACGGCACGCCCAGCCTGGAGTTCCTCAGCGAATTCCGCGTATTGAGCCACGCCTTCAGCGCCGAGTTCGGCCGGGCCTCGGGCGCTGTGGTCAACGTCACCACGCGCAGCGGCACGAATGACTTCCACGGTGGCGGCTACGAGTTCCTCCGCAACACGGTTCTGAGCTCCCGGCCGTTCTTCAACCCCAAGAAGGGCACCAATATCCAGAACCAGTTCGGCGGCAATATCGGCGGCCCCATCCGGCGCAACAAGACGTTCTTCTTCGGCGGGTGGGAGAGCTCGCGGCAGCGCAACGGGAATTCCGGCAGCTCCACCTATTCGACCGTGGTGCCCACCGCGGCCATGCGGGCCGGGAATTTCGGCTCCATCAACATTACCGACCCGACCACTGGGACCCTCTTCCCCAACAACGTGATTCCCAGCAGCCGCTTCGCCGCGGCGGGGGTGGGCATGCAGACGGCGTTCGTCCCGCTGCCCAACTACAATTCCGGCGGCGCCACGAATTACTTCGCGCAGCAGACCGTGCCCACCAACATCGACGAGTACACGGTGCGCGTCGACCACCGCATCGGGGACAAGGATTCCCTGTGGGGCCGCTGGTTTGACAGCCGCGAACACGATGTGGCTCCTTTCTGCCAGGGGCCCGGATTCCCCTGCGTGACACACCGCAATAAGCTGGTGCTGGCGGTCAACTACACCCACGTATTTACACCCACCCTGGTGCTAGAGACCAGCTTTGCCTGGAACCAGACCGATCAGTTCCTGGTTTTCACCAACCAGGTCGACATGAAGTCCGTCGGACTGAACCCGGTGGCATCGGCCTTGCAGAACGACGGCATAGGCTACATGACGATCAACAACTACCTGAGCTTCGGCAACCAGCAGCGCTGGACGGACCACGTCAAGACGGGTGTCTTGCGAGGCGACTTCAACTACAACAGAGGCAAGCACACCGTGAAGTTCGGGGGGGAGATACGGCCCGATCTGTATGACGACGCCAACACCCTGGACAGCCGCGGCGGCTTCACCTTTACGGGCACCGCCACGGGCAACGCCTATGCCGATTTTCTGACCGGCTATACGCGGACCAAGGTTTTCGGCGCGGGTCCCGGGCGCGTGATGGATCGCGATTGGGGTAGCGGCTTCTACGTTACCGACGAATGGAGAGTAGCCCCCCGCGTCACCGTGACCCTGGGTGCGCGCTGGGAGCCTTTCTGGCAGCCGGCAGCCTACAACTTCAACCGGACCAATTGGTGGCCGGACAAGTACACCGGCATGGGCTCGCTGGCGGCTTCCGGGATCGTGCAGGGCGGCGTCAACGGCGTCTCGCCCTCGACGGTCAACAACGACATGAACAACATCATGCCGCGGGTCGGGATTGCCTGGCGCGTTACCGACAAGTGGGTGATCCGCACCGGCGGCGGCCAGTTCTTCGATCAGCGCACGGGCCAGATCGCACAACAGGCATTTCGTAATCCTCCGGGCTACACCAGCGTCACCATCGATTGCGGTGTGGCGGGCTCCAGTTGCAACTTGAAGTCGCCGGACAACTTCACCTTTGTCGACCCCGGCTACAACCCCACCAGCATTCCTTTCCCGACCTTTGCCACGCAGGGGTTGAGTTACAGCTCACTGGAACGGGATACCAAGACGGACAACTCCTGGCAGTGGAACTTCACGGTACAGCGGCAATTGCCGGGAGACACGCTCCTCGAAGCGGCCTACGTGGGCAGCAAAGGCTCCCACCTGATGGCTAACTACTCGGGCAATCCCTCCATCCCGATTGGCTTCGACCCGAAAAACCCCCAAGCCGGAACGCTGGTGCCCGAGTACCCGGGCTTCGCGGCCAACTCGATTACCGGCCAGGGCGCCGATTCCCACTATGAATCTTTACAGTTGACGGTGAAAAAGCGCGTCGCCTCCGGAACGGTGCAGGCTGCCTATACGAACTCCAAGTCCATCAGTAACGGCGGCGACAGTTCGACCCGGTTCTACACCAGCATGGGGTTGACCCCGTGGTGGGATTGGAGCCGCGCCAGAGGGCTCTCGGCCTTCGATCGTCCGCAGCGGCTTTCGGTCATGTTCAGCCAGGATCTGCCGAAACCGGTCAAGTCCGGACCCGCAAAATGGATCGTGAACAACTGGTCGTTCAGCGGTTTAGCCACCGTTCAGTCGGGTACGCCGCTGACGGTGACCAACGCGACCAGCGGCCAGGGTTTGGGCGGTTCGGCCACCAGTACATCGAGTGCGCTGTTCTCCAACGTGGTCAACGGCATGGCACTGATCAACCCCGGCTCGGTCAACTCGAATCTGTACAACTACATCGACAAGGCCGCTTGGAGCAAGGCGCCAACCGGCACGGTGGGTAATTCGGGAATTGGCATGTTCCGCGGTCCCGGTCAATTCGACGTGGACTTTTCCATCTTCAAGAGCTTCCCGATTCGGGAGCGGAAGAAGGTGGAATTCCGCACGGAAATCTTCAACATCCTGAACCACCCGAACTTCTCGAATCCGAACACCAGTCTGGATTCGGCGAGCTTCGGCCAGATCAGCGGCACCACCGTCAACGGACGCATCATTCAGTTCGCGCTGAAGTTGGCGTTCTAGGCGGCGACTCCACAACGCGGTCCGGTTACCCAGATCAATCCGGGTAACCGGATCGTTTGTTTAAGTGAGTGCAGTCATCCATGGAGAACAAGTAGATGAACGGTGAACTCGATCGCAGAAATTTCCTGAGTCTCACGGCCGCCGGTCTTGCCCTGTCGGGAAGCGGCATCGCGGCGCAGACTTCTTCCACGAAGCCGGTGCGGTTGGGATTTGTCGGGGTGGGCAACCGGGGGTCGTACCACCTGGATTGCGCCCTGGGGATAGAGGGAGTCGAGGTAGTCGCGCTGTGCGATATCGACGACCAGAAACTTTACCGCGGAAAGCGCTGGGTGGAGGAGGCAGGCCATCCCGCCCCGCACCTGTACGGCGACAGCCGGAGTGCGTACGTGCAGTTGTGCGAGAAGGAAAACCTGGATTGCATTATTTGCTGCACCCCCTGGCAGTATCACGCGGCCGTCTGCTTGGCGGCCATGAAGAACAACAAGAACGCGGTCAGCGAGGTTCCCATCGTCATCAAGCTGGAAGAGGCCTGGGAGATCGTGGAGACCCACGAGCAGACCAAAAAGTGGGCCACCATGGGGTTGGAGGGCTACGGCAATCTCACCCTGATGAACATGGTTCGCAAAGGGCTCATGGGCGACGTGATCCATGCCGAAGGCGGGTACGTGCACGATCTCAGAATGGTGCAGCACAGCCCCACCGAGGAACCCTGGCGCCTGGAGCACTCGGCCACTCGCAACGGCAATCTCTACCCGGATCATCCCATGGCCAGCATCATGCGTCTGCTGGACATCAACCATGGAGACCGGTTCGATTCGCTGGTATCGATGAGCACGAAGTCCGTCATGCTGGCCCGGTATGCGGCGCAAAAGTACGGCGAGGACACCCCGCCCGCCCAAAGGAAGTTTGCCCAGGGTGACGTGAATGTGACCTTGCTCCACACGGCCGGGGGGAAGATGTGCACCCTGAATTTCGATACCGACACTCCGCACCCGCGCGAGTTTTTCCGGCTGCAGTGCACCAAGGGTGTGTACATGTCGGGAGCCAGCCTTTCTCCGCGGGCTGCGGCTGCGCCGGCCGCCCGGCGGGGACAGGACGCGCCTCCGGCCGATGCACCGGCCGCGGTGCCGGCCGCCCGGGCAGCCGGGGGATTCGGATCGAGAGGCGGTTTGATCTACCTCGACGGCAGAAGCCCGGTCGACGATCAGTGGGAATCGGCGGATGCCTATTTCCAGGAATACCAGCATCCGTACCTGAAGTCCTACGTACCCAAGCCAAGGAAGGCGGCCCTGCGTGGACACGGCGGCGGCGCCACGGTGACGCCGGTGAACTGGGAACGGCTGGTGGCGGCGCTACGTGCCGGAAGGATGCCGGACTACGATGTTTATGATTCTGTAACCAGCAGCGTGATCTCGCCGCTGACCGAGAAATCGGTTGCCGGCGGCAGCGTCCCCGTGGAGTTCCCCGACTTCACCAAGGGCAAGTGGAAGACAGCCAAGCAGTTTGACGTCGAATAAGCTGAGTGACAAGAGTGCTGTGACGGGCGTGCAACCGTCCCTTGACGGCCGCGGCCGGTGAACCCTGCCGAAGTGGGCGCGGGTACCGTCGCGGCCCGGCAACCGGAGTGGGCCGCGCGCGCCGGCAGGCCGCCGGGTGCAATTGGAGGACGAAGAGGCAATCATGAGCGAAACATACAACCGCCGCGAAGTGCTGCAGGCCGGGACTCTGGCCGCCGTGGCCGCCGGCAACGCGCTGGCCCAGCAGCAAAAGCCGGGCGAGCCGAAGATCATCCGTATCGGGATCGTCGGAACGGGCGGACGCGGCACGGAACTGCTGCGCAACCTGGTGCGCCTGCAAGGCGTGAAGGTCCCGGCGCTTTGCGATATCAACGAGAAGAACCTGGCTCGCGCGCAGGACGTGGTGGTGCGGGCGAACATGCCCAAGCCTGAAGGCTATTCGCGCAACGAGACTGACTGGAAGAGGCTCTGCGACCGCAACGACCTCGACCTGGTGCTCTGCGCCACGCCCTGGGAATGGCATACGCCCGTGTGCGTGGCCGCCATGAACGCCGGCAAGCACGCCGCTAGCGAGGTGCCCGCCGCGCAGACCATCGAGGAGTGCTGGCAACTGGTGGACACGTCCGAGAAGACGGGACGCCACTGCGCCATCCTCGAGAACGACTGTTATTACCGCGAGACGCTGCTCATCCTGAACATGATCCGGCAGGACGTGCTCGGCGACGTGCTCTTCGCCGAAGCGGGCTACCTGCACGACATCCGCGCGGTGAAGTTCGGGGTGGTTCCCAACGGAGAGCCGTGGCGGATCGAGCAGTCCGTGAACCGCAACGGCAATCTGTATCCCACCCACCCCATCGGGCCGCTGGCATGGTGGATGGACATCAACCGCGGCGACCGTTTCAGCCACCTCGTCTCGATGAGCACGAAATCGCGTTCGCTGAAGGAGTTCGCCATCAAGAACCTCGGCCCCGACGACCCGCGGGCAAAGCGCGATTACAAACTGGGCGACGTCAATACCACCCTCATCCGCACCGAGAAGGGGAAAACCATCAGCTTGTACCACGACACCAACACGCCGCGGCCCAAGGAGCACCTGCTCCGCGTGCAGGGCACCAAGGGCGTGTTCAATTCGATGATGGACAAGGCCTTCATCGAGGGCCGCAGCAACCACTCCGACGCCGAAAACTGGAAGAGCGTCCACGAGTGGGAAGACACCGCGGAATACCGCAAGCAGTACGACCCCAAGCTTTGGCAGGAGAAGGGCGCGCTGGCCGCCAATGGAGGCCACGGCGGTGTCGACTACCTGGAGTTGTACCGCCTGGTTAAGAACCTGCAGGAGGGCAAGCCGCTCGACATCGACGTGTACGACGCGGCGGCGTGGAGCGTCATCGTGCCGCTTTCCGAAGCATCCGTGGCCGGGCGCAGCAAGCCCATGGACTTTCCCGATTTCACCCGCGGCCGATGGAAGAACAGGCCGCCCGTCGACGTGGACGCGATCGTTTAGAGGAGACCAGCGATGAACCGGAGAGATTTCTTATTTCAGGCTGCCGTAGCGCAGCGCGACATTCGGCCCATCCGGCTCGGCTTCGTGGGCGTCGGCGATCGCGGCTCCTACCACCTGGACGTCTGCCTCGGCATGGACAGCGTCGAGGTGAAGGCCATCTGCGATACCAACCCGCAGTTCCTGCATCGCGCCAAGCGTTGGATCGAGCAGGCGGGCAAGCCCTCGCCCGCGCTCTACGACCGCGGCAAGACCGATTTCCTGCGCCTGTGCGAGCGCGACGACATCGACCTGGTGGTCACCGCCACGCCCTGGCAGTATCACGCGCCGGTGTGCCTGGCCGCCATGCGCGCCGGCAAGCACGCCGCCACCGAGGTGCCCGCCGGGCTCACGCTGGACGAATGCTGGGACCTGGTGGAGACTTCCGAAAAGACCGGCAAGCACACCGTCATGCTGGAACAGGCCAACTACAGCCAGGAGGGTCTGATGGTGCTGAACATGGCGCAGAAGGGCGTGTTCGGCGAGGTGCTCCACGCCACGGGCGGTTATGTGCACGACCTGCGGCTGGTGAAGTTCGACCCCGAGCGCGAGCCCTGGCGCCTGCAGCACTCCATCGACCGCAACGGCAACAACTACCCGACGCATCCCATGGGCCCGATGGCCTGGTGGCTCGACATCAACCGCGGCGACCGCTTCGACTACCTGGTCTCGATGAGCTCGAAGGGCGTCATGCTGAACGATTTCGCCGCGCGCTACTACGGGGAGCGCAATCCCTACGCCAACGTCCGGGTCGCGCAGGGCGACTGCAACACCACGCTGCTGCGCACGGTGGAAGGCAAGACCATCACGCTTTACCACGACACCAACACCCCGCACCCGCAAACCGCCGAAATGCGCCTGCAGGGTACCAAGGGACTGTACGCCGGCAACATCCAGAAACTCTACATCGAAGGGCGCAGCAAGCCGGAGCACGCCTGGGAGGCGGCGGACCATTACAAGGCGGAGTTCGAGCATCCCGTGTGGAAGGGGATCGACCCCGACAAGTTCAAGACCGCGCGCGGCCATGGCGGCGGCAACACCACGCAGTTCATGTGGATGCGTCTGCTCGACGCGCTGCGGCGCGGGAAGGAACCCGACCAGAACGTTTACGATGCCGTGACGTGGAGCGTCATCTCACCGCTCAGCGAGCGTTCCGTCGCCGTCAAGAGCACGCCCATCGATTTCCCGGACTTCACCCGGGGCAAGTGGAAGAACACGCTGCCGATCAACCTGGCGTAGGTATCGGTCCCCCCGGGTTGTGCCAAAGTAAACCCATCGGCGGACAGCGTCCCGGGCGGCGGGACCCTCCGCCGAATCGGGGTGCTCCCGGCCGATCGGCATATCGCGGGATGGATGTAACGGGAAATGCCCGTGATCTGGCGAGGCTAGCGGCGGACCGGGTTGATGAAGGCTCCGTTGCCAGCGACGTCCCATACTTCGATGCGGGCCCACTGCCAACTCTTGGCCTCTGTGCTCCACTCGAACGTCGCATTGCCGAACGGGCGAGTCTCGCTGAGATCGAAAGCGCGGGTGAAGGTTTCCTTGCCATCGCCCCAGACGATCTCACCGAAAGCTAGTGGGAAGGTCCACTGAATCCGGGCTTTGGCCTTGATAGTTGAGGGCGAGGCCTTTGATATTTCAACCTCCGGCAATAGCACCTGGCCCATCGAGATAAAATAATTGCCCTGGCTCACGGCGTCCAGCATGCGGCCATAGTGATCGAAATCCGGCAATTCGCCGATCCGCACGTAGTTGGCGTTCATGTGCGCGTAGAGTTCGGAAGTGTGGTCAATGGCAAACATGTCGGTTTCGGCCAGCAGACTCTTGGGCAAGCCCCAGTTGTTCATATCGTCCAGCAGATTCAGAGCGCGAATTCCCTGCCGGAGCGTGGAGCGATCGGCGGGCATTGCCTTCCAACCGGCTCCGATGAAGCGGGGGTCCCGGAAAAAGTTGGTGTCGCGAACCTTATCGGGATAGCCAAAGGAGTCTTTGGTACGCGGATGGGCCTGATAGATGATGCCCTGTTCGCGTCGAACCATTTCGAGGATGTCATCCGGCGACCCAACATGATAGACCGTTCCGTACTTGGCATGCGTCCGCTGAAGGGGGCCTTCGGTGGCTTTGCTCATGAACCAGTAGACCGGCTTGGGGAACGTCAGGGACCAGTGGCCACCCAATATCACATCGGCCTCTTCGGAGGGGATCAACAGGAACTTTGAATCCGACTGCTTGCGGCACATCCGGTAATAGGCATCCAGTTCCCGCAGGCGAAGGTCGGTTACGTCCAGCGGATGACCGTCGCCGTGAAAGTCACAGGTGATGGCAGCGTCGATTCCCATATCCTTGAGAACCTGCGGGAAAGGAGGAACCCAGTTCTCCCCTTGGTCCAGAGCCTGAATGGTGTAGCCCCAGTGCCAGTGCGAGGTTAGCGTCCTGTAGCCGGGAAGCGCTGGAAACCGGTCGCGATTGGTGAAGCGCAGGACATCCTCCAGGGCTGCATCCGGCTTCCCATCGGAAACCAGATAAAACAGACCCATGCGCTGGACGGTGGCAGGCGGGGCGTTGATCCAGGGGTAATAAAGTCCCGCGCCGTCGTCGACGGGCTGTCGAACACCGAGCCCGAGCTCCCCACGTCCGGTTCTACCGGCCCAGCCATGGAACCAGACGTATCCCATGTTGGTGGTGTAGTCGCGAGGAGCGATGTAGGTATGCGGTGGCGGAAATACCGCCAGGCTGCCCGCGTCCAACTGTGCCGCGACTGCTCGGTATCGGACATACGCCGGCCGCCGATCCGGACCGGTAGTCATCTCCGTGTGAAGCTTTCCCTCCGTATCGTAGTAAGTGACCGGAGAGAGCACCTCCCGGCGCCCGGGTCGCACCCCGGAAGCCGGAGCGGCTAAACGCAGTCCGGTGTCATAAAGGTAGGCGGTGTTGGGCTCCCGGGTTGAGACCACGGCCTCCTGATAAATTAGCCGGACGCCTGGATAGAATGTGTATGCGATCCCGCCCTCGAAAATGCCTAGTTTCAGGCCTTGGAACAGCACTTCGATCCGGTTCCCGACGCTCCGGGCCGTGGCGGTGACCGGCCGGAACGCGCCCTCGAACCGCCTGGTTCCCTCGGGATGGCTTCCAGGATAATCGAAGAACTCGTCGAACCCGGCGCGTCCGCGGCGTTTCCCGGTGGTGGCCCAATATTGCGGGTAGGCATTGCGGACGACATCGGTCGTCCCCACTCCGATCTTCGTGATGAGCGGCTTCTCGGAGTTCAACGAGAATTCGGCGGTCCAAATACGGGATGACTCGTCCGGCCAGCGAACGGTCAAGGTTTCAGCCGAGGCTGAGACCGTGATTGGCCCCGGCCGGACACCGGAAATGTCTGCCGGCACTATGGCGGCTACGCTGAGGATGGGAATTAAGAATATGAGGGATCGCATTTCGATCAGGCGTAGCCTAGCTGTCGAATGGCTCCGCCGGCAGCGGCCAGGTTTGCCAGTTTCATTTCCGAGTACTTTCGCGAAAGAACGACTCCCGGCGGTCCCGCCCGGAACGCCGCCAGCACCGCGTCGCGCGTACCTCCAGGCGTGCATTCGCTGTGGTTCGCCGCCGTAGGGATATCGATGTCGATGCCCGGCCAGATCGCAATCTTCGTTCCCGCCGCTCCGTCCATCGCCCGCTTGGCCTCCCGGTAGACGTAGTCTGCGCTGAACCCCGTGAAGGGGATCTGGTCAAAGGACCGCTCCCGGAAGTTCATGACCTTGTATTCGAACTCCATCAGCAGATCCTCATTGGTGAAGTCGCTGTATGCTCCCGGCCGCATCCGGTTGATGTACCGGGCCATCCGCTCGCCGGCGCAGTTGTGGTACATCACTTCCTTCAGAATATCGGTGTACGGCTCCATTTCCTTGATTTCGCGCTCGGCCCGGTAGAAATGGCTAAAGGTGCTCGAATGCTCGATATGCCAGCCGCAAGGCATGTCCGGCTTAATCGCCTTCACCTTGGAGTAGATCATTTTGTACATGTCACGCAGTCCGTCGTGCCAGAAATGCTCCCAGGCCAAGATTTCCGGGTACCGAAGCAGGATGCGCCAGAAGGTCACATAGTAACCGTCCACCGGGTGGGTGCCCGACCGGCAGGAACGCTGGAATTCGGCCAGCACCTCGAAGCCTTTCCGTGCGCGATCCAGATTGACGATCCCCTGCTTACGTGCCTTCTCCTGGCAGAACTGGCAGAAGCAGGTGATCGGATCGAAGCTGATGGCGCCCTCGAGTGCGCCGTTGGCTTCCATGCACCACATCACGCCGTCCACATCGTGGGAGCGCATGTAATCCTCGGTCATCCCGAGCAGATAGTTCTGGTAGTACGGATTGTTGTAACAACCCCGGTCGTTGAGGCGTCCGTTCAGGTCCACTTCCTGGATCTTGCTCGCGTTGGGGATATCCCGCCGGATTTTGTCGTCGGCCCAGGTGTAAACTTTGATGCCCCGCTTATGGGCGGCCGGCAGCACTGTTTCCAGGATGTCCACGTTGGGGAACTCCGGGGCGCGGGTGTCCTGTGGATTGATCCCGGTGTCTTTGTAGTATTGCGGGTGGATGTTGCAGTAGTTCCCGCCGCGGAAGGTCCCATATTCCTGCTTGCCGTGATCGGGTAACGGGTGGCCGGGCACCTGCCGGCCGGCGATGCCGTTGCCGTAGTCGTACACGGCCAGGAACAGGGCGTTGACGCCGGCCTTTTCCTGGAGAATGTCGAGCACCTTTTCGACACCCTCGTCCATAAACGAGACGGCGCCGATCTGTATGGCGATCACTTTCTTCCCAGCGGACGCGGGCGCCTGCTGCGCAGCGTCCGCTTCAGACGCGGATACGGCCAGACCGGCGACCGCCGAACGCAAGAAATCTCGTCGCTCCATCTACTCCTCCTCGGGATTCGTCTATTCCTATCGGTCGCCACCAACCACTCGAGCAGCCAGACGTACCAGCGTCAGAATGTCACCCGGCAGCGTATCTGAATCTGCCGCGGCGAGTTGCTCTGTCCGTTGTCCCGAATCAGCGCCCCGAAATTCGGATCGGTCGGGGTCAAAACGGGGTTGCCATAGAAGACCGGCGTGTTCAGAGCGTTGAACCACTCCATGCCGAACTCGGCAATCATGCCTTCGCGAATTCGCGTCCTCTTGATCAGCGACGCGTCGACCGTATTCGCCCACCGGTTGCGCAGGTTGCCCCAATAATCGGGCGTGGTGCGAAGTGTGTTCGGCTGACGGATGGCGAAAACCGGCGACTCGCCGGACAGTACGTTGTGCACCGATCCGTCGGTACCGATGTAGCCCGTCTTGAACAACCTGCTCCAGTCCGGACTGGCCAGATGCGGGTCCCCGAGAATGGTCACGTTGGAGGGAATGCCCATGGGCATGCCGGTCGTGAGGATCGAAACCATATTCAGGTCCCAGCCGCCAACCAGCCGGCTAAGCAGCCAGTGGTGGCCGTTCAGCAACGCCCGTCCCGGCCCGAAAGGCAGTTCGTACAGCGGCGAGATCGCCAGCCGGCGGGGCTGATCCCACGAGGCCAGGCTACGGCCAGGAAGGGAGTCCTGCGCGTTCATGTAGGATATCTGCTGGATGGTCTTGGACAAGGCGAGGTTGGCCATGAAGCTCAGGCCGTGCGACAGGCTCTTCTTCACCGAGATCTGCAAGGCGTTATACCAAGCCATGCCATCGTTGCGACTGAGCTCGTTAAAGCTGGTGAACTGCGGATACGGCAACAACAACTGGCTGCGCGCCACGGTAGCGCTATTGAGCGACGTGCCGGGGATCAGACCGGCAAATGGGTTTGGCACCTGCGCGTTGAGGAAATTCGGATTGCCGCCCTGGTTGGGATCCCCGAGCGCCAGGTTGCTCACCGAAAGCGAATTGAAGCCCTTGTTGTTCACCCAGAGCTCCTTACTGCGCGAGCCCACGTAGGCGACATCCAGGGTCATCCGCGCGGGCAATTGCCTCTGGAACCCAACCGAGAACTGATGGACGTAAGGAATCTGGCCGGTCGGATGTGCAAAGTTCGGGGCCTGCCCCAGGAATGTCGACAGGCCGCCACGGGCGCCAGTGGGTTGTATCAGCCCACCCGGGAAAGGGTTGGCGATGTCGCCCGACGACGTGCGGTTGGAGTCGAGCGAGGCCACATACGGCGTGGACACGGTGAACCCGTTGCTCGCCGCGACGTCCGAGGGGTTGAGATAGTAAATACCCCAACCTCCGCGCATCACCGTCTTCGAATTCAGAAGAAAGGCGAAGCCAACCCGTGGCTGGACATTGTTCCAATCGATGTCGTACGGCGAGCGCGATGCCCCGTTCACCCCCGCAAAGGCCAGGCCGCCGTGCACCGTGTAGCCGGGGAAGTTCGCCTGATTGATCTGCGTGGTGATGGGATTCACGGCAGTGGCATCGAAACCGCGGTTGAGTTGGTTGTACCGCTCGGTCAGCGGAGCGACCACGTCCCAACGCAGGCCTAAGCTGACGGTGAGGCGGCGGGTGACCCGGATGTCATCCTGCACCCACGGGGCGTAATAAATCCACTGGTAGGCAGGGTTCACCGTGGTGCTTACGGTCCCGGAAGCCGCGTACCCCAGCAACAGCGATGCCGCTGCATTGCCGCTCGCGGCATCCGACGTCAGATAGTTCGCTTGGGTGAATCCCTGGTCGAAGGAAAGCTGTCCGCCGGAGTAGGTCGGGTTGAACCTGCTGTAGCGCGTGACCCGGAAATCGAGCCCCGCTTTCAGCGTGTGTCTGCCGTGCAGCATCGCAATGTTCGGCTGCAAGCTGAGCACATTCGTCGGCTCAAATTGGAAGTTCGAGTTGCTCTGGCCGAGATACGTGAACTGGTTCAGGTTGAAGTACGGTGCCCGGTCCGGTGTCTGAAGCTGGTTGACCAGCGACTGCGGCCAGCCAATCTGGGTTGCACTGAAAGTATTGGGATACCGCAGAGAGAGGTTCTGGTACCAGCGAGTGAGCGACACATGGATGTCCAAAACAAGGCCCTGCGTCAGCACAGTGACGGAGTCGAGTACTCCGCCGTTGTTGTACTTTCCGCCGTGCCGGTTGTCGCCGCCGAAACCGGTGAAGCCTTGCTGGTCCTCATCCAAAATCAGATTGTTGTAGCTCCAGCGTCCGAAAACGCGTTCCTTATCGCTGAATTGGTGATCGATGCGGGCAACGATGTTCTGGAAGGCGTAACTGGTCAGGTTGCTGACTTCCGGTGTGCCGGCGAAGTAGTAATTATTCTGCCAGTCCACAGAACCGGCGGTGAGTTGGTTCGGCTGCGGATAAAGATTCATGATCTTCTGGCCCGTCGGGTTGATCCGGTTCGCCGGGATGACATTTCCGGCAAACGGCGAACGCGTCCAGACATTGTTCACGAATTGCCCCGTGGTCGGGTCATAGATCGTGATCAACTGGCCCTTCGAGTTGAAGGTCTTCGAGAAGTCTCCGGTCCTTTGCCGCCCGGTCGGGACGGAAGCTTCATCATCTGACGGAAACTGGATGTTCTCTCCGTACTTCTCATAAGCAAAGAAGAAGAAAGTCCGGTCCTTACCTTTGTACACTTTGGGCACCCATACCGGCCCACCGACCGTGAATCCCCACTGGTTGAGGCGGTCGTCGGTGATGGGGTTTCCGTGGGCGTTGTTGCTGAACGTGTTCGCGTCCAAGCCTTTGCGTTTCAGAAACTCGTAGGCGGAGCCGTGGAACGTGTTCGTTCCGCTCTTGGTCGACACGTTTAGAACCCCGCCGCCGCCATGTCCGTACTGCGCGTCATAACTTCCGGTGTCAATCTTGAACTCCTGCACCGAATCCATGGGCGGCACGTAAGCGATGGTGTTTAAGCCGGTGAAGACGGTATTGTTCGGCGCGCCGTCCATTTGGAACTCGGTCTGATTGGGTTGCACGCCGTTGATCGACCACGCGGAGAGGCCCGAATTGGCAAACGGGTTATTGTTGGTTTGGTTGGATGTCTGCGTGATGCCATTGGCATAATTGGCCTCCATGATCGGGTTGCGCATGTTCGACGGCAACTGGGCCAGGCTGCTATCGGCGAATACTGTTCCGCGGTCGGCCTTTTCGGTGTCGAGCAGCGGCGCCTCGCTCGTCACCGTCAGGGTCTCAGCCTGGTTGCCAACTTCTAAACTCACGTCGACCCCGCCGGCGCGATTGATGTCGAGCAGGATGTGCGATCTCTCAGACGTCCGGAAGCCGGCCATCGATGCTGTCAAGGCGTAACTGCCCGGGTTCAGGAAAAGGAAACTGTACTTTCCGGTCTGGTTGGTAGTCGCCGTGAAGCGCACTCCCGTCTGCTCGTTTTGCAAAGTGAGGCCGGCCCCGACTACCAGGGCGCCTGAACTGTCGGTCACCGTGCCGCTCAGACTGGCGCGGACTTCCTGCGCCCGGAGCGCCACCGGCGCGGTCAGGCACAGCAAGCAAACGAAAGGTATGTGGAAAACAAAACTCTTGCTATTCATCGCAGTAAGCTTTCTGGACTTTGGAGCTAGGCACTAAACGTAATCGAAAAGAAGCCAAACGTCAAGTACTATTCTCACATTATTCTCGTATACGGCGCGTGTCAATAGATTTGAGACACTCCGAGACGGAATTTACTGAGTTTTATTCTCTGAGGGTTTGTTGATCCAGACCTCCTTTGGGACGCCGAGTGATTTCGGCGCCGAGCGCACGAAGCGCTCCGGGTGCGCTTGATACGCGGCATCGAGCACGACTTGCCGGCGCTCGATCACGGCTCCCGCTTGGCCGTAGTGAACCATGGATGGCGTGAGAAGTTCGATGCCGGAGTGGCGGTGCTCCTCGTTATACCAAGCGAAGAATTTCTGACAGAAGGCGCGGCTGTCCTCGATGCAGCCAAATCGATCCGGGAAGTCCGGCCGGTACTTCAGCGTGCGAAAGTGGCTTTCCGAATAGGGGTTGTCATCCGACACATAGAGGCGACTGTGCGATTTGGTGACGGCCAGATCCGCCAGCAGGAACGCCACCGGCTTGGACCTCATCGAAGAGCCGCGATCGGCGTGGATCGTCAACTGACCCGGCTGGATGTTCTGCTTCTCGCAGGTGTCAGCAATCAGCCGCTTGGCCAACTCCGCGGTCTCGC
>OCTA010001945.1_pt1 | contig 18930 bp, 19 predicted proteins | sample 1538991 | NCBI WGS metagenome assembly OCTA01 (sample SAMEA3539302, study PRJEB22396) | soil metagenome | biome: tundra; feature: field; material: soil | place: USA | collected 2010-05 | depth 0.15 m | reverse complement strand
GCGGGCCGAACCCGAAGGCGAGATGGGGCCGTTCCTGTCGGCGCAGCACGTCGAATCGGTCGGGGTCGGGCCAGATCTCCTCGTCACGGTTCGCGCTGGCGTACAGCATCGCGACATAGTCCCCGGCGGCGATCTGCTGACCGCGTATCTCGGTGCCGTCCCGCGCGGTGCGGCAGAAGGCGAGGACCGGGCTGGTGACCCGGAGCATCTCCTCCACCGCGTTCGGCAGCAAGGCCGGCTCATCGATAAGCAGCCCGCGCTGGTCGGGGTGCTCGCTCAGCAGGGCGATACCGGGATCATCCCGCCCGGCGTCGACCTGCATGATGGCGGCATCGGTCCAGGTCCAGAACTCGGCCCAGCGCTCACGCGGTACGCCCATCAGCTCGGCGATCACGTAGGTCGTCAGCGGCGTGAACGACCGCGAGACGACCTTGCGCAGCAGGGTGTGGCCGGGCGGATCGGACCGCATCAGGTGCCGCGCGCCGGGCATGTGCGGACCGCCGGCGTCGCGGGCCCGACCGTCGGTGAGCAACGTGCCGCGGCCCGAGGAGAACACTGCGGCCCGATGAGAACACTGAGGTGTCGTGCCCGACGCGGCGCACGTCCTCGTACTTCGACAGCGCCCAGAACTGCCCGTCCTCGCACCAGAACACCGGTGCCTCCGCGCGCAGCCGGGCGTAGACCGGGTGCGGGTTCCCGGCGTAGAACGACGGGTCGGTCAGCCGCGCGGCGGCGGACAGCTCCGGATCCACGGCCCGGCCGTCCAGCCCAGCGCCCATGTTGCCACCACCGATCGCTTCCGCGGTACGTACGTCACGGGCACCGGACCTCAGACCCAGCACCGCAATTTCAGGCATTATATATAATACCCGAGATTCGCCGCTGCACGCGAGGCTAAGCCGGGGCACGCACCCCGGATCGTTCGGGTCAGCGGGCGTCAGCGGGTCGGTCGCCGCGGCGGGCCAGGCTCGCCTTGATCTCGCGCTTGAGCACCTTGCCGGCCGGGCCGAGCGGCAGCTCGGTGCGGAACTCGTACTCCCTCGGCTGCTTGTACCCGCCTAGCTGGCCTGGGACTCGGCCTTGATGACGATCTCGCCGGCCTGTCCCCGGGGCGGCTCCTCGCCATCCTCGCCGACGATCCGGATCTCGGCCATGGGGGTCTCGCGCCCGCACGAGCTCTGGATGGCGTCCTGGCCGGCCAGCAGGTCACGGTGGTCCTGCGGGGTCAAGATGGTGACCTGTCCGCCGGCCTCGGTCAATCCGTACCGCTGCTGCATGTCGCAGCCGAGCCGGTCGAGGGCCTCGTGGATGAGCTCCTTGGACACCGGTGCGCCGCCGTAGCTGATCCGCCGCAGGCTGGACAGGTCGGCGCGGCAGCCCGAGTCCGCCTCGTTGCGGGGTCTCTGCGCTCTTGTCGCGGTTGACCCAGCCGGTCTCATCGGCCACGTCCGATTCGCGACCGCGGCTCAGCGTCACCCACTCCGGCGAGCGGGCGGCCAGGCCGAGCTGATTGCGCGCGCCGATCTCGCCGTCGTCGGCGATGAGGAAGCCGGCCGGCCCATCGCGCCCTCGGTCCGGCGCAGCGTGCGGCGGTTCAGCTCCGGCGCGCCGGGGATGAGCACCGGGGTCGTGTAGGCGATCGTCTCGCCCGAGCTGAGCGGCTCCACGGTCATCACGTTCATCTCGGCCAGGAACAGGTTGGGATAGATGAGCGTGTGCGGCGGACCGATGACCAGGGCGTCGTGCACGACGGCGGCCCCATGGGCGCTCTCCAGCGCCTCGATGTAGCCGGGCACCTTCTCCCGCTTCAGCCGGCCGAACCAGACGAACTCCTCGTCCAGGCGCCGGTACTCCGTCGCGTAGTCGATCTCGGAGTGCCCGTCGCCCATGTCCCGGACCAGCGTCTCGGTCTTGGACGGGACGTGCGAGACCTTGGCCGGCCGCACCGCGTCGTACGGCCGGGCGCAGTCCAGGACGCGCAGCGGCGTGGCGATCATCCGGCTGGCGTAGTAACCGTCCGCGTCGAGCGGGGCCCGGTTGACCGCCTGCGGGCTGCCGGCCGCCCAGGCGCGGGCCGACGTCGCCACCGCGCACAGGTCGGCGTCGGTGCCGCCGGACAGGTTCAGGAACCGGGACGCGAGCAACGCGAACGTCGGCACCGAGCCGAGCACCCCGCTGGCCCGCTCGAGCCCGCGCACACCGCCGGTGCCTCCGCTGCGGGCGTACGCCGTGCCCGCCGCCGCGCCGGAGCTGATCGGCGCGGCGGGCCAGGGCGACGCCCAGCCGGGCGGGGCGGATCACCTGGCTGGAGCCCACCAGCAGCCCGTCGGCGTCGGCCCGCTCGAGGCCGGCGCCGGCCAGCGCCGCGCCGACCGCCTCGACGGCCAGGGTAAAACTGTCCGTACCCGCGGTGACCGACATCGGCGTCATCCCCAGGCCGATGATCGCGGGCGCGGGGCTCATTCGGGCTCGCCCCGGTACAGGCCGACGCGCAGCCAGCCCAGCCGGTCCTCTCGAGCTGGCCAGGCACAGGCTGGCCAGCTCGATCGCCGAGAGCAGGGGCCTCGCCGGTCTCGTTGTCCTGGACGTGCAGCCGGGGGCTGTGCCCCGCGGTGTCCAGGCTGATGGTGACGGAGGAGAACTCGTTCTCGACGACGGCCAGCCGCGCGCGCTCCACGCCCACGCCCACGCCCACGCCATCTCCTAGAATCGAGATTCCCTGGCATCCTTCTCGACGTCCCCTCGACGCCGATTTCCCATATCCTATATTCTACTGACGCGGTTCTCCACAGATCGTGCCGGTGTTCACAGACTGGGCTCGCGCACGTCGGGAAGAAGGGTGTTGTGAGCGTGCTGGACGACGCCAAGACCGAATACCGCAGCCTGTGGACCTGGCTGCGAGAGGTTGAGTTCTGCCAGCGGTGGATCGAGGTTTAGGGCGTGTCGACGCGTATCGCCGAAGCCGGGGACCAGGCCAGCCCGGCGGTGGTCCTGCTGCACGGCACCGGCGGGCACTGGGAAGTGTACGCACCCACCATCGGGCCGCTCAGCCGGCACTTCCACTGCATCGCGGTCGACATGGTCGGCAACGGCTTCAGTGACAGGCCCGACTACGACTACGAGATCGATGTCTACGTCCGGCACGTCGCGGGCGTGCTGGACGCGCTCGGCGTGCCGAAGGCGTCCTTTATCGGGATGTCCCTCGGGGCCTGGGTCGCGGCCCGCTTCGCGATCGAGCATCCCGAGCGGACCGGCAAGCTGATCCTGCAGTCGCCGGCTGGCCTGATCGCCACCGCGGCGAACATGGCCCGGATCCGGGCCGAGCGCACCCGGGCGGTCGAGGACCCGTCCTGGGATTCGATCAAGGCCATGTTCGATCGCCTGATCGCGGACGAGGACAACCGGATTCCCGACATCATCGCCCTGCGCCAGGCGATATACCGGCTGCCGCAGACCAGGCAGGCGATCGACCACGTGCTGATCCTGCAGGACCCGGACGCCCGCGAGCGCAACCTGCTCTCGCCGGAGCAGTGGTCGGCCATCAAGGCGCCGACCCTGGTGGTGGCCTCGGGCCAGGACCACGGCGAGTACCAGAGCACCGCCCGCCAGGTCGCCAGGTTCATCCCGAACGCCGAGATCCTGGAGATGCCCGCCGTGCGGCACTGGCCGGCGTGCGGCACTGGCCGGCGTTCGAGGACCCGGCGACGTTCAACGCGGCCGCGCTGCGCTTCCTGCAGGCCTGACCGTGCTCGACGACGACGCGGTCACCGACGCGGCGCGGCGCCCGCTGGCGGCCGCACGCGCACGCCAGCCGATCCGCCAGCTATCCCTGCAGTACCCGGACATGACGATCGAGGACGCCTACCGTGTGCAGCGAGCGCTGGTCGCGGTCAAGCTCGCCGAGGGCCGCACGGTCAAGGCGCGCAAGATCGGCCTGACCTCGCGCGCCATGCAGCAGGCGGTGTCGATCACCGAGCCCGACTACGGCGTGATCTTCGACGACATGTTCTTCGATGACGGCGGCATCGTGCCGTTCGAGCGGTTCATCCGTCCCCGCGTCGAGGTCGAGCTCGCGTTCGTCCTGGATCAGCCGCTGAAGGGCCCGGGGGTGACTGCGCTCGATGTCCTCGACGCGACCCGCTGGGTCACCCCGGCGCTGGAGATCCTGGACGCGCGGATACAGATGAGCGATCCGGAGACCGGTCACCGGCGCACCATCGTCGACACGATCTCGGACAACGCCGCCGACGCGGGGATCGTGGTCGGCGGCCGCGCCATCCGTCCCGACGCCTGCGACCTGAGCAGGATCTCCGCGCTGCTGTACGTCAACGAGGCGATCGAGGAGACCGGCGTGGCCGCGGGGGTGCTCGGCCATCCCGCCAGCGGCGTCGCCTGGCTGGCCAACAAGCTCGCCCCGTACGACGAGATCCTGCCGTCCGGGCAGGTGATCCTGTCGGGTTCGTTTACCCGGCCGGTGTTCGCCGGAGCCGGCGACGTCATCCACGCGGACTTTGGTGACCTCGGAGCGGTGACATGCCGGTTCCGCTGAGCGACCGGGCGGCGCGCTGGCGGGCGGCGCTGGCGCCGGTCACCGGCATGTGGGTCGCGTCCGGCAGCCCGGTCTGCGCGGAGATCTGCGCCGGAGCCGGGTTCGACTGGCTGCTCGTCGACAGCGAGCACGCGCCGAACGACCTGCGGTCGATCCTGGCGCAGCTCCAGGCGGTGGCCGCGTACCCGGTGACGCCGGTTATCAGGCCACCGAGCGGTGACCCAGTGCTGATCAAGCAGCTGCTCGACGTCGGGGTGGAGGTCTTGCTGATCCCGATGGTGGAGTCCCGGGCGCAGGCCCGGGCGCTGGTCGCGGCGACCCGCTATCCGCCTGAGGGGATCCGCGGCGTCGGCAGCGCGCTGGCCCGGGCCTCGCGCTGGAACCGGGTGGAGGGGTACCTGGCGCGGGCGGCTGAGACCGTGTCGGTGCTGGTCCAGGTCGAGTCCCGGGCCGGGCTCGACGCGATCAAGGCGATAACCGCCGCGGGCAAGCCGGTCGGCGTCAACGCCTTCCCACCCAACCTGGCCGCGCGTTACCTTCGGGCCGGGGCGCGATTCATCCTCGTCGGTGCCGACGTGACGCTGCTGGCCCGCGGCAGCGAGCAGCTGGCGGCCAGGCACCGTCCCGAGAAGGACTGAGCGACGAGCAGGGAGCTTGTGTGATGCGACAGGTGAGTATGCAGATCTGGGCCGAACGGCGCCCGGGTACGGCCTGGTGGCCGGGATCTTCGCCGCGGCCGGGCAGACGTGCATCGCGGGCTCCCGAGGCCTGGTCCACGAGGACGTCTACGACGAGATCCTCGAGCGCGTCGCCGACCGCGCCGCCCGGATCGTGATGGGTGACCCGCAGCAGCCCGAGACCGAGATGGGCCCGATCTGCTTCCCCGGCCAGCTGCAGAAGATCCAGGAATTCGTGGCCGAAGCCAGGGACGCGGGCGCCAGGATCGTCACCGGCGGCGACGACAGGGACATGGGCGGGCTGTTCTTCGCCCCCACGATCATCGCGGACGTCACCAACGACGCGCCGGTCTGCCAGGAGGAGATCTTCGGCCCGGTGCTGAGCATGCTTCGGTTCAAAGATGAGGAAGAGGCGGTGGCGCTGGCCAACGACTCCCGCTACGGGCTGGCGGCCGGCCTGTGGACGCGGGATATCCAGCGCGCGTTCCGCATGACCAAGAAGCTGCGGGTGGGCACCGTGTGGGTCAACGCTTACCGGACGCTGAACTTCGCGATGCCGTTCGGCGGGGTCAAGGCGTCCGGCTTCGGCCGCGAGAACGGCAGCGAGGGGCTGCACGAGTACCTGCGGGACAAGGCGGTGCCGATCGAGATGACCGGGGGCACCCGCGACCCCTTCGTGCTCGGCTGATCCGGTGCCAGCTTCGGAAGGCGGCGCCGGCGGGCTCCCGCTGGCCGGGATCACGGTGGTCTCGGTTGAGCAGGCGGTCGCCGCGCCGTTCGCCACCCGCCAGCTCGCCGACCTCGGCGCGCGGGTCATCAAGGTCGAGCGACCTGGGGCCGGCGACTTCGCCCGGAACTACGACGCGTCGGTCAAGGGCCTGGCCAGCTACTTCGTCTGGCTCAACCGCGGTAAGCAGTCGCTGAGCCTCAATCTCAAGGCCAGCGCGGGCCTGTCCGTGCTGACTCACCTGATCGGGCGAGCCGACGTGTTCGTGCAGAACCTGGCCCCGGGCGCGGCGGCGCGGATGGGCCTGTCCGCGGCGACCCTGCGGGACCGGGACGAGCGGCTGATCGTCTGCGATGTCTCCGGCTACGCGCCGGACGGGCCTATGGGTGACCGGCGGGCTTATGACCTGCTGGTCCAGTGCGAGACCGGCGTCCTTTCTGTCACCGGCACCCCGGACGCTCCGGCCAAGGCCGGCATCTCGATCGCCGATATCGCCGGCGGCATGTACGCGTTCAGCTCGGTCCTGGCCGCGCTGTACGCGCGGGAGCGCACCGGCGCCGGCGCCGCGCTGCAGGTGTCGCTGTTCGAGGCGCTGACCGAGTGGATGTCCCAGCCCATGTACTACGCGATGTACACCGGCACTCCCCCGGCCCGGACCGGCACCAGCCACGCGACGATCGCGCCCTACGGGGCGTTCCGGACCGGCGGCGGCGGCACGGTGCAGCTGGCGGTGCAGAACGACCGCGAGTGGCGCAGGCTCTGCGACCAGGTGCTCGGCCGTCCCGCGCTGGCCGGCGACCCGCGCTTCGTGACCAACACCGCCCGGGTCGCGGCGCGGTCCGAACTGCACGCCGAGATCGAGGCCGCGCTGAGCCAGTACTCGGCGGACCAGGTGCTCGCCCGCCTTGACGCCGCGCAGATCGCGAACGGCAAGCTCAACACGGTCGGCGACCTGCTGGAGCACCCGCAGCTCGAGCACCGCTGGGCCGAGGTGGACTCCCCCGCCGGGCCGCTGCGCGCGCTGCCTTCGCCGGTCAGCATCGGCGGCGGTGCGACGCCCGCGCTCGGGTCCATTCCTGGCGTCGGCGAGCACACCGACGAGATCCTGACCGAGCTCGGATTCACCGCTGCGGAGGTCGCGGCGCTGCGGAACGACGGGACGGTGTGAGAAGGGTTGAGGTCAGCTGCCGTCAACCCTTCAGGCGGCGTGCATTGAACAGCGTGCGGCGGCGGCTGAGGCGGAGTCGTCGTGGAAGGCCCGGCCGCAGTGCGGGACGGCGCACGACTTGAGACGCAGCCACGTGCCGGAGGCTGCGGATCCGGCGACGGCGATGGCGAAAGCAGCGACGAGGCCGGGGTAGCTGGCGCGGGCGGCGCTAGCCAGCTGGACCGTGCTCGCGGGATCGACGGTGAGGACAAGACGCCCGTCGGCCAGCGCCCTGGTCAGGCGAGCAGCGGCTTCGGCGTCCTCGCGGCCGTCGGTATGGGCAGCCAGGACGTCCCTGATCGAGGTGCGCAGACGGAGCAGGGCGGCGTGTTCTGAGTTGGTCAGGCCAACGTCGGCGGGCAGCAGTGCCGCCGTGCGGAGCCAGGCGGCCGCTTCCTCGCGGGTGCGCAGGAGGTCCACGTCCGGGTCAGCGCTCAGCGTGTTGGCGAACGACTGGATCAGGTGCAGCGGGCCAGGGGCACGGTCGCTGCTGTCGGCGGGCGTAGCGGAAGGGTTAAGGCCGGTCACTATCCGATGGTAACGTCATGCCGCAGCTGCGGCATAACGATACGATTCCGGGCAATCGGCCGCCGGTGTCTAGGCGGGGAGCCGGACGTGCACGCTTGTGCCGCGGCCCGGCGGGCTGGTCAGGTCGACTCGGTCACCCCCAGCTAGCGGCACCTGCCGGATCCCGGCTAGCGGCAATGCGCTGCGCAGGATCGGCCGCCATGCTGGAGCTTATGGCCCCCTCGCCGCCGGCGGGGCTGGGCGCAATAAGGATAGGAGTCGTTATGGCAGGGGCGAACGGCAGCGATGCCCGCGCGACGGTGGCGGTGATCGGCGCCGGCATCATGGGGTCGGCGATGACCCGCAGCCTGGTGGCCGCGGGCCTGATCACTCGGGTGTGGGACCGGTCACCGTCGGCGACCGCTCCGCTGGCTGATGGGGGTGCGGTGGTCGCGGCGTCAGCGCGGGATGCGGTGCGGGACGCGGGCGTGGTGATCACGATGCTGCCCACCGCAGATGTCGTGGATTCGGTGATCTTCGACGGCGGTGTGGCCGGCGCGTTCGCCGACGGTTGTGTGTGGGCGCAGATGGGCACCATCGGCGTCGAGGCGACCCGGCGGATCAGGGACCGGCTGGCCGCGCAGCGGCCTGGCGTCATCTTCGTGGACGCCCCGGTGTCGGGCAGCAAGGGCCCGGCCGAGCAGGGTCAGCTGCTGATCCTGGCGTCGGGGCCCGCCTCGGCGGCCGAGGCGGTGCGCCCGGTGTTCGACATCCTCGGCCGCAAGACCGTGTGGCTCGGTGAGGCCGGCCAGGGCAGCCTGGTGAAGGTGGTCGTCAATGCCTACATGTCCATCCTCATCGAAGGCGTGGCGGAGACCCTGGAGCTTGCTGACCGCCTCGGTATCGGTCACCAGCAGCTCGCGGAGGTCATCGAGGGCGGCCCGCTGGACGCGCCGATCGCGGGCGCCAAGCTCCACAAGATGGACCGGCAGGACTATGCCGCGGAGTTCCCGCTCGAGTGGGCGCTGAAGGACGTGGACCTAGCCATCGGCGCCGCAGGCGGCGAGGCACCGCCGCTACTGGCCGCGCTCTCTGGCCAGTGGCATGCCGCCGTGGCCGCCGGGCACGGCCGCCAGGACATCAGCGCCGCCCGCCTGGCCCTGGCCAGTCCAAGCCGCACAAGCTAGCACACTCAGGCGTCGCCGACCCGAGCGAGAGGAGGCCGCGATGAGCAGTCTGACGTGGGCTAAGCCGCGAACGAGCTCCGTACCAGGAGGAGCCCGCCGGGCGGCCGGCTGGCCGCTGGCGCTGATCTGCGCGGCGCAGTTTGTCCTGCAGCTGGATTTCAGCATCGTCAACGTCGCCCTGCCGTCCATCCAGGCCGAGCTGCACGTCACTGCCGCAAGCCTGCAGTGGATCATTACCGGCTATGCGCTCACCTACGGCTCCCTGCTGCTGACCGGCGGCCGGATCGGCGATCTGGCCGGCCACCGGCGGATGCTCCTGGCCGGGCTGGTGCTGTTCGGGCTCACGTCCCTGGCCGCCGGGCTGGCCACGTCGTTCGCCGTGCTCGTCGTGGCCCGGTTCGCGCAGGGCGCCAGCGCCGCGCTCGTCGCGCCGTCCGCGCTGGCGGTGCTCACCGGCATGTACCGCGAAGGCCCGGCCCGGACCCGGGCGCTGAGTATCTTCCAGGCCGCCACCGCCGGCGGCGCCACGGCCGGGATCGTCCTGGGCGGCCTGCTGACCTCCTACATCGGCTGGCGGGCCATATTCCTGGTGAATCCGCCGATCATCGCCGTGCTGGCCGCGGCGCTGCCCCGGCTGCTGCCGCGCGACGCGGGCCAGGGCCGTACCCGCCTCGACGTGGCGGGCGCCGCGCTCGTCACGCTGTCGGTCACCAGCCTGATCTACGGGCTCAGCGAAGGTGAGGATCACGGCTTCACCGCGCCGCAGGCCGTCGCCGCCTTCGCCCTCGCCGTGCTGCTCGGCTGCCTGTTCGTACGCGCCGAGCGCCGGGCCGCCGCGCCGATTCTGCCGTTCTCCATCTTCGCCGACCCCGCCCGCCGGGCCGCGCTGGGCGCGATGCTGCTGATGGGCGGCGTCCTGGCCGGATACCTGTACTTCATCTCGCTGTACCTGCAAGACAGCCTGGGCTTCAGCGCCTTGCAGGCGGGTCTGGCGCTGGTCCCGGCGACCGCGACCGTCATGGCCACCTCCATGTTCCTCACCCGGCGGCTGCTCCCCAAGCTGGGTGTCAAACGGATGCTGCTGCTCGGCCTGGTCTCTATAGGCCTCGGCCAGGCATGGCTCTCCCAGATCACCGCAGGCGGCAGCTACGAAGTCAACGTGCTGGCCGGCGTCATGCTGACCGCATTCGGGCTGGGGCTCGCGTTCCCGACCGTCTCCATCGCCGTCACCGCGGGCATACCGGCCCGCCAGCAAGGCGTCGCGGGCGGCTTGTTCGTCACCGCCCAGCAAGTTGGCGCCGCCGCCGGGCTCGCCGTGCTTGCCACCATCGCCGACAGCCGTACCCGCGCCGCCCACGGCTCCCTGGTCGCCGGCTACCGGCTGTCGTTCCTCGTGGCTGCCGGCCTCATCGCGGTAGCCGCGGCGATCGTCCTCATCCAGCTCCGGCGAACCACCGCCACACCACGGCCGACCGTCCCTGCCACTCCCGCGGGGACGCCAGCCGCCTCCGCCGCAGTACCGCCTCACCCCGTCACCGTCGGTGCCCCCAAGGCCGAACCAGCTGATCAGTGTCCGCTCGTCCGGTGCGGCTTGGGCGGCGACGTACACCTTTAAGGTGAGCAACGCTGGATCCGGACCCGAGCGTAGGGCCGTGAAGGATATTAATGCCGAACGGCTGGGGGTTCCCGGCCTCCGCGGATGCGCGCGGCATGTGGCCTGAATGTGCCCTGGGAGAATTGATGGCTGACGCTTGGGGTTCAGCCAACGCCGGCCAGCCTTTCGGCAACCTTCCGGGTCGCTTCCAGTGCAGTTCCCGCGTCGCCGGCCACTCTCAGATCAAGGGCACCGACGAAAGGACCCAGCAAATGTTTTCCCGCAAACTCACCACGTCCATCGTTGCCGGCGCCGCGGCCCTCGCGGTCGCGGGCGGCGCCTACGGCATCGCAACCTCCAGCAGCGGCACAGCCACCGCCAGCACCACCTCGCCCGCGGCCAGCAGCAGCCCCGCTGCCGGCCACGGATCCAGCGGCGGGGGATCCAACGCCCGGTCCGGGCCGGCCGCAGGGGGATCATCCGGCACGGTCAGCAGCGTGTCCACGTCGGGCTTCACCATCACGACATCAGCGGGTCAGAAGGTGACCGTCGACGAGGCGTCCTCCACGACATACCAGAAGGGGACGAGCCCGGCCTCGGCGAGTGCCATTACAACAGGCGAACCCGTCCTCGTACTCGGGACGACCAGCTCAACGACCATCACGGCCACGCAGGTCACCGTGCAACCGGCTGGCAGCGAAGGATCTGCGGCTTCCTCGGCGGCAGGGGTGGTCCCCTTCCAGCGCGGTGCACCGGCCACGTCCAAGCAGGCCGGTCAGATCCCGGCGAGCTACAGTCAGGGGTCGGGGACGATCGTCAGCGGAACGGCAGCGAATAAGGCGACGGAAGCTGCGCTGGCCGCCTACCCGGGAGGCGTCGTCGACCGTGTTGTGAAGCTGAGCAACGGCGAGTACGAGGTCCACTACATCGGCGTCAACTGGCCGCACCACGTCTTCGTCAACCAGGACTTCAAGGTCATCGGCGCCAACTAGCCGCCATGGCAGGGCACACATCAGCTCAGACGGCTCTTCGAAGCTGGCCAGGGACGTTACGGACTCCGCGTGCGTCGTGATCGCCGTCACCATGAGGAATCGGGCCTGAGCTGCGTCGAAGCCCTGGTGGCTCCAGTCGGTGTGCTCCATGACGGTCTCCGGATCAGCCTAGGAATTACCTAAGGGCGAGTGCGGCTCACCGGGCGATGGTGCAGGTCATCGCGGCCCTCGGGAAGGTCGAGGTCTCGTTCGATGTCCTGCAGGCTGCGGTTCTTGGTCTCGGGAACCTGTCGCTGGAAGTAGGCCAGAGCGACGATGGACAGGCCGGCGAACAGGAAGAAGGTCCCGGCGTTGCCGATGGCGCTGAGCAGAGTGAGGAAGGAGATGGTGACCACGAAGTTCGCGCCCCAGTTCGCCATGGTGACCACGCTCATCGCCTGACCGCGGATTTACACCGGATAGATCTCGCTGATCAGCAGCCAGAACACCGGGCCGAGCCCGATGGCGAAAGATCCGGTGTAGAGCAGCAGCCCGGCGATCGCGATGTAGGCGGCGCCCCCGTGCAGTTGGCTGCCGCCGATTCCGAAGGTGAGCGCGACCACGATCATCCCCGCCGCCATCCCGGCCGTGCCGCCCAGGAGCAACGGGCGCCGGCCGGTGCGATCCAGGAGCCGGATCGCCACGATCGTCATCAGGACGTTGACGGCACCGTTGACGACGTTGGCCAACAGCGCGGCGGAGTTACCGAGGCCGGCCGCCGAGAGCAGCGTAGGCGCATAGTAAATGATGGTGTTAATCCCGGTGATCTGCTGCAACACGGCCAGCGCGACGCCGATGATCATGACGTGGCGCACCGCTGGGGCCAGGACCTCGCGGAAGCTGGAGCCGCGTCCGGACAGTTCGCGCACCTCGGCGATCTCGGCCTCGATGCCGCCCTCGTCCCGGACCAGGCGCAGGACCTCGCGTGCCTCGTCCTCGCGCCCCTGCGCGACCAGCCAGTGCGGGCTCTCGCGCTGGAAGAGCATGCCTGCGAACATCAAGACCGCCGGGATTGCCGCCAAGCCGAACATCAGCCGCCAGTTCTGGCTGGACGCCAGTCCGTAGTCGACCAGGTAGGAAGCGAGAATGCCGGAGGTTATGGCCAGCTGGTTAAAGCTGACCATGCGATAAGGAGAACAATGATGACCACTTCCATGCCTACGGCCAAACTGGGCTGGACTGATATGCATCTGACCCGGGTCGGGTTCGGCGCCTGGGCCATCGGCGGGGGCGGCTGGGCGTACGCCTGGGGTGGCCAGGACGACACCGAGTCCATCGCCGCCATCCGGCACGCGGTGGAGTCCGGGGTCAACTGGATCGACACCGCCGCGGTCTACGGGCTGGGGCACTCCGAAGAGGTGGTGGCGGCCGCCCTGGCCGGCCTGCCGGAGGCGGACCGGCCGTACGTGTTCACGAAGGGCGGCCTGGTCTGGGATCCGGCCGACCGCTCGGCGGCGCCGCGGCGAGTGGGGAACCCGGCCAGCCTGCGGGCCGAGGTCGAGGCGTCGCTGCGCCGCCTGAACGTGGAGCGGATCGATTTGTACCAGATGCACTGGCCCGCCGAGGACGGCACCGCGGTAGAGGACTACTGGCAGACGTTCCTCGACCTGAAACGCGAGGGGAAGATCCGGGCGGCGGGGCTGTCCAACCACGACATCTGCCAGCTCGATGCCGCCGAGGAGATAGGGAACGTCGACGCTATCCAGCCGCCGTTCAACCTGATCCACCGCGACGCGGCCGATGATGTGCTGCTGTGGGCCGGTGAGCACGAGGCCGGGGTGATCGTCTACAGCCCGATGGCCTCGGGCCTGCTCACCGGCGCCTTTACCGCCGAGCGCGCGGCCGGCCTGGAGCCGGGTGACTGGCGGGCCAGCCACCCCGACTTCACCGGGCCGGCCCTTGCGGCCAACCTGGTGCTGGCCGGGGCGCTGCGCCCGGTCGCCGAGCGGCACGGCGTGACGCCGGCCGCGGTGGCCATCGCCTGGACGCTGTCCTTCCCCGGGGTGACCGGGGCCATCGTGGGGGCCAGGCGGCCCGGGCAGGTCGACGGCTGGCTGCCCGCGGCGAGCCTGGAACTGAAGGAAGGTGACCTGGCCGACATCGCCACCGCCGTCCTCGGCGCGGGGGCCGGGACCGGACCCGCAGCGCCTGCTTGTCCTGCGGCGCCCCGCCGCCAATGAGCCGGATCGGCACCGCAGAAGACCGGCTGGGCGCAGCTAGAGGCACAGCTGAGGATCTCCTGCAGGCGAGCTGCGGCTATCCCGGCCGCTACCTTTTCCGTGGCTGGCATGAGGTCGTGCCGAGGGTGCTGCTGAGAGGTTGGACTCATGGCGACGCTGGGCATGCACCCTGACCTGCATCTGTCCACGTTCTCCGTGCGCACCGGCGACCGGCTGATCTTCCTCACCGACGGGCTGCTTGAGGCCCGTGACCGGGCCGCCCGGTTCTTCCGGGTAGACCAGCAGATCCAGGCGCTGAGCCGGCCCGACCTGCAAGCAGCCGCCGACGAACTACTAGACCGGCTGCGCGCGCACACCGGGCGCCGGCTCGACGACGATGTCGCCGTCCTGCTGGCCGAGCTCACCCTCACGGACCCAGCACGCCAGCCTGCCGCGCCAGGCCAGCGGCCCGCCGCAGGCGTGACAGTGAGGGCAGCATAGCCCCGGCGCCGCCTCCCGGCGCGTCCCGCTGATGATCACCTCCTTGAAGGGCGGCGCGCGTGGCGCCGGGCCGTGCGAGACAGGGTGTCTGGCCGTTTGCAGTCAACGGGCCGGGTCTTGCGATTTCGTTGCGGCCGCCTGAGAGCTTTCTGTCCGGCTGCCCGGGCTTTCAGCCGTGAGGCGGCGGCAACGGCCGTTCAGGTCCCGATTTCCACACTGGCGGCCAGCGGCAGCCGGACGTGGAAGGCGGCCCCCTGCCCAGGCTGGGTGTCGACGATGATCTCTCCGCCGTGGGCGGCCACCAGCGAAGCCGCGATCGACAAGCCGAGCCCGACGCCGCCGCGGGCGCGCGTACGGGCATCGTCGGTCCGGTAGAAGCGCTCGAAAACGCGCGCGGCCTGCTCCGCGGTCATCCCTGGCCCGTTGTCAGCGACGGTGATCTCCCCGATCGCGGTGGTACTGGTCACGGACACGGTGACCGGTGACCGCGGCGGGGTGTGCTGCAGGGCGTTGCCGAGCAGGTTGTCGATGACCTGGCGCAGGCGTCCCTCATCCACGTAAACGATGACCGGATCGATGGCCAGGAGGCTGACCGGGCGGTCCGGGTTCACCATGCGGGCGGCCTGGACCGCCTGCGCCGCGATGCTGGCCAGGTCGACATGGCGCCGGTCCAGGGGCCGGCCGGTGTCGAATCTGGCTAGCACAAGCAGGTCTTCGACGAGCCGGCCCATCCGGCTGGCCTCGTGCTGGATGCGGATCATCAGCCGCAGCAGCTCGTCAGGACTGGCCGCGCTGCCCTGCTGCAGGCCGAATTCGGCCAGCCCCCTGACCGACGTCAGCGGCGTGCGCAGCTCATGGCTCGCGTCGGCGACGAACTGCCGCATCCGGTCTTCGGATCGCAGGGCGCGTCCCTCGCCCTCCGCGCGCGCCCGGTACGCGGCCTCGATCCGGCCGAGCATGATGTCGAGAGCATCGGCCAGCCGACCAACCTCGGTGCGGCGTGACGGATGGTCGATGCGCCGCGAAAGGTCGCCGCCGGCGATCGCCGCGGCCGTCGCCTCGATCCGGCGGAGCGGCGCCAGGCTAGCGCGCACGAGCGGCAGCCCGATACCTGCCAGCACCGCGATCGCGATCGCCCCGGCCAGCGCGTCCGCTATCTCCAGCCGGGTGACAGCGCTGTTGAGATCATCGAGGCTGAAGGCGACGATCGCGTGCCGACCGCCGGAGAGTGGCTTCACCAGGACACGCCAGGAATGCGTCGCCGGGTCGGCCGCCGACGCGGTGAACGGGCTTCCCTCATCCCTGAGCTGCGCCGCGGACAGCCGCGGGGCGTCGGCATCCGGCAGCGATGTCTCGGCGCGCTGGACCTTTCCGTCAGCGCTGACCACCTCGACCAGGAACTGCGTCGGCAAGGTCTGCTGTTGCGCACTCTGCCGAACGGGCAGGTGTGATCGCTCCAGGACACCGGTGGCGACCGTCGCGAAGTTGCGTAGCTGGGCGTCCGCCCGGCTGTACAGGTAACTGCGCAGCAGCGCCGTGCCGAGGAAGCCTGTCATCAGGGAGGTCAGGGCGACGAGGATGGCCGCGGCCGCCATCACCCTGACGCGCAGCGACGCGTCCGCTCGGGCTCGGCGCAGCCGACCTCGCCGCGTCCTCACGGAGGCGGAACCCGCAGCACATAGCCGACACCGCGGATGGTGTGAATCAGGCGTGGCTCACCCTGGTCGACCTTGCGCCGCAGGTAGCTGACGCAAGGCTCCACCACATTCCCGTCGCTGGCGGGGATGTGGTCCCAGACATGATCAAGTATCTGCTGTTTGCTCAGGACGCGGCCGGCGTTGAACATCAGGAACCGCAGCAGCCTGAACTCGGTGGGCGTCAGCGCGATGGGGATGCCGTCCCGCCTGACTTCATGGCCGTCTTCGTCCAGTTCCAGGTCGGCGACGCGTAGCCGTGGGTTCGCAGCCGCGCGGCCGGTGCGCCTCAGCACCGCCCGGATGCGTTCCAGCACCTCGTCCAGGCTGAACGGCTTGGTGACGTAGTCGTCACCGCCCAGGGCCAGGCCGGCGATGCGCTCACGGACACCGTCGCGTGCGCTCAGGAAAATGACCGGAACGTCCGGCCCGGACGACCGCATCCTGCGCACCACTTCGAACCCGTCGCCGTCCGGCATCATCACGTCCAGCAGCATCAGGTCGGGCCTTGACGCCGCCACGGCGCGCAGCGCTTCCGCGCCGCTCGCCGCGGTCATCACTTCGAATCCGGCAAAGCGGAGCGATCCGGCTAGCAGTTCCAAGATCATTTCCTCGTCCTCGACGACGAGCAGCCTCGCCTCACCCGACCCGTCCCCAGCCGTAGCGCTCATGCATACACGGTGCCTTGGCAACCTCGCTGATCGCTGAAGGACAGCTGAAAGCGGCCTGAAGCCAGCAGGCCCGCCGGGAGCGGCGCGACGGCATCACGTCCGCGGCGGGCTGCCTTGCGGCAACCTTGGCGGCTGGCTTGGCGGGAGCTTGCTGGATCGCGGCCTCGTGATCCGTTTACAGCCTGCGTCGAGCTGCGGCCCAGGTCTCGCGCAGCGTAACCGCAGATCCTGCAGGCATGAGATCGCCTGACTCGCTGCTCAGCTCCAGCGATCCCGGCGAGCCTCGGCCGCCCACCCTGCACCGTGCGCCGGTCGAGATCGTCATCCCCGTCCGCAACGAGGAGCACGATCTGGCCTCCAGCGTCCGGCGGCTGCACGCCTTCCTTCGCGATCAGTTCCCGATCAGCACCCGGATCACCATCGCGGACAACGGAAGTACCGACGGCACCTGGGCGCAAGCCCTGGCCCTGCAGGCCGAACTGGCTGCGGTCCAGGCCGTCCGGCTGGAGCGGCCGGGCCGCGGCGGCGCACTGCGCGCTGTCTGGTCCGCCAGCTGACGCCCAGTGCGGGTTCAAGGCGATCCGCGCGGACGCGGCCCGGCAGCTGCTGCCCCTTACCGCCGACTACGGCTGGTTCTTCGACACCGAGCTGCTGGTGCTGGCCGAGCGAGCCGGGCTGCGGATCCATGAGGTGCCGGTGGACTGGATCGACGATCCGGACTCCCGGGTCAAGGTGGTCAGCACCGCCCTGGGCGACATCCGGGGCATCATCGGCCTCGGCACCGGGCTGGCCCGGGGCACGATCCGCGTGCCGCTGCTCCGCAGCCTGTCACCACCGGGATGGCCGGAACAAGGCCAGCCCGCCGGCGGCAGCCGACGCGGCGAGATCACCAGCCAGCTGGCGCGGTTCTTCGTGGTAGGCGTGGCCAGCACGCTGGCCTTCGTCGTGCTCTACCTGCTCCTGCGGCAGGCTATGAGCGCACAGGCGGCGAATGCGGTCAGCCTGCTAGTGACCGCGATCGCCAACACGGCAGTCAACCGGAGGTTCACCTTCGGCATCCGGGGCCGGGCCCAGGCCGCCCGCCACCAGCTGCGCGGACTGATCGCGTCCGGCATCGGGCTCGCCCTCACCTCCGGGGCGCTCGCCGCCCTGTACGCGGTCACCGCCCAGCCAGGCCGGGCCACCGAGGTGGCCGTGCTGGTCGCGGCCAATCTGGTTGCCACCGTGGTCAGGTTCGCCCTCTACCGGACGTGGGTGTTCCGGGGGAACAATACCGATGGGAGCTCCCGGTGACAGCCATCACGACCGAGCCGCCGTTCGCGCACGGCGGCCACGGCCAGCCGCGTGGCCGGATAGCCCGGCTGCTACGCGGGCCAGAGGATCCAGCGTGGGCGCGGCCTGCCCTGCTGGCCCTGCTCGCGGCGACGGCCGTGCTCTACCTGGCCGGCTTGAGCCGCGACGGCTGGGCCAACGCCTTCTACGCTGCCGCCGTCCAGGCCGGCACCAAGAGCTGGAAGGCATTCTTCTTCGGGTCCTTCGACGCGGCGAATTTCATCACCGTCGACAAGCCTCCGGCCTCGCTGTGGGTGATGGAAATCTCCGCCCGCATCTTCGGCCTGAACTCCTGGAGCCTGCTGGTGCCGCAGGCGCTGGAGGGCGTGGCCGCCGTCGGGGTCCTCTACGCCACGGTCCGCCGCTGGTTCGGCCCGGCGGCCGGCCTTATCGCCGGGGCGGTGCTGGCCGTCACGCCGGTCGCCACGCTGATGTTCCGGTACGACAACCCCGATGCCCTGCTGCTCCTGCTGCTGGTGCTCGCCGCGTACGGGATTACCCGGGCGCTGGAATCGGGCCGGACCCGCTGGCTCGCCCTGACCGGGGCGCTGCTGGGCTTCGGTTTCCTGACCAAGATGCTGCAGGCCTTCCTGGTGCTGCCGGTGTTCGCGCTGGTCTACCTCATCGCCGGGCCGCCGCGGCTCGGGCGGCGGACCTGGCAGCTGCTCGTGGGCGGGGCCGCCGTGGTGGTAGCCGCGGGCTGGTGGGTGGGGATCGTGATGCTGACCCCGGCCGCTGACCGCCCGTATGTGGCCGGCTCCACCGACAACAACATCCTGCAGCTGACGTTCGGTTACAACGGGCTCGGCAGGCTGACCGGGAACGAGACGGGCTCGGTCGGGCCCACCACCCGGAGCTCGGCGGCGTTCGGCGGACCCGCGGGTATCACCCGGCTGTTCAGCTCCACCATGGGCAGCCAGGCCAGCTGGCTGATCCCGGCTGCGCTGATCGGCCTGGTGGCGCTGCTGTGGCTGTCGCGGCGCTCGCCCCGCACGGACCGGACCCGGGCGGCGGCGCTGGTGTGGGGCGGCTGGCTGGTGCTGACCGGCATCGCCGCGGTGACGCTGTGGCGGATCCGTGAGCGCATGGCCGCC
>OCTA010001944.1_pt1 | contig 18935 bp, 15 predicted proteins | sample 1538991 | NCBI WGS metagenome assembly OCTA01 (sample SAMEA3539302, study PRJEB22396) | soil metagenome | biome: tundra; feature: field; material: soil | place: USA | collected 2010-05 | depth 0.15 m | reverse complement strand
GCCGCCACAAAGCGCTGGACCTGATCGGCGACCTGGCGCTGCTGGGCAAGCCGCTGTTAGGGCACGTCATCGCCGAGCGGGCCGGACACGCCATGCACACAGCGCTGGTGGCGCGCATCATGTCCGACGCGTCGCTGTACGAGATACTCACCTTCGACCAGTTGGCGACCAAGGTTGCGCAAGCGCTGGTAACGTCGGCATAGCTACCGGTGCTTGCGTGCGGCGATCACCCGGTTGATGAATCCCCACAACCTCCGGGCTGATGCGGAACGGCTGCATCTGCTGCGTCGCCTGGCTCGGCCACTTCGCGCTATCCGCATATGGAATGCCCGGTAGATCGTAGAAAGTAGCGACTCTCCGCTCAATGCCTTGATACGATAAACCAGGCTGAATTCGGTGCCAGTCTAGTCTAGTTCTAGTCTCGTCACCGTCACAGTGGGGACCGCTAAGCCGTATCATGCCCGACTCTTGGACATGGGTCGTCGTCGCGAGCCGAATGCCAGTTCGAGGAATGTTGGGTCAGCGAATCCGTGAAAGGCGGCGCCGTCGCCATAATCGACAGGCCCGTGAGAGTACCCGCAGAGTCCCCCCAATTTCTGGAAAAATCACCTCTAAATCCTGCTTCGAGGGCTGATCAAAAACGCAGGTTGGCAGGACGGCACGTTGCGGACCACGCTGTTCGAACCGTTTGAAATTCTGCGCCATAACAGTTCAGGCACCCTAGTCGATTTTGCTGCACAAATCGCGCGGGATCGGCTACTGTATGGTGGATGAGTGCGTGGCGCCGCCATCCGCGGGCGAACGATCTGTCACGGGAAAATGAACGGCTGCGCCAGGAGCTAGCCGATAAGGATCAGCAGATCCACAGTCTGGCCGAGCCACCTTCCTCCGATGGACTGGCAGGCGAGGGGCGCCAGGGGGCCGGCGGAAGAAGAGCCGGCGGAAGGCGGGTGGACAGCCCGGCCATCGCGGAGCGCATCGGCCTCTGGTACCAGCCGAAAGAGCCGACGAGATGCGGCCCCTTCTGCCGGAGCAGTGCCAGCATTGCGGCCAAGCCCTGCCGGCGGAGATCGAGCAAGTGCAGACCACCGGCACGGTGCAGCGGCATCAAGTGACCGAGTTGCCACCCATCCAAGCTCGCATCATCGAATATCAGTGCCATCGGGTAGTTTGTCCCCAGTGTGGCGAGAGCACGCGGGCGACGGTGCCAGAGGAAGCCTTGGGGCACTTCGGGCCACAATTGGCGGCGCTGATCGCCTATCTGACGGTGGTGTGCCGTATGCCGCGTCGGGTGGTGGAGGCGCTGCTGGGGCAGGTGCTGGGCATCGAGATCGGTTTGGGGAGTACGCAGAAGTGCCGGGAAGAAGCCAGCCAGGCGGTGGCCGCCCCGTGCCAGGAGGATGAACCCGTATTGAACGTGGATGAGACGGGCTGGCGGACCAACGGCGCTAAGCGCTTCCTGTGGGCTTTCGTGGCGGCGCGGTACGTGGTCTACACGGTGGCGGCCACCCGCGGCAGCGAAGTGTTGATCCGTCTGCGGGGAGCCGTCTTTGAGGGCGTGCTGTGCAGCGGCCGTTTCAGCGCGTACTTGAAGTATCACTCCGGAACCTCCAATGCTTCCCGAGCAACCCGCTCTTTGAGCCAAACCATGTTGACGGAAGCAATCAAGCATCCGACAGCAAATAGCGCGGAACAGGTCTTTAGCCACGAATCCTTGAGGAGAAGTGCGGCGATAACAAGCGGCGCGCTCGCGGAACCTGTTAGGGCCGCGCCCCATGCCGAATATAACGCCCGCAAGAATTGCTTGAGCCGACGCACAGGAGGATAACAATCGTAACACTGGCCGTCGTGCTAATGCCCGGCCAAACCCATGTCTGCGGCTGCGGTGAGCGCATGGGGGACTTGGAGGCTGGCGGAAGGCGCAGAGACTACCTGTGAATCTGCCTTTCCACTATGCCATAATCCCGGCATGGCCGTCCCCGCTTTTGCGCTTCCCCAGGATCCTTCCTCAGCGTCTAACGCCGACCCTTGTGTAGCCGCCGTCCTGCTCGACATTATGGAGCGCTCGATCGACGCCTCGTGATCCGAGTGGCTGTTCTTCCGCGAGCTGCGGGTTGGGGACAGGCCGGCGGAACGGCAACGTGCAGCGCCTCGACGCCCGCTCCACCCGGCATTCCTTGGCCGGCGCAACGAGTGGCAAATCGCGAGTTGTTACGCTGAAGGCACGCTATCTGGCACATTCAAGACGATGAGAATTGCGACATGGAACATCAATTCGGTCCGTCGGCGACTGCCGCTTGTCGTAGACTGGCTGGCGGCGAATAAACCCGACGTGCTCTGCCTTCAGGAGACCAAGGTTTCCGATGGCGAGTTTCCTGCCGCCGCCTTCCGCGATGCCGGATACCACGTCGCGTTCCGTGGCATGAAGGGCTACAACGGCGTTGCCACTCTGACCCGTCATCAGCCCGAGTCTGTGTTCTATGGTTTCTGCGCGGGACCTGACAGCGAAGATGTCCGTATCCTCGAAACTGTGATCGATGGTCTACCCATCGTTAACACCTATGTTCCGCAAGGATACAAAACCGGCACTGATAAGACGTCTTCAAGCTGGAATGGTTTCACCGCTTACGCCGGTATTTCAGCGCGCGACTCGATCCAACGATGCCGGCCATTTGGCTCGGCGATCTGAACGTCGCGCCCGAGCCAATCGATGTTTACCATCCTGATCACCGGGTCAACGATCCGGACTTCCACATTGACGCACGCGAAGCCTATCGCTACGCGGTCGGCTGGGGATTCATCGATGTGTTTCGGAAACTCTATCCCGATCGGGTGCAGTACACCTACTGGGATTACTTCCGGAACGCCTTCGCGCACAATTGGGGGTGGCGCATCGACCACATTTTGGCCACAGCGCCGTTGGCCGCCGTTTGCCGCACCAGCGACGTGGACCTGGAAACACGCCGGGCCACCGGAGCCTCCGATCACGCCGTGGTTTGGGCAGATTTCGATTATGACAGCCATTAGGGCGAGGATCAATGAATAGAACCCAGATCCCGGCGGAGTGCGGACTGGTGGAGGCTGCGGAATAACGCGCACGGTTCTGCATCTGACGACCGCGGAGTACGGAAGGCTCAGCTCAGGGCATCCCGGATTTCGGCCGTGATCGCATAGGACCGCAAGCGCGCAGAGTGGCTGAATATGTGGGAGGCGATCATCAGCTCATCCGCTCCCGTGCGGGCGATAAATGTCTGTAGGCCGTCGCGAACAGTCCGAGGAGAACCAATTGCCGAGCAATTGAGCACTTGCTCGATAATCTCGCGCTCATGTGGCATAAGCCCCTGCTCGTAGTCCCGTATCGGGGGCTGAAGACGCGATGGCCGACCGCTGCGCGAGTTCACGAACGCCTGCTGCATAGACGAAGCGAGGAAGCGCGCTTCGTCATCGGTGTCAGCGGCGATAATGTTAAACCCCAACATGACATAAGGGCGATCCAACTGCGCGGATGGCTGAAAATGCTCCCGATAGATCGCGAGCGCCGCCGTCATCTGTGCCGGAGCGAAATGAGAAGCGAACGCGAAAGGCAAACCTAATTCCGCGGCGAGCGTGGCCCCAAAGAGGCTGGACCCCAGAATCCAGAGAGGCACGTTCAAGCCCTCTCCTGGCACCGCATGAACTATCTGCCCTGTTTTCGCCGGTTGCAAGTAGTGCATCAATTCAACGACATCCTGGGGGAATTGATCGACATCGGATGATAGGTTTCGCCTGAGCGCTCGGGTGGTCGCCCGATCGGTGCCAGGTGCGCGTCCTAAACCCAAATCGATCCGGCCAGGAAATAGCGACTCCAGGGTGCCAAACTGTTCCGCGATCACTAGCGGGGCATGATTCGGCAGCATGATGCCGCCAGCGCCGACGCGGATAGTAGACGTGGCGGCCGCGACGCGCGCGATCAAAACAGCGGTGGCGGCGCTGGCGATCCCAGGCATGTTGTGGTGCTCGGCCAGCCAGTAACGGCGGTACCGCAATCTCTCGGCATGCTGCGCGAGATCAACTGTGTTGCGAAAGGACTGCGCGGCGTCGCTGCCTTCCAAAATGGGCGAAAGATCCAGGACGGAAAAAAAGGTCATGATTTGAATCTTTCCAATGAACCATGATACCTGTCTCGGACTGTTCACCTCTAAACCCGCGCCTGGGCCCTTTCCTCACGCCGGTGCTTCTCGAGGCCGCCCGCGCCGCCAGAGCAGCCACGCCTCGCGTTTACATGCAGTAGTCCAGCGTGACACTGCTCAAATCAACTCCCTGGCCCCCCGATAGGGTACCCCCGCCACAGATATTCCAGAGCCTCGGGCAGCGTTTGTTGTTTTACGGCGCGGTCGGTGTGCCCGGCGTTACGCGCAAATACAAACTGATAGCGATAGCCCTTGGCGGCCAGCGCTTTGGCCATGTTCTCGTTGGCCACAACCCAGTCGTGCATGTGGTCGCGCATGATATGCGGATTGAAGAGATCTCGGTCGCCGACTTCCATCCAGATGCGTAGCGGTTTGGCCGGGGTGTTGGGAATGAGGTGCTCATGGAACTCCCATGCGCCGTGGGGGGTCTGGGGGTTCGACGGCCACTGCTGGTTCACGTAGGTGCCCGAGTAGGTGAGAACGCGGTGGTAAAGCTCCGGGTGATACCACGCCATGATCAAGGCGCACGAGCCGCCGGAACTGCCGCCCATCGTCGCCCGGCCCTCGGGATCTTCGGTCAGTTTCACGTTGTATTGCTTCTCCACGAGAGGCAGCACTTCTTTCTCGACGAACTCCGCGTACCGGCCCGACATCGTATCGTATTCCAAGCCGCGTTCGCTTCCCTGAGCGTCGCCGCCGCCATTGCCGATGGAGATGGCAATCATCACCGGCACCCGGTGCTCGGCAATCAAATTATCCAGCGCCGTGAACAACGCCCGGTCAGGTCCGTCCGCTCCGACGATGAAGGGCGCGGCAATGCCGGGGATGTATTGTTTCGGGACATACACTGCAACTCCGCGAGTGTAGGGAGCAGGGTGGCTGGTGGTGATTAGCAGCTTGGCGGGGTCGGTGGGGTCTGGCTTGCCAAAGGTGTTGGCCTCACGCGCGATGCCGGGATAGATCTTGCTGCCGGACGATTCCATGGTGAAGTTGAAGACCGCTCCCTGCGGCACGCCTTCGTGCGCGGTCATCTCCGGGGCGGGGTCGTGTGTGGGACCGAGTATGAAGTTTCCGTCGGACTTTGCTGGAGCGTTGGCGCCGTCCGGCAAGACTTTCGCCGTGACATAACCGGGCGTGTTGGGATCGCGGGTCGGCGGCGTCGGGCGCACGACCGCGGGCGCTTGGGCCATTGCTGGATCTAAGCCAGTCATCAAGCCGATCACGCACGCGATGCTTAGAAGACGGAACATTAGCATCTCCTCTCTGGAAAGCCAATCACCGATCTTAACGGCTATTACCTCCTTGTGCCTAATGCAAACAGATCCGAAACGGCTGGACGGACGCGTCGCATTTGCGCGCCTGCCCCTATCGCATTCACGGTTGGGGATTAGGAGTGGAACTTGACTGCGAGATCCAGATGGTCACTCCTGCCTGGCTGGGGACGCCGTTCTCGACAAGCTCCACCATAACCTGGCCGGCTGGCTGGATTCCGAGGGGCGGCACTGTCGCCTGAACCGCGAGCACATCGGCCGGAAAGCCATGCCCCGGGCCCACGCTGAACTGAACCGACGAAACGTAGTTATAAGCAATGAATACGGTGATGGGGAGAGCGGGGCTCGCGGGCGTAGCGCGATCGAGCACGCCATCCACTCCCGGAGGTGTGGTCTGGCCCGCGCCCGTCGCATAGAATGTGACGACCGAGCCCACCGGCGCCGGGGAGGTCTGCGAGTTGGGCGTGCCGTCCTGGTTGAAAGCCAAGGCCTGGCCCGCGCCCGTACCGTTCAGCGTAAAAATACCCAGCGCGGCGGGCGCCACCGGAACCAAAACGGGATTCGAGGTCTGGCCTCCAGATTGCCCTCGCGCCACAGCGTAGGTCTGGCCATCGAGGGCATACGGCACAATAGCCGTGGGCGCGCCAGCGCCGGGAATCATGGTAGGGGCCACATCGTTGAAGAAGATCTGCGCGTCTGCCGCGAACCCTCCGCCATCGATCGTAACCAGTTCACCCGGCGACGCTGCAACGGGCAGTTGGCTCGCAAGGTTGCGCAGCGAATCCAGCCGCAAAGAGGGAATACCCGAGGTATCGTACTTGGCCACCCAGACATTTTGGGAGGCGCCGGTCTGGGCGTAGATTTGTGAGCCATTGACAATAACTTGCGGGGTGTACGTGTTGCCGCAGAGAACCGGGTTGCCGGACGGATCGAGCGCCAGGCCGCTGACCTGGAAATAGCTGCTGTCGCCCACATACGTGGAGAAATGCAGACCAGAGGAATTGTTCAACTCGGCGAGGAAGCCGGTCACAGGGGCGAATGCCTCTTGCACCGGACTGCGCAAGGGAAGACCCTGCGAAGTGGTGTTGCCGGCCACGTAGATGTTGCCGGCGGAATCCACCGCGACACCTTGCGCGCTGTCGTTTTGCTCGCCGGCCAACGCCTGGTTACCGGTGTTGAAGACCGCCTGCCCGTTAGCATCGAACTTACTCACATAAGCGTGCTGCGCGCCGGTCTGCCCGGCAACGTAAGCGTTGCCTTGCGCGTCGAGCGCGATGGCTTTACCTACGTAGGTGCCGTGACCCCAAGGATCCGTCGGCGCGGAATACACCAGACCGCTTCCGGAGGCGTTGAACTTCAGCAGAAAATGCGCGCCGGCGATATAAGCATTGCCGGACGCGTCGACGGCGATTGCGTTCCCAACACCGGGGACTGCTCCGGGAGGCATCGCACAACATTGCGGCTGGTTGGCATACGTGGCATAAGATAGTGCGCCCGAGGCGTTCAGTTTCAGCACAAAGGCGTCGGAACCGTACAGGTAAAAGAAGAGCGATTGTTGGCCGGCGGGCGGAGTCGTGAAGTAGGCGCCCGGAGTGACCGGCAGGTCTCCAGCGGTGGTGCCTGTGATGTAAGCGCTGCCGTCCGCATCCACCGCGATCCCCGCCGGTTGGGTCATATTGTCAGTCACTATCTCGGAGTAACCCAGGGTGTTGCCTCCGGGGTTCAGTCTCAGCATGAACACGCCGGCTGCGTAGGCGTTGGAGGCCCCTTGCGTCGTCGGGAAATCCGGAGAGGCCGTGGTCCCGGTCACATAGGCGTTGCCCAGTTGATCCACGGCGATGCCCTTAGCCTGCTCGTAGACCGATCCGCCGATATATAAGTCGAATACAAAATATTCTGTCCGGTGGGATCCAGCTTGGTGACAAACGCCTTGACGGCAAAACTCGCGCCCGCGTACATCCTTTCGTCGGGCGCGATGGCAAACGTGCTCACACCGCTCGGACCGAAGCGAGCCCAGGTTGCGCCGCCGTCGGAGGTCTTGTAAATGCCGCCTTGCGCCGCGGCGTAGAAGGTGTTCGGAACCACGGGATCGGCGGCCAGCGGGTGTGCTTCGGCCTGCAGGGCGGTCTCGGACCAGGTTTGTCCCCCATCGGCGCTCTTGTAGACTCCGTCGTCGTCACCGGCCCAAAGGGTCCCCGGGTGGAAGGGATCGATTGCCAGGATGATGGCGAAATCATTGGTGTTCTGCGGTCCCAGCATGCTCCACGTATTGCCGCCGTCCGTGCTCTTATAAATCGCGGCGCCGGTGGTAGCGGTTGCAAAGGTGCATGCGTATACTGTCCCGGGGTGGTTGGGATCGAATGTCAGAGAGAAAAAGCTGAGGCTGCCGGGGACCCACGTCGCGCCGCCATCGTCGGAGCGAAACGCCGTGCTCGATGGCCCGCCCGATTTCTCGGCGAAGAGATGCGACGGCTGGGTGGGATCGACGTACAACTGGGTGATTACCGCGGAACCTTGCGGGCCGTTGAGCCCATTGTCGATGGCTGTCCAATCGGCGCCGCCATCGATAGTCTTGTAGACTCCCAAGCCGGCGCCGCTCTCTGCGTAAGCGGCCACGTAAACGGTGGCAACGTTGGACGGGTCAATCGCCATCGCGGTAATTGTGGAACCGGCCGGCAGCCCTAACGGGAGCAGAGTGGCATGCGCGCCAGCATCGGTGGTTTTGAACAGACCCCGGGTGGTCAGGATGTAGGCGATTGCGGAGTTGGAGGGTTCCACGGCAATCATCGTGACAGAGGAGCCCACGCTCTGCAGCGGCGTGAAAGGACCGCCCGCATCGGAACGGTATAGAGTGACCGCCGGGCCCTGCAGGGCATTCCTCACCGGGAAATCCGCCGAGCCGGTCTGGCCCGTGATGTAAGTGTTGCCCTGGCTGTCCGTGGCGATGGCGTTGACTTGGTCGCCGCCACTGCCGGTACCCACCGGTACGGCATAGACTAGTTCCGGATCGATCAGCAGCGGACGCCGGCGATCATAGCGTGGAATGTTCACCGCCACCTGGCCGTCGCCGGTGATCCGGTAACGGCCATCGACGATTTCACGGCGTCCGTTACGTTCCTGGTATATCAACGGCTTCCTTTGGCGCAGTTCACCGGCGGCGGTGTCCAGGACCAGGTCGCCCTGTTCGTCCACACGCACTCTCTGCGCGCCGGTGAATTTCAGTCCTATGCGCGAGGCGTCTGCACCCGGCGCCAGCGCAAAATCGTATTCCAGGCGGCTCCCGGTTCCGTGAAAGACGATATCCACGCCGGGATAGAGATTCCGGCCCCGAATCCGCGCGTAGGTCGGAATGCCGCGCAGCCAATGGCTGGAATCTTTGCCGATGAGGTAGTTGACAACGCCAGGAAGCTGGTCGAGGCCTTCCAGCACGAAGGGTCGGCTACCCACAAACTGCAGCCGAACCTGGGCGCTCCCGGCCCGGATGGCTGTTTCATTGGCCGAGATCGCCACACTGTACCCGCGGGCGCGGGCCAGAAACTGGAAACCGGGTTCAGCCTGCCCGGAGTTCGCTTCGAAGGCTAACCGTGCAGGCATCATCGGGGTTGGGCCGGCTGCCTGCGCAATACACACGATAAAGGCGACGCACAACAAACGCATAGGCACTTCCGTTACTATGTTACTGCGCGACTGACCCGGCGTCTGCATTTCCCGTTGCGGAGGGGTACTGGTGCATACCTCGACAGCAAGACGCATCGCCAGGCTGGACACCGCCTCATGCTCGGAAGCCGCCATAGCTCTGCCGGAATGTACGATCAAAAAAGAACCCCTGCCCGATTTTCAACAGCAGTTCGGACAGATCGACATCTGCCTTTTCGATCAACTTCTCCGGGGCCGGATCAGGCCGGGGATGCGAGTGCTGCCCATGCGCTTGCCCCATGCCAGCGTGGTGGCGGGGAAGGTGGCCGCGGCGATTGGGCGGCTGGCGGCGGACATTGTGTTCATGGATCCGCCGTATGAGATGGAGGGGGAGTATGCGGCGGCGTTGAGGGAGGCCAGTGCGGGGCTGGTGATTGTGCGCATTCGGTGCGGTTCGATCCGGGGGATGCGCATGGAGGGCTGCGGCGGGTGCGGGTGTTGCGGCAGGGGGATAATGCTTTGAGTTTCTATGAGCCTTGGACAGGCCAGGAGGCCTGTCCTACCTGAACAATCAAAGCCCAAATGGTTGGATCTAAAGGAGGGTGGTGGGTGATGGGTGATAGGTGGTGGTTTCAAGCTGGTTTCGAGGGTTAGTAAGTTGGTTATTCAGGGCATAAGTGGGGCTGGATTAGAGACAATAATTGCGTATCCGTTGTGTCATGGGGTTGGGTTGTCAAAGATCAGGGGGGGCAGGTTGCTAACGGGTGTCGGGGGTGGCGGGGGCGCAGAAGACCGGCTGGGCCTCCGCGCCCTCCGACATCACGTAATCGGGGGTTGGGGCCTGCGGCCCGGCTGGATTAGGAGCCGGCGCTGACGCGGGCTTCGCGGTTTGCGCGGTTTGCGCGGCGTGTGGCTGCCGGGCGTGCTGCTGGCGGCGCTCCTTTTGCGACTGCTTCATGTGCTCGATGGCGGTGTAGAAGGAGCGCTCCAGTTGCGCGCGCTGTTTCGAAACTTGCGCCAACATTTTGAACTGTTGTTCGCCGAATTCGATGAACATGTAGACCTTCTTCTCGCTCTCGGCAACCCGCGCGAGCAACCATTGGGAAGTGACCATGGTTTCCAGATAGGACCGTTCGGTGCGGTCTTGAGGTTGCCAGTCGGCAACCAGCTCGTCCCAGAGCTGGGAGTAATCCGCGGCGTTCTCTTCGGGGAGGATAGTGGCGCGGGTGCGCAGGCCGTAGGTGAGGGCGTTGAAGCGGATGGCGTTCTTGCCCTCGGGGGTTTTCGGACCGGTGGAATGCTGGGCATTCTGCCGGTTGGCGGCTTGTTGTTTCTCGGAAATTATCATTTTGCAGTTTTCCTTCTGGGTGCGGGGATTCAAATGTCCATACCCGATTCAATGATACACGGCGGGTGATGGGAGATCCGAATGCCAAGGAGGGCAGGCAGTTAGTAAGTCGTTTGATTGGCGGGGGATGCGGCTTTGGGATTTATTTTCCCGGCTTGTGACCGCTTAGTCTTAGTTGGCGGCGGGCGCGCGTGGCGGTTGGCCAGGCTTTCCGCCGTGCTCGGCGGCATCTAGGGATTTCGCCCGACTTTGTGGATCGTGCCGGGATCTACGCGCTCGCGGCCACTAGCCCGGCAAAGTCCTTCGGCTGGTGCTTTTCGAAATTCTCCTGCCGTACAAAGAGCGGCTTGAACACCCGCCGACCATCGTGCGCGGTCGCATCGGCGCACCATTGTTGCAACCTTTCCCACTTCGGCGGGTCATCGAGATCTTCTCTGCCCTTCGTTTCGAGGACCCAGATTTGCGAGTCAGTGCGTTTCACGAGGAAGTCCGGGTAATAGTTTGCGATGCTGCCATCCGCGTTTCGGTACTCCATGCGGAACTGCGTGCTTTGGGAGTTCTTGACGAAGGAGACAATATCCGCGCAGCCGTCCAAGAATGCGGCCACATCCAGCTCGAAGCCGCTATCCGCAACGACCTTGTTGAAGACCGAGCGCTTGGGAACGAGGAAGGCTTGGTCCTTCACGAGGTGCGGCCGGGTTTTGCTCAGCCTAATCGTGTCCCTGATTTGAAGTAGTACCCTTGTCCTGAACCGTCAGCGCGTTGATCGCGTTTTTGAGGCCTTCCGTGATCGTCCGCACGGCCTCAATCTCGGAGAGATTTCGCAGGACGTTTAAATCGGCCAAGTCGACCGGCTGTTGGAAAAGCTCCGTTTCCACGAAGGCTTTGATCTTCCCAAAGAGCACGTCGAAGCCGCCTACCAGCCGGAGATCGCGCATGATGTTGCGGGCGAAGAACCCGACGACGTTCTTGTAGTTCGGCTCGAAGACGGAGTCCAGCACTGTCGTGTGGCTGGTCTGTTCGGTGTCGATATCCAGGAAAACAATCTCCCGCTGCTGCTCTTCAGAGAACTGCTTCAGTGGGAGCCTCTGGTTGCCCAGCTTGGCAACGTCGATTCCTTCGAGGTTCTTGTATTCCCGGTAAATGCGCGGGGCCAGCACCGGCATTTCGATGTCGAGTCGATCGATGTCCTTGTGGCTGTTTTCCCGATCCACTTCCACGACCATCGGGGATTTCGGTCCGGTGCCCGCGCCCATCGGCTGATACTCCAGCTCGAGGCCCTCGACCTTGATCGACTCCACGAATTCCATGAAAGCTTGTGTCCCGTTCGAGGCTGTAGGCCCGCTCCGGCCAACCTCAAAAGCAAACGCTGCTGACGGGCCTTGGTACCGCCGGCTCAGCCGACGACACCAGCGTGCGAGGACTTGCGCCTCGCCAGAAAGAGCCGCCTGAAAGGCGGCCGCAGCCAAGATTGGCTGCCCCACAGAGCAGCATAGCCGCAACCAAAGAGGCGGCCTGAGAGGCCGCCGCAGGCCGGGGGCCTGCCCCACGAAAAATGCGCGCAAGCTGCGAAGATTCGGGCCTGTTGTAATACAATGTCTTGCCTATCTGGTGCGAGTATTACAGGTCCTCGTTAGCCAGTAAGCGAAAGAGGTCAGGGCTTAACCCCGGAAATAGAGATATGAGCCGATGATGCAGAGCATCACGACGCCTGAGGCGGCGACCTCTTTCCAGCCCCAGCCCGCGCGAGTCTTGGCGCGATCGGCATCCGTAGCGGTGCCGAAAGTCAGGCTCTGTATCTGGCGCGGGTCCGGCACGGCCGTCGCATAACTTACCGTTACCATGACTATGGCAGATACAATTGTGATCAGCACACTGAAGTACTGGAAGTAGATGTTATTGACGATCCAGAGGAAGGATCCCGGCTCGTAGCCGCTAAATCCTCCCACGCCGAGGGTCACGGGAGTGTCGACCATCATACGGAAGATTCCCAGGGCGAAGCCCACGATCATGGCCCAGAGCGCGCCTGCCCCATTCATCCGCTTGAAAAAGACGCCGAGGAAAAACACGACAAAGATAGGCGGCGCCAGATAGCCCTGCACGGACTGCAAGTAAGTGTAGAGGCCCTTGGCGTTCTTGATCACCGGAATCCAGGCCAGGGCGATCAACACCATGACGGTGGTGGCGATGCGGCCCATGCGCACGAGCTGATGCTGCGTAGCGTCCTTCTTCCACTTCTGATACAAGTCGACGGTAAACAGCGTGGAGCAGGCGTTGAACACGCCGGCCAGCGAGCCCATCAGGGCGGAAAGCAATCCGGCCACGACGATGCCGCGAATCCCCGCAGGCAAGAGGTATTGAACCATCATGGGGAAAGCTGCGTTGGACAGTGCCGGTATGGACTTGCCGTCGGGACCGATCATAGACGCCAGCTCAGGGACCTTGCCGCTCTTGGCCAGCGCGTAACAGATGAGGCCCGGAACGATGAACAGATAGACGGGGGACAGCTTTAGAAACGCGGCGAAGATGCTGCCGCGGCGGGCGACGGCCTCGTTGGGTGCGCCCAACGCGCGCTGCACGATGTATTGGTCCGTGCACCAGTACCACAGGCCAATAACGGGCGCGCAGAACAGCATGCCGAGCCATGGGAAATTGTCGTTGAAGTACCAGGCCTGCTTGACGACCTGGCCGACGGCGTTGGTCTGAATCACCGGCGACCAGGTACCTTGTACACCGGCGGGGATGAGCGGCTTCCAGAGGTTGAACATATCGGAGCCGCACAAGCGGCGCAGCTCGTTCCAGCCTCCCAGGCGGACCAGGCCGTAGGCGGTCAACAGGAACGAGCCGAGGATGAGGACCGTGACCTGCACGGCGTCGTTGTAAGCCACGGCGCGCATGCCGCCCAGCGTGGTGTAAAGGCCGGTGAGCACGATCACCAGCACAGAGCCGATCCAAAAGCTGTCGATAATGACGCCGCCGATATTGATGGTCATCTCCGGGAACAGCGTGCCGAAGACGACGCCGCCGGCGAAGATACCGACCGCGATTTTGGAGATGATGAAAGTGATTATGGAGACGATGGAGAGGACGTAACGGGATTGCTCGTTGAAGCGGCGCTCCAGGAATTCCGGCATGGTGAAGACCATGGAGCGCATGTAGAACGGCACGAAGACCCAGCCCAGCACCAGCAGGGCCCAGGCGTGCAACTCGTAGTGCGCCATGGCGACGCCGCTGGTGGCGCCGGAGCCGGCCAGCCCCACGATGTGCTCCGAGCCGATGTTGGAGGCGAAGATGGAGGCGCCGATGACCCACCAGCCCAGGTTGCGGCCGGCGAGGAAGTAATCGGCGGCGGAGTCCTTGGCGCGGCGGACCACCCACGTGGCCACGCACAGCAGAATGCCGAAGTAGATCGCGATCGTGAGCCAGTCGAGCGCGGTGATGCGCGACTCGCGGGTTGCGGCAAGCAGCAACAGGGCTGGTAGGGCCATCGTTTGGAAATCCTCTCTGTTAGTTGAACGCCGGGCGCCGTGGTTTGGGGCGACGAGCCGGAAGCCCGATTATACAGCGTTTTATTTGGCGCGCTCCAGGCGGCCGCCTTCGCGGCGGTCGGCGCGCAGGAGCAGAAGCGAGAAGACGAGGCCGCAGAAGCCGAGCGTGGCAAACATGATCTGGCTGGCGGTATAACCATGCGTGGCGTCGCGCAGGGCGCCGTTGGCGTAAGGGTAGGCCGCCAGGCCCAGGTTTTGGACGGCGGTCATCAGACCGAACGCCGTACCGACGCAGCGCGCGTCCACGATGAGCGGCACGGACGGCCAGATGCAGGCGGGGACCAGGACGAAAGCTGCGCCCAGCACGATCATGGAGAGGACCGGCGATAAGTGCGTCAGCCCCAGGAGCAGGTGCGCGGGAACCATGAGCAGCGAGCCCACTATCATAAGAGTGGCACGGCGGCCCAGGCGATCGACGAAGTTGCCGGCGAAGGGCGCGAGCACCATGGACGACGCGATGACGATGGACGTGACGCCTTGGGCGGTGGTGAACAAATGCGTGAGATTGAAGAATACGCCGGCGAAGAAGCCTAGTCCTTCAGCGGAAGCCATGGGCATGCCCCACTTATCGTGGAAGAAGTCGGTGGCCAGCGCGGTAAAGGGAAAGATGGCGGAGTAGAACGTGACGCAGATTCCCACGGCGTACCAGTAAGAGGGACGAAACTTGCCGACGTCGCTCCAGGTGATCTTGTCGCCGGCGCCGGCTTCGGGGAGACGCAGGATGGGCTCGGCGTGGCGATCCAGGAGGGTGTAGATCCAGTTGCAGAGCAGGCTGAACAGGCACAGCGCGGCCGCGATCCAGAGAGCCCCGCGCCAGCCGAAGCGGGTGGCCAGCAATTCTTCGGTGTTGAAGGAAAACAGGGTGCCGAGACGGGCGATGGTGAGGGTGATGCCGAATGCCATGGCCAGTTCCTTGCCGGTGAACCAGCGCGCGGCGATGGCGCTCTGGGCGACGATCATGGTTTCGGAGCCGATGCCGAACAGGACGCGACCGGCATACAAGACTGGCAGGCTGGGCGCGGCGGCGACCAGGGCGGCGCCGGCTACCACGAAGGCGGAGAAGATCAGGCTGGCGCGGCGAACGCCGACACGGTCGATGAAGAAGCCTCCGGCCAGGAGCGCTAAGACGGCGGCCACGCCGTACACGGTGTACATGGTCCCGATGGCGGCGCGGTCGGTGTGGAACACCTGAATGAGGGTGGTCTCGATGGCGCCGACGCTATCGTAAGCGAAGTAGCTGCCGAAGGCCATCAGGGCCGCGAAGGCCAGGACGATGAAGCGGTAGGGTCTGGCGGCCGGGTGGAAAGTGCCGTGTTCCGATGGGGACATGGATCTGGGAGTATAGCATGGAGATGGAAGCCAGAAGTCAGGAGACAGAAGGGCTGCCCCACGAGGAACTATACTGGCAGTTGTGACACGGAGGCAATTACTCTCATTACCGGCTTCGCTGGCGCTGGCGAGGCGGGTGGGTCGGTGCCAGTCCGATTTTCCGGGCGTGGCGTATCGCGAGTACGCGCGCGCGCTGCCGGACTACCTGCGGGACTTGGCAGCGCGCGCGTATGAGGCGCGCAACCACGAGATCGCGAAGCTCACATCGGCGGAAGCCATACGGGCACGGCAGCAGTGGGTGCGTGAAACGTTTTGGAAGCTGGCGGGCGGCATGCCGCAGCGGACTCCGCTGAACACGCGCACGGTAGGCGCATTCGAGCGGGCCGGATATCGGGTGGAGAAGCTGGTTTATGAAAGCGTGCCCAACTTCTTTATCGCGGCGAATTTGTACATTCCTACGACGCCCGCCAGTGGGCAGCCTCCTTATCATCCTCCTTACCCAGGCGTACTGTTTCAGATGGGCCACACACGCAATGGCAAGGCGGGCGACGTTTATCAGCGCTGCTGCCAGGGCCTGGCGAAGCTGGGCTATCTGGTACTGGGGTTCGACCCGATGGGGCAAGGCGAGCGCGTTTACTATCCGGACGCGAGCGGGCAACGGAGCCGCCTGCCATCGCCCGACAGCGAGCATACGACGCCGGGCAAGCAGATGCTGCTGAACGGCGATACGGCGACGCGCATGCAGGTGTGGGACGCGGTGCGCAGTCTGGACGTGCTGGCTTCGCATCCGCTGGCCGATGCGCGGCGGCTGGCATCCACGGGGCAATCGGGCGGCGGCACGCTGACCATGCTGCTGGCCGCGGTGGACGACCGGCTGGCGGCGGCCGCGGTGTGCAGCGGAAACACGGAGGATGTAGCCTGCGCGAATTTCAATCCGCCGGGCGCGATAGACGATGCGGAGCAGAACCTGATCGGCTCGGGGCCGTTGGGCTTCGACCGATGGGACCTGCTGTATCCGCTGGCGCCGAAGCCGCTGCTGATTTCGGTCAGCGATCCGGATTCTTTCCTTACTTATTCGCCGGAATACATTCGCAACGGCTGGGAGGAGTTTCGGAAGCTGCGCGCGGTGTATGCGGCGCTGGGCGCGGCGGACCGGCTGGCGTGGGTGGATACGCCGCTGCCGCACGGCCTGGCTTACGATTCGCGCATGCAGGTCTACAACTGGTTTGCGCGGTGGCTGAAACACGAGACGGCGCCGGTGACCGAAGAGCCGGCGACGGAACCGGAGAAGGATCAGGCGTTGTGGGTGTCGGAGAGCGGCAGCATGGTGCGGTCGTTTCACAGCGAGACACCGTTCACGCTGAACCGCGCGCGGCAGGTTATGGTGCGGCCCGCACCTCTGGACCAGTTGATTGGCGCGGAACGTCCGCCGGATGGCTTGAAGCCCGTGATGCTACGGCGCGCGGCATGGGGCGGCATCACCGTGGAGGCGTTGGAAGTGGCGAGCGCGGCGCGCGTGTGGCTGCCGGCGTGGTTGTATCTGCCGAAGAGCGGGTCCTGGAGGACCCGCGCAGACTTGGAGGTCCGCCCCACTGTACTGCTGGTGTTGGAACCGGCGGGCCGCGATATGCGCTGGCAGGAGGGCGGCCTTTACCACACGCTGGCGCAACGCGGGTACGCGGTGTGCGCGGCGGATGTGCGCGGCGTGGGAGATCTGGCGCCGGAGATCGGGCGAGGCGCGGCCGACTATGCGCGATCCCATGCGGACGAGGAGAACTACGCGTGGGCGTCGCTGATTCTGGGGAAGCCTCTGCTGGGGCAGCGCGTCACCGATATCCTGGCGCTGGCGGCTGCGTTGCGGGCGCATCCGGCGCTGGGCGGGCTGACGTTGAAAGTCGCGGCGTTGAGCCGGTTGACAGCGGCAGCGCTGTGCGCCGCGGCGATGGATCCCGCGATCGGCGAGTTGTATCTGGCAGGCGGGTTGATCTCTTACCGGAGCGTTGTGGAAACCGAGCGATCAAGCGCGCCGTTCGGCAGTTTCGTGTTCGGCATATTGCAGCACACGGACCTGCCGGAGGTGGCGGCGTCGCTGGCTCCGCGGCGCGTGTGTCTGGCCGGCGCGGTGGATGCGGCGGGCGGCACGCTGGAGGCGGCGGCTGTGCGGGCGGTCTATGGCGGCGAACATATCGCGATCCGGCCGGAAGCAAAGTGGGATGCGGAGGCGCTGGCATGAAAGCTTGCGTTCTGGAATCGCCTGCTCCGATCGAGCAGAATCCGTTGGCGTTCACGGAAGCGCCCGTGCCGGAGCCGGGCGCGGACGAGGTGCTGGTGCGGGTGCATGCGTGCGGCGTGTGCAGGACCGATCTGCACGTGGTGGAAGGAGAGCTGCCGCCGCGCAAGCGTCCGGTGATTCCGGGGCACCAGGTGGTGGGCACGGTGGAGCACTGCGGCGTTGGAGCGCAACGCTTCGGTCCGGGAACGCGCGTTGGAGTGGCGTGGCTGCATCGCACTTGCGGCGTTTGCGAGTACTGCCGCTCGGGCCGCGAGAATCTTTGCGGGGTTGCGACGTTCACCGGCTACACGGTGGATGGCGGCTATGCGGAGTACATTGTGGCGCATGAGAGCTTTGTGTATCCGATTCCGGACGGCTTCAGCGATATGGCCGCGGCGCCGCTGCTGTGCGCGGGGATTATCGGCTTCCGGTCGCTGCGCGTGTCGGGGATTCAGCCGGGCGGCGCGCTGGGGCTTTACGGTTTCGGGGCGGCGGCGCACGTGGCGATACAGGTGGCGCGGCATTGGGGCGTGCGGGTCTATGCGATGACGCGCGACGAGCGGCACCGGCAGCTTGCGCGGGAGCTGGGCGCGGAGTGGGCCGGCGCGGGCGACGATCAGCCGCCGGAGAAACTGGACGCCGCCATCATCTTCGCGCCCGCGGGAGAGCTGGTGGTCTCCGCGCTGCGCGTGCTGAAGAAGGGCGGCACGGTGGCGCTGGGCGGCATTTACATGAGCCCGATTCCGGCGATGGATTATAACCTGCTGTATCACGAGCGCGTGATTCGCAGCGTGGCCAACAATACGCGGCAGGATGGAGAGGAGTTTCTCCGGATCGCCGCGGAGATTCCGATTCATACCGAAACGCGCGAGTTCCCTTTGGCGGAGGCTAATGCGGCGCTGAATATGCTGAAGCACGATGCGGTGCGAGGTGCGGCGGTGCTGCGGGTGTAGGCGCGCTTGCGCGCAATGCAAGCTCGTCACTCTAAAACGAAGATGTTCTTACGGGCGCACATCTCTTTCAGGATTTTCGGCCAGACGGTAACGCTGACCTCGCCCAGGTGCGCTTTGCGCAGCAGCAACATCAGCGTGCGGGACTGACCGATGCCGCCGCCGATCGAGAGCGGCACCTCGTGATTCAGGATCGCGCGGTGATACGGATAGTTCAGGAAGTCGAGCTGGCCGGTCATCTCCAGTTGCTGCCGCAACGTTTGGTCGTTGACGCGGATGCCCATGGACGTCAGTTCGTGGCGGCGCTTTGTGACATGGTTCCAGACCAGGATGTCGCCATTCAGGCCGTGCACTTGGCGGCCATCCGCCGACACGGTGGGCGTGACCCAGTCGTCGTAATCCGCCGCGCGCA
>OCTA010001943.1_pt1 | contig 18936 bp, 14 predicted proteins | sample 1538991 | NCBI WGS metagenome assembly OCTA01 (sample SAMEA3539302, study PRJEB22396) | soil metagenome | biome: tundra; feature: field; material: soil | place: USA | collected 2010-05 | depth 0.15 m | reverse complement strand
CGCTGAAGGTCGCCACGCCGCTGGATGCCGTTGCCGTGAGCGTCCCGGTCAACGGACCCGTGCCCGTCTGCACCGTGGCCGTCACCGTGCTGCCGTCGGTGGTCACCACGTTGCCATAAGTATCTTCCACATAGACCGCCGGCTGGGTCGAAAAGACCGCGCCCGCCGCCACGCTGGACGACGGCTCGGTCTTCATCACCAGCTTGCTGGCCGTGCCCGCCGTGACCGTGATGCTGGTGGTGTCCACCGCGCTCGTCAAACCGGTGTCCGTGAACGTCAACTTCAGACCCGTCTGCGCCAAGGTCGGAGCGGCCAGACCGCTGAAGGTCGCCACGCCGCTGGATGCCACCGCTGTGAGCGTCCCGGTCAACGGGCCCGTGCCCGTCTGCACCGTGGCCGTCACCGTGCTGCCGTTGTTGGTCACCACGTTGCCATAAGTGTCTTCCACATAGACCGCCGGCTGGGTTGAAAAGGTCGCGCCCGCCGCGACGCTGCTGGACGGCTCGGTCTTCATCGCCAGCTTGTTCGCCGTGGCAAAACTGACCGTCAGGCTGGAACTGGCCACGCCTGTGAGCGTTCCGTCCGTGGCCGTAATCGTGGTTGTTTGTGCGTCCTTCAGAGTCGTGGCCAGGGTTGTCGTCGATTGTCCGGAGGTAAAACTCACGGCGGTGGTGTAGGTGGGAGCGTTTCCAGAGGGACTGTTACTCGGACCGCTGTAAGTGATGGTCTTCGCGCCGGAATACGTCGTGACGGTGTTGAGGTACTGGTCGGTAGCGGTGAGTTTCGAGATGTTAAACGAAGTCCCGGCGGTCTGATTAGCGACCGTGCCCGAGTTGCCGCTGCCGGACGTGAAGGTCTGGTTCGGCAAGGTGACGATCATTTGTGTTACCGTGCCCGCCGTGACCGTGATGCTGGTGCCATCCACTGCGCTCGTCAAAATGCCGTCCGTGAATGTCAGCTTCAGACCCGTCTGCGCCGTGGTCGGAGCGGCTAGACCGCTGAAGGTCGCCACGCCGCTGGATGCCGTTGCCGTGAGCGTCCCGGTCAACGGACCCGTGCCCGTCTGCACCGTGGCCGTCACCGTGCTGCCGTCGGTGGTCACCACGTTGCCATAAGTATCTTCCACATAGACCGCCGGCTGGGTCGAAAAGACCGCGCCCGCCGCCACGCTGGACGACGGCTCGGTCTTCATCACCAGCTTGCTGGCCGTGCCCGCCGTGACCGTGATGCTGGTGGTGTCCACCGCGCTCGTCAAACCGGTGTCCGTGAACGTCAACTTCAGACCCGTCTGCGCCAAGGTCGGAGCGGCCAGACCGCTGAAGGTCGCCACGCCGCTGGATGCCACCGCTGTGAGCGTCCCGGTCAACGGGCCCGTGCCCGTCTGCACCGTGGCCGTCACCGTGCTGCCGTTGTTGGTCACCACGTTGCCATAAGTGTCTTCCACATAGACCGCCGGCTGGGTCGAAAAGGCCGCGCCCGCCGCCACGCTGGACGACGGCTCGGTCTTCATCACCAGCTTGTTGGCTGCTGCTGCCGAAACCGTCAGGCTAACCCCGCTGCCACCGGTGGAGGTGCTGGATAAGGCGCCGCTGTCCGTCACGTTCAACGTCACCGGCCCCTGCGCGTCGTAGGCGACCAACGTGCCACCGGCGCTACTCACACCGCTGGCAAAGGTAATCAATTCCGAAGTCCCCTCATTCACCGCCGAACCCGTCTTGTTCGTTACGGTTGGAACGTTTCCGCCCGGGGAGGTGGCCAGACCGCTGAAAGTCAGCGTCTCGTCGCCGCTGAAACTTGTGACCGTGTTGCCATATTGGTCAACGAGCTTGATGGTCAGGACGTCGCTGGCACTGGCGGTCGGCGTCGTGCTTGCCGCCGTGATCTTATACGCGTTGGCCGCGCCCGCCGTGACCGTGATGCTGGTGGTATCCACCGCGCTCGTCAGACCGCTGTCCGTGAACGTCAGCTTCAGACCGGTTTGCGCCAGCGTGGGGGCGGCCAGGCCGCTGAAGGTTGCCACGCCGCTGGAAGCCACCGCCGTGAGCGTCCCGGTCAACGGACCCGTGCCCGTCCCCACCGTGGCCGTCACCGTGCTGCCGTCCGTCGTCACCACGTTGCCATAAGTATCTTCCACATAGACCGCCGGCTGGGTCGAAAATACCGCGCCTGCCGTGACGCTGCTGGACGGCTCGGTCTTCATCACCAGCTTATTCGCCGCTGCGGCCACCACGGTCTGCAGGCCGGACTGGCCGGTGAAGCCGCTGGCGATGGCCTGAATGTTGGCGCTGCCAACCAGATGACCCGTAAAGACCGCGCTCGCACCGCCGCTCACCAAATCGCCGCTCACCACATTTGGGGTGATGTTTTGCAATGACCAGGTCGCGCTCGGATTGGCCACAAAGTTGCCGTAGGTATCGCGCGTGATGGCATAGACCGTGATCGAATTGCCCGCCGTGACGTTCTGCACCGGCACCACCACGCCCGTGCCGTTGGCCAACGTCTCCACCCGAACCTGGGACGCCGCCGCCGGGTTGACCGTCTCCACCTGCGTGGCCGAAGTGATCGTGGTCGGCGAGGTGCTCGCCGCCGTAATCGTCGGGGTCCCGGCTTTCGTGTCCGTGTAGGTGAAAGTGGCGCTGCTCGATCCGTTGGCAATCGTCAACGGGCTCGCTGGATTGAATGTCACCGTGCCGGATGACGAACTCGACAGCGTCACGGTCCGCCCCGCATCCGTCGTGTTCGGATTGCCGTATTGATCCTGCCGCTGCACCGTAATGGTGCCCGACGCCACGCCCGCCGTTGTGGTCACTACTGTAGAGGTGAACACCAGCTTTGTCGCTGGCAACGACGTAAACGTCACCGATGCGGTCTGCGTAATCAGCGTCCCGTCAATCGTCACAGACACCGATTTGACTTCAGCTACCGTTGACTTCAATGTTGCGGTGGTCTGTCCATTGGCGTCAGTCGCAGTCGTCGGCTGCACCAGCGTGTTGCCGGAGCCTGTCGCTGCCACAACGATATTCGCCGCTGGTATCCCTGACATTACGTTATTGTTCGCGTCCTTGGCCGTCACCGTGATGGTCGTGGTCGTCGTTCCATCCGCCGTCAACGAGCTTGGGCTTGCCGTAATCGTCGAGTTGGCCGCGCTTGCCGGCCACACATAACTAACAATCACGATTCCGGAACCACCCGCACCACCAGAGTAGTTGGCGGCAGTACCACCGTTACACCCGCCGCCGCCGCCGCCGCCCCTGTTGGCCGTACCAGCACCTCCGGTACCGGAGGTTGTGCCCGCACCGCCACCGCCGGAACCACCGGTACCAGCAGCACGGTCAGAATAAGTAGCGGCACCGCCGCCGCCGGCGTAGGTGACGGATGCGCCGCTGATACTGCTTGGCGTGCCGTTCCCGCCGTTCTGAAGGCTGCCGGCAGCACCCGCGCCGCCACCACCGCCACCATAGTACCCGTTTGGGTCCCCAGCGGCTCCGACATTGCCCTGCCCGCTCGTGTTACCGCCGGCAAGACCATAATAAGTACCACCACCCTGATACACCCAACCGCCGCCGCCGCCGGAACCGCCGGTCAGGGCATCTGTGAGGTCTACGGTTCCGCCGCTAGTGCCACCGGAGCCAGCGCCACCGCCACCAGTCGCAGGGTAGCTGCCGAAAGCTGAGGGCCCACCGTTGCCGCCCTTGGCGGCATAGGTGCCAGCGGTACCACCGGCACCGACAGTTACCGTATAAGTTCCAGCCGTGAGGGCGACGTTGTTCTGCGCCACCAAGCCGCCGGCGCCACCACCACCGCCGAGATTATGCACACCAGAGCCAGACGCCTGTGCTCCGCCACCGCCGCCACCGCCAGCGACCACAAGGACGTTAGCGGGCAGTCCGACGGCTGGAGTGAAGGTGCCGCTTCCGGTGAAGGTATAGATGACGCGACCGCCACTCTGGTTGACGGTATAAGTGCCGGTAGCGGACGCTCCATATTGCCCCCAAGCCCTCGGTGCGCCGACGAGTGCCAAGAACGTGACGAATGAGAGGGCCGTTAACTTTTTCATAGAGTTCCTATGTGTGTTAACGGGTCGGTTACGAATTGGGCTTGCTTTCATGATAACCTCCCGGAGGTAATACAATGTGGCTTGAAAGGCTGAGAATCTTAATAGGTGCTTCATGGTTTTGCATTCTCCCGAACGAACTCGATCACTCGTTCATCGGGGACGAAGCGGAGCTCGGCGCAAGGAACCCCCTGGGTCACCTGCTGGAAAAACGCCAGCGTAAAGTCCAGCCCGCCGGGGCTATAAAACGGTACAAAGCTGCACGCCATCAGGCGCGCCACCGCCGGCGCCTCGCGCAGCGGGACGACTTCGTTTTTTTGCCCGCGTCCCAAGAAGAAGATCTGCTCGATCGGCGCGCGGGCCGGAGAGGCGAAGCTTCCTTCGCCGTGCCAGGGGGTGCCGTACATCCAGATCTTTCCGTCGAGACGCCGCAAAATGATGCGATCATCGCTCAAGATCCGGACCCCGCCGGCCTTTTCCAGAAGCCTTGCCATAGTGGTTTTGCCGGCGCCGGACTGGCCCAGGAACAGCAGGCCTCGGCCGTCTGAATCCACCGCCCCGCAGGCGTGGACTTCGGCGCCCCGCCCGTTCGCCAGCAGATGCATGATCAGCAGCTCATCGAGCGGGTATTCGAGCGGATAAACGGGTTCGGAACGCTGAAAATGGCCGTCATACATGAGGACCTCCCCGGAGGTGAAGTCCCCATTGAAGCAGGCAGTCTTGTACGGCAGCGTCCCAAAAACCGGCGAGGTGAAGTGGAAGAGACGATCGGCATTCCGGCGGTAGAGTTGCCACACGCCGCCGGAGTCGAATATCCGGTCGCCAGCGGGGTGGCGCAATTCGCCCCAGGCTACCGACACCCTGGTATCGGCGGCGCCATCGTTCACGAGGAACCGTTCGATGGCTCCCCGGACCGCCATCGTAAGCTCCGGATCGCCGCTAACCAGCGCGATGCCGATGTCCGCGATGCAGAGGTTCAGGGCGGCGGCTCCGTTAGCCGCCACGTTCTCCGTTTCGCATTCCGATCGAGAAAACATTTCCTGTCCGTCTCAGGAGCCGATTGTCTTACAGTTCAGCGTTGTACAATGAGCGTTGCCGTAACCTGCCGAGGGCCCGTTCTTGCAGTTGCCCAAAACGGCCTCCTCCGGTCGCAGGGGGACCTGGACCATTCCGGGCTTGCGATAGGGCCTCTTTTGTGTTTGTTTCTGGCAATCCTGGTTGTTCATCATATCCAACGCGCCTCCCATTCTGGGCTTTTTGAGAACACGCCGGCTGCACCGGCAATCGTCGAGCTACAAGCTACATGAGGAACAGCCGCCCGGGACATTGTTCGTCTCCTTCAAAATGGGGAACAATCCCTTGGCCTCCTCGTACTTCATCCAGTTTTCACCCCGGCGCTTCCGGAGGGATTCCACGGAGTCCAGCAACGCCGGATGCATCGCCCCTCCCTCGCAATATTCACAGTCACCGTGGGGCGGAACGGGAATATCCATGGCTGCTGCCCGGAGATGCGCCACATGACAGAGAAACTCCACCGGCGCTTCGGGGTCCCCGCTCTCCAGTTCCGCAGTTGCCGGGCACATGCCGCAGAGTGCCTTGACCTCGCAAGCGGTACACTTGGTGACCCGGGTCAACTTCTTCCGGCGCACCTGGTGAAGGAAATGATCCCAGCCTTCCCGAAAACTGCCCCGGCGCAGGTCATAGTGATCCATGTGCGAAAGTACGCAGATGGTCATCTTCCCTTCCGGGTCGATGGCAAAATCGTTGATGCCCCCACCGCAGTGGTAAATCTCGTCACTGTGCTCGGGTGGGTTAGCGGGTCCGTTGAATCGCGCTGCGAACTTTTTCCACTCCGCCACGCGCTCCGGGTCCTCGAGGTCCATTTTCACGATCTCCCACGGTTGGAGCCTCACGGCCAGCGGGCTCTGGGAGCAGTCAATGCGCGGATTCATCATGCCATCGAACTTGAAGTGCAGGCCCATCTCCTGCGCAAACTCTTTCATCTCGCCGACTTCGTGCTTGTTGAGGGAGATAGCGACCGTCTTCAATGCCAGAGGCAGCTTGCGCTCGCGCAACAGGTCGATTCCGCGCAGGCAGCGATCATAGGAGCCGGGGATGCCGGTCAGCCGCTCGTAGGTTTCCCTGGTGCGGCCGTAGAGCGTGATCTCGATGGCGAAGGGGCGCCACTCGACCAGGTAGTCGGCGATTTTAGGCGTGATAAGATTGCCGTTCGTGAAAAGACTGATGATGAAACCCTTTTTCTTGGCGTACGTATAAATATCCAGGAAATCCTTACGGGCGAAGATCTCGCCGCCGGTGTAAAGGAGCCACAGGCAGCCCGCCTCGGCCATTTCGTCCAGGATGCGGCAATGCTCCTCGTAGGTGAGCTCGCCGCGCTTGGCTTCCAGGTCGCCCATGGGGAGGTTGTTGTAGCAGTGGGCACACACGAGTGGGCAACGGCGGGTGACTTCGATCGACGCATTGGCAGCGACTCGCTGCGACACCATGTGGTTGTGAAAACGCAGGCTGAAATCTCGATAACTTTGCGCTTCGAGTGTTTGCATCTTCAACCGTCCTGAGGGGTGCGTTCGAGGATACCGGCCTTTCCCAGATCGGCGATGAATTCCTCGATATCCATCGCGGCCTCGCCGGGCATGACTTCGAATTCGCTCGACACGGCTTCGGCGATCTGGGCGGCGGTGGTCCTGCCATCGATTCGCTCCCAGATGAAGGCGCCTACTTCGTTCAAGTTGTAAATGGCCTCGAGATCGAAAGCCCTTCCCCGCACGGGCACAATGATCGTTTCGCCCGCAATCGAGCGGGCCACGAATTCACCCTTTTTCCGCAAACAAAAAGCCGAATTCCCCATGAAGGCACTTCTCCCGTTCTATACAGCAACAGGCCTCGATTAAGACCTGAGACAGAGCAAGATTAGCTGGAACGGTAGCTTAAAGTCAATGAATCAAGAAGAAGATAAGTCCCGATTCGGTCATGGTACTATCACGCTCGAATACATCGTATACATTTGTAGACTGGTACGACATGGCCTACGTTTAGATTCTAAGTCTCTGAGCAGGCTCGCACTATGCGCTCTCGAATACATGGTATACATTTGTAGACTAAGACTAGTACGACATGGCCTACGTTTAGATTCTAGGTCTCTGAGCAAGCTCGCACTGTGCTCTCATGCCAGCCCGTACTGCCAAGCCGGCGCGCTCTGGCAGGCCTCCCCGACCGCAGCTACAAGGAACCTCGGATACCTGCTGCTGAAGGCACGCGATGGCCGCCACCAAGACCGAGTATCTGTTCTCAGGAAAGCGTCGTAAATCGGAGCCGCTTTTCAGGAGCTTTATACTTTTCAGAAGCTTTATAATGGAACACAGTGCTCACGCTGTCGAGTGCCGAACTAACCGAGCTTCTCAGTGCCACGCTCGCCAGGGGCGCGCCTTTCCGCTTCAGCGCCAAGGGATCTAGCATGAACCCGTTCATTAAAGATGGCGACGCAATTACGATTTCGCCTCTCCGCACCACGGATCTCGGAGACGGTGACGTAGTGGCTTTCAAGCGGTTCGGGACAGACCGCCTGGTCATCCACCGCATTGTGGGGATAAGAAACGGCTTATTTCTCATCCAGGGCGACAATATTAGCGGGACTGACGGTGTGATTCCCGCCGCGGAGCTTCTTGGCCGCGTAACGAAAGTTGAACGGAAGGGGCGGAACTGCCGCATCGGCCTGGGCCCGGAGCGCCGCCTCATCGCGCTGTTCAGCCGCTTTGGACTGCTTGTCATGCTGTTGCTGCCGATCCGGAAGATATACCGGCTATTCGTGAGGATTGCCGGACGCCCTTCCTGATTGGAGTGCGACGCGGGGTTCCGATGCCGCTGTACTTAAGCCGACCAGTCCTCCGGCGTCAGCTTGGGGAAGTAGCGTTGCCCGTTCCGGTGCAGCCTGAGTGAAGCCGTACCACCCATCCACACGCCTTGCCGAGATAGTGAAATTCCAGGCGCCGGAGGCTATGATGGTTGTTTGACCACCGTAGGCACGAAGCTCCGGAGAGCGGCGGAACAGATGCCGTATCTGCCGCGGGCCCTGCGGCTGGTGTGGGATGCAGCCGGGAACTGGACCAGCGCCTGGGTCGTTCTGCTCGCCATCCAGGGGGTGCTGCCCATCGCCACGGTCTGGCTGATGCGGTCGCTGGTGGATGGACTCGTCGCCGGCATACGCGCCGGCGGCGCTTGGACGGCGCTCCGCCCGGCAGCCGTGTCCGCGGGCCTGATGGCCGCCGTGCTGCTGGCCGGGGAGGTGTTGCGGAGCCTCGCCGCCTGGGTGCGGGCCGCGCAGGCGGAGTTGGTCCAGGACCACATCCAGTCGATCATCCACCGCCAGTCCATCGCGGCGGACCTGGCCTTCTACGATTCGGCCGATTTCTACGACCATCTGCACCGCGCCCGCGCCGAGGCCAGCCATCGCCCCGTGGCGCTGCTCGAAAGCCTGGGCAGTCTTCTGCAAAACGGCATCACGCTGGTGGCCATGGGCGCGCTACTCGTCCGGTTCGGCGTGTGGCTCCCGGCCGCGCTCCTGGTGAGCACTCTGCCGGCCTTCCTGGCGGTGATGCGATCGAGCATCGAGTACCACGCCTGGCGCCGGACGCACACCGCCGCCGAACGCCGCACCTGGTACTTCGACTGGCTGCTCACCACGGGCGCGAACGCCGCCGAGGTGCGCCTCTTCGGCCTGGGGGAGCATTTCCGCGGCGCCTACCAGGCTCTGCGCGCCCGGCTGCGCACCGAACGGATGCGCCTGGCCCGCCGCCAGGGCCTGGCGGAGTTGGGAGCCGGGGCCTCGGCCCTGGCGGTCACCGGCGCCGCCATGGTCTGGATGGCGTGGCGCACGGTCCGCGGGCTGGCCACGCTGGGCGACCTGGCCCTGTTCTACCAGGCCTTTCAGCAGGGCCTGCGGCTGATGCGCGGTATGCTCGATAATGCCGGCCAGCTTTATTCGAACATCCTGTTTCTGGGTGACCTCTTCGAGTTTCTGGCGCTGGAACCGCGCGTCACGGACCCGCCAAAGCCTCTCGCTCAGGATCCGTCAAGCGATCGGCTGGCAGGCGAGAGCGCCAGCCCCGCTCACCGGCCGGCCAGCGGCATCCGCTTTCATAAAGTCACCTTCCGGTACCCCGGCAGCGGCCGGCTGGCCCTGGATGACTTCAGCCTCGAGATCCCCGCCGGGCGGATCACGGCGGTGGTGGGGCCGAACGGCGCCGGCAAGAGCACCCTGATCAAGCTACTGTGCCGGTTCTACGATCCTGAAGCCGGGCATGTGGAGCTGGACGGCGCGGACTTGCGAGACCTGCCGCTGGGGGCCTTGCGCCGCGGCATCACCGTCCTGTTTCAGGAGCCGGTGCACTACAGCGAAACGGCGGCGCGGAACATCGCGCTGGGAGACCTTGCCGCTGAGCCGGGCGCGGAAGCGATCGAAGACGCCGCGCGGGCCGCGGGCGCGGACGCCGCCATCGGGCGCCTGCCGAAGGGCTACGAGAACCTGCTGGGCCGGTGGTTCGACGACGGAGCCGAGCTGAGCACCGGCGAGTGGCAGCGGGTGGCCTTGGCGCGCGCCTTCCTGCGCCGGGCGCCGCTGATCGTGCTGGACGAGCCCACCAGCGCCATGGACCCCTGGGCGGAGGCCGACTGGCTCAAACGGTTCCGCCGGCTGGCCGAAGGCCGCACCGCCTTGATCATTACGCACCGCTTCACCACGGCCATGTTCGCCGACGTCATCCATGTGATGGACGCCGGCCGCATCATCGAGTCCGGCAGCCACGCCGAATTGATCGGGCGCGGCAGCCGGTACGCCGCCGGCTGGGCCGCCCAGGGCTCGTCATGACCGCCGGCGTGCGGAGCGAGGCAATTGTCAGCGAGACCACGCTTCCGGGACCACTTTAGGAAGGTAGCGTTGTGCGCGGCGGCGTGCGAACCGCAGCAGCCGGTGACGGAAAAACCACAATGAGGACGCCGGATGATCGCACAGCAGCGCACGGTAGAGGATCTGACTGGCTTTTTCGCGCCGCGACCCCTTTGGCTGCCGCGCGGTGATGGCGATCACTGGCCACGCCAGACGCGCCAGGATACGGCGCGGTGGAACGAAATCCTTGCGCTGTGGCACGGGCGTCGACAGACGGCGATCCAGAGCCTCGAATGTTAGCGAAAGCGCGCCCACCACTCCCAGAGATCGCGCGCGCGCCGATACCAGGGTCCAATCGAGATCCGGGTAGCGCCGCAGGAAGAGTTTCAAATCGTAGAGCCACATGAGGGTTTCGAAGAGGTGGCGCGCGGCATGCACGGCGAGATACAGTAGCTCGTCCTCCGGCGAGAGCAGCCAGGCCGTGGTCCCTTCCGGCACGCGATAGGGCACGGCGCGCGACAGGAATTCCTCCGCGGGCACGATCACTCCAAAACCCGTGGTAGCGCGGAAATGCAGCTCCAGGATGGGCGTCTGCGGGCGGCTGAGGTGGAGGTGATGATGGTTCTCGCGATAGTATCGCGCCAGCAGCCCGGACTCGGCGACGTACCCGATCGACTCGAGGGCTGCGATGGCGGGGTCCAGATCGGTCTGGCTCACCAGCAGGTCGATGTCGCCGGCAGGCCGCAAGGATGGCTCCGGGTAGAGCCGGTCGCCCAGCAGCAGCCCTTTGAGCAGGACGGCACGCACGCCGACGGCGTCGAGCGCCATGAGCGCCTCAACGAGGGCGGCGCGATGCCGCGTCTGCAACAGCCATCGCACGGCAAGACGACGGCCCGCCTGCTTCTTCAGTTCTAGAGTAACCCCCATGCCAGGCTGCGCCAGGTAATACCAAATCACTCCCGCGACGCCTTGCGCCTCAGCGCACTCGAAGAGTTGCTCCCAGTCCTGTACTTCTCCGCAGAGGCGCTCGAAGCGCTCGAGATCCTCGGGAACGGCGGCCAGCAGAGAAGTTACGATCCGCAGAGGGTCCCATTCAGGAGGAGTGCGGTGCGTCGGAGAATCGGTCGTAGGCGATCCGGAGATCACGATGGGCGCACCTGGGATCGATTATAGACCACTCAGCGGTACTTGAAGAAATAGTAAACCAGCTTGAGGTATTCGTTTTGATAGCCGATGAAACCGTCCTCCTGCCTCCACCAATTTCTCGGGGTGTATCGCGGATCGAAGGAGGGCGACATCATGATCTTCAGAGGGAGACCGGCCAGCGCTCGGCGGATGATCCAGCGGGCCCGCCTGGTGTGGATCGACGACGTAACTACGATGATCCGCCGCAGCGCATTCTGTTGGGCGTAGGATCGCAGGGCACGCGATTCGTCGAACGTGCTGGTGACGCCACTGGGAAATGGTAACTGCACGATTGTAGTGCCGGGAATGCCGGCCTTCTTCATCATGGCGATACTGGTGTCGGTCACATTCATGGCAAGATCCATGTTGACGGCCAGTGAATTCTCCGCCCTGACGATGACAACCTTGGGGGCGAGTTCCTCTTTCCAAAGCTTCGCAGCTTGGAAAGGACGGGTGGCGACGTCTCCGTTGAGAACGAAAATGATGTCGGAGGGTTCGAGCCGGTCCTGGATAACTAAAAAGTTTCCGAAAGCGGTGAGGATGGGGACCCGGAACAGATACATGGCGGCGACGAGGCAAATAAAGAGGATGATCGAGTATAAGAAGAGCTTCTTGCAGGAGCAGGAATTTGTTGGCTTGTTATCAGGCGGTTGCCCGGCGGCTGCCGGCTTACTGGGAGCGGTCGACATGAGGTTTTATTGTATACGATTTCCATCACACGTGATGCTGATTTCGTCGATCCAGGCTGTGCCGCGGATAGGGCCGGACACAAGAGTATGGACTTCGACCATGGCCGTCCCAGTGACCTGGAACTCCTGCTCGACCAGCTTCCATGGGCTGGCGCCGGTCACGTTCTCCGTTTTGACGTTTAGCGGCTGGATACGGAGAGTTATTGAGCCGGCAGTAAGATCGGTTTTCACCCAGGCGCGGAGGCGATAGCTGCCAGGGGAGAGTAAGACCGATTGAGTAAGCGCAACGTAAGTTGGACTCTCTGCATCGTCGGAGTGGATGCGGAGGGAGCGCGATCCGGAATGCGCTACCTGGGGATCGATCGCGACCTGGATGGCCGGGGTGGATTGCAGGGACCAGTCGAAGGGGGAACGCACCGGGTCCGACTCGAAATCGCCGTTGAAAACGCGGTTGGTTTGCGGATAGTCCTTGCTTCGCGCGCCGGCCCAGCGGGTCCAGGCGGCGACGGCCGCTTCGGGAGTCCGCTTCCCAATCAGAAAATAGAGGTACTCGTCGACTGCGTCGAGGTCCACATAGCCGCGTGGGACCATCCAGGCGAATGTCGTGGCGGCTTCCGCCGCCCGGTTCTGAGGAAGGAGGGAGTGGAGATAAGACCGGAAGGCGCGTGGCAGCTCCGGCAACCCATACCGTAAGATGTCATCGACGGGGATCTGGCGCCGCTGGTATTGGTCGAATGCGGCAGTCTCGTAATCCGAATCGCCATTCAAGGCGCGGGCCATCAGCTCCAGAGCCGGCCTGGTTTCTCCCATGGTGAAGTGAAAGTTGGCGGCCGCGAACAGGGTGTACGGTATATTGGGACCGGCTAAGACCGCGCGTAAGTAGCAGGACCTCGCGGCCTCCGTCTGGCCGCTCCGCTCGCTGGCTTCGGCCAGGTCGCGCCAAGGCCCCGGACCGGCCGGATCGCGGCGCAAGAATTCCAGAAGCGCAGACCTCGGGACCGCCGCGATATTCCCACCGTGCCTGTCCAGAAGAGCTGCACGCGCAGTGTCCGTGTCGCAAATGCCCAACCGGCAGAATGCGAGCTCAGCCCGAGGGTCGTGATGGAAGGCAAAGAGGAAGACGAGCCAGGCGCCGGAATAGAAGGCCAGCAGGCCGCCCGAGACAATTACGGCTCTACGGAGAAACGGCCGCTCCACGGCCGAATCCTCGGGCTCCGGGCTCCGGGCGAGAGCGGGAAGACTCACCGCGATGCCAGAGATCCATGCCAGCGCGATGGCGGTGGCGGGAATGTAGAGGTTGAACTCGGTCAGGCTGTGGAGCATCAGGGCCGCGAGCGAGCCGCAACAGGCCAGCCCGAGGAGGCGAACTTCCCGGTTTCGGCGGGATACGGCGGCGTGCAGCGCGCGGCGGGAAACGGCGGCCATCCACGCGGCGGCGATGAGGAAGCCGGCGATACCGAGCTCGGCGAGGAGCTGAAAATAGTCGTTGTGGGCATGGGTCCAACCCAGGTTGAGCCGCGCGGTTTCGTACTTCGGCAAGGCGGAACCATAGCTGCCCAGGCCGCACCCGAACCACGGATACGCGGCAATGAGGTGCAGGGTGTCCTTCCAGATGGGCCCGCGCCCACCAGTGGGTTCGAAGATGGCTTTCCCGAACTGTTCGACGAGCTCGTTGGGCGGCAGGAAGATGAGGAGGTACACTGCAGCCGCGCAGAGCGCGGCCAGAGCCGACCACCTTCTCCAGCCTTGCAGGCGGCTGCCGAAGCCTGCCGCGCCCATGATGAGGAGCGATCCGAGCGCTGCGAGGAAGCCCATCCTCGAAAACGAGAACACGATGGCCAGGAAGATTCCCAGAGCGGTGAACACGAGGCCGGAAGCCTTCAGGACAGCGGCGAGCGAGAGCCGGGCCAGTTTCTCGCGGCCAAGGATCGCCAGGGCGTACATGATGGGGAAAGGCAGGAGCAGCTCCAGGAGACCCGCGAAGAGGTCCCGGTCGGGGTAAGTGCCCAACACGATTTCGCTTCCAGCGGCGTACTGCATCAACCCCACGGCGGCCTCCAGGGCGGCGATGGCGATCAGCGGCACGACAGGCGCCCACGTGTTTGATCGCGAGCGCTGGCAGATTCCGGCAACCAGGAAAAAGACGAGAGCGTAGCAAACGATGCGACTCAGTCCTACCACGGTGGCCGTGGGCGTAACGGCAAGCGGCGCAAAGCTCGGAACTGGCAGGAGCGCGCCGAGGCTAGCGGCGATTTCGGCCCGCGCCGGCGACAGGATTCGCAAGAAGAAGAGTGGCAGGGGCACAAGCTGCAGGGCGACGTAGGAAGGAACGAGAAGGGCCGCCCGGAGGGCGACGCCGCGCAGCCGCGGCAGAGAATTCGGATGTAATACAACAGAGACGGCCGCCGCCAAACCAATCAGTAGAAGCGCGAGATTCGCGTCAAACGGTGTATCGCCGCGGGAAAAGCCGCCGTTGTTCAGAACGGCATAGCCCAGAGCTACAGTAAGCGGGCCAATGCTCACGAAGAATGCCGCCCGGCTCGACATGTATGCTTGGATGTTAGCAGGCTTACGGACCGGCTAGCGCCGCGTCTCTGAAGTACCCTAACCGCTTGCTTACGGGGTGCCCCGTCAGTGCTTATCCGAGTCGCCACCGCAGGTGCTGCAGCCACCGCTGGCAACGCAGGTCAGAGTATGCTGGTTGCAGCATGTGCTGCCGCCACAGCAACACTTTTTGCCGCATTTCGTGCCGCACATGACGTGCTCTCCCCGGTAGTCTCCCTGGTGCTCTCCATCCTGGCCGCCACTACAGCATTGACCGGACGTGCAGCAGAGGGAGACATTTCCACCGGCGCAGCAAGTAGTTCCGGCGGTACAGCAGACCGCATTCGACCCGTTGCCGCATGAGGTGCCCTGGGTGCTGGGTATGCAAGTCTTGGTGTTAGGATTGCAGCACTGGTTTTTGGAACAGTCGCGGTTCGTGGTGCAGGGCGCGGGCTTCTTCGGCTGGCAGGTGGTATTCTCGCCCTTGCCAGGGCCTTGACTACACAATTGATCAGACGTGCAGCAGAGGGCGACATTGCCACCGGCGCAGCAGGTAGTCCCAGCGGTACAGCAGACCGCGTTCGACCCGTTGCCGCACGAGGTGCCCTGGGTGCTGGGTATGCAAGTCTTGTTATTAGGATTGCAGCACTGGCCTCTGGCGCAGTCCCTGTTCGTGGTGCAGGACGCGACGCCCCGCATCGGCAGGGCAGCCAGGAACATGCCCCCGACGATTCCGCCGAGGTATGCAAGCGCGCTGCGGCGCGGCATGGGAGTCGCCAGCGCACGGGCGATGTCATCGATCCGATAGCTCATATTCCGCTCTTGGCCCTGCGGCCTCGCGCAATCGGAACGCCGGATGAACGAGGTCTCCAGAAGAGTAACTACTATACCTTCATAACATGAAGGCGCTCATGCTGCAACAAGAAAATGGTACTAGCCTGGTGACAAGTGTATGATCTTTGTATGACTTAGCGGGCAATAGGGCAGTTAGGCGCTCGCCCCGCTGGGAAGGATGGTACTAATCAAGCGCCACGTCCCTCTGCTAAAATGATTCGATTATGCAGGTGCTCTTGCTCGTGACGCGCGTTCTGCTCGCCGCGGTGTTTGTGGTGGCGGGGTGGGGCAAGCTGGCCGACCCCAAGGGATCGCGCGGGTCGATGGACGATTTCGGCGTGCCGCACTCGCTGGGGCCGCTGCTGGCGTTTCTGCTGCCTCTGGCGGAACTCGCCAGCGCGATCGCTTTGATTCCGGTGGCTTCGGCGTGGTGGGGCGCCGCGGGAGTCCTGGCGCTACTGGTGTTGTTCATCGCGGCGATCGGGGTGAACCTGGCGCGCGGCCGTAGGCCCAACTGCCACTGCTTCGGCCAACTGCACTCGGCTCCCGTCGGCTGGAAGACACTGGCGCGCAACTCGGTGCTCTCAGGGATGGCGATTTTGGTCCTCTGGCAAGGTCCCGGAGCGAGTATGGGCGGCTGGTTGGAAAGTTTGAACCGGCTGGAATTGATGGTTTTGGTTCTGGCGGTCGCATGTGCCGGGCTGGCAGTGTTTACAGTGTGGTCTCTGCTTCACCTGCTGCGACAGAACGGCCGTTTGATGTTGCGCCTGGAAGCGATTGAGGCGAAGGTCGGCATCGATTCCAATGCGCCCGAGCCGCCGCCGGGCCTTCCGGTGGATATGCCCGCCCCGGCCTTCAGCCTCCAGGCCCTGGAAGGCGGCGAGGTGACGCTGGAGTCTCTGGTGGGCCGCGGAGTGCCGGTTCTGCTCGTCTTCAGCGAACCGGATTGCAGCGCGTGCGAGGGACTGCTGCCCGAGATCGGGCAGTGGCAGCGCGAGCACGCCGCGCGCCTCCGTACCGTGCTCATCGGCAGCGGGCCGGCCGAGACAAACCGCGAGAAGGCGCTTCAGTATGGCTTGGAAAACCTGCTGCTGCAGACCGGGCGTGAAGTTCGCGAGGCGTACCAGGTTGCCGCCACCCCTAGCGGCGTGCTGATCGTGGACGGCCGGATCGCCAGCCAGACGGCGGCGGGAACCGATGCGATTCGCGGGCTGGTCGCCCGTACGGTTTTGCCCACGGTGGTGAAGGGAGATGCGGTTCCGTCGATCCGGGTGCCGGATCTCGACGGCGAGAGCGTGGATGTAGGTGCGCTGAGGGGGCGGCGCTCGCTGCTCCTGTTCTGGAATCCGTCCTGCGGATTCTGCCAGAGTATGCTGGCGGATCTCACAGCATGGGAGGAGCATGGACCGCCGGATGGCCCGCGTTTGGTCGTGATATCCAAGGGATCGGCCGAGGATAACCGGCTGCAAGGCTTCCGTTCGACGGTGTTGTTGGATCAAGCTTCGATTGGCATTCATGTGTTCGGCATTGCCGGGACTCCCTCGGGAGTGATGCTGGATGAGGAGGGCAGAGTGGCTTCTGGCATCGAGGTTGGCGCCCAGGCGGTGATGGCGCTCGCCAACGGGGTGGCTGTAGCCCAAGTGCAACCCGGCCCCTGATTTTGTCGGGCTATGAAGAAGGGACCAATCGAACACAGCTCCGGCGCGGATCATCGAAAAGGGTCCGGTCAGCGACCGGGTAGTGATCGATACTGAGACGCGCCAACACGGGCAGGGACAGGGCCAACCGTTTGCTTCGGCCGATTCGCCACCGCAACCTCGCCGCGCCGCAGGCCACAGCCGAGCAGAACTGCCAGGATGGCGCGGTCCCGTTTGCCCCTAATTGAGCCCGAATCAGGAGTGCCGAGGAGCTCCCGGGCGCCTGCCGAAGTCAACCACCTGCTGATACGGACACCGTACAGCCGAAGGCCATGCACCTTGGAGATTGTGGAAGCGACGCTTACATCGAGGAGACCGTTATCGGCCGCTTCCTGGGCGAGTCGCCAAACGGCAGCCAGCCGCTGATTGATTGTAGCTGGAGCCAGTTCCTTTTCGATGAGCATTGCCTTGTATCGATTGACTAACGCCTTGCACAACACCGGAGGTTGCTGTCCCTGAGCCATGTCAGGAATTCATCCAACGCGGCTCGGTAAGCCCGGCGTGTATGGGGACTCGCGAGGCCATCGAGCGCCAGGCCGATCAATCAACTCTGGCCGTTTCCTTAACCGCTGCATAGATGATGCATAGATGATAGTCGGCGCGGTATGGATATGATAGTTCTATACCCACTGGCCTGAAGTACTGGATCTGCAAGGACTTGTTCGCAAAGGCCGAGTAGCCGCAGAATCAAAGCATGACGATCACCTACTCAAACGGAACGGTCCTGGAAGCGATTGTATTGGTGCACGAGGAGGAAGCGCTCCGAGTGGCCGTGACAGGTGAGGGCGACGTGCACACTTTCCGGCGTATCCACGAAGCCTGGATCTCAGAGGATGGTGAGCCGGTGGCTGTCGAGTTCGCGTGGCAACGTCACGGGACGGCCAATGTCCCCGCTGAGGCGGACTGCATCTGCTCCAAGAAACTGGCATCCCGGCTGATCGCAATGCTGCTGGAGGGACCGGGCGAAGACGATCTGCTTAAGGATGCTGTCTACTGCCTCTCTCCGGAAGGGAACAAAGTGCGAATTAACCAGAGCAAGTTGGAAGTCAACTAGGCGCTTTTAGCGCGTTTTTCGATCGGCTCATCCACAACCACTTCTCGTCTTTGATCAGCGCGCACTTCTGTTTCGCCTGTGGAACCATGTCCCAGGGATTAGAACCCGGGCTTGGTTAAGGATGGAGATGATGAAGGAGGGAATTTGCGACGCGGCATGATTGAAAAGATTCCCATGCGATCCAAACGAATCGTGGTTGTTTCCCTGCGCCGCTTGTTGAACTACTCCTCTACGACATAGGTCCCATATGAAATCGACAATATCCACAGAACAAGACATTCTCGCTGACAAGATCGGCACCCGCAACGCCAAAGTCGGGATCGTTGGATTAGGCTACGTAGGCTTGCCCCTGGCCATTGAATTCGCCAAAGCCGGATTTCCGGTCACGGGCATCGACGTCCAGCAATCAAAAATCGAGGAATTGAACGCCGGCCGCTCCTATATCCAGGACGTCCCGACGGTCACCCTGCGGCCTTACGTCGATTCCGGCGCGTTCCGCGCGACCATGGACTTCTCGGTCATCGCGGAACTGGACACTGTCAACATCGCCGTCCCGACCCCCCCTGCGCAAGACGAAGGACCCGGACATGAGCTACATCATGGCCGCTGCTGAAGAGATCGCCCGGTAGAAGCCATGCGCGGTCAGTGGATGTTTGGTATGGCACTGCGGGCAGTGGTCGGGGCGGTAGCAATCGGGGTCAGCCAGTTGCTCGGTATATTGCTGTACCGAGCCGGCGAACGGGTGTAGGATCTGCATAGGATCTGCCTCTGGGAGATGCGAACTCCCAAGGTTCGTTCTGCGGGCGGGAGAGCTCTTTTGGATGGGTGTCCGGGGAGTTCTTCCGCTCACCTCGATATCCTACACATCTGCTTGAGAGTACCGATATCGGAGGTTTGGCGTCTCATGCCGCCAAACTGGTTCCTTCGGTTCTGGACAGATCAAGCCTGTCTCGGATGAATTTCACGAGGATTGAGGG
>OCTA010001942.1_pt1 | contig 18939 bp, 17 predicted proteins | sample 1538991 | NCBI WGS metagenome assembly OCTA01 (sample SAMEA3539302, study PRJEB22396) | soil metagenome | biome: tundra; feature: field; material: soil | place: USA | collected 2010-05 | depth 0.15 m | reverse complement strand
TGGTGTCGGAGACGGGACTTGAACCCACACGCCCCTAAGGGCACCAGCCCCTCAAGCTGGCGCGTCTGCCTATTCCGCCACTCCGACGCGGCCTCCACTCTAGCCGTAGTTAATCAATCGACTAAAGCACTAACCCGTTGGCGTCACGGGCGTGATGGACCACGTGGGCAACTGATCAACGAAGCCCGTCACGGTAAAAGTACTTTGCACCGTGACGAGTGAACTCGACCACACGGCGAGCGACGGCGCCGTGAAGAGAGGACGAACCCAGTAGTCGTTCATGACCGCTTGGTCGAGTCGCAACCACGTCGCCGACGCCGTTACCGGGTTAAAGATTGCTGAGGCTTGACTAAACAGTGAAGTCACGGTCGCCGACCGCACGCCACTGGGGTACGTGTTCGGGTAGGCCGGACCGGCCCACGAACGCGCGGCGTAAGAAGGCGCCGTGATCGTCGGACGCGAGAAGATCGCGACGTCGGCGTTACTCGACGCGGCCGCTCTCGCCGCCACGGTCTCACTCGACTTATTAACCAACGTCGCCGAGACGCCAATGCTCGCCCAGTCGTTTTTGACGAGCGCCGCGACGGAGTGATCGAGACCACTCGGGCCAACGGCCAGTCGGATCGAGAGAGCCTTCCCGGTGCTACTAAGCCAACCCGACGACGTCCTTCGAAACCCGTTGTTCTTGAGAACATCAATCGCGCACGTCACGCAGTCACTGGAGCCGTTCGACGGGCCACCCTTAGTCGTGGTGGTCGTTGACTGGCCCGTAGGGTTCGATCCTCCGGTGCCGGGATACTGGCTCTGACCTTGGGAGTAGATCGCCGACGCCGCGACCGAGGGCGAGAAGGTCACCGCGCCAAAGATGTGGTCGATCATCGCCTGACGTAAGACCGACCAACTGAGCGCTTCGCGAACGGCGAGCAGGCTCGTCGAGGGACTGGCGGACGCGAAGGTCATCTCTTCGATGTTGCTCGACGACGAGATCCGACTGAGTAACGTCGGGTGCGAGCTGAGCGTGAGAATCGCTCCGCTGTTGACCGCGAGTGAGTAGTCCGCCCATATATCTTTCGCCGTGCTCGGTAGGCTCTGCGCGTCGGTAACGACGATGCGCCCAAAGCGATTCGTGTCGAGGGGCCAGTTTGCGTTCATGGTGAGCACGAGACGATTCGCGGTGGCCCTCGTCACGAGATACGGTCCCAGTGACGGACGACCGATGAGATTGCTAATCGCGCAGCCCTCGGGCGTACCGGGCGCTTCGACGTCGCGAAAGAGGAGGTTCCAGTCGGCGTCGGGCGTCGCGAACACGGCCGTCACCGTCAGACCATTCGGCGAGACGCTGAGGGACTTAATCGCGCGATAGCCGTCGCTCGTCACGCTCGCGAGATTCTTCGCGCGTTGCCACCAGGCCACGAGGTCACTCCCGGTAAAGAGCGTCCCGTCACTCCAGGACAGACTGGAACTTATGGTGTAGCGCACCGTCTCGGGCTGCAATGAGGTCAACTCCGCCGACGCGATGGGGCCGTTCTGTCCGATCAAGGTGCCGTTCGCGTTCGTCACAAACGCCGACGGCCGCGTGAGGTCGAGAACGGCGTCGGTCGTAGGTGTGGCGCCCGGGTCGAGGTAACTACAGCCGTTAAACGGTCCGGGCAGGGACAACACGAGAGTGCGGGCGTTCTCGTTGGCGTTGGTGTACTGCAAGGCACCCGAGCGCGCGACCGGCACCACAAACGCCGCTACGACCGCGAGGCCGAATACGGAGATGACCAGCACGCGCCAGTGTCGACGCGACCACATGGTCGTTACTGCAGACGTAGGTCGAGCGCCAGCGTGGCAAAGGTGAACGTCAACGCGACCGCGATCGTTATTCGGTCCAGATTGCGCTCCACCACGGTCGAACCGGTCGCGGCGGCGCCCATGGAGCCTCCCATGAGGTCCGAGATGCCCCCACCTCGGCCCGAGTGCAACAAGACGAGAAAGATCAACGCCACGGCCGTAACTGTCTCAATAGCGATGATTGCCCAGGTAAACATTGGGTCCTCCGATTAGCGCTTAATAGCGTAGCAGTCGTCGCACGCCTGCAATATGGCGTAGAACGACTCGGCCTTGAGCGACGCCCCGCCAACGAGAAAACCGTCCACGCCACTCTCGCGCACGAGGAGCGCCGCGTTCTCGGCGTTGACCGAGCCACCGTAGAGCACTTGGGGCGAGGTGAAGGACAGCGAGCGAAGGACCGTTCGAAGTAACGCCGTCATCTCAGACACCTGCGCCGAGGTGGCGTTCACGCCGGTGCCAATGGCCCAAAGGGGCTCGTACGCCACGGTCACCAGTGCGTGAAATTTTTCGTCGAGTCCCCCAAGGGCGCTCTCGAGCTGCGCCGCGACGAAGGCCTCGTGCTCGTCGCTCTCACGAATCGAGAGCTCTTCTCCCACGCAGAGCACGGCGTGTTGGCCGGCGCGCACCACGCTGCGCAGGGTTTCGGCGACGGTCTCGTCGCTCATGAAGTAGTGCACGCGACGCTCGGAGTGACCAACGAGAACCCACTCGACGTTGAGACGCTTCAGCATTGACGTTGAGATCTCGCCGGTGTGCGGTCCGTTCTCCTGGGAGTTGACGTGTTGCGCTCCGAGCGCTATTGCGAATCGCTCGGAGTCAATGATCGAGCTGACACTTCGCAGGTCGACGAATGGCGCGGCCACGACGACGTCGGTGTGCTCGACCGGACGATTCTTCATGAGAACGCCGAGTTGTTGCACGAGGTGCAACGCCTCAACGAAGTCCAGGTTCATCTTCCAGTTGCCAATGACGAGGGGGCGCCGGGCGTTCATCTAGTTCCACGGACTTTCACGAAGGGCCCTGAGACCCGGCAGGTCGCCGAGCTCGACGAGCTCTAACGACGCGCCGCCGCCCGTCGAGACGAAACTCACGTCGTGCTCGAGTCCGTACGAGCTGAGCGCCGCGACCGAGTCGCCGCCGCCGACGACGCTGACGGCCGACGACGCGACGATGGCGCGCGCGATCGCTTCGGTGCCGGCGCCAAAGCGCGGATCCTCGAAGACGCCCATGGGTCCGTTCCAGAGAATGGTCCGCGCGCTCGAAAGGACGGCCGCGAAGATCTCAATCGACGACGGACCGATGTCGAGACCCATGAAACCGTCGGGAATATTTTCGCCAAACTCGACGACGTCGTCGGCGCCCCCGTCCGGTCCAAAGGCGGACCCGGCGGCCAGACCGTGCGCGTCGACCGGGATCAAGACGTTGCCGCCCTCGAGCAGTGCGGCGCACTCGTCGACGAACGAGCCGTCAAAGAGCGAGGTGCCGATGCGGCGCCCTTCGGCCACGGCGAAGGTGTACGCCATGCCGCCGCCCACGACGACGACGTCGGCCTTCTCGGCGAGCACCTTCATGATGCCGAGCTTGTCCTTCACCTTGGCGCCCCCGATCACCGCCACGAAGGGTCGCGCCGGCGAATCGAGTAGCGCGAGCAGCGTCGCCACTTCGCGTTGCAGGTTTGATCCTGCGGCACTGGGAATGAGCGTCGGAGGAACCATGATCGACGCGTGGGCGCGGTGCGAGGCGCCAAAGGCTTCGTTGACGTAGTAGTCGAAGCCGTCAACCAGTGACGCCCCGTACGCCGCGTCGTTCGCCTCTTCGCCGGGATGAAAGCGCAGGTTCTCCATCAGTTCAATCTCGGGACGAAGGGACTCAAGACATCGTCGCAGGGGCGCGACGGCGTAGCGCTCGTCGACACGTCCGTCGGGCCGACCAAAGTGCGTACAGGCGACGACCGTGGCGTCGCGTTCTGTCAACGCGTCAAAGAGCGGCAACGCCGAGCGCAGGCGAAAGTCGTCGGTGACGCTCAGTACGCCGTCAATCTCGGCGACGGGCGCGTTGAAGTCGACGCGCACGAGGACCCGTTTACCTTCAAGGCTCCCCCATCGATCGATCGAGGGTAGAGTGCGCGACACGAAACTACTGGCCGACGTGGCGAGCGAGGTCGACCAGTCGGTTCGAGTAGCCCCACTCGTTGTCGTACCAGCCAAAGACTTTAACGAGGGACTTGGCCTCGTCGATGGGCTGAACCATGGTCATCAAAGAGTCAAAGGTGCACGAGGCGGGACTGCCCACGATGTCCGACGAGACGATGGGCTCGTCGGTGTAGACGAGGATGCCCTTCAGCGGCCCCTCGGCCGCCGCCTTAAAGGCCGCGTTGATCTCCTCGACACTCGTCGAGCGAACGATCGCGGTGAAGTCGGTGATGCTACCCACGGGAATCGGCACCCGCAGTGACGTGCCGTCGAGGCGACCCTTCATCGAACTGAGGACCAGACTCGTCGCGCGCGCGGCGCCGGTCGACGACGGCACGATGTTGATCGCGGCCGCGCGGGAGCGGCGCAGGTCCTTGTCTTGTGCGCGAGGGCGAGAAGATTCTGGTCGTTGGTGTAGGCGTGCACCGTCGTCATGAGACCGGCGTCGACGCTAAAGGCGTCGTCGAGGACCTTCACCATGGGAACGAAGCAGTTCGTCGTACACGACGCGTTCGAGATGACCAGGTCCTTCGTAGCGTCGAACGAGCTCTCGTTCACGCCCATGACGAACGTGGCGTCCGCGTCGCCCGAAGGCGCCGAGATGATGACGCGCTTGGCACCGGCCGCTAAGTGCGCGCTGGCCGCTTCGCGAGTGGTGAAGATGCCCGTCGACTCGATGACCACGTCGATACCGAGTTCGCCCCAGGGCAGCGCGGCGGGGCTGCGTTCGGCGAAGACCTTGATGGTGTGCGGTCCCACGTGCAGGGCGTCCTCACCGACGATGACGGTTTGATCGAGCACGCCCTGGGTGGAGTCGTACTTCAAGAGGTGCGCGTTGGTCGAGGGGGGCATGACGTCGTTGAGCGCCACGACATCGACGTCGGAGTTCGCGAGAGCGGCGCGCAGAAAGCCCCGTCCGATTCGTCCAAATCCGTTAATGGCGACCCGTGTTACCACTGGCTTCTCCTTGTTCGTCGGTCTACTATCTTCGCACTTCTTCGAGTAGGGCCGTAGCCAATTTTTGCACATCGTGCATGAGCCCATTCGCGGTCGCGAGGTCGCGCACGCGCGTCGGGGCCTTGCACGAGTCGTTCGCGAAGGACGAACGCTCGTCCACCAGCACGAGATCCACCGCGACCCCGTGGCGTTCGAGCGCGTCGACGTGATCTTGCAACGTGTAGCCCTCGGTTTCGGGAATCTGGGCGCGCAGGTTCGCCACGTAGATCTTCTTCGCCTTGGTCCCGGCCAGGGCCTGAGTGATCCCGGGGACCACGCAGGCCGCCAACACGCTGGTGAAGAGCGAACCCGGGCCAATGACGACGACGTCCGCGCGTTCGATCGTCTCGACGGCCACGATGGGCGCGGCGGCGTTCGCGGGTTCGAGACTGATGCGCCGGATGGACGACGAGCGCGCCACCTTGCTCTGGCCGCGCGTCGGGCCGTCTTCGGTGCTGGCGAGTAACACGACACCTTCGCAACTGGCCGGCACGATGGTGCCGGTGACACCCATGACCTCCGCCAGAGCCCGGACGGACTCTTCGAGGTTGCCCGTCGCGTCGAGCAGACCCACGAGTAAGAGGTTTCCGACGGTGTGACCGCTCAGTTCACCGACGTCAAAACGGTGTTCGAAGGATGTGGTGAGGGGGTTGTCCGGGTCGGCCAGGGCGCCGAGGCACTTTCGAAGATCTCCGACGGCCGCGACGTTCAACATCGCGCGCAGTCGACCCGTGGATCCCCCGTCATCGGCGACCGACACGACGCCGGTCACGTCGGGTGAGATGAGTTTCAGCGCTCGAAGAGTGACGGCAGTGCCGTGGCCCCCGCCAACGGCCACGACCTTCATCGCGCGATGTCGCGGTGAAAGACGGCGTTGTCGAGGTTCAGGCGCGCCCGGATCTCCTCGGCGATCGCGACGCTGCGATGGCGCCCCCCGGTGCAGCCGATCGCGATGGAGAGATACGACTTTCCCTCCTTGGCGAAGGCGGGTATCTGCCACTCGAGGAGTCCCACGACGTCCTTTAAGAAGTGCTGGGCCGGCTCTTGATCGAGGACGTAGCGCGCCACCGGTTCATCGAGTCCGGTCAGCGGTCGAAGCTCGTCGATCCAGTGCGGGTTCGGCAGAAAACGGCAGTCGAAAACGAGGTCCACGTCGCGCGGGATGCCGTAGGTGTAGCCAAAAGTGACGAGCGAGACGCGAAGTGACTCCATCGTGCTGACGTCGGTGAAGGTCTCGACGATGCGCCGACGCAGTTGATTGGAGTTAATCGAGCCCGTGTCGATGACGAGGTCCGCGGCGTCACGAATCGACAACAACGCCGCGCGCTCGCCCGCAATGGACTCGGCCAGCGTCGCCTCGTCGAAGGGGTGGCGGCGCCGATTGCCCTCGAAACGATGAATCAACACCTCGTCGGGCGCGTCGAGAAAGAGGATCTTCACCTTCTCGTGGCGCTGTTGAAGTTCTGTTTTCACCGCGAGCACGGCGTCGGGCACGACGCCACCCGAGCGACCCACGATGAAGGCGACGCCAGCTAGGTCGTGCGACCCCGCCGAGGCGAGTTCGCCGACGCGCACCACGAGCTCGAGGGGAAGATTATCGATGACGAACCAACCGAGGTCTTCGAGAGCGGCCGAGACCGTCGAGCGCCCCGCGCCCGACATGCCCGTGACCAGCAAGGCCTCAGTCACTCTCACCACCCTTCGTGGGCCGTGGAAGCGACGGCGCCTGTAGATGATCGTAGAGCCTCGTCGCGACGTCACTCGGTAGCCACGCCAGTGCCTCGAACTCATCGAGCGTCGCTTGGCGTAGCGCGTTCAATGAACCGAACGCGCCCAGCAGTCGCTCTCGACGCGCGGGTCCGAGACCTTCGACGCCTTCGAGGGACGACGCCACCATCGACTTGCCGCGCTTCGAGCGGTGAAAGGTGATGGCGAAGCGGTGCGCCTCGTCGCGGATGCGCTGGACCAAGTAGAGACTCTCCGAGCCGCGTTCGAGCGCGATGGGTACCGAACTCCCCGGCCGATAGAGCAACTCTTCCCGCTTGGCGAGCGCGGCGAACTCCACGAGTCCCGTGAGATCGAGCGAGCGCGCGGCCTTCTCGGCGGCGTGCAACTGCGGAAGTCCTCCGTCAATGATGATGAGGTCGGGACGGCGGAACTTACTGCTCCCCTGGTGTTCCTCCCAGTGCGAGAGACGACGGCGCACCACCTCTTCCATGGCGCCTACGTCGTCGTTACCGAGTACCTCTTTCACGTTGAAGTGGCGATAGTCGCTCTTTATGGGTAGCGCGTCTTCGAAGACCACCATGGATCCAACGTAGTTGGTGCCCTGGAGGTGGCTCATGTCGAAGCACTCGACGCGATAGGGCGGCTGCTCTAAGGAGAGGACGGCGCCGAGTTCTTGCAGGTCGAAGCGCTCGACGCGATAGGGCGGCTGCTCTAAGGAGAGGACGACGCCGAGTTCTTGCAGGGCGCGCGAGCGAACGTTGTGGTCGGCCTGGCGTCGCAGCGAGTCACGATTGATGACGGCCTCGGCGTCGTGCACGGCGAGATCGACCACGCGACGACGCTTGCCGCGCTGCGCGGCCACGACCTCGACGGCTTTGCCGCGAACGTCGCTGAGGTACTGCGTAATGAGAGGCGTCGCGAGGGAGGCGCGCTCCACGACGACGACGCCCGGAACTCCGTCCGCGTCGAGGTACATATCGGTCATGGCGTTTTCGAGAATCTCGCGGTCGTCTTCGTCCATCGAGCGGTCCACGAGATGCACCGTGCGGCCAATGATCCGTCCGAAGCGGACCCGAAAGCGCACGACCGCGGCGCGACTACCCTCGCTGGCGATCGCGATGACGTCGAGGTTGGAGTGGTCGTCGAGCACGACGCTCTGGGCGCTCGCGGCCCGCTCGAGAGCCGCGAGACCGTCGCGCGCCTTGGCGGCGGCCTCGTAGTGCTTCTGGGCGGAGGCCTCGTCCATCTGGCGCTGCAACAGGTCGCGCAGTTGCCGCACGTCACCTTCGAAGAAGCGCGCCCACGACGACGAGAGTTCTTGATAGCCCTCGGTGTCGATGGCGCCCACGCAGGGTCCGGAGCACTTGCCGATGTCGTAGAGCAGACAGGGCCGATTGATGCGCTGTTGGTAGTTGAACTTGTGCTTCGAGCACGACCGCAGGGGAAAGGCTTGGAGCAGTTCGTCCATCGTCACGCGCAGCGCCCTCACGTCGACGAAGGGCCCGAAGTAACGAACGCCCTTCACGTGTTGGCCGCGGGTCGTGTAGGGCGCCGCGAAGGGAGTTCGTGAATCGAGCGCGACGAAGGGAAAACTCTTGTCGTCCTTCAGGCGCATGTTGTAACGCGGCTGATTCTCCTTAATCAGTTCGTTCTCCAGGATCAACGCGTCGAGTTCGTTGGGCGTCACGATCCACTCGACCGACGTCGACTCTTCCATCAGGAGTTGCGTCCTTTGGCTCTGGCCCTCACGGTGCTGAAAGTAACTCGAGAGTCGCTGAGCGAGCACGCGCGCCTTGCCGACGTAGATCACCGCGCCGCGCTCGTTTCGAAAGAGGTAGCAACCGCTCTGGCGCGGAATGCCCGAAGGCTTCGCCAGCATTAGACCCGACCGTTACCGGCCAGCACCTCTTTAAGCACCGTGCCGGTGGCGGTCTCGAGTTTGGCGATGTCCTCGGGCGTGCCCTCGCCCACCACCAGACCGCCGCGCCGTCCGCCCTCGGGACCGAGGTCGATGACCCAGTCCGCGGTCTTGATGACGTCGAGGTTGTGTTCGATGACGAGCACCGTGTTGCCCTGATCCACCAGTCGGTGCAGCACCAGCAAAAGTCGGCTCACGTCTTCGAAGTGCAGGCCGGTCGTTGGTTCGTCGAGCACGTAGAGCGTGTGACCGGTGGGGCGACGCGCCAGTTCCGTCGCGAGCTTCACGCGCTGCGCTTCGCCGCCCGAGAGCGTGGGTGCCGGCTGACCGAGGCGCACGTAACCCAGTCCCACGTCCACGAGACTCTGCACGTGACGCAGTATCAAGGGCTGACGGTCGAAGAACTCGAGCGCGTCGGAAATGGGCATGGCGAGAACGTCGGCGATGGACTTGTCGCGGTACTTGATTTCGAGCGTCTCGCGGTTGTAGCGCGCGCCGTCACAGACGTCACAGTTGACGTAGACGTCGGGCAGAAAGTGCATCTCGATCTTGATGGTGCCGTCCCCGGCGCACGCCTCGCACCGCCCGCCCTTCACGTTGAAGGAGAACCGCCCTGGCTGGTAGCCACGAACTTTGGCCTCTTGGGTCTCGGCGAAGAGTTTTCGAATCTTGTCGAAGACCCCCGTGTAGGTCGCCGGATTCGACCGCGGTGTTCGGCCAATTGGCTGTTGGTCGACGGCGACGACCTTGTCGAGGTTCTTCACGCCCAGGATCGTGTCGTGCTCGGCGGCCTTGGTCTTCGCCCGGTTGATCTGGCGTTCGAGCGACGCCAAGAGAATGGCGTTGATCAACGAGGACTTACCCGAACCCGACACGCCGGTGATCGCGACGAAATCCCCGAGGGGAACGTCGACCGTGATGTTCTGCAGATTGTTCGCGCGAGCACCCTTGATGGTGAGCCGTTTGCCGTCACCGAGTCGCCTCGACGTGGGAACGGCAATGGACTTGGCGCCCGAGAGGTACTGGCCGGTGAGTGATCGTTTGTTCTTCAAGAGCGCTTCGTAGGTACCCGCGTGCACGACCTCGCCGCCGAACTCTCCGGCGCCCGGCCCGATGTCCACGATGAAGTCCGCCAGTCGGATCGTCTCTTCGTCGTGTTCGACGACGATGACCGAGTTGCCGAGGTCGCGCAGGCGCTCGAGGGTGGCGATCAGGCGTCGATTGTCGCGCTGGTGCAGCCCAATCGAGGGCTCGTCGAGCACGTAGAGCACGCCTACGAGGTAGCTCCCGATCTGGCTGGCCAGGCGAATTCGTTGGGCCTCGCCGCCCGAGAGAGTGGCCGAGGCCCGGCTTAACGTCAAGTAGTCCAGTCCCACGTCGAGCAGGAACGTCAGTCGCTCGACGATCTCCTTGACCACCTGGTGGGCGATGGTCTGTTCACGCTTGGTGAGCGTCAACTTGTCGAAGTAGTCAATGGCTTCATCGATGGTGAAGGCGTTCACGTCGGCGATGTTGCGATCGTGCACCCGTACCGCCAAGACTTCGGGCTTCAGGCGTTGGCCCCGACAGGCCGTGCACTCCACCTCGCGCATGAACTGCTCGGCCTGTTCGCGCGACCAGTCGCCGTCGGCCTCGTTGCGCTTGCGCTCCAACCACTCCACGATGCCGTTGTAGGTCGTCTCGTAACTCCTCACGCGACCGTAGCGGTTCTTGTACTTGACCGGGACGGTTTTGGAGTCCACGCCGAAGAGCACGAGCTTTCGATCTTTGGCCCTCAACTTCGCCCATGGCGTGTCGACGTCGAATCCGCCCAACGTCGCGATGCCACCGATGAGGCGCTCGAAGTACTTAAAGCGCGCGCCGGCCCAGGGCGCGAGGGCGCCGTCGGCGAGGGACAACGAGTCGTCGGGCACCACGAGGTCGGGGTCCACCTCGTAGCGCGTGCCCAGTCCCGTGCACACCGGGCAGGCGCCGTAGGGCGAGTTGAAGGAGAAGTCGCGCGGCGCGAGTTCGCCAAAACTGATCCCACAGTCACTGCACGCCATCTTCTCCGAGAACTGCACCATCTCATCGGTGTCGAGGAAGAGAAACTTGACGACGCCCTTCGTGAGTTTGAGGGCCGACTCCACCGATTCGGTCAGTCGCTGACGATTAGCTTTCTTCACGGTCAATCGGTCCAACACCACGTCGATGGTGTGTTGTTCGTAGCGCGCCAAGGTTAACGAGTCGCGCTCGCTTAGTTCCATCACCACGCCATCGACGCGCACCCGGGAGAATCCCTGTCCCGCGAGCTCGGTCAAGAGAGTGCTGTACTCCCCTTTTCTGCCCTCGACCACCGTCGCGAGGACGAGAAACCGCTCGCCGTCACTTCGAGCCAGCACTTGGTCGACGATCTGTTGGGGCGTCTGGCTCGAGATGGCCTTGCCGCAGTTGGGGCAGTACCGCACACCGATGCGAGCGAAGAGCAGGCGCAGGTAGTCGTGGATCTCGGTAATGGTCCCCACGGTCGAACGCGGGTTCCTCGACGCCGACTTTTGATCGATGGAGATAGCTGGCGAAAGACCCTCGATGAACTCGACGTCGGGTTTGTCCATCTGGCCCAGGAACTGACGGGCGTAGGCCGAAAGGCTCTCCACGTAGCGGCGCTGTCCCTCCGCGTAGATCGTGTCAAAAGCGAGTGAGGACTTGCCCGATCCCGAAAGTCCCGTAAACACCACCAACTGGTCGCGCGGGATCTCCACGGAGAGGTTTTTCAGGTTATGGACCCTCGCTCCCTGGACCCGAATCGACTTAGACATAGGGGGAATCTACCGGTTCTTCGACACTTATCAGGCCGTCGCTCGTGGCGAGCGCCTGGCGCTGAAGGTTCTGCAGCGTGTCGCGTAGAACGGCCGCTTCTTCAAAACGAAGCTCGCCCGCGGCGAGCAGCATCGCCTCCTCGACGCGCGCTATTTCGAGGCTGAGATCGTCGGGCAGGACCCCGTCGAGTGAGGAGATGCCGTGCACCTTGGACGTGACTTCGCGAGGTGACTCGCTACGCAATCGATTCAAGATGTCCGCCACGTTCTTCATGACGGTCTGGGGTTCAATGCCGTGTTCCTCGTTAAAGGCCAACTGGAGCAGCCGTCGTCGCTCGGTGAGCGAAATGGAAGCGCGCATCGAGTCGGTCATGCGGTCCGCGTAGAGGATGGCCTGACCGTTGGAGTTGCGAGCGGCGCGCCCAATCGTCTGGGTCAACGCACTGCGCGAGCGCAAGAACCCTTCCTTATCGGCGTCGAGGATCGCCACGAGCGAGACCTCCGGCAGGTCGAGACCTTCGCGCAGCAGGTTGATCCCGACCAGGATGTCAAACTCGCCCAGTCGCAGTGAGCGAAGAATCTCAATGCGCTGAATGGTGTCGATGTCGCTGTGGAGGTACTGGACGCGGTACCCCCCCTTGGCGAGAAAGGTGGTGAGATCCTCGGCCATGCGCTTGGTGAGTGTCGTGATCAGAGCGCGTTCGCCTCGGGCGATCACGACGTCGAGTCGGGTCCGCAGATCGTCAATCTGGTTCTTCGTGGGAGCGACGAACACCTCGGGGTCGAGTAGTCCGGTGGGACGGATGACCTGTTCCACGATCTGATCGGAGTGTTCAATTTCGTAGGGGCCCGGCGTCGCCGAGACGAAGACCATCTGGGGCACGATCTCCATGAACTCGTCGAAGCTCAAGGGACGATTGTCGAGTGCGCTCGGCAGTCGAAAGCCGTGTTCGACCAGCGTCAACTTTCTCGAACGGTCCCCGGCGAACTGACCTCGCACTTGGGGTACCGCGACGTGCGACTCGTCAATGACGACCAGCATGTCGTCGGGAAAGTAGTCCAGGAGCGTAAAGGGGCGCTCGCCCGGCTTGCGACCGTCGAGGTGCGCGGAGTAGTTCTCAATGCCCGCGCAGATCCCCGTCTGTTCGAGCATCTCGAGGTCGTGCTCGGTGCGAGATCGCAGGCGCTGCGCCTCGAGGAGTTTGCCCTCCCTTTGAAAAGTGGCGAGCTGGTCAGCGAGTTCTACTTCAATGCTCCGACAGGCCCGCTGTAACGTGGCGAGACTCGCCGCGTAGTGCGACGCCGCGAAGAGCGTGAACTCGTTGACCTTGCCCCGACTCTCTTGGGTCACGGGGTTGAAGAACGAGATCTCCTCGATCGCGTCGTCGAAGAACGACACCCGTACGGCCTCGTTACTGTACGCGGGCTGGACTTCTAAGGTGTCGCCCTTCATGCGAAAGGACCCTCGATCGAGCACGAGCTCGTTACGGTTGTACTGCATCTCGACGAGGCGACGAAGAAGGGCCCGTTGATCAAAGCTCTCGCCCACCTCTAAGGGCAACATCCGCTCCCGGTACTCAATCGGCGAACCGAGTCCGTAGATGCACGACACCGACGCGACAACAATCGTGTCGCGATGAGTGAGTAGCGACGAGGTCGCGGCGTGGCGCAGCCGGTCGATCTCTTCGTTGACCGAACTGTCCTTTTCGATATAGGTGTCGGTGCGAGGAATGTAGGCCTCGGGTTGGTAGTAGTCGTAGTACGAGACGAAGAATTCCACGCGATTCTTGGGCAACATGTCTCGAAGTTCCGAGGCCAGCTGCGCGGCCAGTGACTTGTTGGGTTCGAGTATCAACGTCGGACGTTGCACGCGTTCGACCAGCCAGGCGATCGTCGCGGTCTTACCGCTGCCCGTGATGCCCTCGAGCGTCTGGTAGCGAAGACCGTCTTCGACGCCCTGGGTGAGCGCGGCGATTGCCGTTGGCTGGTCGCCGGCCGGTTGAAACAGCGACTCGACGAGAAAGTCAGTCACGACCTATCCCCAGATCGCCGAGGGCCGCGTCGAGTTGCAAGTAGAGCTCGTCGAGTGTTCCGTCATTCCACAACACTCGATCGACGAGCAACGCCCGTTCTTCGTTACTCATCTGCGCCGCCAGGCGCGCACGCGCGTCGTCTTCGTCGAGTCCTCGTTGGGCGCACAGCCTCGAAAGGGCCGTCGCCGGATCGACCTGCACGGCCCACACTTCGTCGAGTTGAAAGACGGCGCGGTGTTCGGGGCGAAAGAGCGGCAGGGCAATGAAGACGGCGGCGGCGTGGGTGGCGTCGAGTTCGCAAATAATCTCGGAGCCGATATAGCCGTGGGTGATGTGATTCAGTCGACGCAGGGCGCTGGCGTCGTGAAAAACGACGTCGGCCAGAAATTTTCTATCGAGTTCACCCGAGGGTGCGAGTACGGCAGAGCCGAACGCGTCACGTAGAGCGACCCACGCGGGTTCACCATTTTCCACGACTTTTCGCGCCACGACGTCGGCGTCGATGACCGGCCAACCCAACGACGAGAGTCGATCCGAAAGGACAGTTTTTCCCGCGCCGATCCCGCCCGCGAGGGCAACTCTTTTCACACGACCACGGTACTCATAGCCACCTACATCCCAGTCGGGGCGCGGCGAGTAGTACCCGTTGGTACATCCGCGTTGGCTAATGTCCATACAGGTCCCAGAGGGGGAACTTTGGCTCGATATTTAGTTCGGCGACTGATCATGCTGATCGTCATCGTCTTCATCATCACGGTCGGAGCCTTCTACCTCATTCACCTACTACCGGGCGATCCGGCCGTAGTCATCCTGGGCACCGGTGACAGTCCCGTCAATCGGGCGAAACTCTACAACCAGCTCGGACTCAACAAACCGATTCTCGAGCAGTACTTCGTGTGGATAAGGAACGTCGTGCACGGCAATCTCGGCACGTCCTTTATCTCCCAGACGTCGGTGTGGAGCACGATCAAAACGGCCCTGCCCATTGACGTGGAGATCATCGTCCTCAGCCAGATCCTGGCCTTTGCGGTCGCGATTCCCACGGCCATGCGCAGTGCCCGTAAGCCCGACGGCTGGCTGGACCGGATCCTCAGCGCCGGGAGCTTCACCCTGCTCTCCATTCCCCCCTTCGTCATCATCGTGCTGCTCGTCTTGTTCGTCGCTATCAAACTCGGCGTACCCCACACGGGCGTCTCTTCGTACGTCTCTCTCAGCAGCGACTGGATCGCCAACCTCGAGAGTCTTACGCTCCCCGCCTTCACGCTGGCGGCCGGCAGTTACGTGGTGTACTACCGGGTCCTGCGCAGTGACCTCATCGCGACCCTGCAAGAAGAGTTCATTACGATGGCGCGATCCAAGGGCATCAGCCAACGGCGCATCATGTGGCGACACGCCTTTCGCCCCTCGTCGGTGGCCCTCCTAGGCACCGCCGGGGTCAACATCGGCGGACTACTAGCCAGCGGCTTCATCGTGCAGTACCTCTTGAGCATTCCCGGTCTCGGCTATACCTTGATCGCGTCCATTGGCCGAAGCGACTATCTCGTCGTTCAAGGCATCGTGCTCGTCGTCTCCGTCGGGGTCATCTTGATCAACTTCGCTTTTGACTTCATCATTAACATTGTCGATCCGAGGATTAGCCGTGAGTAGCTCCATGATGTACGTCAACGAAATGGTCGAAGAGGCCTCGGCCCACGACCGCCCCGAGAGGAAGAAACGGCTCGGTATCCTCTTTTGGATCTGCGTGGGTTGGCTCGCGCTGAACGTGCTCGCCGCCATCTTCGCCAACGTGTTGCCCCTGCAGGATCCCCTCTATCAGAACTACGTCTCCATTAACGCCGGACCTTCACTGCACCACCTCTTTGGCACCGACGACCTCGGCCGCGACATCTTTTCTCGCATCGTCTTTGGCTCACGAGTCTCGATTGAGGTCAGTTCCGGCGCCATGGTCATTGGCTTTGGCGTCGGCGCACCACTCGGGATGTTGGCGGCCTATCGTCGCGGAAAGTTCGACGCGATCCTGTCGTCGGTCATGTACGTCTTTCTGGCCTTTCCGGCCATTATTGCCACCATCGCGGTGCTCTCGTTTTGGACGCCGCGATCGCTCTTCAAGATCATCGTCGTGATCGGCATTGCTTCGATTCCCCTCGTGTACCGCGTGATTCGTAGCGCCGCGATGACCATCGCGACCAAGGACTACGTCGTCGCGGCCAAGGTCCAGGGCGCCACCGACCGACGAATTCTTATGAAGGAACTGCTGCCCAACGTCGCGCCGATTGGCATCTCCTTTCTCCTCATTGGCATTGCCACCGTCGTAACGCTCGAAGGAGCGCTCGCCTTTCTTGGACTCTCGGTGAATCCGCCGACGCCGTCGTGGGGCAACATGATCAACGAAAGCCTTGCGATCTTGCAGACGAATCCCTGGCTCGCGATCTTTCCCTCGCTCGCCATGTGCCTGTTCCTGTTGTGTTTGAACTTCATTGGTGACCGACTGAGAGCCCACTACGACGTCAGCGACGGCAAACTGTGAGTCAAGAGCAGAAACTTCTCGTCGTAAAGGATCTCGCGACGACGTTTCACACGCCGTCGGGACCGCTGGCGGCCGTCGGCGGTGTCTCGTTCGACCTTAATCAGAACGAGACGCTCGGGATTGTCGGTGAGTCGGGTGCGGGTAAGACCGTTCTCTTGCGCACCATCATGGGATTGCAACCGCGCACCAACGTCGACGTGAGTGGCTCGGTGCTCTTAGACGGCTTCGAGGTCGTGGGCGCGAGTGAAAAGGCGAAGCGAAACATCTGGGGCCTCGAAGTCGCCATGGTCTTTCAGGACCCGATGACCTCGCTCAATCCCGTGATGCGCATCGGCAAACAGATCGACGAGATCCTGCGCGTGCGTCTCGGCATGGACCGCCGGGGCGCCAAGGCCAGAGCCCTCGAACTCCTCGAACTCGTGGGCATCCCCTCGCCCACCGAGCGTTACAACGTCTTTCCCGGAGAACTCTCGGGCGGCATGCGCCAGCGCGTCGTCATCGCGACGGCGCTCGCCGCTTCGCCCAAGCTGTTGATGGCCGACGAACCCACGACGGGACTGGACGTCACGATCCAGGCACAAATCTTGAACCTGCTCGAAGAACTTAAGGAGCAGATGAAAATGTCCGTCGTGCTCGTGACGCACGACTTGGGCGTCGTCGCGACGAGAACTTCGCGGATCATCGTGATGTACGCCGGGAGAATCGTGGAGATGGGCGCGACGCGCGAGGTCTTCGCGCATTACCGCATGCCCTACACCCGAGCGCTGCTCGAGGGCTCGCCCAAGGTCTCCAACCCCTCGCACACCCGACTTCTCGCCATTCCTGGACGACCACCAAATCTCCTTAACTTGCCCAAGGGCTGCAGCTTCGCGCCGCGGTGTTCCTTCGCGACCGATCGCTGTCGCGAAGAGCGCCCCGAACTTGAAGACGCCGGCGCCCCGGGCCACACCTTCGCCTGTTGGAACCCCCTGCCCGTGACGCAAAGCGTGTCGGCGTGAGCGACACCAACCAACCACTCCTCAAAGTCCGCGACCTGACGGTCACCTTTGGATCGCACCGGCGCAAACTAAGTGCGGTCGCTGGCGTCAGCTTCGACATCTTCGAAGGCGAGACCCTCGGACTCGTCGGTGAGTCGGGGTGTGGCAAATCAACGACCGGCAAGGCGCTCATGCGCATCGTCGAGCCGTCGGGCGGAACCATTGAACTCGAAGGCATCGAACTCACCACGAAAAAGGGCAGGGACCTGCGTAATCTGCGAACACGCATGCAGATGATCTTCCAAGATCCCATCAGTTCACTCAACCCCCGGCGTCGTGTGAAGGACATCGTTGCGGAGCCGCTGGACTGCTGGAAGACCGTCGAGGGCGCCGAACGCGAGACCCTCGTGAACGATCTCTTGAGCAAGGTCGGCATTGACCCGGTCGCCTACGGCAATCGCTACGCCCGACAGTTCTCGGGCGGTCAGTGCCAGCGCATCTCGATCGCTCGTTCATTGGCGATGCGTCCGAAGCTGTTGATCTGTGACGAGATGGTCTCGGCCCTCGACGTCTCCGTGCAGGCACAGATCTTGAATCTTCTGGAGGACCTGAAGGCCGAGTACGGCTTGACGCTTTTGTTCATCGCGCACGATCTCGCGGTCGTGAAAAACGTCTCGGACCGCGTGGCCGTAATGTATCTGGGCAGGATCTGTGAGATCGGGCCGTCCGACACGCTCTACGAGTCACCCGAGCACCCCTACACCAAGTTCCTCTTGGGCGCGGCGCTCGAAGCCGACCCCGACTCGCCGATTCACGGCGACACTCTTAGCGGCGAACCGCCGAGCCCCTTGAATCCGCCGAGTGGTTGTCGGTTTCGCACGCGTTGTCCCAACGCCACCGAGAAGTGCGCGGCCGAAGAACCCCAACTCGTGGAAATCGTCACCGGCCACCAAGTGGCCTGTCACTTCCCACTTTCGACACTCGCGCGCAAGTAGCGCCGCGCCACTGCGGGTAGCGGGCTACGAAGGATCTGCTGCTGGTTCGCTGGCGTCAGCGTCGTCGGCGACTTCAGCGACCTCGGCGACTTCAGCGACCTCGGCCGGCTTGGCGACGACCTCGGTGGCGTACTCCGCCCACGCGGCCTGCGCCTCAGTCTCGGGCGTGAACTCGCCGTACTCGATCGAGCCGATGTAGTTCCCTTCGCTGTCGTAGGCGTGTGAACCGAAGGCTTCGCGATACTCCTCGGACACTTCACCACCTTCGGCGGCCTGCTTAATAGACAAACTGATGCGACGACGCGCGGTGTCGAGCTCAATGATCTTCACCCAGAGCTCTTCGCCCGCCGTGACGACCTGGTCGGGCGATTCGACGTGGTGCGCGGCCATCTCGGAGATGTGCACGAGTCCCTCGATCCCCTCGCCTACCTGAATGAAGGCGCCGAAGGGCACCAACTTCGTGACGCGACCGTAGACCAACTGGTCCACGGCGTGGCTGTCCGCGAAGACCTGCCACGGGTCGGACTGGGTGGCCTTCAGCGAGAGTGAGATGCGCTCTTTGGAGAAGTCGACGTCCAAGACTTCAACGTCCACTTCGTCTCCGACGGCGACGACTTGGCTGGGGTGGTCAATGTGCTTCCAACTGAGTTCCGAGACGTGAATGAGTCCGTCCATGCCCCCGAGGTCCACGAACGCGCCAAAGTTGACGACCACCGAAGTTCACGACCGAGGAGATGACGCCGTGTCGACGTTCGCCCGGCTTCAGGTTCGACAAGAAGTCACCGCGCTGTTCCTTCTGGGTCTCTTCGAGCCAGGCGCGGCGCGACAGCACCACGTTGTTGCGATTGCGGTCGAGTTCGATGATCTTGGCCTCGACGGTCTTGCCAATATAGGGCTGCAGTTCGCGCACGCGACGAAGCTCCACGAGTGACGCGGGCA
>OCTA010001940.1_pt1 | contig 18943 bp, 16 predicted proteins | sample 1538991 | NCBI WGS metagenome assembly OCTA01 (sample SAMEA3539302, study PRJEB22396) | soil metagenome | biome: tundra; feature: field; material: soil | place: USA | collected 2010-05 | depth 0.15 m | reverse complement strand
GTATTGAGACACCGGAGCAATTGAAATTGATCAAGGACATGGGCGGAAATGAAGCACAGGGTTATTTGCTGGGGCGACCCACCCCAGATCCTGTCGCACAGCTTAAGGTGTGCCTCGCCAAAATTCGATCCGGGCGGCAAGCAGCCTTGTCTTCTGCTTGAAGGAGTCTCGGAATGAGCGATTGTTCACTCCAACGGTGGGGAGCAAAAGTGCCCAATGCCCGACAAGGGGCATTAGCCACATCCAACCGGAAACCTCCGTTAAGGATTTCGTATTTCTTCGGGCTTCTGACGGTTTTGGACTCTCTTGGTGAGACAGTGGGCTCATGCCGGCTCGATACTGTTTACTGATGGGTAACTTCCGGGTAGCCGGTCAACCGCCAGGAATATTGCCAAGCCCTTGAGAGAGCCTTACTGCGGCAGGCCCATCACGGTCTGCGCCAGGTCGCCTAACTGCTGAGCAGTGAAATGGTTTCCTTCGATGTTGGCCACCAGGTTCCCGTTGCGATCAAGCACGGCTGTGTGCAGCGTGTGCGTCAGCAAACCCTCGTTGCCCCAGAAGTTCATCCCGAACATGCCTGCCACCTGCTTCACTACCGGCAGCGGTCCCGTGAGAAAGTGCCAGTCCGTTGGGTCGGCGTGGAAGACTGCCGCGTATTCGCTCAATACCTTGCCTTGATCATGCTCTGGATCAATGGCTATCGTGATCAACACCAGATCGCGTCCCGCCCGCGCCCGAAAACGCTTCTCCACGGTGCCCAGATTGTTTGAGAGACGATAGCAATAATCCGGAAATGGGCAACGCGAATATCCGAATGTCAGAACCACCACCTTTCCGCGAAGGTCGGAAAGGCGAATTGCTTTCCCCGCCTGATCAGTCAACGTAAAATCCGGGACCGGATGCCCCGGCTGAACAATGTTGCCTGTGGTGGCCGGATCCAGGGCAGCTTCGAGCGCCGTCAGTCCACCTGCTTGCATCGGCTCCGCTCCAAAGTCTGCAGCTGTGCCCACTTGGAGGCGGTCCGCATACAGCATATGATTTTGCTCCACCATCGTGAACCGTACGGTCATCCCGAGCTTGATCGTCTTGAGCATTTTTGCGTCGCGCACCGCAAACGACATTTCCATGGCGTCCATGTAGCCGGGGATCGCTTCGCACGACACGACCAACGATTGCTTCGTAGTATCAAGCCCGGTCACAATCCCCTGCACGGCATGTTCCTGTGCGCCCCAAACGCCGGCCGCCCCAGCCAGAATCGCGAATGACAATGCCGCCGCACGCTGAATTCTTCGTGTGGATCCATGCATCACTTCGCTCCCTCAACCGCCTTGCTCCCGCCCAGACGAACCGTGCGCCGCTCAAGTTTCGAGTAACTCTTACGAATTCCTTCACGGAAATGAATTCGTTTTTCTCCATGCTGGAAAACTGTTGGCGCGTATTTGTCGCTGGCCAAAACACTTCCAGGCCGAGAATCCTGGCACCATGGCCCAGCCCGATGTGCTGTTCCATCGGATTCGCACCAAACGAACTCGTCTCTCCAACAACGCGATAAATGGAACGCGGACTTCCCCCATCATTCGACACCGTGACCTTGATCTCAGCACCCTCCGCGCCGCGATTGCTCTTCACCCCGACCAGGCGCAAATTGATCCAGTCGTTGTCGTTACCCGGGTTTCTGAACACCCTCATCACGTGCTTATCGGCTGGTACAGCTCCGCCAATTTCGGCAATGATGTCTTCGTGGCCGCTCCGCTCCAGATCCGCAAATGAAATGCCGTGCCCTTTATGCAGTTCGCCTGTCCCAGAGGATGTTGTAATGTCCACAAACTCCTTGCCTGCTTTGTTCCGCAACAGAACGTGAGGCAGCAGCACGGCGAACGAGGAGTTTCCCATACCCAGGTAGCTATCGAGATACCCATCGTTGTCCACATCGCCGAAGCCCGCGCCCATCGGCATGTATTCCTTATCCAATCCCATATCCGCCGTCACGTCTTGAAAGGTGCCGTTGTGGAGATTCCGATAAAGCTTCAAGGTCTCTGCCGAAATTGGTAGTCCAAGATAACTGCGGATCTCCTGATCGACCGTATAGTTGGCATACGACGCCACGAAGATGTCTGGCCAGCCGTCATTATCGTAGTCGAAGAACCAGGTGGCAAAACTGGAATAGGGCGCCTGCACCCCCGCCTCCTTGGCAACGTCGGTGAACGTCAGATCGTGATTATTGTGATAGAGAAAGTTTGCGCCATTAAAATTCGACACATAGAAGTCGACATAGCCATCCCTGTCGAAGTCGGCGGCAGCAACCCCCTTCGTCTGCGCTATCTTGTCAACTCCGGCCGCGTGCGAAATATCTTCAAACGTTCCATCGCCCTTATTGTGAAATAGATGACTCGGCTCATTTTCGGCGCCGACAAACAGATCAAGGTACCCGTCGTTGTCGATATCGGTCCATGCCGCAGTCTGCGTGGGGAAGACGGACTTGTCCAGGCCGCTTTCATGCGTTACATCGGTAAACGTTCCATTGCAGTTGTTGCGCATCAGTGACATGCGCATGCCAAACTCCCAGCCGCCTCGCAACACAAGAAAATCCATGCATCCATCGTTGTTGTAGTCGGCCTGGATCATGTTGAGGCCGCCGAACTGATTGGATAGCCCCGCCTGCGCGGTTCGATCGGTGAATGTCCCGTCGCCGTTATTGTGGAAGTAGTGCAGCGGGTCGCAAACAGCCTCGCTGGATGTAATCACGTCCAGCAGGCCATTGTTCTCAAAGTCGTCTACCAGCACACCACCGGCGTTTCCGACCACATTCAGGCCTGCCGCGCCCGCAACGTCCGTAAATCGGCCAATATCCTCTTTCGAAGCAAACACCCTCGGCGGTATCAGGTATTTCGTCGGCACTCCCGCCGGATATTCTCCCACCGTGACGTAAGCCAGATTCAGCCGCCACCTGACTTGCAAATCATCCGGCGAATGGTCGAGAATGTCTTGAAAATACTTGATCGCCATCCGCGAATTCTCTTGCTTCTGATAGTGCTCCGCGGGATTCGCAGGCGGGAAGATGTCGATGCCGCTCCCATTCAAATAGGCTCCATTCTCCATACCTGCCAGATGCAGATACGAAACTCCCAGCGCCTCCTTAAGAAAAGGAATCGCGTTCGGCACGTCCGATTGTGCGATCAGGTAGGCCTTTTTCCACTCCGCGATCGATTTGTCGATATCGCCAGGAAATGCGTGAAGCTCGGCCAGAGTCTCATGGCCAATCATTAAATCCTTAGGAACAGGCCGGTTTTCTGTTCTGGCTTCTCCATCGGCCAGAACCCGCTCCATTTGCGCTATGGCCGCGACATTCGATTCTTCGCGAATCGCACACGGCTGGTGAAGGTCGCGATCCCAGCCGTCAGGCTTCGGATAGTGTCGGAACGCCGTGTCCGACTCAGAAAGGCCGGCAACGCTGATGCTTTGGCGCACGATACCAGACCTGGCTAGGCGCTCCATTTGGCTTACATCGAGGTCCTGCCATTTGGGTGCCGTGGGGAGGATTGTTAGAATGGCAAATCCCGAAGGCACGGGAACGATCCCGGTGAACTTTTCGCCGTGCATTTTCTCGACCGCGTCGCGCAGCACGGGTGGCAAATCCGCCGGATTCAATTGACCCAGATACCCGCCATTGTCCGCACTGGGATCAATCGAGTTTTCCTTTGCCGGCACGCCAAAATCCATGCCGGCATTCAATTCCTTCAGTACAGCCTGTGCTTTCTCAGAAGTGCGTGTGGTGATAATGCCCAGGTGCAATTCCCGGGAGGGCGCGGGCTCTTGCGCGTGCGCTTCCGAGACCAGGAATGCGCCGGCATTGACCATGAGCGCAAACGCGAGCAAGGCGCTGTGCCACTTCGGCATTTAGATTCTCCCGAGCGGCTGAATGCAGTCCGCTCCTTTCTTTCAAAAGCACTTAGGCTTCATTCATCTCCACAAAATCGAACTTTGTCAAGATTTCCGGGTTATTGCAACTAGGATCAACCGTCTGGTTCGCCATGCAAGAGACCTCTGGGGAGCAGAGCCGGATGCGCGTCCCGCTGCCCCCAGGAACCGGGCAGCAGAATGCGACCTCGCCCCTCTCATTCCATTCGATTCGCAAGAAATCCCGAAATTGGCTATTCAACTGGTGAACCAGTAGCAGTCAACGTTCAGTCTTCCTCCACATTACCTCAGTAGACGGGATCAAGATTGCGCCCGGTTCGAACGCCGTCGTATCCGGCAAGGCACCGCTTGTCCCGGTTCCGGTTGGATGGTCGCCAATCCGTCAGTTAATAAGTCTTCAATACTCAGACAGTAATTCCCGAGTTACATATGGGAGTCTGGCTCACCTATTGCAGTGAAAATCGTTCCGGGGAGCTGAGTTTCGACTGTGTTCCAGCCGCAATGCCTGCTGCGAAATGCTCACCCTGCCAGCTTCAAGGCAGAGTCCTGGTTACCGGTGCTGTTTGCCGCTCGCTCATCCAGGCAATCCAGTCAGCGAGCGGGAGCACCGGATACTGCAGCTCCGCATCGCGGAGCGCGCGCTTATCGTTTGTGCCGAAAAACCGAGAACAACGAGGGAGCGCGCCATCGACCGGTGCGCCCAGATCCGCTACGCCCGCTGGGGGCACAACGCGCATGTGGTCCATGACCTCGTCCCGGCGCTTCTCCACCTCCCAGCGCCGGATAGCTGCGCCGCACCGCGGGCACTTTCCCTCCCGTCCTTCCCGCACCCACTGCGACCCCATCAACCTCAGCCTTCGGTCAATGAGCCTGATCAAGGTTTGCTGCTCCCAAGTGCCCATCGATGCGCCGAAGATGTCGGTCTCACGCTCCACTGTCGCGCGGAAGCGCGGGAACAGGCATGGGCAGCCGTTGTCCTGCAGCCAGTCGTCCATGAGCTGCTCGAATGCGGCGATACCGCGGTGAAGGGACAGGTAGGCTGCTGCAAATCAGTTAGCGGTTTCGGTAAAGCTGACTGAAGCTCCACCGAGCGCGAACTGATCCTGCGCGGTGACCGTCACCGTCCCCTTTGAAGAGGGCAGGGTGAGGGTTACCGAGGCGATCCCCGATGAGATGGTGGTGGCAATCACGCTGGTTCCGCTGGTTGTGCCATTGGAGAGTGTGCCTGCCGATGTGGTGAACAAGATGCCCGCGCCGGTAGCCGTGCCTCCTGACTGGCCGGGGTTGAGCGTAACGGTCAGAGGCTGCGTCAGAGCCGTTCCAGCGCTGCCCGATTGATTATTGCCCGACTGGGTGAGCGTGGCCGCAGGGTTGCCGACAACGATCCATCCGCCCTGAGTCTCGGTGGCCGTGCCGTCGTTTCCAGTGACCGTATAGTGGCAGAAGCCGGCAGTACCGCCAGCGCTGACCGTAATGGTGGTGGGCTGCGACGCGGTGATGGTGGGGTTGGTGAGGGCGAGTGTACCGCTGCACGCCGCGGCGCCCGCATAGGCGTCAAAGACCGCCGAGGTGAGGGTCACGTTTGTGCTGCCGCTGAAGATCGCCGGGTGAACGGCGGTCGATCCCGAGGCGGGAACCATGATGTCGTCCGGGTTCAGGAACCACTCCGACGCGGGTTTGGAGGCTTCCGTTCCGGTGATCACCAGCAGGGTGATGCTGTAGGGCGCAAAGCTCTGCGTCGCGTTCCAGGCCGCGGAACTGGAAGCCGCAATGGATGCCGAAGCCGTCGACGACAGCGTGTACGCAACATAGGTGCTTGGGCTGAATCCGTTCAGGTTGAACGTGACCTGGTTCGTGTTGGCGGGATCCTCGTTCAAGACCATGATCGTCATCTGCGTACCGGTCGAGTTAAGCGCGGCATAGCTCGAAAACAGATTCGGATTGCCGGTGTTTAGATCGGAGACCGAGACCGTCCCAAATCCGTGATGCGCGCCATCGTAGTTGGTGTACATCTTCAACGCCTGGTAGTTGGGGTTGGCTGACGTCGGTGCTCCCCAGCGCGTGGCAAACGTAAGACCCTCGCTGCCGAAGATGCCATAGGCTTCTGCATCTCCCAGCGCTGTGGAGAAGTCCGATTCCTGATAGAAGGCTGCGCTCCACTCGGTGAACGAAAGCGGCGTTCCCGGATAGATGGCATTCACCAGCGCCTTCATGCGCGGAATGCGGAAGGGGATGGTTCTGTTGGGCTCCGTGCTGGTGGCGTAGATCTGGTTGATGGTGCCTGAAGTGCTTACGTAGGTTGGATCCCAGTAATCGCGGTAGACCGACGCGGAAAGCGCCTGCAATTGCGCAGTGGTAAGCCCCGATGAATTGGCATCGGCATAGGCGTGGATGTCGAAAACGTCTAGCGTGCGCGCGCCGTTGATGGTGTCCATCCAATTGACCTGGTTCAGCCACCACGGCAGATAGTCCACTCCACCGTGATTGCCCTTGTCGGCGCTATTGGCGCCGTTCCAGTAGTACCACCAGCAGCATGTCACCGGACCGAAGCGCACGGCCGCCGGATCCCATGTCTTCAGGGCTGTCCCCTCACTCTCAAACATATTGGCGAGCTCATCGTAGCCCGAGGGGGCGGGGTGAACATCCCGATGTGTACCCCCCCAGATGTCGACTTCGTTGTCCATATCGTAGAAATGGCAGGACGTAATCGCCGTATAAGGCACCGAGCACGTCCCGCTGCCGAAGGCTGCTGCAAGCGCCTGCGCCCACGGCTCGCGATAAACGCAATTTCCTGACGGGCAAGGCTGACTGGAGCTATCGAGGAGCGGATAGTAGGCTGTGGTGACCTGGGATGTGGTCACAGGTGTCGAGCAATCGGTTTTAAGGCCGTCGCCGGCATCCTTGTTGTATTGATCGACGGAGCACTGCGCGCCATAGAGCGCGACGGAGAAGCTCCAGTTGCCGTTGCTGCCATTCTCGGCGGCTTTGGCCGCCCATCCGAGCGTCGCCATGGTGGTCAGCGGGTGGCTTCCGGCATTCTGGATATCCGTAATGAACTGCACGGAATCGCCTTGCGCTCCGCTTCCGCCGGTATTGAAGTCTTCCCAGTAGTAGTCGTTGTCAGCGTTGTACGTGTGCAGTTGCCAGTTGTAGGTTGACGAGGCGTTTCCGCCCCAGCGGCCCAGCGTCGTACCCGAGTCGGCAACAGTAGAAGCGCTGCTGACGTTGCCGCCGTACACAAAGGAACTGATCGTATGGCGGTTGACAAGGGTGTCGATGTTCACGGTCACAGGCGTGCCGGCCTGCGTGACCGTGACTGGGGCGGTGCCAGACGCGCTGTTGTATACCGTCGAACTGGCTGTGTCGGGCGTGTATTTCGCGGTCACCATGTCGAACCCCGTGGCCAGCGATGCGGCTGGGATGGTGATCGATGCCGAGCCGGAGGAGAGGGTGGTGGCCGACGATGTGTAGGCGCCGCTGGAAAGAACCACCGAGCCGGTGGGCGTGCCGCTCGTGCCGGTGACGGCAATGGCGACGGCGAGGCTCTGCGCAGTGGTGATGCTGCCGGAGGCCGGCGTGACGGTGACTGTCGGCGTGGTTACGGGCGATGTGACGGTGACAGGGGCGGTGCCAGAAGCGCTGTTGTAGACCGTCGAACTCGCGGTGTCGGGCGTGTATTTCGCGGTGAGTGTGTCAGATCCCGCGGCCAGCGATGCGGCTGGGATGGTGATCGTCGCGGAGCCGGAGCCGAGCGCTGTGGCTGCAGACGTGTAGCTGCCGCTGGTGAGAACCACCGATCCTGTGGGAGTGCCACTCGTGCCAGAGACGGCAATGGTGACGGCGAGGCTCTGCGCGGTGGTGATGTCGCCCGAGGCCGGTGTGACGGTAACTGTCGGCGTGGTTGTGGCTCCCGTTACGGTGACGGAGGCGGTACCAGACGCGCTGTTGTAGACGGTCGAACTGGCTGTGTCGGGCGTGTATTTCGCGGTGAGTGTGTCAGATCCCGCGGCCAGCGATGCGGCTGGGATGGTGATCGTCGCCGAACCGGAGCTGAGCAGTGTGGCTGCGGACGTGTAGCCTCCGCTGGAGAGAACCACCGAGCCCGTTGCCGTGCCACTCGATCCGGAGACAGCAATGGTGACGGCGAGGCTCTGCGCGGTGGAGATACTGCTGGATGCGGGTGTGACAGTCACCGTGGGCGTAATGGGATTCTGGTTCGACCCCTCACCTCCCTGGCTTCCACCGTTGCCTCCGCCGCCGCATGCCGCAATAGAAACAACAGTCGCGGTGAAAAAAAAAACGAGAAAGACTCTTGCAATTCGATTCATACAATGGCTCCCGATCGACCCAATCAATGAACAGTGTATAACCAGCATCTGTAGTTCCGCTCCAGATCGTAGAAATCTATACCGGACATTGCGTGGGGTCATCTCCACGGAGCAAGACGGTCGTTTGCTCCAGAAAGTCCGCCACGCGGAACATACCTTCTAATTGTCTGCACGGCTGCACGCAACCTTGACCAGCACCACATCGTTGCTGTTCATCGGCACAGCAAACTCGACCGTGCCGGTGGGCCCGCTTCGTACGGCATTGTCTGTCTCTGGTAGATCGCGCGTAAGCTCTTTCAGATGCTCAATTTGCGCCACGCTTAGTTCCTTGGGTGATCCCATCTCGATGAATGCGGAATAAGCATCGTTGGCGTGATATCCGGTGCGATGTACTTCCAAGCGGTAATCGGCATTCGGTACAAGATGCGTTAGCTGCAACTGGACGGGCGCCGCCGCATGGGAAGGAATAGGCTTTGTATAAAAAGATCGATTGCTCACCTTCTGGTCCGGCTGCTCGAAGCCCCAAATGAGGCATTCCGGGAGCAATGGAACAGAAAACTCGCTTAAGAAATCAGGAAAGCTCCTCGATTGCTTCGGACGAACTGCGGAGGGGGCGTAGTTGCCCACGTTGGACCGCTTCCGGTACCGAAAAGTGGTCGCTTCAGAAAACGAAAAAAAGCACGTTAAGAGAATGCCCGCGTTGATAATAAACGGTTTGCCGAGACAGCAGAGGCAATTCGGAATGTCCGTTTTCCCGTTTCGTAAGTAGATGATTCTATTGCACCAAGCCTGCGCTATCGTACTCTAAATTCCGTTTTCTGAAGCGACCCCTACCCAGCCTTCCGTCCAAGAGTCGATGCGGGGGTCAACAACGCGGCCTAACACCCGGATTCTTCCGCTCTCCTCCAGGTGCGGAGCCAAGAAGGCCATCGGGGCGGTCGCCGCCTCCATGCTCACCGCCGCATACCACATGCTCAAAAACGGCACTCTCTACGAGGATCTCGGCGCAAGCTACTTCGACAGCCGCGCCAAAGGCAAGCACGTTCTGCGACTCGTCAACCGTCTACAGAACCTCGGATTCGACGTTCAGATCACCCCGCTGGCAGCTTAATCGAGCGCTTGTTTCTTATCAGGGACGCATTCGGAAGCTGAAATTCTGCCGCAAACGCACCGCGGCCTCTCCACTGTGGAGAGGCCGCGGTGCGTTTCATGCTGTTGGATCGCTATCTGTGAAGTAAAGATGCCCTACTGCACAGTAAGCGTAATGATAGTGGATTGCGTGTATGTCCCGGAGGTGGCGGACACCGTAACCGTCGAGGTAGTGGGCGGAGGACTCGACGAGTGCCCGCCGCAGCCGGCGAACACGCCCAGGCCCATGACGCTCACTGCCAGGAGAAGCAGCAGTTGCAAATTACGCCGCTTCTTGAAGCCGAAGAAGCAGAGCGCGATCACCAGCGCCGTTCCTCCGGGGATCTGGCTCCAGGAAACTGCCGAATCTTTGCGTACAACGACGCGTCACATGGACGACCGTTTGTGTGACACCTCAGAAATGAACCAAAAGAGGCCGGAAACTTGTCACATTGTCTGTCACCAAGCCTGCGCTATCGTACTCTAAATTCCGTTTTCTGAAGTGACCCCGTGTATAGAGAAATTAGACAAGTTACAAGAAACGCATAACTGTGCTAAACTTCCTATACATGGACCCAATTTGCAACCCCTATGCACCTGGTGCCGGGAGTCCCCCTCCCGAGCTGGCTGGCCGCGGCGCCATCCGAAAGGATGTGGCAGTGCGTCTCCAAAGGCTCCGTCTGGGCCGGCCCTCCAAGAGCGTGATGCTGGTCGGCCTACGAGGCGTGGGCAAAACCGTGCTCCTCGACCAAATGCGAAAGGACGCCGAGGCTGCGGGGATTAACACGGTCCGCATCGAGGCGCCAGAGAACCGTTCGCTTCCGGCACTGCTCGCCCCCTCCCTCAGGCTCGCCCTGCTCCACCTCAGCAAGAAGGAGGCCGCAAGGGATTATGCGATCCGAGGACTTCGGGCCCTGGCTGGGTTTGCCAGCAAGCTCAAGGTGTCTTACGCCGACATCGAAGTCGGGCTGGACTACGAACCTGAGCCGGGCCTGGCTGACAATGGCGATCTGGAGGGAGATCTAACGGCCCTCCTGCAGCAGGTCGGAGTTGCAGGGAAAGCAGCGGGAACCGCCGTCGTACTTTTCATCGACGAGCTCCAATATGTTGAAGAGCCGCAGATGACCGCTCTGATCTCCGCGCTCCACCGCTGTTCGCAGGAGCAACTGCCCGTCACGGTCATCGGCGCCGGCCTTCCCCAATTGCGCGGCCGGATGGGCGAGGCCAAATCCTACGCGGAACGGCTATTCGATTTTCCAGAGATCGGGCCGCTCGATCCCCCCGATGCCAGAGAGGCCATCGTCAGGCCCGCTCAGAATGAAGGGGCCGAAATCCTGGAGGAGGCAGTCGAGCTGATCATTGAGAAAACACAGGGGTATCCATACTTCTTGCAGGAATGGGGCAAACATACATGGGACATCGCAGCGGAAAGTCCGATCAAGCGACTCGACGTACTGAATGCTTCGGACGAGGCAGTTGCTGCTCTTGATGAGAGTTTCTTCCGGGTTCGATTTGATCGTCTGACTCCCCGCGAGAAAAAATACCTCCGGGCGATGGCCGACCTCGGACCCGGGCCCCATCGATCCGGGGACATTGCCGACGAGCTTGGACGAACCGTGCAGTCACTGGGCCCGACTCGCGCGGGCTTGATCGCGAAAGGCATGATTTGGAGCCCAACCCACGGAGACACCGCGTTTACTGTCCCACTCTTCGACGAATTTATGAAGCGCATCATACCGGGGAACGAATGGAAGACAATCGGAAGCTGATCGAGTGCAGTCAGTGTCACCAGAGTCGTAACTCGTGACGGCTTGCGTGTCGAGCAGCTGCTGCGCAGGTAGTGCTGGCACCCAGCGTTATGCCGGTTCAAGGCCCTTCGATATCCCCAGTCAACGCATTGTCGGAGAAAGCTTCTCCCTCTCCGGCACCCATCTCCGCGCTGTAGACGGAGGCAAAGACCTCTTCCATGCGCCCCTCTTTATACAACTCATCGAGGCTAGCCAGACCGAAGGTCTCGAGGAAGAGCGGAGTGGTCCGCCAGATCCTCTCCCGCCGCGGGCCCAGGCGCGCCGAGCGCGCGATCAGCTTCCGGTTGCGCAGCGTCTGGACCGTTCCCGCGCTCTCGATGCCGCGGATCGCATTGATGTCGCCGGTGCTGACAGGCTGCTTCAATGCCACAATCGCCAGCGTCTCGAGCGCCTGCGAGGTCATGGGTTTGCTCTTCCGCTCCGGCAAGAGGCGCCCGATCAGTTCGGCGTACTGGGGCTTGGTCTCGATGCGGATGCCATGCGGCCGGCGCCGGAGCTGGATTCCCCGGTCGGCGGCCAGCAGATCGGCCTCGAACTCCCGGAGTGCCTCGTCGGCCTCGTCTTCGGTGACATCGAGGCACAGGGCCAGGGCCTGGATGGTCACCGCGCGGTCCGAGGCGACCAGCAACGCCTCGATCTTGGCCTTCAGCTCCCACATCTCTTCCACCGGCGCCTCCTTTATAGACCGAGCTTGCCGGCCGCGGCCTGGCGATCCTTCTGGTCTTCTCGGGCATAGCGGTGGACCATCGAGATCGACTTGTGCCCGGTCTGCTTCATGATCTCGCGGTCCGTGGCGCCGTTCGCGCTGGTGTCGCGCTGCACTTAAATCGCGGATTTAGCGTCCATATTTTTCAACAATTGTCCGCGATTTAACTGCATTTTAATTTCGCTTTAATCGCGGACTGGTGTACATAAATCGAGGACAAAGTTACGCCTGAAGTTTGTCCGCGATTTATATGCAAAAGTGGCAACAATGGGAGTCCGCCTCCGACGCGGATTGGGGGCTCGCCGTCGAACGAGAGGCGGTGATCCGACCCCTGGCGGCGCAGAAGCGGCTCCGCACGGATGACGTGGAGGAGGCTGCGCGTCATCTTGGCGTCGTGCGTAGTGTTCTTTACAAGTTGATGCGTCGCTACCGGCAGCGACCCCAGACTTCATCGCTTCTTCCTTTCAAAAGGGGACGAGATACCCATACCAATGTTTTGGACAAGCCCCGCGAGCTTCTGCTGGACTCTTGCATTCGGGAATTCTATTTGAGGCCTGAACGGCCATCGTTCGCGGCTCTTGTCCAAGAGGTCAGACGACAATTTGCCGACCGACAATTGCCTGCTCCCAACTATCGCACCGTGAAGCGGCGAGTGGACGGCCTGGGCTTACGGCTCGTAATGCGAGAGCGGGAAGGATCGAAGAAAGCGCGCGAGAAACTCGGCCCGGTTAACATCTCGACTTTGAGGCCAGAGTGGCTCACCGCTTGAGCGGGAGGCGTGCGCAGGAGTTGAGGGAGACGGATTGAAAGATTTTGGGGGAAGGGGGCGGGTGGCATGCGAGCCCTTTCAGGTGGCTGAGGCGAGAGGCACAGCCAGACGCTTCTTAGTCAAGCAACAAGATGAGCCAGTCAGCAAGAAAGCGCACGACTTCGAATAGATCAGGGCTTTACTGTCAGGGCACAGGGTTGGCTATTCTGCATCTGCTTGCCACCTGCGATAGATCTACCGCGCTGGTGATTGGCTGATCCTGATAGAAGCCTAATTCGTCGGCGAAGAGGGAACTACCACTGGCTTGACACTGCCGCAGTCCGAACTCGCAAACTTCGCGGTAAACGTCTTATCGATCGTCATGTTCACCGGCGTCCCTCGAACAGTACCCGTCACCGTCGTGTGGCTTGTCCCGCTGAAGTGCCCCGCATCGGGCAATTGGAAGTCGATGTGTCCCTTGGAGGACAGACTCGGGCCGTTACATGCGGTGTCATAGGCGATGCCGTGAGCAGTCTGGACTTTGTTGGCGACGCTGCATTGCGTACCCGAGACCGCCTTGTTGGTCGCCGTCAAATAATCGCTAAGCGTCGTCCCGGCGGAGAAACAAGACTGCCCCGCAATAGGCGATCCATGGTTTACGCTTACATGCGTCTCCCAGAGGCCGGCTTTGATTGGAAGATCGGAAAGCTGCGCAAGCAGGGTCGAAGGCCCGAGCAGCAGAATGGCTGAAGCGCACAGACCTACGAGCTTCGGGTATTTCCTAAGCTTCACGAAGATGCACCCCATTCCATGGCTGGCCCAGTCTCAGAAGAGTAACACGTCGCTAGAATTTTGTCCCGCACTGTCAAGGGCGGAGCAAAAGTAGACCACTGCGGCGGAGTAAAAGTAGACCAGTCCGTAGGTGCGAAGTTGTTGGATTTGCGGGGGAGAAGGGCCTCTGGAGCGTAGCGGAAGAGGCCCTTCTCCCCCGCGGCGCGTCTGGCGGGGTGGGGAGTTCAGCGTTCTGAGGGTGGGGTCCGTTTGCGGCGGCTGTGTTTGAGACGGTAGCTGTCGCCGTTCATCTCCAGGATGTGGACATGGTGAGTGATTCTGTCGAGCAGCGCGCCGGTGAGCCGTTGGGAACCGAAGATTTCGGTCCACTCTTCGAAGGGAAGATTGCTGGTGATCAGTGTCGAAGCCCGTACCGTCCGTCTCTGCCGTGTAAGAAACACGCACCTTGGAAGCAATTACATAGCCGGCGGCGGGCGGGAAACCTCAGTATGGCCCCGTTTCAGCTCGATTGCTTTGTCTAAGTCGAACCATTTGAACTGGATAGGTGTTTCGACTGCGGAATATTCATATTGGCGCGAGGATTGCAGTATACATGGTCGAGCTTTCATGTCTAAGTACTAGCACCCTGGCAGCCGACACAGCCATGCAACTGGCAGTTAGTAGCGCTTACCTATCGAAAGAGGCGTGATAAAGATCGCCGTGATATGGATCGCATCGCTCTCTGGTATCTCGCGCTTCGTTTGGGAACGCTTTGACCCGCGAGACCAGCCTAACAATTGTTGAACTTGGTTGATTCAGATTCCAAGATCACCTTGGCAGGCGGTGCGCAAGCCAAGAACATCTTCTGGCAAGTTGGCGGCGTCGTGGCCATTGGATCGACCGCCCACTTCGAGGGAGTGCTTCTCGCTAAAACACTGATTGCCGTATGACAGGCGCGTCCGCGAATGGCAGACTCCTGGCACAGACTGCAGTTACTTTGGAGCAGAATGCAATTACACAGCCGCCCCATATACGAGCCTCACAGCGCCATCCTGGTTTGCCGTCCGGTGAGCCAGAGAGATGAAAGGAAACAGATGACAGATGAAATCGTTGAAGTAACTCCCAGAACGCATTCCGGCGCACTGTTGGCGGCGATCGCAGTAGCGATGCTTTTGGGTTTGGGCGGGATTCTCTGGGGCTACACACTGAACGGCAAAGTGACTGCTCAGCAGCAAGCTCTAACAGATGTCACGACACAGAACACCAAGCTGGCTGCGGCGCTGCAGGATACCGATGCGCGGCTGAACGTGGCCACGGACGAGTTGAAGACCTCGCTTGGCCTGACGCAGAAGCAACTGGATACGCGGGCAACGGACCTGCAGGTCCGCGAGGTTCGCGGGGAGCGGACGGCAGCACGTCTGGCAACCGCGGAGAAGGAGACGGAGGGGCAGGTGGCCGCGGTTTCAAGCGCCGTGACCGACGTACAGACGGATGTCGGCGGCGTGAAGACCGATGTGGCCAAGACGAAGAGCGACCTTGCCGACACCAACGTTCAGTTGACTTCGATGAAGGGTGATCTGAACGGCCACAGCTCCCTGATTGCGCGCAATGGGGAAGAGTTGGAGATCCTGAAGCACAAGGGCGACCGGAACTACTACGCGTTCACGCTGGTGAGGGGTGAGAGGAAGCAAGTGGGGACAGTGAGCCTGGAACTGAAGAAAGCCGACTCGAAGAAGAGCAGGTACACCATCGCCGTCTTTTCCGACGACAGGCAGTACGAGAAGAAGGACAAGAGCCTGAACGAGCCACTTCAGTTCTACAGCGGCAAGGAACCCATGTTGTTTGAGATTGTGGTCAACAACGTGAGCGCCAAGAACACGGTGACAGGGTATCTGTCTTCTCCGAAAGGTGCGCCGGTACCAGTGGTAGTTGTCGGGCTGTAAGGCGCCAACAACCGACGCTTCCTCGATTCCAGATTGAGAAGAAATGGCATAGAGCTCCTCAACGCTGGGTTCCCCAGGTCCGGATTCTCGGACCTGGGAGGTTGCAGAGCCTGGTCCGACAACGCTAACTAGAAAGTCGCCTTGCGAGAACGCCAATACGTTCATCTGTTGTTTCGCAATCCAGATTTATCAAGAAGTGTGCTATTGGGGACAGACAATGAGCCGGAATAGATACGTTAACGCCGGTCTAGGTGTTATCGTCCGCGCACCGCCGCAGGCGGCATCGCCGTTTGCGAAAGGTATGGAGGTAACTTTGTCCCTGAAAGTCGTCCTCGCCGTTGGCGTTGACTTCTGGCTGCTCGCCACTCACAGCGCTGCCTGGAGACCCGCTGGATTCATCGTCCTGCCGGCAGCCACAATGAGAGAAGCGTTTGATCACTTCCGGGCCGGTGACTTCGACCTGGTGCTACTGGGCCATTCCTTGTCCGTCGAAAGCAAGGAGAAGCTGACCTTCCTCATTCGTTCATCCGGCTCTCGCACTCCGGTGGTTTCGATCGCGAATCCTTCCGGCGCTTGCGACGCGTTTGCGGACGCGACGATCAGGCACGATTCAGAAGCACTGCTGCAAGGCATGGGTGAATTACTGGCGGAAGAGTCGAGACAGCGTTCGCGGCAGATGGTCCGCTCCGGTAATGCGGGTTAGAAACCTCGACACAGCCTCGGGAAGGAATACAGATCATGGATCAACTCGATGAACAGATGAGCAGGGTGCCGGCTTAGCTGTCACTCCTACATTGCCGCATTAGCTAGGGCACTGTTCCGGTTGTGTGGTCGCCTATCCGGACATTACCCTTTTAGGGGCGGGGTTACTCCCGAATTGCCGGTTACTCGACCGCGATCTCGTCTCATTGGGGGGTAATTCGCCAAGCGACCAGTCTCATCGCTTGTGCCTTAGCCGGTCCACCAGACTGAGGACTATGTTCACCAAGATGACAAGCCCAATCCCAAAGAAAAAGATGATGGGATCTTTTTGGGCTCGACTGATAAGATGGAAAAGAATCGTTGCCAGATGGGGAGGGCAGTTTACCCCCACTAGAGCAACCAAAGCAACTTCCATCATCTTGGGTACTCCAATCGTAAAAACAGTATATTCCTACTCGGATGAGTGAAAGCCGATGACGGGACACCGCAACGGCGAGATGCGATTCTTCCGGAGCATTGAGTTCCGGTTGGATGGTCGGCTATCCGGAAGTTACATTCTGGTCAACAGCTCCTTTGAAAGGTGATGCAGGAGTGTTTCTCGCTTCGTGCAAAATCGCCTGAACGCGTTTCCAGGTCGGTGGAGGGCTGGAATCACGCATTGGGCTGTTCTCGTCAGTTGAGGTTCACTGTAGACACGCGAAGCCTTCAATGTCGTTGCTTTTCCCTTCTCACCCGGTCATCTCGTACCGAAGTGAACTACCACCCCGGCGCTGATGCGGAGGTTGTTCTGGTGGTTGTTGCTTCCGTTGTCGAAGGTGGTGAGCAGGTAGTCGGCCTCCACCAGTCGAATGGAGAAGCGTGGGTTGGCGCGCAGGTCGAGGCCTGCGCCGAAGTTGGAGGCGAAGGCAGCGCCGGCGTTGCCCGCTCCGGGATTCGTTTCCTCGACCAGCGTTCCGCTGGAGTGCGCGAGACCAATCAGCGCCTGGCCGAAGGGCTGAAGCGGCGAGTGGCCTAGCTTGGGCAGATAGCGTCCTCCCGCGGTGAAGGTGCTCAGGGTAAGGCCGTCGCCGGTGCTGGAGACAGTGCCTGCATGGGCGATCGCGACGTCACCCACCAGGGCAAAGCTTCCCGACTTGACTGGCCAGGCGAAGGTGGCGTTGCCGCCGTTCAGGTTGAAGCAACCGCAACCGCCCGGAGGCGCGTTGCTGTGCAGGTAACTGTAGCCCAGGGCGAGTTCGGCGCGGAACGGCTTGTCGCCCACGGGCTCGGGCTGGACGGTAGGGGTCTGTGCAACGGTCGGTCGGCTGGAGACCGCGGTAAGGGTCAACAACAGGGCGAGTTGATATCTGATCCTGAGTCGCATGGGATCTCCTTTTACTGGACCGTGAGCTGCACGGTGGTGATCTGCTGTTCGGCGCCGCTGGTTCCGGTCACGGTGATGGTGTAACTGGCCGGGGGTATGACCCTAACCAGCCCAAAGCCCCCTCCGCACGCGGTGAGAGCGGTGAACGCGCCCAGTGAAGCGAACAGCAGCAGAGCCATCGTGATCCAGCGTCTGCGCCGTCTACCGGGCAGGAAGAATAGACCGATCAGGCCCAATGCCGGCAGGGCCAACGGCCATCGAGAGTCCTTGGTGGTTACGGCAGCCACTATCGCTGATGTTTGAATCGTCAGCGTTGAAGTTGCCGATGTGCTGCCAGGGGTGATCGAAGTTGGCGAGAAACTGGCCGTGGCGCCGGTGGGCAGGCCGCTGGCCGCAAGTGTCACCGGGCTTGAGAATGTGCCGTTCTGCGCGGTGGCTGTAATGGTGTAAGTGGAAGCGGCGCCCGGCTGCACGGTCTGCGGAGCTGTAGGCGAGCTGAGCGTGAAGGTTGGCACCACCGCAGCTGTGCCTGTGCCACTCAGGGCTGTGGTCTGCGGCGAACCGGAAGCGTTGTCGGCTACGGATAGCGTGGCCGTAAAGCTGGCTGCCGAAGCCGGTGTAAAGGTGACCGAGATGGTACAACTTGTGCTGGCCGCCAATGAACTGCCGCAGGTGTTGGTCTGGGCAAAGTCGGATGGGTTAGTGCCTGTGATGGTGATGCCACTGATGGTCAGCGTTGCAGTACCGGTGTTCGACAGCGTTGCAACTTGCGCCGCGCTGGTTGCGCCCGTAACCGCCGTGAAGGTAAGCGACGCGGGTGTGAGGGAAGCCACTGGCACGGATGTAACAGCCGCCGTGACGGTGACTGTGTTTGTGCCCGTAGCAGAGGTATAGGTGGAAGCGCTGTTCGAGTCGGGCGTATACGTCGCGGTCAACGTATCTATTCCAGTAGCTAGCGATCCGACGGGAATGATGATGGTCGCCGTGCCGCCAGACAGCGTGGCCGCTGCGGACGTGTAGCCGCCGCCGGAGAGCGTTACCGTTCCGGTGGGTGTAAGGGTGCCGCATGTTTCGGGACGGACGGTCGCACCTGTAGGCTGGCGGCGAACAGCCGCGCACTGGCCGCCGCCCAGCGAGATGGCCACAGACAGCGATTGCGCCGTGGTGATGTTCGAGGACGCCGGCGTCACTGTGACGGTAGGCGTGGTGGCGCCAATGAGTTGTATAACGTAGGCGGCGCTCGCCACGGCGCTGGTGGAGTAGCCGCTGGCCGTTGCAATCGCCTCCAGCGTTTCCGTCGACGAGACCGTGATCGCCCCGCTATAGACGGACGAGCTCGTGGTGGGCGTATTTCCGTTCGTGGTGTAGTAGATGGTTGCGCCGGGGGTGGTGTCGCTGATCGTCACGCTTTGCGCCGAGCTATAAGTCCCGCCCGGCACACTGAACGTTGGCGTAGCGGCTGTCGGTGAGGAGGCTGCAGGTAGCTGATACCTCCAAAGGTCGTTGAGAGCCCCCGAGATTCCGTTGG
>OCTA010001939.1_pt1 | contig 18943 bp, 17 predicted proteins | sample 1538991 | NCBI WGS metagenome assembly OCTA01 (sample SAMEA3539302, study PRJEB22396) | soil metagenome | biome: tundra; feature: field; material: soil | place: USA | collected 2010-05 | depth 0.15 m | reverse complement strand
CCACAATCACCGGAAGCGCGGCGCGATAGATGCTGATGCCGGTGGCCTTCATGGCGGTCAGCTCACTGGACTTCTCCAGCAGCCCGAAGGTGATGAGGACGGCCAGCAGCACCGCGATGGGCGCCATCACGTAAAGCAGAGACGGGCTCAGGTTCAGCAGGTACTCGATCAGCATGATCACCGGCACTTTGTTGCGGACGATGTCGGTCAACAGTTCGAAGAAGGTGAATGCCAGCGCCAAAATCAGGAACGTGGCCAGCACCATCCCCAGATACAAGGCGAAGTCGCGCAGGATCATGTCGTCCAGAATGAGCGGGAACCTTGCGCTGAAGCGTTTTCGGTGAGGCGAAGAATCTTGCCGTGCATGGGCGCTGGCGGGAAGGTGACGCCGGCGTATCCACAATTCTTGCAGCTTCTCCCGCGTCCCTTTCCAGTGCGCACCCAAGGTGCCGATCTCAATCGGCATCCTATCCACGCGCCATAACAGAAGCAGTCCGCACAGGAAGAAGAAGATGTCAGCCATCCAGACGCCTTCCCCCGGAGGCATCTTCCCCTGACGCGCCATGGAGACGCCGGTCAGCGAGAAGAAGTAATACACGAACACCAGCAGAATGGTGAGCACGAAGCCGGTACTCTTGCCGCCCTTGCGGGCTGAGAGTCCCAGCGGGATGCCGACCATCGCCAGCACCAGGCACGCGGCTGGCAGCGCAAGCCTGCGATGGAATTCAATTTCGTAGTAGCGCGCTTTGCTGAGGTCGTAATTCCAGGTTCCGGGATCGATATCTTTCAGCGGCGCGGCGGCGCGGCGTTCGCGTGCGGCGTTGCGCAACAGGTCTTGCAATCCCAATTCGGCGACCGGCAGCAAATCGTGCGCGTGCTCGGCGCTGCTGGGCAGTTGGATTGGGATCTCGGTGGTGTCAAATGTGGTGATGGAGTACTGGTCCTTGGCCTTCGGTATGCTCTCCTGCTGGGTGCCGTCCTCGAGATGCAAGCGTAACTTGTCGGGCGAATCGCTCAACAGAGCGCCGCGCTTGGCCAGAGTGACTTTCGGAGAAGACGGGTCGCTGACATCGGCCAGAAAGATGCCCCGCCACAACGACCGGCCACGGGAGGGAAGCGCGTCCTGCACATAAAGGACAACATTCTTGAACTCTTCGTAAAAGACGTGCGGTTGAATTTCAAAGGATGCTTGCGACGATTTCAGCTTGTCCTGCAAACGATTCAGCGCCGCGGCCGACTTGGGCGCCACGTAGATGTTGTTGACCATGCCCAGCATCCAGGCGCCAATGGCGAAGATCGCGATGGCGCGGACAAACATTCCCACGCCCATGCCACTGGCACGAATGGCGGTAACTTCGCTGTCGGCCGCCAGCCGGCTGAGTCCCACCAGAATGCCCACCAGCACACCCATGGGCAAGGTCAGAGTGAATGTAGTCGGCAGGGTGTAGAGAAAAATCTCCCCCACACTGGGCACGGGAGCGCTGTTGCGGACAATCAGCTCCAGCAGCCGCCCGAGGTCCCGCATGAAGATAATGAAGGTGAATAACGCGACGCCCAGCAAGGCGTGCGAGCCCACTTCCTTCAGAATGTAGCGGGTCAGAATGCGCACGGAACTCTAGTTTAGCGGAAGCGCGGCGAAGCGAACAGTCACGCAGCGGTCCGGGGTTTCGGCGGGCGGAAATCTGGTCGAGTTTTTATCTGTACGGTTCAGTGGTTTGCACCCGTTCCAAGCCGACCCCCGTCCTGATACACTGGGTCGGCTATTTTTCCTCAATGAGTCATAACGGTTCCCCGAAGATCCGCTTGGTGCTTCTCTGGCACATGCACCAGCCTTTCTACAAAGACATGGTCACGGGCGAGTATCGCCTCCCCTGGGTCCGGCTCCACGCGCTCAAAGACTACTACGGCATGGTGAAACTGCTGGATGAGTTCCCGCAGGTCCATCAGAACTTCAATCTCGTCCCTTCGTTAGTGGCGCAGATTCAGGATTACGTCTCCGGCCAGGCGCACGATCCATTTTTCGATCTGGTGTCCAAGCCTGCGGCCGAGCTGACTCCCTCAGAGCGGCACTTTGCCTTGCAATATCTATTCCAGGCCAACCCGGTCAACATGATAGGGCGCTATCCGCGCTATCGCGAGCTGTGGGAGCGCTATCGCGCAACCAGCGATCGTCCGGAAGGGCCGGAGGCCTACTTTGGAACGCGCGATTATGCCGATCTCCAGGTACTTTCGCAACTCGCCTGGTTCGACGAGTACTTCCTGGAGGAAGCGGATGTCGCCGCGCTGGCCAAAAAGGGCGAGGACTTCAGCCGTGCCGACCAGCAACTGGTGATCGCCAAAGAGCGCGAAATTGTCGCCAAGGTGCTGCCCGCTTACGCCGACGCAGCGCAGCGCGGATCCATCGAGCTTTCGGCTACGCCCTACTATCACCCTATTCTGCCGCTGCTATGCGATAGCAACGTGGCCGAGCAGTCCGCGCCCGGACTGGGCCTGCCCACCCGGCATTTCCGCCGTCCGGAAGATGCCAGCCTCCAGATCGAACGCGCCCTGGATTCGCACCAGGCGCTGTTCGGGGTCCGCCCCAAGGGACTCTGGCCCTCGGAGGGAAGTGTCTCGGAGGAGGTCGTGATGCTGGCGGCCCGGCAGGGAATCGAATGGATGGCAACCGATGAAGGCGTGCTGGGACGGTCGCTCGATTTCAATTTCGCGCGCGAAGGTAATGGCCATCTTTCTGCCGACGCCGCGGAGCGCCTGTACGGCATTTATCGCTACGAGAAGAACGACACCCGGATGCACATGGTGTTCCGCAACCATCGCCTCTCCGATCTCATCGGGTTTGTGTACTCGGGGATGCCCGCCCAGGAAGCTGCCAATCACCTCCTCGAGAACATCCGGAGCTCCGCCCGGCCGGTCCTCGAACGCGGGAAAGACCCCGTGGTTTCGATCATCCTCGACGGAGAAAACGCGTGGGAGTATTACCCGAAATCAGGTCGCGAATTCCTGCGCCGCTTCTACGATGCCTTGCAACGTGACCCGGAGATCGAAGCGGTTACGATCGGCGAAGCCATCGCCCGGCACAAACCCGACAACTTCAAGCCCTTGCAGCGGCTGGTCCCCGGTTCCTGGATCAATGCCAACTTCAACATCTGGATTGGCTCTCCCGAAGACAATCAAGCCTGGGACTTGCTCTCCGAAGCCCGCGACTATTACGACCGCCATTCGCAAAAAGTCTCTGAGGCGCAACGCAAACTGGCGTGGGAAGAGTTGCTCATCGCCGAGGGCAGCGACTGGAACTGGTGGTACGGTCCAGAGCATCACTCGGCCAACGATCGCGACTTCGACGAACTCTATCGCCGCCATCTCTCCAACGTGTACCACGCCCTCGAAGGAGTTCCGCCGGAAGAGTTGAACACCCCGATTGTCAGCGGGGTTGTGCGTCCCAGCTATATTCCGCAGACGGCTTATGTGCGCGCCCGGGTGGACGGATTGGTCAGCGGATACTTCGAGTGGATGGGCGCGGCCAGCTATACTTCGGACCACCGTTCCAGCGCCATGCACGGCAGGCAATTTCTGCTGGACGCTGTTTTCGCCGGACTGGACGCGGATTCTGTATCGGGTCGTCTGGACTTCCAGCATAGTGTGCCCAAAGGGGCCTATCGCCTGATCGTCAACCTGGAAGTTCGCCGCGACGAGCACGACCGCAAGTCGCCGATGGAACCATGCCGGCTGATCGTGGATGCGAACGGACCAACCCTGCAGAAGTGGGTATTGAGTAACGGGGAAGAGCGCCGTAAGCTGGCGAGCTTTTCTTCTGACGACGGCAACTCATCCACCAACGGCGTCGAGGTGGCGCTGCGCGAAGTCTTCGAATTCCGCATTCCCTTCGCGGTGCTTGGCGCGCAGCCGGGCAGCCGCATCCGTTTGCGTTTCGCCATCTGGCGCGATCACCTGCCGGTGGACTCGTTGCCGCTGGAAGGCTGGATCGATCTGTTTGCCGTTCCAGAGGAAGAACTGGAGAACAACCTCTACAGCTTTGCCCAGCACGAATAATGTAGGAATCAACAGCAATGTGCAATTGCGCCGTGAAGAAGTTGGTATTGGTATCGGTCATCTTGACCCTATGGAGTCAGGCCATCTCTAGCCAACCGCGATCCTGCTCCTCTGTTGAATCGGAAAAGGCGGATAGGGAAGCCAGCAGGCTGCGTACTTGGGATGCGCTTTATCAGTCCTATCATCGTTTCGCCCATTGCGACGATGGTTCTATTGCAGAGGGCTACAGCGAATCTGTTGCGCGAATATTGGCGGATCGCTGGGACACACTTCCCCGGATTTCTGTTCTATCCGCGAACGACCAGCAGTTTCAAAAGTTTGTCTTGCGCCACATCGATGCAACGCTCGACACAAACGACGTGAAGAAGATCAGAAGGAACGCAATTCACCGTTGCCCATCCGGGGAGGACGATTTCTGTAGGCAAGTAAAAACGGCGGCGGATAAGGCACTGAAGGAAATGGAATAGTTATCAAGATGGACACCTCGGAGAAGCCGTCCCCTGATGCAAAACATGAGAAAGGCGATAGGCTTTATCCCTGTGGCACGTCCTGGCGCTTGCTTCCCGCCGGCCAATAGACAGGCCATCCGCGCTCTCGCGCAATCTGCTCCAGATCTTCGTTGGGATTGACGCAGAAGGGATACCTTGCCATCTCCAGCATAGCCTGGTCGTGCACCGAGTTGCCCAAGGCCACGTCGATGGGTTGGTCAATGTGTTCGCGAATTGCCACCACTTTCAGTTCGTCGGTCGGAACTCGAATCAGGCGATCGCTGGCGCATCCCCCCTCCACCTGAACGCAGGCTGCCAGCACGTGCTGGCGTGTAATGCCGAACTGCAGGGCGGCATGTTCCACCAGCCAATTATTGGTTGAGGAAACCGCCCAGAGATTGCATCCTTGCGCGGCCAGCCGGCGCGTCAGCTCCTGCATCTCCGGAAACACCCGCGGGCTGACCACCTCGGTGAAGAACTCTCTTGCCGCCCGCCGTAACAGCCGGCAGGAGACGCCATGATTCATGGTGACCATTTCACCGCAGATTTGTTCTTCGTTGACTCTGCCCGCTTTGTACTGCTTGTAGCGCGCCAGCGCCCACTGCGCAACGTCGCGGCTGACAATGCCACGCTCGATCTCCCAATAGAAGAAATCGGCCCCGGCGTCGCCGCTCCACAGGGTTCCGTCGCAATCGAAGACGGCGATAACCGGCCGCAGCGCCAGTACTGAGTCAATAAACTGCAATGCAGCGCTGGGGCAGTCGGTTCCGCTCAAAACTGCTTCTCCGAGGAGATCATGTCCGAGCGCGACAGCCGTTCATAATCTTCGGGCGTGTCAATGTTGGTGACGGCCCGCGCGTCTTCCACCGGCAGGTACTTGATGTGCTGTTGCTGCTGGTGCTCGAGATCGCGGGCGGTCGCGTCCAGCGGAGCGCGCAGGAACGCTTCAATCAACTCCCGGCCGATCAGGATGGGATGCCCATGCACCCGGTCCGCCCCGCGTTGCACTTCGGGTACGACGGCCCATACTTCTGGATCCGCGGCCAGAAATGCGTCATGCAGTTTTTGCAGCGTAGCCGGCAACACCGGAGGGCGGTCCGTCAGCGCCAGGAAAGCGGCATCGCGCCCGTGATTCAGCACTTCCCGTACGCCCAGGCGCAGCGAACTGAACTGCCCCAGCTCGGGAGTGGGATTCACCACCAGAAACGCTCCGTGCGCGTAGGTTACCGGCCCAATGGCCGCTGCGTTCTTCCCGGCCACCACGATGACCAGATCGGTCATGGGCTGAAGCAGATCGATGGTAGCTCCGAGAAAGGTGTTGGCCGCCGGCGTTCCTTCGGCCACGGGTGGCCACGGCAGAAGTGCTTTGTCACGGCCCATGCGCGTGGAAAAACCGGCCGCCAGGACCACTCCGCAAATACTGGGAGACATCGCCATGCCACGAAGATACCAAAGCGCAGTTGCGGAAACCACCCAATACCGCGGCAATGCCGTTATACTTCTGCAACGGCGCGATTGCTTTTGCATCGAACCTTCATGGCGACCCGAACGCAAACTCTGACCGAACAGGACCTGCGCGACCTGGGCTTCGGCTCCGTAGTGTCGCGAGAAAGCCGCCAGCGCCTGCTCAATCGCGACGGCAGTTTTAACGTCGAGCGCCGCGGATTGCACTTCTGGTCGTCCTTCAGCCTGTATCACGCGCTGCTGACCATGCCCTGGTGGCAGTTTGTGCTGGCCGGCGTGGGCTGGTACGCGCTGGCCAACACCGTGTTCGCGCTGGCTTATGTGGCTTGCGGGCCCGCGGCCCTGGCCAGCACCACGCCCGGCATCGAGCACAATCCGTTCTTGCGCGCGTTCTTCTTCAGCGTGGAAACGCTCTCCACCATCGGCTACGGAAATATCGTGCCCACCGGCGTGGCCGCAAATGTGGTGGTCACCATCGAGGCACTGGCCGGACTGGCTGGGTTCGCCATCGTGACCGGACTTCTATTCGCGCGGCTTTCACGGCCCACGGCGAAGGTGCTGTTCAGCAGCCACGCTGTTATTGCGCCCTATCGCGGTATCACGGCGTTCGAGTTTCGCGTGGCCAATGCGCGTTCCAGCGAATTGATCCAGGTCTCTGCTATCGTGCTGCTCAGCCGCTTCGAAGAGGTTAACGGCGTGCATACCCGCCAGTACTACACGCTGTCACTGGAGCGAGACAAGGTTGTATTTCTCCCCTTGACCTGGACGGTGGTGCACCCGATCGACGAAACCAGCCCGCTGCATGGCGAGACGCAGGAGTCGATGCGCAGATCGCAATCGGAATTTCTGGTGCTGCTCAGTGCTTTCGACGAGATTTTCTCAGCCACCGTCCAGACGCGCACCTCTTTCACGTCCGACGATGTCATCTGTGGCGCGCGCTTCGCCAACGCCTTCATGCTCGACGCCGCGAAGAAGTTTACCGACGGCGCGGGCAAGAACAAGAAGGTCGCGGTGGACATGCGCCTGTTCGACATAGTGGAACCAGTCGATCGTGCATTAAATCGTTGATTATCCGCAGATTTCCGATTGTCATTCTGTTCTCTGCTGTCATCCTGAGCGACGAGCGCAGCGAGAAGTCGAAGGACCCCTATATCCTCCCGAACCTCGGCTCAACTACAAGGATGGTTCGACTCGCGTTGGCTAGACCCGGCGCTCACTCGCTCGGCACGCGCTTGTGCCACTGTGTCGCCTGCTCGTAGGCATGAGCGAGCCGCAGCACGGTCGCATCTGTTCCGGGCTTGCCGGAGATTTGTAATCCCACGGGCAATCCTTCCCGCTGGAATCCGCACGGCACCGAGACGCTGGGCCAATAGAGCACGCTGAAGGGCGAAGTGTTGCGCAGCAGGTATCTCGTCTCGAATTGCCTCAGCTCATTGATCCCCAGCGATTGAAGCTGCGAAATTCGCGGTGCTGCCACCGGAACCGTGGGTGTGACCACGACGTCCACCTGCTGGAATAACTCTTCGGCTCGGTTCCGCTCCTCGGCCAGGCTGCGCCAGTCGCGAATGTAATCGCTCGCGCTGATGCCGGCACACTTCAGAATTCGAGGCAACGTGTGCGGCTGGTAAAGCTCCGGAGTCTTGGTCGCCATGGCTTCGTGATACTCGTAAATCTCGGCGTTGAAAATAGTGCGATGTCCACCGGCCTCGAGCTCCACGTCGGCAACCTGCGCCACCAGAGTCTTGATGACTGCGATGGCCTCTTCCACGCAGGCGGCCACCTCGGGCTGGACGTCGAAAAAGAAATTCTTGCGAGCAACCCCGACTCTTAGCCCGGCCACGCTGTCGTCGAGTGCGGCCCAGTCGTTGGGCGCGCTGGAGCCGGTTTCGGCCACCAGCGCCCCGAGCAGAAGCGCAGCATCGCGCACCGTGCGTGTCATCGGCCCCGGCGTGTCGAACGATGTGGAGAGCGGGACCACTCCTTTGCAACTGAGCAAACCCGCACTGGGACGGTGTCCGACAATTCCGCATAGCGCCGCGGGACAGCGAATCGAGCCCGCCGTGTCGGTTCCGATCGCTGCCACGCAAAGCCCCGCGGCAACCGCTGCCGCCGAACCGGACGACGATCCTCCCGTGATCCGTTCCAGATCCCACGGATTTTTCACCGGCCCAAACGCACTCACGATGCCGCTGCCGCCAAACGCAAACTCGTGCAGGTTCAGCTTGCCAACCAGCACGGCGCCCGCCTGCTTCAACTGGCGGACCAATGCAGCGTCTTGCGTGGGAACCCGATCGCGGAATTGATTGCTGGCGGCTGTGGTGCGAACGCCCGCTGTATCGAGCAGATCTTTCAGGCCGACGGGAACGCCGTGCAGAGGTCCTCGCCAGTGACCCGCCATGACCTCTGTTTCGGCCTGCCGCGCCTGCTCCAGCGCAAGCTCCGCCGTGACCGTGATGAAAGCATTCAAAGTGGGATTCAGCCGCTCGATGCGCGCCAGACATTCACGGGTGAGCTCCAGCGGAGAAAGTTGGCGGCTTCGAATTTGTTGCGCGGCTTCAGTGAGGGTGAGCATGGAATTCGGGAGTTAATAGGCGCCGGACCGGCTTGAATTGCTCAACATCATCACATAAATTTGAGGCCGGTTAAAACCTAGTCTGGGGCGGGGTGTCCTTGCGGTCGGCGAGAAAGTCCTCAGGCACATCGACCGTCTTCATCAACTCGAAAAAATCCTGCCAGGATTCTGCTTTGCGTGACAGGATGACATGTCCGGCGGGAGCGTCCTTCTTCTTTGCCGCTTTCTTGGGCAATGACATAGTTAGCAATATCAAGGCTTAGGAGGAATCTTGGCAATCTCCGCGTCAAAGGCGGCGAGGGAGTCCTTCATCGAGAGGCCTTTTTTGTGGCATCGCTCGAAGAAGTCCATGGCATCAATGTTGGCGCTCTTTGCCAATTCGACCTTTTCACCAAAGGCTTCTATGTCAAAGGGGTTGGCCACGTCGTCCTTCGCCTCCAACTTGTCGAAGATGTTGAACAAAAAGTATCCCCGTGGAACTTTGCTCATAAAACTCCTCCTGTTCCCTCTTGGGCATCTCGCCTAGGATTGTACACTCTGATTCGCCAATGGCTCCTTGCATGCGAATATCAAAAGAGGCGTGTCAAGGCGCAAACAGCCACTTCCGCGTAAGCGGACAGTCGTGCAAATTCGGGCGAAGTTGGCGGGGTTGCTTAAAGTACATACTTCCAAAACAAATTAATTGCTGTCATCGACTTCGTTCACTCGAACTCCTTCAATTCCTCGGGATTCCGTTTCAACTGCCAGCGCCAGAACGCATAGAACGGCGCGCCGAGAAAGACGATCGCAATGCCGATCAGCGTTTCCTTGGGGCGCGTGACCACCGAGTTGAGCGCCCAGGCTCCCGCCACCAGCACGTAAAGCGCGGGCAAATAGGGATAGCCGGTGCAGCGATACGGACGCGGCAGATCGGGGTGGGTGCGCCGCAACACGAACAGTCCCGCCACCGCCGCCGTGTACGACAGCACCATCATGAACATCACGTAGGTGTAGAGCTGATCGAAGCTGCCGCTGAGGGCCAGCACCGCCGCCCACGCGCTCAGCGAAATCAGGCTGAAGGCGGGCGTGCGGTAGCGCGGATGCACGCGTCCCATGGCATGAAAGAAGGCGCCGTCGCGCGCCATGGCAAACGAAACTCGTGCGCTGCTGAGGATGGCGCACGACATCGCTCCGAAGCACGAGAGTGCGATCACTGCGCTGAGCCAGCGCGCGGCACTGCCTCCCAGGAGCACAGCCGCAGCAGCGTGGGCGACGGTTTCTTCCTTGGCCACGGCAGTGATCGGCAGTGCGTAAAGATAAACCGCATTCACCGCCAGATAGATGACGCCAACTACAAGCACGCCCATCACCATGGCGCGCGGCAGCACGCGTTGCGGGTTCTTGATTTCGCCCGCCACCCACGTGATGTAAACCCAGCCATCGAACGCCCAGAAGACGCCGATCAGCGCGACGCCAAATCCGGAGATCATGGCACCCAACGACATCGGCTGGCTCGCTGGGATACTGACTGTGTAGTTCGACCAATGGCCGTGGCCGATCGCAAGGCCGAGCACGATGAAGAGTCCGATGGCGGCAAACTTCGCCCAGGTTGCCACGTTGATCAGCGCCGAACCACGCTTCAGTCCGAGCACGTTGATCGCGGTCAGCAGAACAATGGAGCAGATGGAAATAACGTGCCCGCGCGTCAGCGTCCATCCGAAAATCGTTGCAACGGGAACATGAGCCGCCGCAAACGGCAGCACCGCGCCGAAGTATTCGGCGAAGCCGACGGCGAGCGCGGCAATGGTGCCGCTTTGGCCGACGGTGAAGATCATCCATCCGTAAAGAAATGCCGGGAACTCCCCGTAGGCCTCGCGCAAATACACATATTGCCCGCCCGCCTCGGGAAACATCGCTCCCATCTCGGCGAAGGCGAAGCACGCCAGCAGCGAGATAAGCCCGCCCGCCAGCCACACTCCGAGGAAGAACAACGGCGTGCGCACGGCGGAGGCGATCGGTCCGGCAGTGAGAAAGATGCCGGAGCCAATGATTCCGCCGGCCAGCAGCATCACGGAATCAGTCAGCGAGAGGCCGCGCACCAGCGAGGCCTCGTGATGGGCCGCGGCTGCGGGCTGCGCTGTGCTGGGCTGCGCCATGGATCAGCCGATGCCGAGGTCCTCCGGCATTTCCAGCGGCGTGCCGCACACCCGGCAGATTACCGCCGAGCAGTCGCCGCAGGTGAGCGGATCGTCCACCTCACGCGCGCAGTTGGGACAATACAGGTCCGGCGAATGCGCCGAGCCGTTCGTGGGTTCGGAAGTTTGAGCCATATGTTCCGGAGACTGTAGCAGATGGGTCAGCGGAAAAACAATTCGGCGGGCTGGTAGCGGCTCAGTTTCCCGGATGGCCGACAGGGCGAGTCTTCGCTTCCTGGCTTATCTCAAGCCAAGTTCGCCATCGTACTGTTGGATGACCCCGTAGCACTCGCAGGCAGCGTCTTCAAGTTTTTTGCGGTGCACGATCTTCACTGCACCACGGGTGTACTCGATGAGCTTCTTCCTCTGCAAAACACCAGCCGCCAAGCTCACGGTAGGCCGATCAGTCCCTAGCATGGTTGCGAGAAAATCATGAGTGATGGGCAGCGACGCAGAATCCACTCTATCCTGAGCCATTAGCAACCACCGCGCCAGGCGCTGCTCAATACCGTGCAGCCGATTACACGCGGCTGTTTGTGCAACCTGCATGCCCCGAACTGCGGCATAGCGGCTCAACATCAATTGCAGGTGGGGAGCGGATTCCAAAGTGTTTTGCAAAGCTCCGATCTCTACCCGAAACCCATCCCCCGTGATTTGTACCACCGCTTGAAGCGGACTCCTGCTCAGGCCAACCGCCGCCGGTGTTCCTGTAAAGCCCTCTTTTCCAACTATGCCAGCTTCGGCCGTTTTTCCGTCTTTCATTACCACTACAAGAGAAATCAAACCTCGATTCGGGAAATACGCAAATTCCAGCTTTCCACCCGCCTCGTGAAGGACTAGATGGTTTGGCAAGCTGACGTATTCGAGATGAGGACGAAGTAAGCTGTAGTCGCTATCGGAGATCGATAAAAGGATTATGTTGCCGACGGGTTTCCCATCGGTATTAGTCCGCTCGCCGGACCGCGCGACTTGGAGGTTTTTGCGTGCCACAAACCAGAACCGAAAACCATCCCAGATGGGAAAGTGAACTAGTCGTGGCATGCGAAGCAGGGACCCTGCTCATTCGCTCCACTCAAAAAATTATACAGTGCCCCTCCCCAACGCTTCTGTAGGATGTCCAACAGTGGCTTTACCGCTGGTGCGCGCAAGCATCGCGACGCACGAAACGTGACCCACGCTTAAGCGATTCCGCCACTTCAAAAGAAGGCCCCGTAATCGGGTATGCGAACCAACAAGAATCTTCTGCGTATGTAAGATGCCCAACCGACCATCAAAATGGCCATGTGATATTACCGCAACAGGGGGAAGTAATATGGGTCCCCGTGGTTATCGCCTGGCCGGGTGATCATGACCACGGGAATCCCATTCTGTTTCAGCGCCTCCAACCGGTCTAATGTCGAGTGCAAGCGCTGTCCCTTCGGAGGTATGAAATGAGCGCCCGGGGCATTCCAACCCGCAGCCAGGGCCGTCCAGCCGAACGGGTTGATTCGGTGCGGTCCGCAAAACTCGCCACCGGCGAAATTGCAAAGCCTTCCCGGCTTCAAACCCCCAAGCCGCAACCAACCAATGGCGATACGGTTTTCGATCCCGAGGCCTTTCTGGCGAGAGCGGGGTTGGGCAAGAAAATTGTCAATCTGAAAAAGAATGACACGGCGTACGCGCAAGGCGACCCTACCGACGCGATCTTTTACGTGCAGACGGGCCGGCTGAGAATAACTGTCACCTCCGCAAACGGAAAAGAAGCGACGCTTGCCTTGGTGGGTGCCGGGGAATTCTTGGGGGAGGACTGCATGGTCTCAGCTCATCCTCTTCGACTCGCGACGGCTACCGCGATGACCGAGTGTGCACTGCTCAGGATTAGCAAGGCGGAAATGGTCCGCGCACTTCATCAAGAACCCGCATTTTCGAATGTGTTCGTCTCCTTTCTGCTTACCCGCAACGCTCGCATCCAAGCGGACCTGGTCGATCAGCTTTTCAATTCCAGCGAAAAGCGGCTGGCGAGGATTCTGTTACTGCTGGCGCAGTTCGGCAAGGAAAGCAAACCCGAGACGGTGGTTCCTAAGGTCAGCCAGGAAATCCTGGCGGAGATGATTGGGACAACCCGGTCACGAGTGAGTTTTTTTATGAATCGCTTCAGGAAACTGGGGTTCATCGAATATAACGGCGAGATTCGGGTCCACAACTCCCTCCTCAACATCTTTCTGAATGAATAAGGGCGCTGCGATTTTTGTGCGGGCCTCCATGTGAAGGACCGCTCCTTTAGGAGCCTCCAGGTTCAGCGGCCGAGAAACGGCTTCAGCGCATATTCCGGGCCCGCTATCCTCCATTTGGCGCTGCGTAGCCTGAAATCCTGGTTTGTGCAAGATTGACCAGACATCCGAACGTAGGGCGGAATATCTTCGGAATGAGTCCCCTTCTTAGGGGATGATTTAAGTGGCACAGAAGCCGTCCGTGACTGAGTTCCGGGTGGCTTCTCTTTTTTGCAGATGCTTACGCCGAGGGGCACCTTGGCGATTGCCCTGCACCGACGCCCTAGTCGGAAACCGATGCCCTACCGGCGGATTACAGGCCCCTGGTTGCGCCGCTTTGTTTTTTTTGAAAGCCTATACTCGAAATCCCCGAGGACATCATGATCGATAAGAAAGCCATTGCCGCTGACGAGCGTTTGCGCCAGGAGTTCAACCAGTGGGCCGAGCAGGGCCGCGGCGAGGAGATGGAGAACCATCACATCAGCATCACCCAGCAAACGCTGGCGCGGATGGAACTGAAGCCGGGCGACCGCGTGCTCGACCTGGGCTGCGGAGCGGGATGGGCCAGCCGCCTGATGGCGGATGCCGTCGCCCACGGCGACAAGCCCGGACAAGTGATCGGCCTCGACGTGTCGGACGAAATGATTCGGCGCGCGCGGGCCGGCTCGACCGCCTACGACAATCTGATGTTCGTCATCGGCTCCGCCCAGCAGATTCCCTGGGAGGAGAACTTCTTCGACAAGGTGCTGTCGGTGGAAAGTTTTTATTACTACGCCGACCAGGACCGCGCCCTCGCCGAACTCTTCCGCGTGCTGGCGCCGCACGGCGAGCTGTTTATCCTGATCAATCTTTACCAGGACAATCCCTACTCGCTGCGCTGGGTCGATGAGCTGAAAGTGCCGGTGCAGGCGCGCTCCGAGCAGGAGTACATCCAGTTGCTGAAGGCGCACACCTTTGAAGATGTGCTGGCGGCGCGCATTCCCGACTTGACTCCGACGCCGGAGGAGTACAGCGGTAAGTGGTTCAAGAATGCGGAAGAGTTGCGCGAATTCAAGCGCATCGGCGCGTTGCTGCTGATGGCGCGCAAACCCGGCTTCCACTCGCCGCCGCCGGGGTATGAGGTGTATTGAGAAGGCGTGGAGCGGTTCAGGCGGACAGCAATCAAAAATGATCGCGCAGGTGGCCAAAGCTTTCCACCTGCAACAGGCGTCCATCGCCGGCCTCGGGACGCAGTTCGTCACGTTCCAGCATCCAGGTGTTGTGGTGAGGAACAAAGACAGCATGCAGTCCGGCTTCCAGCGCCGGATTGATGTCGGACTTGGGGCTGTTGCCGATCATCCAAGTGCGCTCGCGTAGCAAGCCGTACTTCTCGACCACCGCATTGTAGGTGGCGGCATCCTTCTCGGCCACGACTTCGACGGCGGTGAAATGTTGCTTGAGCCCGGAGCGCTCGACCTTGCCCGATTGCTCCGTGATATTGCCCTTGGTCACCAGGAAAAGATGATGGCGCTGGGCGAGGTCGGCCAGCGTTTCCGGCACCTCGGGCAGGATCTCCATGGGATGCTCGGCGATGGCATAGGCAAAGCCGCGGATGGTCTCGTGCAGCGCGGGCGTGAGCGGCTCAACCGACAACTGCTCGAAACATCGCACCAGAGCCAGCGCGAAGCTGTGCATGCCATAGCCGTGGGTGAGAATATTTTCGCGCTCCACGTCGTATAGCACCTGGCGCACCTGGTCGGGCGTGTACTCATGATGATTCAGAAACGAGATGAAGTTGGCGATCGCCCGCTCGAAGTAAACATTGTTCTCCCAGAGCGTGTCGTCGGCGTCGATCAGGAGGTGCTGGCCGGGGGGGATTCTGCGCTGTACCGCATCAGACATGACCGCATCTTACCGTTTATTGAAACATCCGCAAAAAGAGGCAATGCACAAGATGTCAATGTGTACCTATTAGGCACACATTGTGCTACACTGCAAACTGGTGAAGTACTTCACTTGGGACGACGCGAAAAACGAGAAACTGAAAGCGGAGCGCGGTATCGGTTTCGAAGAAATCATCTTCCTCATCGAACGGGGATACTTGCTGGACGTGCTTGAACATCCAAACCAGGAACGATACGGCAGCCAGCGAATCTTCGTTGTCCAACGTGACGACTATGTGTACCTGGTGCCGTTCGTCGAGGACGACAGGTTCGTGTTCCTAAAGACGATTATCCCGAGCCGCAAGGCGACGAAGCGGTACTTGGGCGAGGAGGACAGCGGTTATGAAACTTGACGGAGATGAAAAAGAGATTCTCGAATCTGTTGAACGCGGTGAATGGCGCTCGGTGAAGGGCGTGAAGGGGGACGTGGACCGCTACAGCCGGTATGCCAGGGCAACATTTCGCAAAGACCGGCGCCTCAACATCCGCATCTCGAGCAGGGACCTGGAGGCGATCCAGAAGCGGGCGCTGGAGGAGGGCCTTCCTTATCAAACCCTGATCTCCAGCCTGTTGCACAAGTACGCGTCCGGCCGGCTGCGGGAAGCTTGATCGATCTCTGAGTCACGGCATCTACTCTCCGCCAGGCCCCTGCTGCATCAGGCTCGCTGGCGGCGGAGGGATGGTGATGTCCACCTCCTGCACCGGGCCGAGCGTGCTGAGCGCCTTGTCGAATTCCGTGTCGTTGCCCACCACCAGCACCGCCATGCGGTCTTTGTGGACGTACTTACGCGCCACGCGCGAGACGTCATCCGCGGTTACCTTTTCCACCTCGCTGCGGTAGCGCTCCAGAAAATCGAGCGGATAATGATAGAACTCGTAGGCCATCTTCTCGCGCAGAACTTTTTCCGGCGTGTCGAACTGGAAGATAAACGAGTTGAGGATGTCGTCTTTGGCGCGCTTTAGTTCCTCCGGCGTGGCCGCATTCTTCAGCAGGCCGTCGATCTCATCGTCGAGCCCCTGGATGCCTTCCACAGTGCTGGCGCTCTTGGTTTGCATCTGGATGTTGACAACGCCGGGGTGGTCCCATCCAGAACCCACGCCTCCTCCCACGCTGTAGGCAAGCCCCTTTCCGGAGCGCAGATGATTGAAGAGCCGCGAGGAGAAGCTGCCGCCAAACATTTCGTTCATCACCGTCACAGCGAAGTAGTCGGGATTGTTGCGCTCGATGCCGAGGTCGAGCATGTCGATACTGCTCTGGTTCACGTCGCCCTTGCGGACGAAATACAGGCCGGGCTTCGGCTCGGTGAACTTGATGTCGGGCTGTTTCGCGTCCGGCCCTTTCTGCCACGAATCGAAGGCCTGGTGCAGCTTGGCTTCCATGGCCTTCGCATCGAAGTCGCCGGTGATGCCGAAGATGACATTGTTCGGATACACGTACTGCTGGTGCCAGTTCAGCAAGTCTTCGCGGGTGACCGCGGCAACCGTCGCATACTCGGCAACGCGCGCGTAAGGATTGTCTTTGCCGTAGGCGATGATGCGGCTCTCGCGATGCACGATGGAGTCCACATTGTCGTTGCGGCGGGAGATTGCCGTGTACATCTGCTCCTTCGCCAGTTCCAGCTTGTCCGGGCGGAACTCGGGATGGTGCAGCAGATCGAGAAACATCTCGAACACGGCGTCGAAGTCGCCCTTCAAGCAGTTCAGCGAAATTGTCGTCGAGTCCGACTGGTTATCGGTTTCGATCTTGGCGGCGCGCGCTTCCAGGAAGTCGTCCATCTGATCGCCAGTTTTCGTCTTGCTGCCGCCGGTGCGCCAGACCTCGCCATAGAGATCGGTGAGCCCGGTCTTGTTCGCGGCTTCGGAGATTGAGCCGCCACGGATGCGCGCCGTCGCATCGATCAGAGGCAGTTCATGGTCTTCCTGAAGAAAGATCACCATGCCGTTAGGCAACGGGACGCGAACGGGCTCCTGAGGCTTGAAAGCTGGCAGCGGCGGAGGCTGAATCTGGTTCCAGGGCTTAACCTGCGCCGGGCTGAAGGCGGTCAGCAGCAGCAGGAAGCAGAAGAGCGCTAACAGGAAACGGGACTGGGTGAGTACCGCAGATCCTTCGACTCCGGCGGCGCAGCGCCGCCTCCGCTCGAAATGACAAGAGGGGATGAATTGTTCACGCGTGCTCATTGTTGTTCCGCTCCTTTGCTGGCTGCCGGAGCCGGATGGCTCCTCGCGGTCTGCGTCTGAATGATGCCGACGGTGCGGTTCGTCTCGGCGAATGCCTGGTTCGAAACCCGCCGGATGTCGGCCTTGGTGACCTTGTCCACGCGGTCGAGATAGCGGAACAGCTCGCGCCAATCGCCGTAACGCGTCTGATAGGTCGCCAGCTGCTGCGCCAGCCCCTCGTTGCTGGCGAGCCCGCGAATCAGGTCGGCCTTGGTGCGCGTCTTAAACATCTGCAACTCTTCGTCGGTAACGTCCTGGGTCTTCAGCTTGTCGATCTCCTCGTGCACCGCTTTTTGCATTTCTTCATTGGTATGGCCGGGCAGGGGAACGCCATAGAAGGCAAACAGGTGGCCGTATTTGATTCCGGGAAAGCCAGTGAAGCCCGCGGCGAAGGCGGCAATTTTCTTGTCGCGCACCATCGAGCGGTACAAGCGCGAGGTGCGGCCGTTCGACAGAATGTCGCTGATCGCGTCGTACACCGCGTCATCCGGAACTAGATAGCTGGGCCGGTGATAGCCCTCAAGGTAGAAGGGCTGCGAAGGATCGTGCAGCGTGACCTCGCGCACCGAATTCTGCGCGGGCTCGTCGGTAAACAACTCTTCCGGCTTGGGCGTGGTAGCGAGCCGGGCGAAATATTTTTCCACGATGGGCAGTACCTGCGCGGGATCGAGATCGCCGACCAGACCGATCACCATGTTGCTGGGCACGTAATAGCGCTTGAAAAACTCCGCCGCGTCGCTGGCCGAGAAGCTTTGCAGATCGGCAGCATAACCGATGGTCGGCCGATGGTAGGGATTCGCCATGAAAGCCGTGCCCAGAAACTGCTCGACCAGCCGCCCCGTCGGCTGGCTGTCGGTGCGCATGCGCCGCTCCTCCATCACCACATTGCGCTCCTTGTAGAACTCGCGCATCACCGGGTGCATCAAGCGGTCGGACTCCAGCGCGGCCCATAGCTCGATCATGTTCGACGGCATCGAGTACATGTAGGCGGTTTCGTCGTAGTTGGTGAAAGCGTTGACGCCCACGCCACCGTGGCTCTCCACGATTTCGCCGAATTGGTTCTGCACCACGTACTGGTCGGCCGCTTTGATCGCTTGCTCCCACTCATCCTTCAGTTGTGCCAGTTTCTGCGGGTCCTGGCCCACGCGCTTGATGCGTTCGGCTTCGTAGGCCGCGTAGGTCTGCTCCACCTTTTGCAACGCGGGTTTCTCAGCGGCGTAATCCTTGGTGCCGATGTCGGGCGTGCCCTTGAAGGCCATGTGCTCCATCATGTGCGCCAGGCCGGTTGCGTGAAGCGGGTCCTGAGCGGAGCCGGCGTCAACCAGGGTGAAAAACGAAAACACCGGGGCTTCGGGGCGTCGCCAGAGGACGATCGTTAAGCCGTTGGGCAGGGTCTTCACCGAGACGCGCTTTTCGTACGACGCCAGGTCCTGCGCCGCCAGCGGCAAGGCGGCCACCAGCAGGAGCAGGCAAGTCAATTTGGCAAACCAGCGGTTCATCGTGCCTCCAGAGGGCAGACGTGATTATGCATAAGTTAAAAAGTTACAGATAAGGACGCGCAAGTCAAACGGAGGCGAGCACGAGTACTGCGCATTCCAAACGGAATTTCGCGACTGTCGGTTCCGGAGGTTGCATACTTGCTCGCTCAACCTGCATCATTTCTGTGCAGCGCGAACGAGGACACAATGGCCAAAGAGACGGTGGTTGACGTCGAGGGAAAGCACCTGAAGCTTTCGAACCTCGACAAGGTGTTGTATCCCGAAGCCGGATTCACCAAGGGGCAGGTGATCGATTATTACGTGCGCAT
>OCTA010001938.1_pt1 | contig 18945 bp, 40 predicted proteins | sample 1538991 | NCBI WGS metagenome assembly OCTA01 (sample SAMEA3539302, study PRJEB22396) | soil metagenome | biome: tundra; feature: field; material: soil | place: USA | collected 2010-05 | depth 0.15 m | reverse complement strand
TCCGTAAAAATCTCTCTTAACTTCTTCAACTTCTCTTCGCTTAATGTGGAAACAACAACATTGGGCGTCAAAATAATAACAACATTATTGCCCAATTTTAATTGAAATCTGGCATTGAGAGGAGTGTTGGGCGGTATGCTTATTTTTCGTTCCCTCCCATCGGAAAACCTAACCTCAACCTCCCCGCCGAGAATAAGCGTAAACACATCAATGTCAAATGACTGTACCTGTTGAAAAAATACATTGGGATTACCTCCACCGCTAGACCTATTGAAATTAAAACCCCCACGCTGATACCCAAATACACGGTTCATTATGTCATTTAGGTCTGGTCCATTGAAATGTGAAGATGGATTGTTGAATCTTGCCCTCGCCCTCGCCCTCGCCTCGGGGTCACTCAACACAGAGTAAGCTTCACTAAGCTCCTTGAACTGTTCCTCCATATCCTTCTTCTTTGCCTCATCCGTGGTCGTGTCTGGATGCAATTCCTTTGCCTTCTCACGAAATGCCCGCTTCACTTCTTCCTCGTCGGCATCCCTTCCGATACCCAATACTTTGTAAGGGTCTTTACTGTCTGTGCTAGAAGTTCTATTCATACCCCATATTCTACTCTACCTTATATACTTTGTCAATCCCGTTTTTCACCGAATGATAAGCATACGTAAATACTTGCCTATTGAGATTAAAATAAGTTGAGTCATCTTTCTCCCTCTGTTACACTCTTGGGATGCGTGTCCCTGCCGATGCCATTATATCAATAACATCTGATTATGACCCAATCACATTCTATCGGCATACGAAATTTGAATGCAAATACTTTATCTCTAGCCGTAATGAAATACCCCAAGCGGGAGACATAATAGAAGCAGACCTCTGCGACCAATACACAGAAGCCTTCGTCACCAATGTCACCTTCGACTCCACCAATAACCAAGTAGAACTCGAAGCCACTGTCGTAGAATCCCTCCCAACCCCCGATGTTCCTCCCTTTAACTTCGACCCATCCGTACTCGAACAGCAACTCATCAACATCTTCAAACACTCATGGTGACATAGTTCTCACCGAATAATAAGCATACGTAAATACTCAAAAAGTGTCGGTCCACCTTACAATTCCAGAATCCAATCCTCCCAATATCCATAAGCCATTGTGCCATAGCCACTTATCATTCTTTTTCTGCCCTCACACTCATCGTCAAAACGCAAAAACGTCGGAAACCTTTACAGCTTCGTTACAGAATGCCAAGGGTGTCTTGGATACATTCATCTTTTGTATCTGCACAAGTTGCTTATTACGAGCACGTTATGAATTCATGACCTGGATACAGCAAGATGTTGGCACGTAAGCTGCATACTCATTCATTCGCAAAGTAGAACGACAAAACAACAAAACAAACGAAATATATGAAAAACAACATTATCAAATACTTGGCGGCAATCGCCTTGATGGCAGTGCTCATTACCAGTTCGGCGCTCGCTACTCCAACACTGACAATCTGGGATGACGGCGGCACAAGCAGCATGACTCTTGCGACCCCCGATGGAATCGCCACCTATGCCAACAACGTTTTTGACGCCGGCAATTGGAGCATCGTCATTACCACGGCAGAGACAAAGCCAGCAATCGGCAGCGCACTCTCCCCCGTGATGGACATTAACGTTCAAGCCACGTCTCTCGGCACAAGTGGACATAACCTACATTTCAGTTGGTCAGACGATGCCTTCGGACCATTCAATGGTAGCATGGCAGCCATCCTGACCGGCCACATCGTTACCGGCAATGGCGCTGGTGTCCAGTATAATACCTACTATAACGCAGGCGCTGGTGTATGGAATACTCCGACCGCTCCCAATTCCAATTGGACGCTGTTGACCGTAATGGGTACAATGCCCCCGCCAACCTATATCACCACCCAAACTGGTGCGCTTAACCAGCCGTCATTTGGTCTGGACCAGTACGTTACCCTTGTCTCTTCGCCCGGCGGAAGCTATAGCGTAGATGCAAGCCTCGCCGGTAATGGCGGTGAAGGGTTCCCGAGAGGGGTTCCCGATGGTGGCAACACACTGCTTCTGCTCGGCTTTGTCCTCGTAGTCTTCGGACTGATTCGTCTCAGACTCGCCAACGCCTAATCGAACCATTAACTGTTCTACGCAGGCAGGAATGAGTATTCCTGCCTGTTTTTTGTTTTCATCACTAAACATACGCAAATACTTGCGTATGCACATACACTCTCAATCCTGATTTCCTCTTTGCTCGTCCCTCGCCTGACCTCGGTGCTTCTCTTATATTCACTGCTCTCCCTTGACAACCCTTCCTCCTACCCTCCTACCCCCAACTCAAACCCCGTAAATACCACCCCAAACGTAAACCTTCCCCTACCCCAAATAAATTACCCAACCCATCCTATCCTCATCCATATACCTACTTACTCATACCACCCTCCCCCCTCATGAATTTCAATATCCCCTCTAATGTAAGTCCGTTAGTTCTCATTGTCGAATATGTGAATACGTTATAATAAGTATTCTACATTGCTCCACTGTAATTCAGATTATACTATGTGGCTTTTCGAGGCAAGGGTGAAGAGCACATGCTTACTACTTTTAATAGGAATAGAATACGTATTCAAGCATATCAAGCCCTCGCTTCGCTCGGGCATAATGCACAAGGCAATATGAGGCATTTTGATAAGAATACCATATCGGCATAGGGGTAAAGAGGTAAAGATTCATTGTACGTTATCGCCGAGCCGTAGGCGAGGCGTGTATGAATTGGTAGGAGCGCAAAAGCATATCCATTCTCACCGAATAATACTGATATGTAAATACTTATTAACGTATATATGTATGTGCATTCTCACCGAATGATAAGTATATGTAAATACTTATTCACGTAGATACGTATGTAAATACTGGATAGTACTTACTCATTGATGGCGGGGTAAATACTGGGCAGTACTTGCTTATGGGGGTTTGGTTCTCGGGGTGATAAAGAAACAATTTGACAAGTGAGGGTATGTATGTAAGTGTATGCGTATGACTATATCAATATCAGTTAAGTGTTCTGACATGTTTTCTGCGAGGTTGCGCAAGGCACCTGGCGTTAGGGTTGGCGAATCATATAGTGGGTATGTACCTGAATGGATGCCTGGGGAGCATTATGGGGATTACGTCATGTTGGACATTGATGTTGCTACGGGTCAAATCCTTAATTGGAAGCCGCCGACTCGGAAGCAATTGGCTAACACGTTCAAAACTACGCCACGATTCGGGTATTCTAGCCCTAAACCTTCATAAGTACACCACGATTCAGGCACTTACGTAGGTAGTTAAAAAAACAATTTGACAAAAGCATATAGGTGAAGTAAGTTAGGAATACAGTTTAGTCAAACAGCAAAAAAAACAACAAAAACAAAGTAAATGAAGAACAAAAACAAAAAGCAGACACGCACAGTGAAGCACAATCATCCGGGCCGTCCGAAGTACACGCTTCGTTTCCCGACCCGGAAGGAATTCACTTTTCAGGACATCCTGGAGTGCAACGGGGTTGAGACCAATGCAAAGAGCGCCAAATTCGGCAAGGGCAAGGATTGCTCGCTTCTCACCATTCGGAAGGGACTCAAGCGGGACATGTACCGGGTGCATCCCAAGACCGGGAAAATTCTTGGTGTGAACCCCCGTTCCAAGGTTGTGCTCGTCAAGGGTGTGACGGCGGAGCCGAATTCCAGTGGTCTGGGTCGCAGGCAGCTAGTGTATTGCCTCCGGGTCAACAAGGACAGCTTAAAGCCTGTCAAGCCCGTTGTCAAGCCTGTCACCGCCACCGTCCCGAAGGCACCCCGGAAACCCCGTACCCCGAAGAGCACGAGCCAGACGCCGACAGCGGATGCTCTAGCCGCCATCCATGCCGCCCTGGTGGCCCCGACTCCTGGACTCGCCCCGGAAGCTCCCTTGACTATTACTCCTGAACCTGTCCTGGCTCCCGTGGCTCCCGCCCCCGAAGCTTTGGTGATTCCGGCTGTTACCATCGCCCCGGCTGCCCCGGCTCCCGAAGCTGTCCCGGCAGTTGAAGCGCCCGTTGCCCCGGCTCTCGAAGCGACCCCGGCGCTCGTTGCCCCGGTTACGACCCTTGCCAACAGCTAAGACCCCGGCACAGCAAATGCTCTCTCTTGCCCTCGGGGAGAGAGCATCTTTTTTGAATAAAGAATTTGACAACGTCCTAACTTGTGAGATAGTAATATTATGAATGGCACACTACATTTTCAAATGGGCAACGCTAAACTAAAGCGGGATACCCTAATCCTTTCACTCCCGGCAGGGCACAGTTGTCCTTTCGCAAAAGATTGCCGTAGTTCATCCGACCGGGCAACTGGTAAGATAAAGGATGGTCCCCATACTCAATACCGTTGTTATGCGACGACGGCAGAAGCGCTTTTCCCGGTTATTCGCCGATCTCGATGGGATAACTTTGAACTGATTAAGCAAGCGGGTACGGTTATCTGCATGGCAAAGCTGATTGAGGATGGGATAACTAATCGGCGCAAGGTCAAACTGGTGCGGTTCCATCAGAGCGGCGATTTCTTCAATCAAGCGTATTTCGATGCTTGGTTGCTGGTGGCACAGCAACATCCAGAACTGCTTTTTTACGGGTACACCAAGGCATTGCCTTTCTGGGTCAAGCGGTTGCACGCCATACCTGCCAACATGAAACTCGTGGCGTCCCGGGGTGGTACTCATGATTCCTTGATTTCCATGTTTGGATTGCGGGCGGCCCAGGTGGTTCTCTCGGTTGAAGAGGCTGCTAAGCTTGGGCTAGAGATAGATCACGATGATACGCACGTATGGAAGTACGATAAGGATTTCGCAATTCTCATTCATGGCACGCAACCTGCTGGAAGTGCGGCGGGCAGGGCGTGGTATCAACTTTGCAAGGTTCAAAAAGTCGGCGGGTACAAGTCGCAGTACTTCAAGGGGTATGTTAGTGATGGCAAGGGTGGGAAGTGCAAAAAGTCATCCCTGAGACTTGGCAAGGCGATATTGGTTCCCGTGGTGGCAATCAAGCCAGTGGGAAAGCGGTTAGTCAATCCGAATCCACGGGCGGGCAAGTTTACGATTGCGACCAAGGCTTTGGCTAAAGTGTTGGCTCATGCCTAACCGATTTCTAATTCTCGGTCCCGCCGGTCAAGACCATTTGCCTATGTTCTGGAGCCAGAGCATGGGCGAGTGGGTTGAGCGGGATGACGCAACCCTTTACACGGGGAATGAAGTCTTTAGCTTTCCCGCCCGTGAGCTACCCTCTGGGGTACAGGGTATCATTGACATTGAAACTGGAGAGATTCATACCCCTCGCCCCTGGGGGGTCTAAGAAAGTAGCTTATGGACATGACATTTATATTTGCTGGAATGGCACTGCTTATCGTAGCGGTGTCTTCGCCTTGCATATTTCTTTCGCTCCCGTGTTTAATCGTTGGTCTTCCGTTGCTGATTGAGCCAGTCCTTGATGAATTCCACGAGGACGAAAGTAATTGAAGAAAGAATTTGACAATTTCCTGGAGTGTGTTAGGTTAGCGGTATGAATAGAGAGACCATTAAGAGTGCGAGCGGCAGGACTTTGGGATACAAGTTGAAAGTAGGAAACCGCACGGTGGTACAGGACAGTGCTGGTGGGACTTGCGGCTGGCACGATGAGAATACGGACAAGACGTTTGACGGGTCTGGGAAGCCGTTGTATGATGGTGACCAGACATCGGCTCTGATTGAGGAGCCATAAGTTTTTCGGTTGATCTTTGAATGATTTGCAGCGATCACCCGCAAGGGTGCATGTCTCCGGGGCACAGGCACCGGTCTGCTGTAAAAACCTTTAAGCAGGTTGGTTTTTGGGGAAGCCCTCGCCCCGATTCTCGCAAGAGACATTCTTCGGAATGCAATAAGAGAATAATCGCATGAGGTAAAACGAACCCTCTTACCCAGCTTAAAGGACCGAAGGCACGGTTGAAAGGAAAGCAAACTTTCCCCGTGCCTTCACTCTTTCGGGTATTCAGTGGAACTCCCGTTCACTTTGCGGCCACTGATTTTGAAGAGTTCTAACGTGTAGCTCCCCGACACACGTCAAACGGCGGTGTAGTTAGTTGCCCGGTTGTTCAGGCAATTACCTTCACCGCCGTTTTCTTTTTCTTCACCGATTATCACCGAAGTCACCGAGCCAAATACTCATTGAAAATGGATGTACGTACTATCCAGTATTTAGAACCGGGGGTCGAACCTTGAAATATAATAACGATTATTTATACAAAGATTTTCCATCGTTTCAAAAAACGACTGTACTATTTACTTTGTACTGTTAAGTACAAACTTGTGCTCGCCGCCTCGCAAGTATGCGACCCAGCGGCGGTCTTCGCACAAATAGTGTAACCAGAGTAAAAGTACATAATTCATGCAAAATTCCATTTGACATTTTGGGGATACGGTGTTACCATAGATACATGTTAAAAATTATTTATATGCCAGTTGTTCAGTACAGTCACTCGCTCAAAGCGAAGTATCAAAAGCGTAACCTCAATGGTCGTTTTTCAAAGCCGCTTCCCACTGCCAGGCAAGTGGAAAAGAACCCTATGGTGAAGTTCTTCTATCCGTCATCCAAGACTGGGCAGCTTCAACATCGGGTAGTGCGGCTTATCTCGGCAACCCCGGACTATATGGTGGGGTTGGAAATCATTTCCGACCAAGCCAAGACCCGTTACCGTTACAAAAAGTTCTGCCAGTCCAAGGTACAGCATTTCCGCCTGGTGGAATTCAACCCGAAATCAATGTCCTAACATGAACGGCAAGATACTCTCTCGTGATGGCAAGCACGTTGGTATGGCTACGGGCGGCAGACCCCGCCCGTGTTCTATGAAAAGCTGTCCCGGCGATTGTATTGGGGTGCGGTGGGATGATGGAAAGCTAACGTATCCTTGCGCCCTGGGGATGCGCTGGAATAGGAAAAGAAAATCATGGCAAATTCACTAATTCCGTTTGACAAACGGCGAAAGTGTGTCAGTATATAGGTATGCACGCATTACTAATGGCATGGGAAACCACGGTTGAGGATGTCGAGAATGTTCTTCGTCGTATGAATGAGGACATTGCTCTCGCTCCTGAACTTCACGATAAGCTTGACCATGAGGACATTGCCAGGGCGGCACTGAATGGCGATAGCATAGAAGAGCAAGCCTATTACGCCTATGAAGAAATCAGGCGTCAAATCCTTGAGAACACCCTAATATGAGCGAACCCCTGAAATATCCCGAGCATTATGCTGAATTTACGCAAGCCGAGTTGGCGGCGTTAAACGGAATGGACAAGGCGGCGGTCTATATCCCGATGAAAGAAGCCCAGGAGAGGGGCATTATTGAGAGAACGGGTACTCGCCCTCAATCCTCTGGACGAGGGAAGCCCTCGAATCTCTACCGGGTTGCCAGTAATAATGTCCCGGTGCCTGTTCCTGCCACTTTGATACCCCCGACCTATGTTGAGACCTACCCGGTTTCCTTGGTGCCTCAATCCATAGTTGAGGTAACCCTAATCCCTTTAACTCCGCCAGCGGTCAATTCGGAGCCAAACCCTCCTTGTGAGGTTATCATTGCGAAGGAATTGGATAAGGCACTGCAAGAGCATCGCCCGCCTGTGGTTCTGTCGGCTCCCAATTCCGCATATCCGTGTCCCCTGTGCGATGGACCAATGACAGTAACGCCCGATGCCACCGGGGTAATGGTGAAGTGCTTCAATCCTTGTGACCCTCAGTGCCACGAGAATCCCTTCGGGCATGGCAGGACTGCCAAGGATGCTTACGATACCGCCAAACAGAAGTTCCAGAAGGCATGAAAAGGTTTTGAATGAACTTAACACCTTCACAAGTACAATCCCAAGGGTTGCCCGAGAACCCGAGGACGGCTCTCCTAAAGAGGATTACAGTGACTCCCAAGACACGATCCATTATTGGGAGCGGTGAGGGAAGGGACGTGGCTGTGAAGGAACTTCGCAAGGTCCGTCATCTTGTTTACTGGTGCCCTCAGTGCCATTGTTACCATCTTTGGGATGGCAATGACTTCGAGGACGTTGAAGCGGTCCTTGGTCCTCCCGAGTAATTTCCTTCCTGACGTTTCGTCTATTGGGCGGCCCGAGTGGGCCGCTTTTTTATGTACTGAGTTCCTCTGTCGCCTTTTGGCGATCCCAGTTTGAGAACGTACTATCCAGTATTTACTTAACTGGGATCGGTCCCAGTTGTGAATGTGGTCGAGGAATCGGTACAAAAGGAAACCCCGGAAGGCCGGGGGTGAGGGTCGCAATGAGAAGGCTTAAGGAAGTCGGCAGTATTGCTCAGCCGTGCTGCGGAGAATGACGTTATGGGTTTTAAGGGTGTTCAATCCCACGGCGTCAGAGCAGTAACCATCGCCCATTGGAATCCATTCCACGATTACGTCGCTCTTGCGAATCTTCGTGACAATGTAGCTGGCGGTTCCATCAGCGACTCCAAAATTGAGACAGCGACCAACGGCGAGTCCAGGACCGGCGGCTTTGTTGATAGCCTGCATTTCGTCCCACATTTCCGTTTCATCGGCGCTGACCTTCTCGAAGTTACAGTTGAAGCCCGGTTTCCTTTGATCGGCATGGGCGATATGCGCACGGCGAGCCACCGCCATGATACGTGGCATCAGGGGGTTTTTCATGGTACGGTAGGAACGATAAATCGGCAATCGGTCAACTTGTGAGTTGCGAGCCGGTTGCATTTGCTGGCGGAGTCATGGTACTCACCGATTAGGAGAGTAGTGCCCGAGACGATGACGCCACGGCAGGCGTAAACCGTACTGGGGTCAACGGTGTAGTATTTGCGTCCTAGCAGTGATGGGTCTATTACGATCATATCTTTTTAGTATTATTATTATTGTTGTTATTTGCTTAGTTCGTCACCTTTGCGGGTGACAGCTTTGCAGAACGTATCATAGCGATTGTCTTTTGTCAACTCGCCTTTTTCCATTTTCTCGATCATCGAGCGGGCAGTGGGACTCATTTTCTTGAGAATCTCAATTCGAGCCCGGACGTAAGGATTATCTGACATTTTGGCGAGGGCATCCTCAAGAGCGGGTGAGGGGGTGGGTTTCACCGAAGCGGGTGGTTTCACCGAATCCTTTGGTGGGTTCTTGGCTTCCTCTTCGAGGAGTGCGTAACCCTCTTGAAGGGCTAGGGAAAGGTAATGGTCGAAAGACAGTTTCGGGTCAACTGGCTTAAGGTTCATGCGACCAGGGAGCAGTCTCACTTTCTCCGAGAAGTCACCGAAGGTATTGTTGTGATCTTTTTTTGCCATATACCCCATAAATATAGCAGGTTCTCGCCGAAAGTCAACTGTCAAATTGCTTGGGGCTAAATCTTTGCTTTGTGTTTCGTTCTGAATTTGGCTTGATTTCGCCGATTGCGAGCCATGCAGGGGATGCAGCCGAATAGGTCTTTTTGCGGAGGTCTTTTTCCACAAATGGCGCAAAGCCCCGCCTTTTTGAATTCTGATTTCCGGTCCCGCCCCCATTTATTCCACTTGGCTCGATACGCCGAAGTGTGAGGGTGAGAAGTGTGAGGGTGAGTCTTGTGCCGAGAGCCACACTCCGGGCAAAGTCCTGCTTTCATTTTCCGCAGTTGCCACCGTCTTTGGCGGCTCATAGGCTTATTGGTAAATTCGTCGTTAATCATTCATATCTTATACACCACGATTTACGTTTGTCAAATGAAATCTTTTTTGAAGAAAAAATTTGACAATCTATGGGGATGTGTTATGATGCAATAATGAATGTTTATCTTATCGTGAAACGTGACGAAAAAGGAACGGTCTCTGAGGAAAGAGTGCCGCTAACTCAACTGGTGTCAACCATCCAGACCCTCTTAATCGTCGGGGGTGTCGAAATCCTCGCCATTATCCGCCTATGAGTGAAGCACAAAGAGCTTTGGCAGAACGCATCTTGAAGATGGTTGAACGGCAGAAGTTCGCCGACTGGTATGCTGAATCAGGCGACTTCGAGAAATGGATTGCTGGTGATCCTGACGCCCCGACCCGGGAGCAAATTCTTCAAAGCATTACGGACATGCTCCCTGCCTGAAAAAACTCACAAATACAATTTGACAATCGCCTAACATAGTGTAGGATATAAATATGAATGATATTAAGACTCAATTACGGAAACTCGCCATTGACCTTTTGGACAATGAGGAGGGTATTACGGAAGCGGCGTACCAATCTCTTCAAAGTCTCGAAGCGACTATCGCCAATGGCTCATGTGGTGACATTTTCCTCGCCGCCCAGGCAGCCGAGGGTCATTACTTTTTGGAAGAGGATCACGGGCTTAAGGCGTGAAGACATACGTTCTCTATCTTGACGGCGTAGAGGTTGGCTATATCAAAGCCGTCTCTCACAAAGCCGCTGAGAAGAAAGCAAAAAAGAAACATCCCGGGCGCAATGTGTCAGTCGCCTACACTGAAATATGAAAACTGTAAGCTATTATCGTCGAGGCGGTACTTCCGCCATTCAGCTAAACACCGTCAACGTCCTTGAACTGTCCAATACCGAGTTTCAGGGTATCCGTTCCTTCGCTGACAACCCCGAGGGAAACAAGCGGGCCGAGCAATTGTTTCGGCGGCTTATTGAGGCGTACGAGAATTCTTTGCCCCAGGATGCCCCTCGCTCTGACGAAGAGGACTTTCAGGCGTATATCGAAGGTGGTCTCTACGAGCACACGGGCTATCAAATCATTCTTTCGCACAGCGTATGAGCGCCAAGACCCCCGCCAAGACCCCCGGCAATCGGTATCTGTTCAAGTATCCCCGCCACAAGCCCCAAAACGAAGCATCCCGGGCGCAGGATGCGGATGCGTTAGCTTATGAATACGTGGCGCACAGCAACCAAGTCGTAACCATCGTTCGGCAGTTGACGGATGACGAATGCAACCCCGAGCGTCAACCCATGTGGAAGATACTCGCCCAGGATGGCTGGACTGGTCAGGCGTATTCCCGTGAACTACGGGCGGTGTTCCTGAAGGAACCCAAGCCCGAAAAGAAAGTGTTTGTTGTCTGCCGCCATATCGTACATACGCATATCAATGTCGCCGTGTTCTATGGCGTATGCACTACGATGGACCTGGCGCAAGCCTTGGTTGACGATCTCACCAAACGGGAGGGACCGACGTTTGTGATCGTGGACTCCCCATTGGACCCATAAGGATTTTTCATAGGTGATAGTGTGTCACCCTCACCCCCGAAGTCGGGGGCTTTTTTATGTACACATATAAAAAGTTGCTTTTTGGGGTCGAAGGATGTACTGTCCAGTACTTACTACTATATGAAAGTACGAATCAACAAGGATGTATTGGTCGAGGTCGAGAAGACTAAGATTGACGAAGTATGGGACAAGCAACTCCGTCGTTGGGATGAGTTTCAGCTAACGTCAATTGACATAGTGGGGAACTATGCCAATTTTACCACCTTTGATGAGGATGTTTACCTACAAGTGCCTACGGATGCTTTCGATCTTATCCAGTAATCTCGTAATAGACCCATTGGTCGGGAAGGTATCTCTCATTCCGAGAACTTTCAAACTCTACAAGGATGGAGTGAGGCAGAATGGTAACGTCGCTAACGGTCATCTTCGGTGCCCAACAGAAACCTGTCAGGAGAGTGTCTCCGGGTTTTATGTTGGCGGCTCTCTTCCTTGGTCTGACAGTTACAGGCATAGGATTAGAAGCCGTATTTGAAGGCGTGCCGCAATTCATGCAGTGTGAACCACATGGGGGTCAGGTGCGGCGGGGCACCATCTTTGGTGAAGGCGTATCCCCATCTATCACGAATGACGGTGCGCCAGCCCAAGTCGTTCATATAGGAAATGCACGCTTCCACCTTTGGCAGCGGCTCCCGTTTATTCATTGACATCTTCGCCTTTCTCGGTCAGAGAGAAAAAGTTGGGGGAAGAACCTTGGGCGAGTAACGCTCGGGCAGCTTGCTTGCCATTCAATTCGGTTTCCACGTCTCTTGCGATACGCATGGAGTAACTGCCACTCTTGGCCTCTTCGATGATGGCTTCAACTTCCATTCCTTCTGGAATCGGCTCTTCGGAGAGCACTTCGATTGTCAGAAGCCGTCTGTGAAATTTTCTGTCAGTCATACCATTACTATACATTACTCGGGTCGGTTGTCAAATTCTTTTTATTCTTTTCGTGTGATTTTTCCATTTCCGCCAACTCTTCTGCTGCCTCGGGGTTAGGGTCAATGGTTACGGCGAGTCGTTCGAGCAGTGCTCTCTTTCGGAGATAGGCGATGGCTTCTCTTTTGTTCATAGGAGCTTTACGCAGTGTGCATAGAAGTCTTCTTCATTAACCCACAGCGGGGTCGTAAAGTAAGAATGGTTGATTTTGACAGTATGCTGTTTTGCATCCCTATCTACGAATTCAATGGTATCCCCACGCTTGAGGAGGTATCCTGCAACCCTCCATGTCGTTTGATTGACTAAGTAAGTTCGTTGCATAAGTTCACCAGTTAATTAGATTGCTATCTGCATCGGGGGCAGCAAAGGTGTATAGCGGGATTGAGACCTCTACATAGTTGACTTGAGCGAAATACTGGTCGCCTCTATCCAGGGAAGCATACAGGAATATAGCCTTACAACTTGACGGGGGGACGCCGAAATCGTTTAACGCTTCGAGTATCCTGGTGATGGTTCTCCCAGAGGATATAAAATCGTCAACGATGATGTAACTTTTAACATCCACTCCGCCGCCCTCAATTGAGCGGCTTGAATGGCTCCCATCGCCGGGTTTGCGTATTACCAAGGGGTTCTTTTCCATTCTGAACGCCAGCGTCGGGACAACCAATGCACCACTCATGCCAGTAAAGGCAATGGAGTCGAACACAATATGAGTTGACTCGATCAACTTGATCAGGGTGTTGCTTATCCGTTCTAACCCCTTGGGTTTCAGGACCATATACAAATAAGAGGATGTCATTGCTGGCATAGCGTCTTACCTTATCATATCACACTTCCCGAAGATGTCAACTCAGTTTCGGCTCCGTATCTGGCTCGTCATCCTGGGAAATCTCATGGAAGGGGCATGTTTCATCCGTGCAAAATTGATCCTCGTCAAGCGGGGAACCACATTTCTTACAGGGAGTTACGGCGTCCTCCAATTCATCGGCAATGGCGTCCAAGGTGCAGTTCTCACCGAGGTACTCGCTATCCCCATCGAGGGAAGAATAGATATGGCCGAGGGGATACGCCTTGGCTCGTTCATAAGTAATGCGGGGACCATCCCGAATGATGCCTTTGGCTTCATCCATCAGTTCCTTGATCTCGCCGATGATTTCACGGAATCGTTTGACTTGGGCAGCGGTAACTTTTGGTGTCATAATTAGTACTATAGCATGTGTTTTGCGGATGTCAATAGCTCTCCAGGAACAGCCATTCATCGTCCTTCGCTCCCCAACAGAGTCGGGGTCCAAATTCTTTCTTCAACTCACCGAGCAGGGAGTCGGGGTCGGTTGGCCAGTTCTCGATGGAATCACGGCTAACCTTGATGGCAGTATTAGCCCATCTCTCGGTCTTGATGCCAAGTTCATTCAGCCATTGTTCGGCCCGCATTAAAAGCATGTTGTTCATGGGTATTCGATTATTTCGTAGTCTTCACCATACTTCAATCCCGAGATGTCCAATCCGAAAGATGAAGAAATTTCATGCTCTTCAAACTGTTCTCCCGCTTCCAGCGTCCGGGGTTCCATTACCCCACAGTCGCACCCCTCGCCGAAATGTATTCGGCAGAAACAAGGTGCTTCGCATTCTCTCAGAACCTTTATCGTCACGTTACTACTATACACCATACGTCAAGGATGTCAAACGGAAAGTGTATAAATCTTCTCAGCCCACCACAGGACCGGGATGATGATCTGGCCGGTGGAGGATGTACTATGCAGTACTTGCCTACCATTCCAGGTCCGAGGATGTGGTTTAAGGAATCGGTGAAGTACAAAAAAGCGCCCCCGAAGGTCGGGGGCTATAGGGTCGGCGGAAGTCTTAGTAGCATCGTCGAGGCCAGTCCGTGTTTCGGCTCATTCCCTCGTGGGAACTAAAGGTGCATTCCTTACCCTAAATTACAGACGCTTGAATTCCCTTGAGTTGATAATCCCCTCGGGGGTCAGCAGCCCGGTGTCAGTGGCAAACTTGGAGGCGGCGTCATAGGAATAGACCCGGTTGGCTCCATGAACATCCTTAATGGGGCTTATGATAGACAACCCCTTGATGACGTTGGCAGAATTCTTGGTTTCCACTGCTTTCTTGGCGATAGTAAACATCACCCGGTAGGCGAGGGGAAAGCTATCGTAAGAAGTGCTCGTAGCTCCGTTTTTCAAAATCCATGTGTTTTTCATGGTGCAAGAATAACAGTACTTGTCGGGGATGTCAAGCGAGCATTTTCAGACCAACTTGAACCAGAGGGTTGTTCCTGCCTTGGGCAAGCGGTCCAGGCTCTTTCTCTTCAACCGGCAAACGATTGCCGAGGTAACATACTCCATGTGCCCGAACACATTTTCGTTGTCGGTCATGTTTGCGTTGTCGGTTATGTTTGGAATGGACCAACGCCACCACATGGATACTTTCGGGTGCCGAAGGATTATCGGCAGAAACCCAGGTCGGGGTTTGGTAGTCACGGTCAGAGTGGCGGCGTAAGCGTCTCGCAGTTGGGGGTTAATAAGCTCAGTTGTGCGACAGCAGAAACTAACTTCGCCGTAGCATGTTTGACCAACCCATCGCTCAAATCCCCGTCTCAGTCCGATTCGGAATTCGGTTCTTTCTTTTCTTTCTTTTCTTTTCATATTGTTATACACCGTAGCACGATTGTTTCAATTGTCAAATGGTTTCACCGATTGTTCACCGAATCCTTGCCGGTCCCGATTTCGAGTATCCTGCGGAGCGGCGTCTGGTCAGGCAGGAGTTGGAGGATATGTTTGATGCGCTTGTATCGGAAGGATGCCCGCATTCGTCGGAACATTTTCGCCTCTTTCATTGCCTCGGGCGTGTCCTCCCATTCGACCAGATGAGTGCTGTTGTGAATCCGTATGCGTTTCATGGCTTTGTGGGCTTGGAGTTATAGAACTTGTGTCCCAAAGTGTCTTGGCACATGGTATGGACGTGGCGGAATCGTTTGTACAGTCCTTCCGGCCAACTGGAATGCCGATACCAAGAAACGTCTGGGACGGCTTGGGTGAATGGGATTTCTACCAGTTTCTCGGGGCCGAACGTGTGCTCGGCGGCGATCTCTTCCGATTCGCCGAGAATGGACTCTGACACGTTATCCTGAACCTCTTTCCATTCAGCCCGGGTTAGCGGGCGAGACTTAGTACCGAAGGAGTGTAAGCCCACAGCGGAAGAGAAAATGTTTAAGTCATTGGCGGCACCATCCTCTTGCCCTTTGGGAACAAGTACTGTCACCGATACTGCTCTAAATTGTTTTGCATTCATAATTCACAATAGCACGTTCTCACCGATTGTCAAACGGAAACTTTGGTTGCTTGACCTTTTATTTCGCTGATGTAAGTGTCACCGAATTCCCCTTGCGGGCAGAATGGTGAAGTCACGAAGCAAAACCATCTGGCGTAAGGATTGGTTGCTTCTTTGTCGGGGGACTGCCACTTCTTTAGAACTCGCCATTTCCACGACCCATCGAATGAGCGCCAGGTTTCGTACGGATTCTCTTTCGGTCTAGTTTTACCACAATCATTTTTCATATTCTCACCATAGCACACTGAATAAGGATGTCAAACTGTTTCTTAAAGTATTTTCGTCACCGTTCACCACCGACCCGAACGCCAAAAGGCGAGGGTGGGTAAATACTGGACATTACTCCCACAACTCCCCTTTCCTTTCCCCTACGGGGAAAGGAAAGGGGAGTTGTGGGGTGAAACTAAAGGATGGCAGGGGCACAAAGATTTTTGAAGAAAGTCTTTGACAACCTAGAAAGATATGCTATTGTGGCACTGTGAAACTTCGTAAAGAACATATTGCCGGAGAGTGGAATGAGGGTGAAGATGGGTACTGGGTTGCTCTCAAATCCGGATTCAAATGGTCTGGAGACCCATTGGGGAATGTGCATTATATTCACGAGGGCACGAAAGCAAAATCCCATAAAGAGGGTATATTACCTTGTAATTGTGCGGATTGCAAAGAAAGAATTTGACAACCATCGAATATAGTGTATAGAAAGTATATGAAAGCACTATCAAAGAAACACGCTCTTCCCCAAGTGGGCAGTAAGCTTCATTCCCTTTATCATCGCCTCATTGTGCGGGCGCTGCGGCTGGAGAAACGGCATTCAGTGAGACAATCGGCAGATTGACCGACGGTGACAGAAAGAATTTGACAAGTGATTTCCGTATGCTATTGTGTTGGCATGAATGTTTATCGTGGCTGGACAATTTCTTATCAAAAGCGTTATTCGCCGGGTCCGCAATACACGGCGGCAAAGAGAGGGGAAGTTCTTCAAGCAACTTCTCGGGTGGGAATTGAGCGTGCGATTGACACCCGGGAGAAACAAATTGCTCTGGAAAACAAATCCCTTGAAAATGGACAAAAAGAATTTGACATCCCCTAACTCTGTGCTACGTTAAGAATATGAGCAGAAAAGTATATGTAACGATTACCGCCAAGGCCATCCTGGTCATACCGGAAGGCGTCAATGTGGGCGAATTTCTGGAAGAGGCACACCTGCTTCTGGAGCATCCGCTGGTGTTCAACACTATTGACATTGAGCAACTGGACATCGAAAGTCACGAAATCACGGATAGCAAGTAACATGACAACAATCCTTATTGCGGCTGCAATTGGTAGTATTCTTCTCGCATGGCTGCTGGAAGAGATTGCATTTGCAATGTAATCACGGACAGCAAGTAATATGTTAACAATCAAAGTCATCCTAACTACGGCGGTCCTTTCCGCAGCGGCATACTATTTTGCCCGCTGGTTCTGGAACCATTCATAACATGAAACAAGCATTCACACTCCCGGCAACCCCGACCTCTCGGGTGTCTTACGTCCAGCGAAAATTCATGGGTCAGCCATGCACGCCGTATTTGACTTCGGCGGTCATCCGAACGCCTCAGAGCAATGACGAGTTGCTCATCACCTTCCTTGCCCGCCAGGTAGGGCAGAGTGACATCAAGGGCATCACTGGCATCGAACCCCAAGGGGAACTTCAGCGGGGACATCCCGCCCAGCATAGGCTGGTTAAATACCAGTCGCTATCAAGCTAGTACGGTCAACAAAACAACAAGAAAATAACAACAAAACAATGCAAATCCTCACAAAAATTATTGGGGCGGTGGTTCTCGCAATCTCTTTCGTTTTCTTCATCGCCATAATCACCGCCATCCCGGTCTGGCTGCTGTGGAACTGGCTTATCCCCATCGTGTTCCCCGGCGAATCCATCGTGCATCACATCACGCTTATGCAAGCGTTTGGCATCGCCATGCTGTGCTCGTGCCTCTTCAAGTCCTCTTCTTCTAAGTAATGTGTTGGGCCGAAAGGCCCATTAACCCTTATTAGGGACAACCCCGCCGAGGCACCGGCGGGGATTTTTGTTTTCACCGAGCCTCACCGAGTTTCACCGAACCAAATCCTGACCTCAGCCCGTGTCGGTTGAGTATGTACTGCGCAGTACTTATTGATCGCCAAAAGGCGCTGGTGGTTCTCGAAAGATTTATACATTTTCCGTTTGACATCTATATTCTTATGTGCGAGTGTGAACCATGATTGCAACATTTACTAATGTGGACATCGCCTTTGGCGTCATCTTTGTCATATTGCTAGTGCTCATGCTGATTGCGGGGCTTATGGGTCGGCCGCCAAAGTGGCCAAAGGACGGGGAAGTATAAATATTTTCGTCGAAAGAATTTGACATCTGTATCCTTATGTGAGAGTGTGAACCATGAATAAAACAACAAAGATTTCAGAATTACCGCAACCCCCGAGCGGTTCATCCTTCGGGCTGGTTGAAGTCAAATCGGTGAGTATGCCTCACCCTTACTGCATTACTCCTAAACACGTTGCCTATGCGGCAGATCACTGCGGCGGCATGTTGGGAACAGACGCCATTCGTGCCGCCGAGAAAACGGGTGCTGCCTGCTGTGATATTTGCCTCAAGAGTGGCAATGGCATCCTGGGCATAGACAAGCATACTACGTCTTTGATGCTGCTTATCCGGGTGCCTCAAAACAAAGATTTGAATGCCGTGGTAGGTCTGCATGACTACCTTTTCGGCAACAAAGCAGCCTTCGAGAAAATGGGGATTGAAGGCTTTGCTTTTCTCAAATAAATCCCTTGACAATAAGAATCCATTAGCGTAAGGTGTATTATGAACTTGAAACTCGAAAGCGGTTTAACGTATTTTATTGACAGCAACGGCAAAAGGGTTTGCACGGGTTCCGAAATGGGGCGGCGAAATGTCCTTCCAGCGGATACGCAAGCGCCAATCAAGTTGCGGTTGGCTAAGCTGCGATGGGTGGATGGGGATTACGATGAGCAAGGTGCTTATTGGGGACATGGCCCCGGTCTTGCTGATGTTTTTTGTGCCTGGGATGAGGCTGGCGTGCGGATATACATCCGGGGCCGGAATCGTGAATCTGCCAAGCAGGGCGTCTGGAAAGTGTTGCCCAAAGCGAAGTTCTTCCGGTAGAAGCCTATGGAAACGCAATGGGTGCCAGCCAGCGGTTTGCCTAATGGGCGCTGGCGTGTAACTCGCAACCGGACCTCGGCGGAGCGGGCCAAAGGGGCTGGCTCAATTGAGGAACTGGAAACAGCCAGCGGCCGCCGGCGTACCTTTCAATCCTTTGAATCTGCCCGGGCGGTGGCGGATAAACTTAACGGCAATAATTATTGCATTTAGAATTTGACAA
>OCTA010001937.1_pt1 | contig 18948 bp, 19 predicted proteins | sample 1538991 | NCBI WGS metagenome assembly OCTA01 (sample SAMEA3539302, study PRJEB22396) | soil metagenome | biome: tundra; feature: field; material: soil | place: USA | collected 2010-05 | depth 0.15 m | reverse complement strand
TTTTTTAATGATTTTTAGAACTATTGTGTTCAACTGATTGAACCTGAATAAAAGGTACGAAAAAGAATCTATCCGGGAAAATCAAATAAAAGCATTCTGCAATTTTTAAAAAATATTTTACATCAGTGCAGCAATTTGCTTGTTTTATAGAATAATCTTAATAAGTTTATCAAATAATGAAAAAGAAAATAATCATTGCATCTTTATTCTTATTTACTGTAATTAATGCAGAGGCGCAAAAAAAGATCCTAACAGGTGCAGAAAGAATGGAAGTTTACCTGCCGCTTATAAGAGGAAAATCCGTGGCAGTTTTTGCCAATCAAACTTCATTGGTTGAGGGCACAAATCTTGTCGATACTTTGATAAAAAGGGGTATCAGGGTGGTAAAAATTTTCGGTCCTGAGCATGGTTTCAGGGGCGAGGCTGATGCAGGAGAGATTGTTGGTAATTATATTGATAAAAAAACAGGTGTTGAGGTTATTAGTCTTTATGGAAAACATGACAAGCCCACAGCAAAAGATTTAGAGAATGTTGACGTAATGATATTTGACATACAGGATGTAGGCGTAAGGTTTTATACGTTTATTTCCTCGCTTCAATATTATATGGAAGCTGCTTTTGAAAATTCAAAACCAATCCTGCTCCTTGACCGGCCAAATCCAAATGGATTTTATGCGGACGGTCCTGTGCTGGATAAAAAATTTAAAAGTTTTGTAGGCATGCAACCGGTTCCTATCGTGTATGGAATGACGATAGGTGAATATGCTTCTATGATTGCTGGTGAGAAATGGTTGTCAGAAGATGCGAACAAGAAATACGCTTATTATCGTCATGCAAGGAATTCAAAAGATACACCGTTCCATTTTTTGGTGATAAAATGCCTGAATTATGACCATAACAGTAAGTATGTATTACCTGTAAGACCGTCACCCAACCTGCCTTCTATGCAATCCATTTACTGGTATCCGACTACCTGTCTTTTTGAAGGAACAACACTGAGCGAAGGGCGGGGAACTGATAAGCCATTCCAGGTTTTTGGTGCACCATCTTTACCTAAAAATTTGTATGCATTTACACCACATCCTACTGAAGGCGCCAAAATCAGTAAGCACTATGGGGAAGTTTGCTACGGCTGGAATTTATCTGGAACTCCCCGGGAAGTATTAAAGAAGATCGATAAGAAGATTCAGCTGAAATGGATCATCCAGGCTTATAAATTATTTTCTGATAAAGAAAATTTCTTTTTACAAGGCTTTAACCGCCTGGCAGGAAATGATGAGATGATGAAGCAAATAAAAGATGGATATTCCGAGAGCGATATAAGAAAAAGTTGGGAACCAGCCCTGAGTAACTTTAAGAAGATCAGGAAGAAGTATTTACTTTACAAGGATTTTTAGATAAATACTGAAAAGATTCTTCTTTTTACACAAATCAATTTTAGTGAAGCATTTACGCATCATTTTCATGGGAACCCCCGAATTTGCAGTTCCTTCCCTTCAAAGAATTGTGAATGCCCGATACGAGGTAGCAGCCGTGATAACAGCACCTGATAAGCCTGCCGGTCGGGGACTTCAAATGAACCAAAGCGCCATAAAAAAGTTTGCCTTATCAAAAGGTCTGCATGTTCTGCAACCTGAAAAATTAAAGGATCCGGAATTTTTAAAAGAACTGAAATCACTTAATGCTGATATGCAAATAGTTGTTGCATTTCGTATGTTACCGGAAGTAGTCTGGAATATGCCTCCCATGGGAACTATTAATCTTCATGGCAGTCTTTTACCTCAATACCGCGGCGCTGCTCCCATTAACTGGGCTATTATCAATGGAGAAAAAGAAACCGGGGCTACCACTTTTAGATTAAAGCATGAAATAGATACCGGCAATATACTGATGCAACAAAAAATAAAAATCGGAGATTCAGAAACTGCCGGTGAATTACATGACCGCATGATGAACATAGGCGCTGAATTGGTGCTAAAAACTATTGATGGCCTCGCAGAAGACAGCCTGAAAGAAACGAAACAAAATGAAACAGAAAATGCCGGACAGCCTTTACACCATGCACCCAAAATTTTTGCGGAAACATGCGAAATAAAATGGCATAAAAATGCTGAAGAGATATATAATCTTATTCGCGGGCTTTCGCCCTACCCTTGTGCCTTTACCTATTTAAAAGAAAGAAAACTAAAAATTTTCCGTGCTGAAAAAGAGATCGCCGATACAGATAGTTTACCAGGAACCTTAATAACTGATCATCATTCCAACTTCAAATTTGCATGCAAAAATGGATATATAATTCCAACAGAATTACAATTGGAAGGAAAGAAAAAAATGACGGTTGATAATTTTTTAAGAGGTTTCAGAAATACCTGACTGTTTATTTAACATAGGTCGCATTGCATGCAAATTGTTCTGTCTCTCCCAATTCACTGGCTGCTGCGTTACTCACAATTATAGTGAGGCCATAATTTTGCTTTATGTCCGGAATAACGTCAAGGACTTTTGCATAGATAGTTTTATTGGTTGCATTGCTGGTGACTTTAATAACCGAACCGGGTGAAGCTTCATTACTAAAGCAATAATATTTTCCATCCTGCCAGCCACTGGTTGATTTAAAAACGCCCGCATTTCCACTTTCATTTACCGGTGTTTTTTTATCTACCTGCTCCTCACCATACAATTTTTTGAAATAGCCTCCTGCAAAATTAATAGTGCTTCTTGTACCGGTTGATTCAGTTTCATTTTTCACAACTCCTGTCTGCTCCGGAGCATCCTCCTTTTTGGGCTGCTGATCTTTGTCCGGAACCTTTACCGGCGGAAGCCTCTCATGGCTTTCATCAGTATAAGGAGGTGGATTATTCTTTTTATTTTCAGCAGCGCCTGAAATATTTTCCTGATGCTGAATGCCACTGCCTGCTAATGCTGATTCATTCTTATCTACTTTCAGGAATCCAACAATTAATTTCGTCCCGACACTTAGATTATCAGCTGGCAGATGATTCCATGTTCTTAATGAAGACAATTGCACTTTATTGAATTTGATACTCACCCTGTAGAGACCTTCTTTCGGCTCAACGGAATGGTAGACCGGAACAAGCACTTCTCCATTCACATTCTCCCCGGATTGGCTAAAATTATTTTGCGAAAGTGGAATTTTCAATAATTGGCCGATGGTTAAGCCATTTACAAATTGCAGGTTATTATAAGAAGCCAGATCCTTCGGAGATACGTTATACATTCTGCCAATACTATAAAAATTTTCCTTTGCCATAACCTGGTGCAGCACGTATAAGTTTGGAGCGGTTCCCTCGATAATCAAATTATTTTTCTGCGAAAAAGAGCCCATACTAATAAAAAAAACAGGCAGAAAAATTATCAAAAACTTTGACATAACTCCGGGTTTTGCAGGCATCAGAAAAGAAGTAATTTTTATAAAATCTTTATTCATTGAAGTCAACACAAAGATGGGATAAATATTTAAATTATTACCGGTTAATAGCGCTTCATGCTTTTATTTATATCGGGCTCAATATTGTATGAATAATACCTGACAAATATAAAAAACCTTTCTTCAAGATAACCTAATATTATAGCCGTTGTTGCCATCTGCTGCTCATTTCATTTTTCCAGGACACAAAATTGCCTTCTGCTATATATTTCCTTGCATTGGAAACGATATCAAGATAAAAAGCCAGGTTATGAATACTGGCAATTTGCAAGCCAAGGATTTCTTTTGATTTCACCAGGTGCCTTAAATAAGCTTTGCTATAGTAATTGCTTACTTCGCAGCTGATACCTTCGTCCAAAGGTGAAAAATCTTTTTCCCATTTTTTGTTATCAATATTAATTACACCATTGCTCGTAAACAGCATGGCATTTCGTCCATTCCTGGTAGGCATTACACAATCAAACATATCTACTCCAAAACCTATGCATTCCAGTATATTCCATGGGGTACCCACGCCCATCAAATACCTTGGTTTGTTTACAGGAAGATTGGTGCAACACAGGTCGCATATTTCATACATTTTTTCTGTGGGTTCGCCTACGCTCAGTCCGCCAATAGCATTTCCTGCGGCTTGTTTTGAGGAAATGAATTCACAGGATATTTTTCTAAGGTCTGGATAAATTCCTCCCTGAACGATAGGAAACAAATTTTGGGAGTAATCGTATTTACCGGTGGTTTTAGAAAACTGCTTTATACACCTATCAAGCCAGCGGTGTGTAATATCCATCGAAGTCCTTGCATATTCATATTCACTTCCGCCAGGGGGGCATTCGTCAAAGGCCATCATGATATCACCACCGATTATCCGCTGAATATCCATCACAATTTCCGGGCTGAAAAGATGCTTGCCTCCGTCAATATGGCTTTGAAATATAACGCCCTCTTCTGTTATCTTGCGGGTAGAGCTCAGAGAAAACACCTGGTAACCTCCGCTATCGGTGAGTACCGGTTTGTCCCAATGCATAAAACGATGCAAACCACCAGCAGCTTCCAAAACATCAAGGCCGGGCCGCAGGTATAGATGATAGGTATTTCCCAAAATAATCTGTGCTTTAATATCATTATGGAGTTGTTGCTGGGTTACTGCTTTTACGCTGCCTACCGTTCCTACAGGCATAAAAATGGGCGTAAGAATTTCACCATGGTCTGTTGTGATTTTACCTGTTCTTGCATTTGAATTTTTACAAATATTTTCCAGCTCAAATTGAAGTATTCCCATAACATCTTTAATCTTATAATAAAAGCGGTGAAAAGCAAATATAGTTTTGAAAAATAATAAACACATTTTATCCCTTCCTGGATAATTGATTTTTTGTGCGTAGTTAGAAGGTGATTATGTTTGCAGTCGAATGGATACAGTTGAATTTTTCTCCAAATGGCAAAACCTGCTTTTCATAGTTTTTTGCATTGTTGCCGCCATTCAGATTTTTTATTACCTTTTTTTCTTTTCCCGTCTAGCTTTTTATAATCCAACAGGCAAACAAGTTTCGCAAACACATCCCGTGTCGGTTATAATATGCTCCAGGGATGAAGCGGAAAATCTTGTAAAGAATCTGCCCGGAGCACTAATACAACAATATGGTACAACCCACGAGGTTATTGTAGTGAATGACAATTCTTTGGATGAAAGCAAATACATTCTGGAAGCATACCAGAAGACCTACAAGCAATTGCAAATAATAGAATTGAAGCAGGAAGCAAGATTTATTTCCGGGAAAAAATTCCCTTTGAGCATTGGGATAAAGACTGCAAAACATGAGATTGTTTTGCTGACGGATGCCGACTGTGTTCCGGCAAGTGAATTTTGGATTGAAAAAATGCAGGAGGCATTTAATGATGATGTTGAAATTGTTTTGGGCTATGGAGCCCTTCATAAGAAAAAGGGATTTTTTAATAAACTGGTTCGATGGGAAACTTTAAACACAGCCTTGCAATATCTTTCCTATGCCCTGGCCAGACTGCCTTACATGGGCGTTGGAAGAAATTTAAGTTATAAGAAATCGGTTTTCTTCCGCCATAAGGGATTCTCATCTCATAATCTCCTGCCGGGGGGTGATGATGATCTTTTCATCAATAAAGCAGCGAACAGAAAAAATACTACCGTTGTGATTGACCACGATGCATTTACCCTGTCGGATCCGCCAAGAACATGGAAAAAATGGATTCGGCAGAAAAGGCGTCATTATACCACCAGCAAATATTATAAATCAATTCACAAGTTTTTATTAGGACTATATGCTTCTTCGCTTTTCTTTTTTTATCCGTTATTTATTATTGTCCTCGTAACATATAGCTGGAGACTGGCGCTTATGGTGTTTGGGATCAGGTTCCTTATTCAGGGCGTGATATTATTTAAGGTAACAAGAAAACTTAACGAAAAAGACCTTTTCCCGTTCTTTTTAGTCATGGACATTTGGATGTTTTTTTATTATATCCTTTTTTCATCTGCCCTGTATAAGAAGCCAAAACCAAATTGGAATTAATAACTGCTTCCAAGCAAAGAAATCCTGAAGAACTTCTTTGCTCGTAATTCCACCTGATAGTTGAATTCAAGGATTATGGACATTCTTACTAAATATTTTAAAACCCTTTCTGAGCAACAAATTCAACAATTTGGGGCTTTGAAAGACCTATATGTAATCTGGAACCAAAAGATTAATGTGATATCAAGAAAAGACCTGGATAATTTCTATATCCGTCATGTATTACATTCTCTGTCTATTGCCACTCAATTTGATTTTCCTGCCGGATATGAAATAATGGACCTCGGGACAGGGGGCGGCTTTCCCGGCATCCCGTTGGCTATTATGTTTCCGGAAGTTCATTTTCATTTAACCGACAGCATCAATAAAAAATTAAAAGTAGTTAAAGAAGTTTCCACGGCCATCGATTTAAGGAATGTAACTGTTCGGCATACACGCGCAGAAGAAATTAAGGACAAAAGATTTGATATTGTTGTATCCAGGGCCGTTGCGCCATTAAAGGATCTTTGGAATTGGAGCAAGCCTTTATTAAAGAAAAAGCCTGCAGATCAGCCCGAAAGAATCACCGGTCTAATCTGTTTAAAAGGCGGTGACCTGGCCAATGAAATTTCTGAAAGCGGTTGCCATCCTAAGGTCTGGGAGATTTCCAATATTTTTGAAGAAGATTTCTTTAAGGAGAAATATATTTTGCAGGTTACCAGCTAGATAAACCTATATAACCAAACATCGGTCTGTGGAGTGTTTCCGATTGGGAATGGATGCGTAACCCCGGTGTCCAGAAACCCAAAATTTTGATAAAATAATTTGGCCCTTTTATTAAATTCCCAAACACCCAGCCAGACCAGCTCATAATTCATTTTACCTGCAAATTCAAGGGCAAAATTCATTAATGCCGCGCCTATTTTTTTTGATTGATATTTTTTTAAAACATAAATTCTTTTTAATTCGATGCCTTTATGTTTTGCAATAATTTCCACATCACTTGTTTCTTCCTTCATTCTTAAATAACCGGCCGCATCATTATCAACATACGCAATAAAGTAAAAATCATCTTTATCCCGCAACTCTTTATCTACCTGTTCAATACTGTAGAATTCTTTTAAAAAAGACTGCATATCATCAGCAGGGCACGTGTCTTTAAATGTATCAAAAAAAGTAACAGCGCTCAATTCAGCCAGTAATGGAGCATCGGCAGGAGAAGCCCTGCGAATATGGACTTTATTATTTACCAATTCAGCCTCAGTATACTGTTTTTTGACATGATATCAGCCATTCGTTTTGTCGGATCAATTTCGGCATTTATTAATTGGTTAAGAGGGTGATCAAATTCCACCACATAAGTTGGATTAGTCCAGTTCCATTCCTGGTGTACGATTCTCTTTTCACCATTTTCAGCGGGTTTATTTCCAAACATAAGATTGAGCGGAACATAATGCAATTCTTTGGTACTGTCTTTAAAAGTAAGTTCAAGATCAATAGGCATGGGCATTTGGCCAATTCTCCTCAACCTTATCTTTGAAACATTTCCCTCACCCCAAAGACTATCTATACTGTAATCAATTGTCTTTGTAGTATATATCCAGTATTCTTTATACCAATCCAGTTGAATGCCGCTGACATCCTGGGCTACTTTTACAAAATCAGAAGCATTGGGATGTTTGAATCTCCATAGCTTATAATATTCCAATAAAATTCTATCCCGTACTGAATCGCTAACGATATAGCCTAATTGTTCTAAAAACATTTCCCCTTTTGCATAAGCATTTATTTCATAAGCTAAGTTTGTATTGTAATGATCAGCATGAGTAGAAAGAGGCTCTGCAAGGTTTTGCTTCATTAAAAAATAATATTTGTTATAAGCACCTGCATGATGCAAAGGCAAATCATCCTTTTCGGCGATATTCATTTCCTTATCGTAATAAGCCTTCACTTCACCTTCCGCCCAACTTGTAAAGCCCTCATCCATCCATGGATACAGGCTTTCATTTGTCCCAAGCATCATCTGGTACCAGCTATGCATCCATTCATGAAATACACCGCCCAGGCCCGGGCCTTTTATTAAAGTAGCCATGGGATATTCCATTCCGCCATCACCTCCCTGGATAAATGAATATTGCGGGTAAGGATATTTTCCAAAACGCTTTTCCATATAAGGTAAAACGGTTACGGCAGCATCAGCAACTGTTTCCCATTTCTTTTCAAGTGAATCTGATTTCTTGTACACAATATTAAGAATGACACCATCTTGTTTTCTTACCATGTGTTCATAATCCGGATCGGCAGCCCATACAAAATCGTGCACATTTTTCCCAATAAAATGCCAGGTACGATTTGGTGTAGCGATGTTCTTCAGCGGGGTGCCGGGTCTATCATATCCCCATCCTATTTCGGCAGCATTTTGCAATACTCCTGTTCCTGCAAGTTTATAAGATTTATCAATTTTTATGGTAACATCATAATCCCCCCAAACCCCGTAAAACTCTCTGGCGACATAGGGTGTAGGATGCCAGCCTTCGTAATCGTATTCACACATTTTTGGATACCATTGGCTCATGCTATAGCGTACTCCTTCTGCATTATCCCGGCCACTTCTTCTGATCTGTAATGGAACCTGTGCTTCAAAAACTATTACAAAATTCACTTTGTTTTTTGGCAAAATTGGTTTTGTAAGATCAACTTCCAGAATTGTTCCATGAAGTTTTAAGGGTTGCTCTGCCCCATTCAATTTAAGAGATAATATTTTTTGATAGCCGATTTCCGAAGGTGTCAATTTGGAAATGCGGTCTTTCACCCTGGAATCCCAGTCGGACCTGCCGTTTATGTATATTTTTCCAAGTTCCTGGCTCCTCAAATCCATTTCACTTCCCGGCTGAAATGCATTCCAGTATACATGAAAAAAGACCCGGTTCAATTTATCCGGTGAATTGTTGCTATACTCCAAATTCTCAGTTCCATTAATAAGATTAGCATTTACATCTACGCTTACATTCATTTTATAATTTATCCGCTGCTGCCACCGATCAGGCTGGGCTGACAGAAAAATCATAAATGAGCAATTGAAAAAAATGAACAGGCAAACTTTTTTCATGAGGGAATATTAAATAAGAGCCTCAAACTTCGTAAAATAGACGTTATAAAAAAAACAAAATGAACCCCCGGAAGGAAGTATTTACTTATTTTTTCCTTCTACTACAATAACAATCTCGCCTTTTACATTTCTACCATTGAAGTATTCAAGTACTTGCTGTAAGGTTCCTCTTTTATTTTCTTCAAAGACTTTTGTCAATTCCCGGCTTACGGAACATTGCCTCTCAGGACCAAAATAAGTTATGAAATCCTGCAAAGTTTTTGCGAGCCGCATCGGGCTTTCATAAAAAATAATTGTTCGTTGTTCATCAGCCAGTTTTTTTAAGATGGTCTGCCTGCCCTTCTTTACAGGCAAAAATCCTTCGAAGCAAAAGCTGTTCATAGGTAGCCCGCTGTTTACAAGGGCCGGGACAAAAGCAGTAGCGCCTGGAAGGCATTCAACTTTAATATTATTTTTTAAACATTCGCGTACCAGCAAAAAAGCCGGATCGCTAATTCCCGGTGTACCTGCATCTGTAATCAAAGCCATCGTTTTACCGGAATTTAACTGTTCTATAAGATGGTGGTAGATTTTATGTTCATTGTGCTGATGATATGGAGAAGTGGGCTTCTCAATATTATAATTTTGAAGGAGGCGGGATGATGTCCGGGTATCTTCAGCAAGAATTAAATCAACTGTTTTTAATATTTCAACCGCTCTGAAAGTTATATCTCCGAGGTTACCAATTGGCGATGGAACAATGTAAAGCATGAATTAATGCGGGATTTTCGATCTATGACACACCTGATTTTGATACCTAAGCTACCCTTATTGAAATAGTATACTCCTCCATCACGGGATTTGCCAATAATTTCTTAGAGGCCTCTTCAACTATCCTTTGTGCTTCAGTGGCATCTTTTGCCTCAATATTTAATTGTATATGCTTTCCAATGCGCACCTCCTCAATATTTTTCAGGCCTAGATTGGAAAGGCCGCCCATAACAGCTTTGCCTTGCGGATCAAGTAATTCTTTAAGGGGCATTATTTTTACTTCAGCAAGAAAATTCATTCGGTTTTTATTTTGACTGTTGTAATTGATATGATGATATAAGAAAGAAAAATAACCGGAACAGCAGCCCAATGCAAAAGGGCAGAGGCGATGATTGCGATAACCAATAAAATAATTTTCGGCATATTATTCTTTAAACTGAAATCCGGAAATTTCAAAGTCATCATCCTGATATTTGAAACCATCAGCCAGCTAAGCAGCACCACCACTCCATAAAGAAACCATTTATTGATCAGCAGGTTATTGATACTTCCTATCGTATTAAAATGCAGAATCAGCGGAAAGGAGGCTATTAATAAACCAACGGCAGGAACCGGAACGCCTTTAAAAGCTATAGCTTGTGATTCATCCAGGTTAAATTTAGCTAGCCTGTAGGCAGCCGCACAGGTAAGAATAAAAGCAGGCAAAAGCCATGAAAATGATATGGTAAGACCGTTTTCTTCCCTGGCAAAACTAAACCGGAGCAACTGGTAAATAATTACACCCGGGGCGACTCCAAAACTTACTATATCACATAAAGAATCCAGTTGTTTGCCCAGTGCAGAGGTTGCATTAAAGAAACGCGCTACAAAACCGTCAAGAAAGTCTATGGTCGCAGCAATGATGATACAAATTGCCGCCCACGTAAGTTTTTCTGGTATATTAAAACTGGCATTATACTCTTCATTCACATAAATGATGACCGCATCCGTTTGCAGGGCAAATACAATGGCAACGCATCCGAAAAAAAGATTGAATAAAGTGAAAATATTGGGAATTCTTTTCATGAATTGGAGGATTTCATCAATGATTCAATTTCTTCCACGGTTATCGGAATGTTCTTCATTAAATCCTTATTTCCATTTCTGGTGATCCAAAAATTATTTTCGATGCGAACACCCATTTGTTCCTCTTCAATATAAATTCCGGGTTCAATAGTAAACACCATGCCGGGCCTCAGGGATTCAGTTTTTGTCCCAAGATCATGCACATCTAGGCCAAGGTGATGAGAAATGCCATGGTATAAATACTTTCTATAAGCCCGGTTTGCAGGATCTTCATTTTTAATTTGTGATTTTTTCAGCAGACCAATTTTTTGAAAAACTACAGTAGCTTCATCGCCGATCTTTTCAGTGTAGTCATTGATGCTGATTCCCGGTTTCAGTATGGAAGCTGCATAATGGTGCAGGTGCAGACACGCATTATATACTGTTTTCTGCCTGCGGGTAAATTTTCCGCTCACCGGAATTGTCCGGGTAAGATCAGCATTGTAATTACCATAGCTGGCTCCAAAATCCATTAGTATCAATTCACCGGCCTTGCATTCCTGGTTATTGCTTACATAGTGCAAAGTTCTCGCCCTGTCACCACTGGCAATGATACTTCCATATGCCGGACCCGTTGCCCGTTGCGATAAAAAAGAGTGCCAAATTTCTGCATCAATTTCGTATTCCATCACGCCGGGTTTTATAAAATTCAGCAGACGCCGAAATGTATTATCTGTAATATCGATTGCTTTTTGGATCACTTCAATTTCAAGGGCTGATTTTATTGCCCTCAGTTCTTTGATGATCCTTGAGCTTCGCATATAACGATGCAATGGATACCGACTGCGCATTTCAGAAGCATATCGATAATCTCTTACCGGCACAAGGTTTGCTTTTCGGTCATTTTCATTTGTGTTTAAGTAAATGGTATCTGCCAAATGTATCCATGGCTGAAGCAATCCATCGAGTGCATCCAGCCATATTATAGTTTGAATACCGGAAATTTCCTGGCCTTCATTCACACGCAATTGATGGCCATTCCATTTTTCTTTTAACTCATCTGGCCTCACCAGCACCAGCACCTCCCTGTATTTGGGATCCGGGCAATCCGGAAAAAGAATAACCATTGAATCTTCCTGCTGAATGCCGGAAAGCCAAAACAGGTCTGAATTTTGTACAAAAGGATATAATGCGTCGCCATTTGATGGCAATTCATCATTACTGTTAAATATCGCTATGGAATTTTTTTCCATTTTTGCAATAAACCTTTTTCTGTTCTGAATAAAGATTTCCGGATTGAGCGGGAGATATTTCATGAATTAAAAATTTTAAGCATTGCAATATACATGATAATTAGATTGATAATTTTTCCAAAGGAGCATTAAAGAACAAGGTCCTTTCCTTTGGAAATAAAATTTTTTATTCTTTCTAAAAAATTATACAACCTGTAAATAATTATTTAAGGGTATGAAAGAAATTTTCGAAGACAAGAAATGATTTTGCAAAATTGCAGAATTTACTGCAGGATGCAATCTTCCCGGGTATTTAAAATCGAAGAATTGATTGTCTACCTTTATAGTCAAACAAACTTTGGCCATAAAATGTCTGTTCCAAAAAATTTTACAATCCCAAAAAATTTATTGTTTAACCTCGGGTTAAAATCCTGCCAAAACATATTTTATCAATTATCCCCGGAACAGTTAATAACACAGGCTGTTGAAAAGGGAGAAGGTGTTTTAAATGATACCGGAGCCCTGGTAATTGATACGGGCGAATTTACTGGAAGAAGCCCTAAAGACAGGTTCATAGTTAAAGATAAAATAACAGCCTCTACCATAAATTGGAATGAATTTAATATCCCTATTGAGGAAAAATATTTTGACCGGCTTTATAAAAAATTGATGGATTATCTCTGCGATAAAAAGTTATGGATCAGGGATTGCTATGCATGTGCTCACCCGGATTATCGTATAAACCTGAGGGTGATAAATGAGAACCCATGCTGTAATCTTTTTGCTTACAATATGTTTTTACGCCCGGAAGCAAAAGAATTGGACAGTATTAAGATTGACTGGCATCTCCTACAGGCGCCGCACTTTTATGCGGACCCCGCAACAGACGGTACGAGGCAGAAGAATTTTGTGCTGATAAATTTTACCAAAAAAATAATTCTTATAGGAGGAACACAATATACCGGCGAAATGAAGAAGGGGGTTTTCAGTATTCTAAATTATATTCTCCCGCATGACAGGGGAGTTCTCAGTATGCACTGCTCTGCAAATGCCGGTCAAGATGGAGAAACTGCTATCTTTTTTGGTCTGAGCGGAACCGGTAAAACGACTCTGAGTGCAGATAAGAACAGGATGTTAATAGGCGATGATGAACATGGATGGAATGAGGACTCAATATTTAATTTTGAAGGAGGTTGTTATGCAAAAACTATTGACCTCAGTGAAGAAAGAGAACCTGAGATCTACCGGGCTATCAAAAGAGGCGCTATCCTGGAAAATGTGACATTTATGGAAGGCGGAGCCAAAATAGATTATTCAAGCAAGAAATTAACCGAAAATTCCAGGGTTAGTTACCCGATCTATTTCATAAGCAATGCACTTGAACCGTCCATTGGAATCTCGCCAAAAAATATCTTCTTCCTGACGGCAGATGCTTATGGCATTCTGCCACCTATAAGCAGGCTTTCTCCCGGGCAAGCCATGTATCAGTTCATAAGCGGATATACAGCCAAGGTTGCCGGCACAGAAGATGGTGTTTCTGAGCCAAAGTCAACATTCAGCGCATGCTTCGGAGCTCCGTTTCTGCCATTACATCCTGCAGTATATGCTGAGATGCTTGGAAAGAAAATGAAAGAGCATAAGGTAAACATATGGCTGGTAAATACCGGGTGGAATGGAGGCGGATATGGAGTGGGAAGCCGGATGAAACTGGAATATACCAGGGCAATGATTACAGCCGCCATTGATGGTAAACTCGATAAGGTATCTTACCATCCTCACTCTGTATTCGGAGTAATGATGCCCAATGAATGCCCCGGTGTACCGTCAGAAATGTTAAGCGCAAAATTTACCTGGAAAGATAAAGAGGCATACGCGAAAACGGCACATCAACTTGCAGGATATTTCATTCAAAATTTTGAAAAATATAAAGCTGGGGTTAGTGAAGAAGTCTTAGCAGCTGCGCCAAAAATTTAATCCGGGTAGCCTCAAAACAATCCAAAAAACTGGGAGTCAATTTTATTGATGACTAATCCCAGGTCTTCTTCTTTTTCAGCAAACTTATTGGTATCCGCATCTATTATTAAAAGCGGGCCCTCGTTATAACTGCTGATCCATTTATTGTAAAATTCATTCAGTTTTTTCAGGTAATCCAGCCTGATATTCTCTTCGTATTCCCGGCCTCTTTTTTGAATTTGCGCAACCAATGTTGGAACAGAAGCATTCAGGTAAATCAGGAGATCCGGTGGGCGGACCATTCCCTTTAATGTTTCAAAAAAGGTGTAATAATTGCTAAAATCCCTCTTGGACATCAGACCCATATCATGAAGGTTGGGAGCAAAAATATTGGCATCTTCATAAATAGTCCGGTCCTGTATAACGGTCTCAGTACCACGCTGAATTTCCAGGAGCTGGTTAAGCCTGCTGTTTAGAAAAAACACCTGCAGGTTAAAGCTCCAGCGGGGCATATCCTCGTAAAAATCATTCAGGTAAGGGTTATGATCCACATCTTCAAACTGAGGTATCCATTTATAATGTTTACTCAGTAATTCTGTTAAGGTTGTTTTACCTGCTCCAATATTTCCGGCTACCGCAATGTGTTTAGGTTTTCTAGATTTTGCCATTTCCCAGTTCTGTTTTTTATAAGGTTTACCTTCCGGATGGCAGGTTGTTTGCTTCTTGACTTATTTAAAAGTAAATATAAAATCTAATAATAATTAAGTCCAATTGCATTTCTAACTAATTTCATGGTCTTTTCTCCGCTTTTTCTTGCTTTGTGAGCCCCGGTTTCCATAACAGATTGCAGGTATTTCTCATTATTAAGAATTTCATTTACCCTTTCTCTGATGGGAGCTATGAAATTAACCATATCTGCTGCCAGCTGCTTTTTCATATCTCCATAACGTATGGTACAATTGTTAAACGCTGCTTCATAATGATTAGTTACCTCACTGGCGGTTACCAATTTCATCAGCAGGAACAGGTTTTCAATATAGGCAGGTTTCGCTGAATTTTTGGAAGAAGGTCCGCTGTCTGTCCTGGCTTTCATCACCTTTTTTTGAATCAAATCATCGTCGTCGGAAAGATACAGTGTAGACATTTGATTTTCACTCTTGCTCATTTTTCCACCGCCGTCAAGGGAAGGAACTTTTACCAGCTCGTTACTGAAATTAAATGCAACGGGTTCCGGAAAAACTTCTCCATACCGGTGATTAAATCTTTTGGCGAAATTCCTTGCCATTTCAAGATGCTGTTCCTGGTCTTTACCAACAGGAACATACGTGGCACGATGGAGCAGAATATCAGCAGCCTGCAAAACAGGATAGGTGAGCAAACCGGCATTAACATTATCCGGCGATAACCTGACTTTCTCTTTGAAGGTGGCTGTTTTTTCAAGTTCCCCTTTATAGGCAAGCATATTGAGATAAAGGTACAATTCGCCCGTTTGATGCACCTGGCTTTGGCAATACAGGGCCACCTTATCAGGGTCAAGACCACAGGCTATATTTTCGGCTAAAACCCTGTGCACATTGGATCTTAATTCTTTAGTATCGGGATGCGTAGTTAAAGAATGCAGGTCTGCCACCATGAAATAACATTCATAATCCTCCTGCATTTTTACGTAATTACGAATAGCGCCAAAATAATTGCCAAGGTGCAAGAATCCCGTTGGCCTTATCCCGCTCATTACTATCTCTTTGCTGGTGCCCATATCAGGCGAAGATAGGAAAGTTGGCATCTATAACTATAGGCAGAATAGGTGAATTATCGAATTGTTTTTTCTACGATCCAATTCCTTTTCCTGAGAAAATTCTTTCTCACTCACTGTATGGTCCTTACCGATTATCAATTGTACAGGGATCAGGTGCCAAAGTATGTTTTATATTTGCGGGATGGAAGTAAATGATCAATTGATTGATAAACTGGCTAACCTGGCCAGGCTCGAATTTAATGATAAGGAAAAAGAAGAAATAAAGAATGATCTTCAGCAAATGATCACCTTTATTGAAAAACTCAATGAACTCGATACAGCCGGGGTTGAACCGCTATTGCATATGACAGAAAATATAAATATTTTGAGAGAAGACGAAGTGGTTGGCATGATCGGCCGGGAGGATGCTCTTAAAAATGCCCCGCTTCATGATAAACAGTTTTTTAAAGTCCCGAAAGTTATAAAAAGCAAACAGGTAACTGGCGAAAGCGATAAAAAATAGCCATATTTATATCAAGCTCAATTTATCAGATTAATCATCCAAAAAGCAAAATATGAATTCAATAATAGAACTTAGAAGTATCAGTAAGAGCTATTTCATGGGCAGGATGGAGCTTAAGGTTCTTAAGGCTATATCTCTTGAAATTAACAAGAACGAATATGTGGCTTTGATGGGACCCAGTGGAAGTGGCAAATCGACGCTAATGAATGTTTTAGGCTGTCTGGATTCTGTTACCTCAGGCCAATATATCCTTAACAATAAAGATGTGAGTAAAATGGCTGATGATGACCTTGCCGAAGTGCGAAACAAAGAAATAGGATTTGTATTTCAACAATTTAATTTACTGCCAAGATTGACGGCCGCTGAAAATGTGGCCCTGCCACTCATATACAATGGTACATCCAGGAAGGAAAGAAGTCAACTGGCCCTTGAAATGCTTGACAAGGTAGGGCTAAGCGACAGAAGTCATCATAAACCGAGTGAATTATCCGGCGGACAAAATCAGCGTGTCGCCATTGCAAGAGCCCTGGTAAATAATCCTTCCATTATACTTGCAGATGAACCTACCGGAAATCTCGATTCAAAGACTTCAATAGAAATCATGGAAATTTTTGATAAAATTCATAGAGACGGTAATACGCTGATCCTGGTAACCCATGAAGAAGAAATTGCCGAACATGGTCAGCGCATCATAAGGTTAAAGGATGGCGTAATCGAAAGTGATCACCAAAATGAAAAGTCGCTAGTTGAAAGCCGTTAATCTTCAATTTAAGAAATAATATGTCTCATAAAATATACACCAAAACCGGTGATAAGGGTAAAACCAGTCTTATAGGAGGAACAAAAGTCTTTAAAAGTGATTTGCGTATTGAAACCTATGGCACCATTGATGAATTGAATTGTTGGATTGGTTTTGTAAATGATACTATAAATGATTTCAGCGCCAACCATATATTAAAGGAAATCCAGGACCGGTTATTCACTATTGGCTCATCTCTGGCCTGCGACCCTGAAAAAGATACCAAACTTTTTATACCCGATTTGCATGAGGCAGATATTAAATTGCTGGAAAAAGAAATAGACACGATGAATGAAACGCTGCCGGAAATGAAACATTTCATTTTGCCGGGAGGTCACACAGCCGTATCAGTGACCCATATTGCCAGAAGCGTTTGCAGAAGGGCTGAAAGATGCTGTGTAAATCTTGAATTGCATAACGGCCAGGTAGCGCCATCAATAATAAAATACCTCAACCGGCTAAGTGATTACCTGTTTGTGCTGGCGAGATATGCCGGAAAATTACATAATGCGCAGGAATGGATTTGGAAACCGCGGGGAGGCAAATGAAAAAATATAATATTGTGAGCAAATCTGGCTGAGATTGGCAACGATTATAAATTTTATATTGATTCATCCTTTTACTGCAGGAATATTCAGAACTGCATTTATAATTTCTCTTTTCATTTCCATTTCATGTTTTGGTCAATCTACTTTTTCCGTCCAGTTACAGCATATAAGCGAGGAAAACGGGTTAAGCGATAACCATGTTCAATGTATATATAAAGACAATAATGAATTATTATGGGTAGGTACTTTAGCGGGTCTGAACCTGGTAGATGGTTCTGCAATTACCATTTTTAAACATGATGCTACAGCAAGCAATTCTATAATTGATAATAATATTAACACAATTTCAAGTGGTAAAAATGGCTTGATTTGGATAGGAACGCCGCATGGGCTAAACAGCCTTAATCCTTTTACCAGGAAGGTGACACGGTATCATTTACCAAAAAACACCTTAGGAGAAAATAAATTTATCACATCAATAGCTGCCGGCAGAAGTGGAACTATTATTATCGGGACACCTAACGGATTATTTTATCTTCAAAATGAAAAATTTTACGGGTCATTTTTCCCGGGGATAAAAATTATTTTCAAAAAAATACCAGGATCACAAATCTTGCGATCGACCATGAGGGTGTCGTTTGGATTTCCACTTATAAGGGTTTATGGAATTACAACTTACAAACTAAAAAAGCTGTACAGGTAATTAGCGCCGCTAATGATCCAGATTTTACAGAACTTTTCACCACTGTTATGGTGGATCATGACGATAAAATATGGATCGGGACCTGGGATAAAGGATTAAAAAAATATGATCCGGTGACAAAGGAAATTTTTAATTATTTTAAAAAAATCTGCCAAAAAAAAAATAGGCACCGTTACTGAAACAAGGCAACCGGATGGAAATCCCCTTATATGGATTGACGGGCCAAACAAAGCCTTCGATCCCCGGAGAAATAAATTTATCCATCCATCCATCCGTCCAACCCGGGAGATCTACGTCTAGCCGGAAATGTAAAACAACTGTATACTGATCCGCAGGGCCGGCTTTGGATTGGCAGCATCACCGGGCTCTACGATTATAACCCTGATGTATCTTATTTCACTCATCATATTTTTCCAAAACCTATTACACCTCAGCAGGTAATGTGGCTAATCGTTTTACTGATTTTTTTCTATTACTGCCACCTGTTACTTTTCCTGAAACCCTGCGCTGTAAAATCTTTAGTCGCCCGAGGGATTGTTTTAGATATTTTTGGTTTTCAAATTCAGTTCCATCAGAAAGTAC
>OCTA010001936.1_pt1 | contig 18951 bp, 14 predicted proteins | sample 1538991 | NCBI WGS metagenome assembly OCTA01 (sample SAMEA3539302, study PRJEB22396) | soil metagenome | biome: tundra; feature: field; material: soil | place: USA | collected 2010-05 | depth 0.15 m | reverse complement strand
TGGGCATGGCCGAAGAGTATCCTTTCTGGCCATGTGCGATTCATCTTAACTCTGCCGAATCGGGGCACTGCCAGTTTCGCTCCAGAGTCTCTCGATAATTTCATTGCGTGCACTCCGTGGGTAACTTAATTGGCTGCGCAGGGTGACGGTACAGTAGAAACAAAAGTTAGAAGCGGCGGCGGCTTACCGGCTGCTGCCGTCTTTTCAGCGGATCGTCATCTGCACGCACATGTACGTCAAGCGTTCATTGCCACTGCAATCATGGATTCGGGAAGGATTGGGTTGCGAACTCAAATAGCGTAGCTGCTCACTTCTCGTGGCTGATCGAACTGAGCCAGACGCATGCGGCTTGACCGGAAAAATCCAATTCCGCTGTAATTGGCTCACGCCCCGTAAAATCACAAAATCACCGGTAAACGGGATTGTGAACAGTGAGGCATCTGCTTGGGCACCAGCTAATTCGAACTGAGAACCGACAATTCTCAGATCTAATCGCTCAAGACGTGGGCGTTCCCCAGTTTCCATATTCAATTCGAAGCGCAAATCGCGCTCAATCAGCGCATTGGCCTGTTACTGTCAACCCAGAATTTCAACAAGCAGCACCATCCCCCAAGATGATTCGTCTCTCTTACGGCGCTCGGAGAAAAGGCTGCCAGTTCTGAAAGCCACGAGCGCTCATTTACCTGCGATAGTAAACGCTTAAGCCGCCGCAATGTTGTCATTGAAGCAACCGCTAAAAAGTCGCCGAGCAGGGACTCGTGCAACTTTCGCCGCTCGGCTGATGTCTTTGTCACTTCAGTCTTTGTGAACATGCCGATTGAAGGGTCGCTGCGAGGGCCGAATGGCCGTTGGCGGAGGCTACGCTCGCCGCTGATCTTCCATCGTTGTCTATTGGCTTCGGATCCGCGCCGGCACGCAATAGCAAGTTCACTATGTCTTGATTCCCGGTCTTCGCGGCGTTCATGAGCGACGTCCATCCTTCATTATCGCTTGCATTCGGATCAGCGCCTCCCTCCAGCAACTTCAAGACGAGCACAGTGTCTTGGCCTCCGCAAGCGAGCATCAGCGCAGTCCATCCGTCGTTATCCTTGATGTTTGGATTTGCGCCATATTTCAGAAGCAGCTGTGCAGCTTCTCGGTCCCCTTCGGCACATGCAACTTCCAGAGGAAGGCCATTGGGTTCTGGCCGAATATTTGGATTTGCGCCATTGTTTAACAAAAGTTCGAGTAATTTCCGGCTGGTGCTGCGTCCCCAGGCATAGTGCAGCGGAGTCTCGGCGCCGAATATGCCTGGTGCAATAAAATTCGGATTTGCGCCACTTTTCAAAAGCCTGGCCGCCAGATCGACGTCTGATACCCGGCAGGCTTCAATCAACGCCAGGTTCACATTTTCATCATTAACGCGCGCACTTGCCTTGGGGACTAGTGGGGCGGAAGACCTGCGAAACATGTCGAATAATCCCAAAACGGTTATCCCTCTCCACGACTACGGTTGCAAGTGAACAATTGTGCCCTTCCTGGCGAAGAGCAAGTTGACGTCAAAGCAGTGCCACGAGAAAGGCGATAATAATGAGCACGAGAACAACGGCCAAACAGCCACAGCCGCCGCCATCACCGCTCGATTTACTTGAGCTTTGATTATCCGAAGACAATCGCTCCCCTGCTTTGAATGCGACCTTCAGAACTCCCTTTGTGAGAGGACGTACCCACCAATCCATTTGAAAGTCACCACTCCTCAATACTTCGCTCGGTCTTCCCGGCAATGCTTAGCCCAACAACTCGGCTCAACTGTCTTTTTTCTTGCACATGCGACGGATGTTGATACGACCCTCGCCAGCTGTGTAAAACAACCTGCATTCAACCCCCTTGGGGATAGTGAATCTTGAATGATGCTCGTGGGTGTCATGCATCCGTGACCTGCTGAGTTTCACAGGGTCTGGAGCATCTGCCAATTCTTTTAATGCCCGCTCGATTTCAAGGCGACCGTTAAAGTCCTGTTCCGCGCACCACTTCAGCGGCTGCGAATTAAAGTCGATTTTGGGAAAGTGAATAGCCCAGAGAGAATGCAGCTCTTTCGTCCTTCGCTCTAGGCGACTTACAAATCGCATCTCTGCTTCGCTAGCATCCTTGTTGCGTTTCTCTAGTTCTGTCTTTAGCCGATCATCGGTCTTCCTTGTATTTTCCAGGTCGCATTTTAGTGCTCGGATCATTTCCTGTTGCTTGGCAATCAACGATTGGAGAGCAGTGTTTAATTGTTGACCGTCGTGTTGATTTGTGAGAGCAGAAGCCAACGATGCCTCCGCTCGACTCAGGCGTTCCTCGATAGATTGAATATTCTGCGACGTGCGATGAACAGACGTTTGGGTTTGACTGAGTTCTGCCGACGTCTTGATTCGCGTTTGACGTTCGAGTTGAAGAGCCGTAAAATCGTGTTCTTCAGAGGGTGGGGCGGATGTTACGCCGCCCTTGCCGTCGCTCAACAATCGGTGCACCTGCGCCGACGGAAGGGATGTTGTGGAGGGAACCAACGGCTTACCTGCGTGAGTGACGCAGGTCCAAACGATCATCGCGTATTGGCCGCGCTGGATCTTTCTTTGCCCCCAGAAGTATCCAAGAACGCCGATTGACACAGAGATCATCACTCCGAACGGCCCCGTTAGGAACGACATGGCGCTAGTTGCCCCTGTGTATGCTGCAAACGGGAGAGTGATTCCGAATATGCTCGTGAAGACCGCGTGCATCACTGTTGTGAGAGCGAGATATGCTCCAAAACCACCTGCCTGAACCGCGGCAATTCCAGCCAATGGTAAGCCCGTAGTAACAACCGCCGACCTCAGACTACTCGCCGAAAGCGTTTGGAGATTAAGCGCTTTCTGGATTTCGAGCCGCTCCTCGGGCGTCATCGCTTCGATGTGTTTTGAAATGATCTGATCGGTGGCTCGGAGCTGTGCAGCGTCCTGCTTCTTCAATTGGTCTTGCAACCCCTTGACACAATCTTCAAGGTATTTCGCAGCGACGGCCTCGGCCTGTTGGCTGAGGAGTATTTCCGAAGAAATGTCGTATCCTGCCGCCGCTTCTTCAATCAATCGAGTGGACAGTATACCTATGTCGGGAGGCGAAACTCCCAATCGCGAGCTCAATGTGGTGAGAACAAATTGTCGAGCAGCTTCGGCGCGGCCAGTCCAGTGTTCAGCACGTTCCATGACCATCTCGGCGGTGGTCTTCGCGCGAGTATCGTCGATCGTGGTTCGGACGCCAATCTGGTCGAGTAAGCTTTTTGCGAGCCTTTTTGTTCCGGTATACGCCTGCTTGGTTCCCGTTCCGACTACCTTGAGATAGGTGACCTCTTCAAGGACCGCCGCCTGAACCGAAACAGCCTGCGAGTCAACGCTGTTGTAATACTTGAGAAGAGGCTCCAACATTCCTCCGTGCTAGATCGGTCGTATCTTCTATAGGGTTGCTAACTCAGTTCGTTGAAAATAGGCTCACATTCGCAGGTTTATCCCAAGATCCGTTTCAATACGCCGAAAAGCCCGCAGCTTGTTTTTGCGGTCGCCACGTTCTGCCGGGCAATTGTGACTGACTTCTGGAAACGTAGTGGGCCCCTTCCGGCGTATAAACGCGCCTTCCCTCGAGTATCGATACTGGCCCGTGCACCAGGAAGGCCAACGCTCAACCGCGGGCCGGACTTTGAAAGATTGAGTCGTATGCCTGGCAAGACACGAAGCGACTTTCTCAATGACCAGCCCATCATCACCCCTCGTCAGCAATGCGTTCAGCAAGTTTCTGAAGTTCCTCAGTCAACTGAATGCCCTGGAATGGCCTTAGTGGCGGCAAACGCAACTCGCGCAATGCGCGAAACGCCGCATCGCAGTATCCGATCAATTCGGCGACATTAAGGCTGAGGCAAACGGTTCGATACGTGTTTACTGCTGCGGCTTCGAGAATCCGAACCTGCCGATTGTCGTCCAGAATCGCTCGGCGGTAGTCTCTCAGTCGGCTCGAAAGCAGACCACAGGCTTCTATGATTCGGCGGTTCTCTGCAATATTTGCCTGCAACTGTTCGCGTGGGCCGCAGCTCCTCAGTTGCGCTTGCGCATCGCCAATGTGACGAAGTGCACCCTTTTCCTGCTCAGCAATTCTAGGCAGAAAGTGGCCATCGATTTCGGACACGAAGTGAGTTTGGATGCGGTCAACGACAAAAACCAGAAGGACATACATGCCGTAATACCGCTTGCTTTCCGCGGGTGCCTCTTTGTTGGCGTCCACCAATTGTTGCAGTTGCTCTGTCAGCTGCCCAATATTTGAGATCACCGCAGCCATCGAAATAATGTCATCAACCACGGGAAGCAGAAGAGTGTCCGCCTGCTCCGGCGGAACGCTCAATCCGATGTGCAGCAAATGCTCCCGGAAGCCGGTTTTCAGATTCTCAATCTGACTGTTCCTCTCCGCGATCCTCTCGGTCTCGTCGGCAATGCTATCCGTCAAATTTTCTTTGCTTTGCACGACCAAACCTTCGACGAAGGTCTGCGAATTCTCAGCCGGCGCCGAGAGCTTGAGTTCTCTATATCGTGTAATCCGGGACTGCGATGCGGCGTTGTCTGCCTGGAGATTGCGGATGCGGGCTCGATACCCGGCAGCGCCGCAAGTCCCAAGGACTGCCAAAACCGAGTCCAGAATCTCCTCAAGATCCAGCTGACAGTCTTTCTTCGTTTCACGCCAAGGAACCCAAGATTTGTCCGGCATCTCCTCGGATTCCTTGTGGTCGTATATCGCTAGGGCCTTTTCGAGTTGCGGGGACGCTTTCTCCCATATCGCACCGGTCACCGGTTCGCGAGTGCCCAAGTCTCGCTCAAGTAGATCTCGCGCCCGGCGCTGAACGCCTTCGATCAAACGCCCGGCTTGGTCCGCAATGCCCTGAACATTCATTTCGTGCTGAGCCCGTTGGCAACAAATAGAGCAATGCTTTGTTTAAGTTACACATCATAGCGTGCCTTCGTTGCCGCCGGCGTGATCGCCATCACGGCCACAGCATGCATCAACGAAAAGTTCACTATGCCGCCAACGCTGACTTCAGTGCGCTGATACAGGACGCGGCCTCTGTTCTCTCCTCAGGCGGTTCATCGTAGACCAGCGAATGCCACACCGATTTCGCTGACTCCGGTCGCACTACATAACGTCAACGCACAATAACCCGCTGCCCGTCACTCGTTGCCCAAAGGCATCGATGCGGCGGGTCTTTTTGCTTTTGGAGGACCAAAATTTCCTGGAGTCTGTCAACGAACGCATTTATCGCCAAATCGCTCATCGACACTCGTTAATCCCCTGAAGTCGGCTAGTCTTTAGCTTCCGTCTGAGAAGTCCCGATTCTCAGATTTAATCGCTCAAGACATCGGCGTTTCCGAGGATCTATCCTGCAACCCGTACCTATGTTACGTACCAGAATGAGCTTACGAATGAGCGACTGTGGATTCTAAATGCACGCTTTTTCCCTATAAGCTCTACCGAGAGCGACGACCTTGCGCTTCAATCGGCGGTACGCGACCTCCAATCGATCTGACCGATTTGCCGATGTGGAGGAACGCCAGCCATGAATCGTTCTGAGCGAGCACTTCTTGTATCTCGGGCTCGCTGAGGACCATGCAAGCGGTGGAAAGGGCGTCCGATTCAGATGCCGTATCGGCGAGAACCCAGGCGCGGTTCTGGCGCAATGCGGGGCGGCCGGTACGCGGATCAAGGATGTGGCTTCCCTTCACTGCCAAACCTGAACCACTCAGCGAAGCGTGAGTCAGCAGAAACCGCTGCGAAGAATCGTCTTCGCCCAGACCACACGACCAGCCGAGGTGGCCCGTCGGTTGATCTCCGGCGAGAATGCTGCTGCCACCCGCAACGAGGAGGAACGAGGGGCAGTCCCAGTCTCGGATCAGTTCGGCCATACGGTCGAGGGCAAATCCTTTGCCGATGGCGCCCAGATCGAATTCAAGCCGGCCGTTGACGCAGAGAATTGAATGCTCGTCTGGGAGCAAATTCCACTGCGGAAGGGAGGGTTGAGTTTTCAGGGCGGCAGGCGTGGGGCAGAAAGCACTACGTGTGGCTTGATCCATCCGTTTCGCAATTTGCAGGCAGGCGAAGGCAGGCTCGCTCAAACACATCGTTTCGCCGGGAGCCAGATCTGCAATCCGAGCTATGTCGCTATCGGTTCGGAATCGGCTCAAACGCGATTCGAGCGAATCCAGAAGGTCGAAGGCGGCCTGTGCAGCCTGGGCGGGGTAGGCTTTGTCGTCGGAGGCGATGCGCACCTGAAAGTGGGTCGCCATGGCTGCATGGTTGAAATGATGGATCTCAGCCATGGGAATTCATTTCGGCTCCGGCAGCCATAACAGGATGAGCACGCCTGGGCGGCTCCCGAAGAAATCTGGTCGAAAGCCGCGCAATCTGTCGGCATACTGATCTGCGGCCTCGGTGGAGGTGACGTAGAAATCTGCATCAGCTACTTGCTGGCCGGGCTGCCAGAAGCCAACTTGATTGAAGTGGCGCAGGTACCACGGCAGCGGCCAGGGATCAGAAGCGATCACCGCAACGCGTGGCGAGTTTATGCCGTCTCTGTGGGCCATTTCTGCTATTTCAGCTGGAAGTCCGAGAAGGTCGTTCGAAGTGTGGGCATAGGCATAGGGATTGCTTTCGTCGGCTGGTTGGAGAAAGACGCGCTGGCGCGTGTCGTGACCAATCAACACTCCTGCGAACGCGAGGATGCAGAATGCTGGAATGGCCACCCGCTTACCAAACTGCCCCGCAGTCCAGCGCCAGAGCAACTCCACGGTCATCCCGGCGAATATCGCCAGCGGCAGCCAGAGGTTCAGCGCCAACCATGGTGTTTTGTACGGAATCAGGCTGTAGATTGCAGCGAGGAGTAAGCCATAGTACGCGAGCCATTGATATGGGGAAGCGTCGCGCTTTTTGATGGCAATGAAAAGTCCGACGCAGGCAAACGCGAACAGCAGTCCACCGGACCAGCCGCCTGTGAGGATCTGGCCGTAATACCAGAAGGGTTGCTGGTGACCCTGACCAGCGGCGCGCGCCAGGATGTTCGTGGCCACGTCAGAGAACGCGAGGAGGGATTGCCAGCTTCTGCCGAACCAAGTGAACAGAATGACGGCCAATGCCAGGAAAGTGGCGGCAGCCGCCAGCAGGGGTCCGGGGCGCAACGATTTGGCGAAGCTCGTGCCACGCAGGTTCCACGCCCTGAACACAAGTGCTGCCGCGGCTAGAGCGAACAGGTGAAGGATCGCGGTTTCTTTGCAGGCAAACATTAACGCGGCGCAAGCTCCTGCGAGCATGGCCTGACCTACGGAGCGTGTTTTGCAGGCACACCAACCCGACAGGATGAGTCCGAATGTGGCCGCGCAGAAAAGGGGTTCATGGATAAAGTACCTGTCGTAGTAGACGGGCAGCGGAGCGACTGCAAACAGGAACGCTGCGAGAAGACTGGGCACCAATCCGAACATCTCGGTGGCAGCGCCAAAAAGGAGGATCATGATAGTCCCAGCCACGACTGATGTCAGGCGCAGCTCCGATTCCGTCAGATCAGAAAAAGACCTTGCACCGTGCATCCAGGCCAAAGGCAGAGCAAGGGCTGCCAATGCAGGACCATGGCGGTCCTGCGGATCGTAGGTAAACGGCTCTCCGGCAAGCAACTGTCCGACAATATAGGCGTTGACGGCTTCGTCTGTGTGCATGGGCCGCACGTCCAACTGCGGAAGGCGAATAGCCAACCCGACGAGCGCGATAACAATGAAGGCAGGCCATCGACTCCAAGACATACGAATAGCGCAACGCTCCATCGGAGGATGGGCGGAAGGAGTGACCTCAGGCAGGCTTGCCCCAGACTTCAATCTCGATGTAGTCATTCAATTTGTTGGTTGTGTTTCCGTTGCTGTAGAGGCGAATGTAACGGCCCTTCGCGCCCTTGGCGTCGATCAGCTTGCCCTGGTACGTTTCGACGTAATTCAAATCTTTTCCTGCGCCAGCCCCGAGCTCGCCTTTGAAGTCATTGTTGAAGATCGTCATGACACCAGATTTGAACGTGGGGTCATCAGACACCTGGGCCACAACGTCGCGATAAACGCGCGCCTGGGAGTGGAAATGCCATACGAGGACAGCATAGATATTTGCGCTCTTTGCCAGGTCGATCTGTACCCATTGCTTGCCCGGCCCGAGCTCGACCCACGAGCCTTCGTCGCCGGCTTTGTCACCATCAGTGACCAGGTCCAGGGTGCCAACAATTGGACTATTGTCGCTGGCTGTAACTTTCTTGCCCTTGGCCAGGTTGATGGAGCCCGCAGGGACCATAAAGTCAGGGCGCTTGCCCCTCAGCGGGGGTTCAAGGTTCGGTACGTTGAGCGGAACCGGCGTGCCAACGAAGAGAGGACGAGGCAGTTGCGTCTTCAGCGGGACCTTGTCCTGCGCGAGGGCGGTTGCGGCTACGAACAATGCGACGACAAGTGGACAAATGCGGGAAAGAATAGTTCTCATAATCTCAGGCATTCACTTCTTCCTTCGTGATCAGGATCTTCTTTTCGGCGCCTACCGCTTCATTGGCTTTGTGAATGACGTATTCGCTTGTGAAAGCCTCTTCGGCGGGACAGTTCAACTTTGCCGTGCCGCGGATCGCGTTGAAGAAGTTTTCCAGGTGCGGTTGGTGCGGAGGTTTATTGAAGAACACGGGAATCTCGTACTGCGCCAGTTGTGCTGTTTCCCGCACGTCGACTTTTGTAGCGTCTGCGGAAGTCTGAATGGCGCGTACGTAGCCCTTCTGAGCAAGGTCGTCCCATGAGACCGCATCAGCGCGGGCCTCACGATAGATGGCACAGATGGAGGGATCTTCAGACATCTTGATGGTGCCATCATCTCCCATAAACGATTCGAAGTAGCCGCCGCCAGCACTGGTCGTGGTCTGCACCTGATAGAAGGCGCGCGCGACACCCTGGGCAAGCGGATACTCATAAATGACCATCGCGTTGTCGTACCAGTCGTGGTTCTTGAAGTAGTCCAGGCCGCCGCTGGCGACGACGGACCTCGGTGTAGTGCCGAGCCACCAATTGAAGATATCGATCTGGTGCGCTCCGAGATCGGATAAGGGGCCGCCACCCAGGCCTTTGTACCAGCGCCAGTTACGGAACTGGTGCATGTCCTTATAGCCATATTTTGCGAGCATTGGCGCGGGCATCTCGAATTTCTTCGGCCAGCCGAAGTCCTCTTTGACTGCGCGATTCCATTGTCCCTGCACAGCAGTGAGGCGGCCGCAGAATTGGGCATCGTGAAGCAGCCGGTTCAACGTGAACAAATACCGTGGATTACTGCGGCGCTGATGGCCGATTTGCAACAGCTTTCCGGTTTCGCGCATGGTCTGCACCATGGAACGCGCACCTTCAATCGTGTTGCTCATCATCTTTTCGCAGTACACATGCAGACCGGCTTTGAGGCAGGTGTTGGTCATCGGCGCATGCCAGAAATCCGGCGTGGCGATAAGAACCGCTTGCAGGTCCTTTTCTTTCGCGAGCAGATCTTCGTAGTTCTCGTAGGAGCGAACGTCGTTGCCGAGCTTCTGCAAATAGCGCTGGCCTTCGCCACGGTGATAGTCCCAAATGTCGCATAGGGCCACCAGCCGGACACCCTCAATATTGAGCAGGGATTCGAGAAGGACCTTGCCCTCCTCGCCGTAGCCGACAAGAGCAACGTTGATGGTGTTCAGAGATGACTTCTTAACCGCGGCGGCCTGTTCGCCGGATTTGGACTTGCAGGCCTCCAGCAGCATCGCTGTGCCCGCCACGGCCGTAGCGCTGATAAAGTCACGACGATTCAACTTATCTACCATTTCTTAAGCACCGCGAACCTGTTGTGCTGGACGAGCAAAAACGCTGCAGCTACCAGACCGATGTGGATGCCAAGATAAGCAACACCGTCGTTCGCATCGATCAGCACCAGGCCAATTGTCAGCGCGATGAAGAGCAACCCCTGGATGAGCAAGGACAGCCGTGTGCCCAGACCGATGATGAGCATGATTCCCGTCAGAATGAAGATGGGACCCAGCATCCGATCGAACAGCGTCAATGCGAGTGGAGGAAAAAGCGGGTCATGAGCGAATTTGTCTCTGAGACCCACAGGGATGCCCGCGTAGTTTGCCAGCGCGTATGACTTTACACTCACGTTGACCATCACGCCGCTTGCATCCGGCTGCCCGGTCGAAGGATCGATGAGCGGCATAGCAACCGATTTGTAGACCGCGTATTTTTGAATGCCAACGAACAGGGCACGAACGCCAAGCCACAGGCGCAACGCCAAAAACGCAAAGGTAAAGTCCCAGGCGACTTTCTGGACAGGAAGTACTTTTAATTCAGTTGTAGTAGCCATATATCCTCAGCGGTGGAGATGCGTTAGATCGCAAGGTTCTTCATGTAGTCCGCACCCACCTTCAGTGACTCCTTCCGGGGAATATCGAATTCTTCCTGCTCGACTTCTTCCTGCTCGACGAACGCGTGCGTAACCTGCTGGTTCTTCCACGTGAACTGACCATTTTATTCTGAACCAGTGCTGCGACTAGTTCGCGGACTTTCCAAACCGTTTCAAAATCCAGTACTCGGCCGAATGAGGACCGCCTGAGGACGGTTGAGTGTCTAGCTCATTTTCCAGGGCGCGCGGTATCCGCGCGTCATCAATTTGCTCGCTTCCGGATCGCCGATGATCTTTTCTTCCTTTGCATCCCAGCGGATCTTCTTTCCACTATGCATTGAGATAAGGCAAAGATGTCCGGGAATTGCCGAGTTATGCCCGACTTCCACAGGTGTAATAGTGGCTTGACGCGTTTTGATGCAATCCAGGAAGTTCTGTTGGTGATCGGATGAGGTGTACAGCTTGACCTTACGCAGTTCCCGAGGCAGGTATTTGCCCGGCTTCCATGCCGGATTCGAGGCGTCAAATCCGCCGCGATCGACCCAGACCCATCCCTCGGTTCCGATCCATTTCACTCCGGTCTTGATATCGGGGCAGCCACCGGCAATGGTCATGGTGATACCGTGCGGGTACTTCAGTTCGAACCGGTATTTCGGCGCCGTGTTCCACACTGCGGTGGCCGGCGGCAGTTCGCCACTGCCTTCCACCTCAGACGGACCGGTGTGATCGAAGTCGAGCCCCCAGAGGGCAATATCGCAGTGATGACCGATCCAGTCCATCAGTTGGCCGCCTCCGGTGTTGTAATTCCAGCGCCAGGACTTGTGAGAACGGGCCCTGATGTAGGGCTCCATCTTCGACGGACCGATCCACATTTCGTAGTCGAGCTCCTTGGGAGGATCTGTGACGAGCGCATCCCACGCCGGCGTGCCGGTCACGATCTGCTCCAGGCTGGCCATGTTTAGGCCTTTTGAGGCAAGCTTTGCGAGTGCCTCCTTCCCGACACCATCGAAGTCGGAATTGCCGCCGGGTAGGCCAACTTCAACACGGGTTACGTCACCGATCAGTCCGTTCCGAACGATCTCCGCCGCCTTATGAAACATTGGGACTGAACGCTGCCACGACCCCATTTGCCAGATGATCTGGTTTTGCTGGACGGCGCGCACAATGGATTGCTGTTCCGCGATGGTGTGCGCCAGCGGCTTTTCGCCGTAGACATCCTTTTTGCGCCGCGCAGCCTCGGTGGCAACGATCTCATGCCAGTGGTCGGGCACGGCGATCATAACGGCATCGATATCGTCGCGAGCCAACAACTCACGAAAATCGTGATACCCTTTGCAGTCCTCATTCCCGTAACTGTCATTAATCTTCTTGACGGCTGCACGCAGATGATTGGCATCGATATCGCACGCGGCAACCACCTGGCACTCTGGCAATGTCAGGAATGCGTCGGTGTTCCCGGGCCCTTGCCACCCCATTCCGATCACGCCCAGATTGATGCGGTTGTTGGGTGACGTTGTCGGAGTTTGTGCTGAAGCGCCGCGAAGAACCGCGGGTAGAAAAGCCGCTGATCCTGCAGTTTGCAGAAAGCGGCGACGATTGAAACGACGAAAGATGACTTCGTTGGCAGATTCTTCAGGCATTAGGGCCCTCTTGCACGTTGTTCCTTGGATGCAGATAATTTATATCACTCTTCGATCATTTCCTCCCAAGCGTATCTGCTCGGCAGCTTCACTTCCCAGACTGTCGATATGGAAAGCTGGGCGGACCTGTATCGTGAAGTGGCGGCATGTCGCCAGCCTTCCCAAACAAACTTCTCCTTGCCAGGACCCTGCGCGGCTTTCAACGCAAGTCCAATAGCCGAACAATTATGTCAATGCAGAACGCTCCAGATAAGCAGCGCCCCGGCTCACCCCTTCGCGATCATCTGGAAAGCGAGGGGTCTGTTCAGGCAAACTGTTGATCGTGCTGGGTGCTACATTAGCTGAACTAGATTGCTTTGCCTGACTGAGCTTCCATGTGCCGCGTCTTGAGCACCATTGAAAGGGGGAACGATGAGAATTTTGTTGATACCTGTTCTGGCGACCGCGCTCGCCTCGACAATCGCCGCCCAGGATGTCAAACAGTTCCTTGGCCGTTGGGACATGACCGTTACACCCGCCACCGGCAAACCTTATCCGCAATGGATGGAACTTACGGATACTGGCGGCAAGATTGAGGGTCGCATTCAGCCAAGAGGAGGCGCATGGCATCCAATCGTCGGCGCCCAAATGCAATCGGGCAAGCTGGTCGTGGTTGTGGGGGAAGCGGGCTCTGGTCCGGAAACGAACTGGGAGATCACATCCGCGGGTTCAGGCAAGCTAGCCGGCATTGAGAAGCACGGCGATGCTGATGGCCCGTTGCTCGCTGGCGCCAGGGCGCCTTCGCTTGATCGGCCGATGCCAAGGAAGTGGACCAAATCCAGGCCCCTTTTTGACGGCAAGGATCTCAAAGGTTGGGAGCCGATTGGAAATGTTGAGAACAACAAATGGGTGGCCCGCGATGGCGAGCTCGTGAATGACAACCCCGAAGTGCCAGGTCAAAGAGCCCACGGGGCTGCCAACATCATGACCACTGAGAAGTTTCAGGACTTCAAACTGCATATTGAAGTGAACTGCCCGGAAGGCGGGAATAGCGGCATCTATCTGCGCGGGCGCTATGAGCTACAGGTGGGTACCGAAGGCGGCAAGCTCCCGACGCATGAAATGGGCGCGATCTACAGTTGGTATCCACCACCACAGGGCTCGGAAAATGGTCTCGGGAAATGGACGACATTCGACATCACCCTGGTCGGCAGACATGTGACCGTCCTGCGGGACGGCAAGATGTATCACGACAATGTCGAATTACCTGGCCCCACCGGAGGTGCGCTTGACAGCGATGAGGCTGAGCCAGGACCGATCTATTTGCAGGGGGATCACCACGGCGTCATCGCCTATCGCGACATCACCGTTTCCGTTCCGAAAGATTAAGGCAATTCCCGGTTGCTGTCCCCGTTCAGCGCTATCTGTCCAGAATTTGTCAGATTCGCGACTGAGCGAGGTTCAGCATCCCACCGAAGTATCCGGTTTTGCCCGGAGTATCTACATCATGAAAGTGCCCAACCGGAGCGGTCTTGCCGGCGTATAAATTGCGCAGCTTCAGGACAATTTTTCGCCTCCATCTTCCGTCCATCCCACACGATCTTCTGGCCCGTGCGCAGGGCCACGCAGCCCAGCAGCATGATTTCCGTGAGGCGCGAAGCGATGTCAAAACTCGAGTAGCACATCTCCGGCTTGTTTTCTTTGATGGCGACGAGCCATTCCTGCGCATGGGCCAAAACGCCACCTGCGCCTTTTTTGCCGTAGGGGTTACGCGGGATGCGCACCGGATACTGCGCCATCGTCGCGTGCTTGGTGTAGTGGAGAAATTTCTGCTCCCCCTTCAGCTTCACGAAGAAACTCGTTCCATAATCGTCCGGGGAAAAAACCGTGCCCCCATCGCCAATCAGTAGACAACCGCTATCGGGCACCTCACCGAGCAGCGCGTCGATGTCCGCAGTGAGTTCTGCTGGCGGTTTGTTACTCAGGTCATGTCCACCGCGGGCCGTCGCGTCAGGCATGCCACCGTCATACCACCACAGCGTCATCGGATCGTGCTCGATTTTTCTGGAATGATGGAAAAAACTCGGATGCTCGAGGGGAACTTGCCCGGTGCGCTTGGGAAAGGCATAGCGAATCTTGGAGCCGACGGGATAGGATTCTTTGTTCATCTTGCCGAAGGGCATTGCTTCAATCTCAGTCGGATTGCCGAGATCTAAGGCGCGAAACGGCATGTTTACTGTGTGGCATCCCATGTCGCCCAGCGCGCCACAGCCGAAATCCTGCCAGCCGCGCCAGTTAAATGGCTCGTAGATTCCGTCTTTTTTATCTGGATCGTGGTTGCCCACATACGGCCGTATCGGAGCCGGTCCAATCCAAACGTCCCAATCCAAGGTCGAAGGAATTGGATCTTCTCCGACCGGACGATCCATTGCCTGAGGCCAAACCGGGCGGTTCGTCCAGACATGAATTTCATGCACTTGTCCGATGAGTCCGTCTTGAATCGTCTCCACCGCGCGGCGCAAACCATCCGCAGCGCTGCCCTGATTGCCCATCTGGGTAACGAGCTTTCTCTCTTTGGCCATTTTCGGCAAATAACGCGCCTCATAAATCGTTTGCGTCAGCGGTTTCTGGCAAAACACGGCCTTGTTCCTCTTCATCGCAGCCGACGCCACAATTGCGTGCATATGATCCGGAGTCGAAACCGTAACCGCATCGATCTGATTGCCCATCTGGTCGAGCATCTCGCGGAAATCTTTGAAAAACTTCGCGCTCGGATACTTTTCGGTCTGAGTTTTGTAAGCCTCCGAACCAGAATCCACGTCGCAAAGCGCGACGATGTTCTCGCCGGCGCAGGCATCCGTGTCGCTCCGGCCTTTACCGCCGATTCCGACGCATGCGATGTTCAACTTGCTATTGAGATTTTGCCCGCGCATAAGCGCTGGCACGCCAAATACGAGCGCACCGGTAGCTAGAGAACCGGTTTTGATAAATTCGCGACGGTCGATACGCGAGGGCACAGTAGTCTCAGAAGTTTTCATTGTAAGCATTCTTTCGGATGATTTCGATACAGGCAACAGCATACACTCGCCGGTTCCCCAGTAAGAAAGATTCCCGCTGTACGACTCACCGGCGCCGAAAAGCTCGATTAGTACCCCTAAGTCGGCCAGTGTTTACAAATCCGGTCACCTGGCCGAAAAACCGGCTGCTCGGACAAGTGGCCCCCAATTGACTCTTCGCGGATTCCGACGAGCGCCTTGGCGCGAGGAATTCGGGGTTCTAGCGCGTACTCCGAAGCATCTGAGAACTGCTGATTCTCAGATGTCAGAAACAAGCCTTCCCGACGATCTTGGTCGGCGTTCAAAACGCCTATTGCTTTACCAGGAGTCTGCTGCAGTGCCGCCCGTTTGTGAATGTTAACGTCCATTATCAAACATAGAAATACCCCGTAAGAGCAATCGCCATTTCCAAGTTCTCCCGCCAAGGATAGAGCGAGAAAGATCTAACTTCAAAACAGATTCAGTTGTGCTGTTCGAACTGACCTGGCATACGAAGCTTTGTCATCGAAGACCGTCCTGCCTCCGATCGATGCAGAAATCGCGCGCTCATGCTCCATCGCCGCATCGAATTCCGCAAAAGGCTCACGTTGTTCTTCGACTTCACGGGTCAGCCGATCCAATCGCCGGAAGCCCTCAAGCTTTTCCATGTGTCCAAGTCGAGTTGCTTCCAGGCACCGCCGAAGGACAGCGAGCGACTCGTCGTAGATCTTGAGCGGCACCGGGAAAGGGTGCCCGTCTTTGCCGCCGTGCGCGAACGAAAATCGCGCCGGATCGGAAAACCTGCTGGGCGCTCCGTGCACGACCTCCGCGATAAGAGCCAGGGACTGCAACGTTCGTGGTCCGAGCCCCTCAACAAGGAGTAAAGAAGCGAAGTCCCTGAGGTCCTTCTCGTGTGCCACAGCCAGAACCGCGCCCAATCTCTTTAAGTCAACGTCTTCAGCGCGAACATCATGGTGCGTCGGCATAGTGAGCTTGCGAGCGTCACTCAAGGCTCCTTCGACAGGTCCTTTCGCAATTACGAGCAAGGCATCTTGTGCTTTTCCGGCACGGGCGTCCACCAGATTGAGAATCTCCCCCAGCGGCTTGCCCACGATGGCTGTGTGCGGCTCAGATACAAAATCTCGAACAGTGGCCGAATGCCAGTGATATCGTCTGGCCAGGCGATTCTCTGGATTCATTCCCTGTTGCACGACTGCCCATTCCCCTGATTTCGTGATTGCAAAGGAATGGAGGTAGAGTTGAAAACCATCCGCAATTGCGTTATTGTCCACGCGAGCCGTGAGCCGACTCGTGCGTGCCAGTGCGTCGCCATCGAGTCCGGTCTTCGACGAAAAGGCGCGCAGTTCATCAGGTGTGCGAACCGAGTGCCTTCCGCGTCCTCCGCAGAACATCAAGCCAAGCTCCGAGAAACGTGGATTTACGCCGCGCTTCAGTGCACCCAAGACCGACGTTGTGATGCCGGACGAGTGCCAGTCCATTCCCATCACCGCACCGTATGCCTGAAACCAGAATGGATCACTCAATCGCGTGAGGAAGCCAGACTGCCCGTAGTCCAGAATGACCTGCTCGGCGATGGCGGTCCCAAGCTCTGTCATTCGAGTTGCCAGCCATTGAGGAACACGTCCTCCGTGGAGTGGAAGATCGGCCGTGCCGGAGCGTTTCATTGGTTCTGAGACCTCACCCTTCCATTTTCGCCCTTTATTCGCTTAGAATCAAATCGCAGCAAGATGCACATTCCGACTCCATCTGATCGAAGGGCTTCCTATCTATGGCAGCGGAGGAGTTCTCAGCCAAACTGGATCTAACTTCTGGTCCTACGGCCAGGAAGATTGTCCACGTGGACATGGACGCCTTCTATGCCTCCGTAGAGCAGCGAGACGACACAGAGTTGCGCGGAAAACCCGTCGTAGTCGCCTGGACGGGCAATCGGTCCGTTGTCTGTGCCGCCTCCTATGAAGCGAGGCGATTCGGCGTACATTCCGCAATGCCGGTGGTAACGGCGCAGCGGATGTGTCCCAATGCCATCTTTGTACCTCCGGACTTCGCTCGATACAAAACCGTCTCGCAAGCGGTCCGCGAAATCTTCCGGCGGCACACTGACCTTATCGAACCACTCTCTCTCGACGAAGCGTACCTGGATGTGACCCAGAACAAGATGCAGCTTCCAACAGCGACGCGTGTAGCGAAGATGATTCGTGAGCAGATTCGTGAGGAGCTTAACCTGACGGCCTCCGCTGGCGTGGCGCCGAACAAGTTTTTGGCGAAGATCGCGTCCGATTGGAAGAAGCCAAATGGTCTGTTCGTCATTCAACCTCACGAGGTACAAAGTTTTCTGCTGCCGCTGCCGGTGGGTCGAATCCCCGGGGTTGGACAAGTAACCGAGGCACGCATGAAAACATTCGGGATTACAACAGTTGGTGACCTCTATGCGATGGAGCTATTCCTCCTTGAGCACCACTTCGGCAGGTACGGCCATCGTCTGTACGAACTAGCGCGCGGCATCGACAACAATCCCGTCGTGCCGAATCGGCCGAGCAAGTCCATCTCCGCAGAGGACACTTTCGAAAGAGATATTCCGTTGACAGAGACAGAGCCACAGGTTCGCAACCTTGCAGAGAAGGTCTGGGCCGCATCGCACCAAAATGCCCGGAAGGCGCGCACCGTTGTACTAAAGCTGAAGACGAAGGAGTTCAACACGCTGACTCGCAGTCTCACTCCGCCCGTGATGCCCGCTTCACTCGAAGAGTTCACAGTTGTCGCACTCTCATTGCGCGAAAGAGTGGAGTTCAGCCCCGGGCAACTCTTCCGCCTGGTCGGTGTCGGCCTGAGCAATTTTCAAGTGGACGCAGAATCGAATTCGCCGTTCCGGGAAGAAATTGCAAACGAAGAGGTCGCTGCCGTTTTGACATCCAGCGAATGAACTATGACCAGGAAAAGGTCGCTTTCATCCGGAGAGGCACCCGTGTTAGTTGCTAAAACCGTATGGATTATCGCGAATCTTGTTAGAGAGCGCGCCAACCCATGGTCCCATCGTTCTGGATGCGGATTCGAAGCCTTCCGAACAGAGGGTAGTTCATGGATCGTCAATTTCTTACCTGCGGACCGGCACAGGCAAGGTATCGACAAAAAAGTCTTTTTCGTCGATTCGGTTCCACTCTTCAGGCATTGGTCAACTGAAACTCCGTTGCCGCAGAGAGAAAATTCAGCAAATCGGTGACGCCAAGACAGCGAAACCTACATCTGAAGGGTTCACAACTCTTCGCTCTTGTCCGCTATCGTGAGCTTGAACTGCGACCCCTCATAAGTCATCAACATCTGGCCGAACTGTTCCCAGCCGATCTCGCGGCCATCGATGACGAGGAGCGGGAGGCCGCCGTCCGGGCTTTCGTCCGATTCGATCCGGCCACGCACAATCCCTTGATCCGAAATCTGGAGGCCGTAGTCGTCGTTGTTGAGATGTTTTACCGACAAGGCGCGGCGCATCTTCTCGACCAATCGCCCGAACAGCGCGAATTGGTCTTCCCCGGCGTCCCCAATGATCTGAAAGAGGTAGCCGGCCGGATTCCCATCGCGAAGCTCAAACGCGTCGAGCGCGATGCCGCTCACCAACAACCGGGAGCGAAAATGGAATTCGTGATTCTCTCCGTTGCAATCACTTAATGCGATCGAGTCGAATGCGGCGTGTTCAAAGCCTTCCATCCCGGTTGCCTTCGCCACCTCGGTGTTGAAGCATCGGCTGCAGAGCTGGCGGTATCCCTTTTCGATTGAACCGAAGTGAACGATATCGTAGCCTGGCCTGTTCTGGCCACAATCGTCGCAACGGATCT